>Ga0073936_10009654_pt1 | contig 11965 bp, 7 predicted proteins | sample AliMusrvi5mmetaG_FD_87041 | JGI IMG/M metagenome (GOLD analysis project Ga0073936, IMG submission 87041) | Freshwater lake bacterial and archeal communities from Alinen Mustajarvi, Finland, to study Microbial Dark Matter (Phase II) - Alinen... | ecosystem: Environmental > Aquatic > Freshwater >... | reverse complement strand
AGCCTGTACCGTCCAGATGGCACCGGCTTTCTCTTCGGACCCGTCGGCACGCCCATCGCCTACATCGACACCCGCATCGCACCCAGCGACGACGGCTCAGTGGATCTGAGCATGACCGCGCAGATGGGACCGGTGCAGGTGGATTCAGGCGAGACGCGCTGGAGCCAGCAGGTACTCTTATTGGTTGAGCCCCCGCAGCAGGCGCTGGCGCGGTGGGCGGAGTGGGTCGGTAAAACCCATGGTGCACGCAGCACCTTCGGGGCCTTGTCCGGTTGGAGCAGTTCGCATTATCTGGTCGGCGCCGTCAACGGCAAGGAGGTGCTGAAGGTGACCGACGCGGTGTTGCAGTCGCATGGGCAACTTCACCCGGAGGTCATTCAAATTGACGTGGGCAGAGAGGATTCCGGCGGCACGCGCAAAACCAACGAGCTGTTTCCCGAAGATCTGGAATTCTACGCCAAGCGCATCGCTGCGACAGGTGCACGCCCCGGCCTGCTCGTCCGCACCTTAACCGACGACAAGCACATCGCGCTCAGTCCTCAGGATTGGGACGAACTCGCCCGACGCGTCGACCAAGCCGTTCACCATGGTTTCAGCTACCTGAAGATTGAATTTTACGGGGCCTTGCCCAAGCCCGAGAGTGACCCGAAGAAAACCAGTTTTGAGGCGATGCGCGATGGGCTTGCCAAGCTGCGAGCGGCTGCTGGAGAGGGCACATATCTGCTTTTCTCCGATTACGAACCGGACCGGGCAGCGGTTGGCTTGGTGGATTCAAGTACCACCGGACTGGCGGCAAAACGGCCGGTGGTGCGTGAGGCCATGCCCGATGTGCTGCGCTCCTACCAACTGCACAAGCGCTGGTTCGCGGTGGACAATTGCAACTATTACATGGGCACTGACCCAGCCAATCTGAGTGAGATTGAGGGTGGCTGGCCGCTGGTGCGCACCTGGATGAGCATGGTTGGCTTGTCCGGTGGAGCCGCCATCACCTCCGATCCATGGCATTGGGAGAGCTTCAAGCCGTTCTGGCGCAACGTCGAGGCGATGACCCCCCCGGCCCATGAACATGCCGATGTGCTCGACTTGGGGGTGAGCGACGAGTGGCCGAGGCTCATCGGGCACGTGCAGCGTCCCTGGGGCGACGCGACAGTGGCCTTGTTGTGGAATCCAGGCACCACCGAAAAGCCCGTCACCTTGGATTTTGCTAAAGCCAGCATGAATCCGACGCACCGCTATGCCGTCTGGTCGTTCTGGGACAACCGTTATCTCGGAGTGACACAAGGATCGTGGAGTACCCCGGCGCTGGCACCTTCGGCCTCCCAGCACCTCCGGCTCACCGATCTGGACCGCGAACCAGACGCCCCGGTCCTCATCGGCTCCAACCTCCACATCTACTGCGGTGCCGCCGAAACCAAACTCATCACCAGCAAACGCGGCCTCTGGCAAATCGAACTGACCGATGCCGGTGCCCGCAGCGGCGACCTCTTCGTCTATAGCCGCCTTCCTCTCGACCTCAAAGCAGCCACCGGTTGCCTGGTCACCGGCGTCAGCCAGGCCGGCGAGTTCGTCTGGCGCATCACCCTGGCCGAGCGTCAGCACGGGGCTCTGCAACGGATCGACCTCAACGTCCTCCTGCTGGTCACCCGCCAATATTGGTTCTGGCTGCTCATCGCCATCGTCGTCGCCAGCCTGGCCTTCGCCACCTCTCGGTATTTCAAAAACATCGACCTCCAACGCCTCATGGCCCTCGACCAGGAACGTGCCCGGATCGCCCGTGACATGCATGACGAGGTCGGCAGCCAATTGGCTCGCCTCTCCATGCTGGGCGAATTGCTCATGGGCACCTCCGGTGTCAGTTCAATAGAACGCCAGCGTGCCCAAGCCATGACCCGAGGTGTCCGCCAAGCGGCCGGCGATCTGGAAAATATCATCTGGGCGGTCAACCCGAAAAATGATACTCTCGATCAGTTGGCGTACCGGATCTATCAGTACGTGGAAGAATTTTTCTCAGACACGCTGGTGCATTGCCGGTTTGCGCCCTTGCCGGCAATTCCGGCGATAGCGATGGCGGCGGAGACTCGAGCGGCGGTGTTTGGGGCGGTGAAGGAGGCACTGGCCAATGTGCTGCAACACGCGTCGGCCAGCACTCTCGATGTCGCCATGCGCATCGAACACCGCCAGTTCGAGGTGAGCATCAATGACAACGGCTGCGGCTTCCATCAAGGCCAGCGCACTAGGGCAGCCACTGGCAACGGACTCTCAAATATGCGGGAGCGACTCGGAAAAATCGGCGGCGAATGCCGGATTCACAGTGTCCCGGGCAAGGGCACCAGCGTGACGCTGTGCTGGCCGCTTGGGAAGCGAAGGACGCCATAACTCACATTTTCAAAAGTTTACCATGATCATTCGTATATCCATCGTTGAAGACGACCAGCAGTTTCGACAAATGCTAGAGGAGTATCTTGGCCAAGCCGAGGGGTTCTCTTGTGTGAGTGCTTACGGCGACCCACGGGTGGCGTTGCGCAGTCTCGCCAGCGACGAGCCAGATGTAGTTCTGATGGACTTGCAACTGCCCGGCATGAGCGGCATCGACTGCGTCTCGGCGTTGCGCCAGCAGGCACCGGCGATCCGCGCCATCATGCTCACCGTCTTCGAGCAGGACGAGCAGGTGTTTCAATCATTGGCAGCCGGGGCTTATGGATATCTGGTCAAAAGAACCCCCCCTCCGATGATTCTCGACGCCATCCGCGAAGTCCATGCCGGCGGATCCCCGATGTCCGCACACATCGCCCGAAAGGTCGTCGCCTCCTTCCATCAAGCTGCTGCCGTCACCCTTTCGCCGCAAGAACGCGAGGTGCTCACCCTGCTCGCTCGGGGCGATACCTACTTCCACATTGCCCAGCGAATGGGCATCACCGTGCATACTGTGCGCAACTATATCCGCCGAATCTACGATAAACTCCAAGTCCACAGCCGCACCGAGGCCGTCGCCAAGTTCACCGGCTATGGTGCCTAAAAACGTACGTCCGCCTTTGCGCAGCCATCTCATGTTGGGATTGCTTCAGCTCACAGCATCAGCTAGCATCATCAGCAGGCACCAGCCCAACCTATGAAATCTCCCTATCAACTATTCCGAGTGGCCGCCCTAGCCACGATTTTTGCTGCGTCTGCGGCACCTGCCGCGATCTCCATTCAAAACGATCGGGTCAAGCTAACGTATGAAGCTGGCAGTCTCACCCTCAGTGATGTGATGGGTGGCAAACCCTTTGGCGTGGCCACTTTGGCTGGGGCGGGCGGCTCCGGCAAGATGGTGGCGGTGAGCGACGCCACTTTCGGCAAAGGCGAGGCCATCGAGATTGCGGACCCGAGTGGAGGCGGCAGGGTGGAGTTGTTTCCCGGGCTGCCATTTGCCTTGGTCAAATTGCGGGTGACCCATACGGGCAGCGATGTGAAGGTGCTCAACAAGGTGCCGGTGGTCACCATCGCGGTGGACCTCGGCAAGCCCGCGGAATCCCTCAGGGGGTTCGGCACAGGCGGCATCTCAAGCCTAGCCGATAACAAAGGCAGTTATATGTGGCAGGCCCTCGTCGATCCCCTAACGCGCCATGGCGTCGTCGGCGGCTGGCTCACCACCACCCGCGGCAGCGGCGTCGCCTTCGTCGGCCTCAATGACAAGCAGCCAAGTTTCAGAGCCCAGGTCGAGTACGGTCGGCTTCGCCTCGCGCCAAACCAATCCGAGCCCCTCGAAACCTTTGCCTTTGGCTACTTCGAGGACGCCCGACTCGGCATGGAAGCCTGGGCTGATGCAACCGCCAAGGTGCTAAACATCAAGCTGCCGCCCTTGCCCACCGTCTATTGCACCTGGTACCACTGCGGCTCGTCTGACGAAAAACAACTGCCTCTGCAAGCCGCCTTTGCTGCCAAGAATTTTGCGCCGCACGGGTTTTCTGTGGTCCAGATCGACGACGGCTGGCAGGACGGCCAGTCGAAAAACGGCCCGCGCAAAAACTTCACCCAGGTCCAGCCCGGCGGCCCTTATGCATCCGGCATGAAGGCCACTGCGGACAAGATCAAGGCACTCGGGCTGGTTCCAGGCATCTGGCTGATGCCATTTTCCGGCACGCATGACGACCCATGGTACAAGGATCGGCAGGATTGGTTTGTCAAACGCGACGACGGCAAGCCGCATGACAGCCCGTGGGGCGGGACGGCGTTAGACATGACTCATCCCGAGGTGCTGAAGTATCTGCAGGAAGAAATCCACCGCATCGTCAAAGAGTGGGGATATGGCTATTTGAAAATGGACGGCCTGTGCTCGGGCGCGGCAGTCAATCATTGTTATGTCAATGATGCCTACAAGGATGATCATATGGGCGACGCCGTCTTGCACGATCCTAACAAAACAAATATTGAAGCCTATCGGGACGGCCTGAAACTCATCCGCCAAACCGCCGGCAAAGATACTTTCATCCTCGGCTGCTGCACACCCCAGAACATGCGCAGCTACGGCGGCCCCTTCGGTCTCATCGACGCCATGCGCATCGGCCCGGACAACGGCCCCAACTGGGGCGGCATCCGAACCGGCCCTACCTACGGCGCCCGAAACTATCACCTCCACGGCCGCATCTGGTACAATGACCCGGATCCATTGTATGTCAGAACCAGCCTGCCTATCAACCAAGCCAGGGCGATTTGCTCGTGGGTCACACTCAGCGGCCAGTTGAGTGCCAGCAGCGACTCGTACCCCGACCTAACGCCAGAACGAATCGATCTGCTGAAACGCACGATGCCGTCGCATCCGCTGCGGCCACGTCCGGTTGACTTGTTTGAGGCGGATATACCCGCCATCTGGCTGCTCACCGACACCCGCGCCGCAGCACGCCGCGATATCGTTGGATTGTTCAACTGGGATGAAAAACAGGAGCTAACGATTGATCGGCCGCTGGCCAACATCGGGCTCGATGGCCAAGCGGAGTACGTCGCTTATGAATACTGGTCTAACAAAATGACCGGGCCGTTCAAAGGCAACTTGAAGCAGACACTGGCCCCTGCTACCTGCGCCATCCTGTCATTGAAGGCGCTGGCCGTGCATCCGCAGTTGCTCGGCACCTCCAGACATATCACCCAAGGCATCATCGATGTGGTGGAAGAAACATGGGCACCCGCCACCAAGCAGCTCAGCGGCACCAGCCGTCTGGTCGCCAATGATGACTATGAGTTGCGCGTCGTCACACTCACATCTAATGGAACCATTCAAGCGCTCAAGGCCGAGGTTTCCGCAGAGGACCGGGCAGCCGGGGTCAGCGTGTCTCTCCAGCAACAGGATGGTTTGGCCAGAATCTCACTCAAGTCGCCGACCTCAAGGGCCGTCAAATGGTCGGTCGGATTCAATTGAGGCGGCACTAGCCATATGATTGATCTGCCCTCTAACCTGCGGCTCAAGGAAATCCTGGGGGAAACCGGGCGATTCCCGCTTGGCGTCGAACTGGTGTCCACCCGCGGCACCATGAGCCAACAACTCACCCGCAAGACCCGTGAGTTTTCGCAAGACCTAACGGACAGTCCGCGGGTTGACTGGGTATCCATCACCGACAATGCAGGCGGCAACCCGCAACTCGCACCTATCGCGTTGGGCACCCCGATCCTCTTTGCCGGCAAGGAGGTGGTGATTCACCTGACGTGCAAGGACCTGAACCGCTACGCGCTGGAGAGCCAACTGTGGCTGCTGGCCAGCCAGGGGTTTCACAACATTTTGGCGCTGACTGGCGACTATCCGATTGAGTGTTTTGAGGGTTGTGCCAAGCCGGTATTTGACCTCGACTCTGTGGGGCTGCTGACGCTCATTGAAAAGATGAATGGCGGCTTGGAGGTGACCTCGGGCAGTGCCAAGGTGGCGACCAAGCTGGATCCGACGCATTTTTTCGCTGGGGCGGTGACTAGCAATTTCAAGTTTCGCGAGAACACACTGGTGCCACAGTATTACAAATTGGAGAAAAAAATCGCAGCCGGCGCCAAGTATATCATCAATCAAATCGGCTTTGATTCCCGCAAGGGCCACGAATTGCTCGAATACCTGCGCCTGCGCCAACTCGCCCACACCCCGGTCATTGGTAACGTCTATGTGCTGAGCCGCTTTGTGGCGCGGTTGTTCAACCAGATGAAAATCCCCGGAGTGATACTAACCGACGAGTTGGAGGCGCTTTGTCAGAAGCAAGGGGCATCGCCGGACAAGGGCAAGGTGTTTTTCCATGAGTTTGCGGCGAAGCAGTTGGCTATCTATCGCGGGCTGGGCTACGGAGCTGGCTATTTGGGTGGGGTGCACAGTTATGCGGAGATTGAGGCGATTTTGAAGGTGAAAAACTCGTTCGCCAAGGATGATTGGAAACTCTTCGCCAAAGAAATCTCCTTCTGCCGCCCCGGCGAATTCTTCCTTTTCGAACCCGACCCAGATACCGGACTGTCCCGCCCGGGCACCGTCAACGGAGATTGGCAAAAATCCCTGACAACCCAACAATCTAGCAAAAACGTGAGCTTGGGCTATCTCCTCTCCAAGCGTTTCCACTCCCTCATGTTTGAACACGGCAAGGGCCTTGCGCCGCTGGCCACCACCCTTTGCCAGAACGCCGGCAATCCCAGCCAAGGACCCAAGTGGCTGCGCGGCATCGAGCACTTGTCAAAATTCCTGTGGTTTGGCTGCAGGGATTGCGGCGATTGCTCGCTGGGCGAGACGGCATTTTTATGTCCCGAATCGCAGTGCGCCAAGAACCAGCGCAACGGCCCGTGCGGCGGCACCCGCGACGGCCGATGCGAGGTCTTCGACTACGAATGCATTTGGGCCCGTGCATACGACCGGATGAAATACGAGGGCCGATCCGAACAACTGCTAGGGCACGTGCCGGTCATTCAGAACCAAGGTCTGCGCGGCACCTCGAGCTGGGCGAATTATTGGCTAGGCAAAGATCACGCGGCGAAGCAAGACTCCCCCACCCCCCCATGAACCGACCTCCCCTCCACGTCATCGGCGAGCTGATGAACCATTCCTATGGCCGAGCCCGCAAAGCCTGGCAGGCCCGCGACATCGCCGGCTATCAGGAACTGGCAAAACTCCAAACCGCTTTAGGCGTCTCTTATCTAACGCTTAACATCGACGGCACCCGGATCCTTCCCGTGACGCTTCAGGAGATGCTGGAATTCCTCCCCCAACTCATCCCCGCGATCCAAGAGGTGAGCTCCGTGCCTATCAGTTTCGACAACCCCGACGTGGCGTTCCACCGCGAATGCCTCAAGCACTACGATCCCGCAAAATCCATCGGGCGTCCCATCCTCAATTCCATCGCGGTATCGAGGCATGACATCGCCGCCATGATTCAACTCGCCAAGGATCACGACATGAACGTCATTGTCATGGCTTCCGAATGCCTGAGGCCCGGTGGCTTGCACGGTCCGGCCACCAGCGTGGAAGATATTCTCGACACAACCCGCTATTTTGTGGCGATGTTGCGTGAGCAGGCCGGCATTGGATGTGATCAAATCATTGTGGATCCGGGGCTGGCACCGATCGCCTCAGACACCAGTGGCTTGATCAATCTGTGTCTCGATTCGATAGCCGCCCTGCGTGCAGACCAGAATCTGCAAGGCATTCACATATCTGTGGGCCTTTCCAACTTTGCGTTAGGCGCGCCCAAGTCGATGCAAGTGGCTTTGGAGCGTGCATTTTTGCGCCTAGCGATGGATGCCGGCATGGACTTTGCGCTCGCCAATCCCGAAAAAAACACGGTTCCCCTGGCCCAAGATGCCAAGCTGGTTCGCGAACTCAGCCGCATCCTTGATGAAGGCCGCGTGCGCTCCGGCGAATCAGCCGAAGATGCCGGTTATCGTCAACTCGACGCGTTGATGGACCTGTGGAGCGATCCTAATTGATTGGAAAATGCCCGCACTATCGATGCATCCGGACGTCCTGGCCAACCTGCGCGTCACCCCCGCCCATCCGCTGCGCTGGATCGTCGTCGGAAAATTGCTTGATGCGGCGAATCGCCAGGTTCTGACGAATGCCCACCTCATCTATAACTCGTCCAATATTGTGTATGTCGGCAACGAGCCACCCTCTGCGGCACTTGCAGGCGACCTCCATACCCCGGATTTGATTTTGGCGGATTTCACGGCGCTGCCCGGCCTGATCGAGGGCCACTCGCACACGTTTTTGGAAGGGGCGGAGTTGGCAGCAGACAAGCGCGGCGACTATCAGAAACAGGATCCCGGCACACTCTATCAGTTGGCCGCAGCCCGGCTGCACGTCCTGGCCCGGTTGGGTATCATTGCGATGCGCGACGGCGGGGACAAGGACGGGATTGGCCTGCGGCTGAGCCGGGACACAGTCCCTGAGAGGTGCCCTGCATTCACCGCACGGGTTTTTAGTCCCGGGGCTGGCATTCACCGGCACGGCCGCTACGGCGGATTTTTCAGCACGCCTGTAGAAGATCACTCATCCATCGAGAGTTGTGTGCAAGCACGGGTGGCCGAGGGGGCCGACCACATCAAGATCGTGCCCACTGGGATCATCAATTTTGCCAAAGGTGCGGTGACGGCCAAGCCGCAGTTTGAGGTGGGGGAGATCCAACAATTCCGGCAGGCAGCGCACGCAAACCGGCGGCATCTGATGGCCCACGCCTCTGGTGAGATAGGCGTGGGGAACGCTATCGACGGCGGGGTCGATACTCTGGAACACGGGTTTTTCATCACCTCGGACCAGTTGGCTAGGATGCGTGACAAGGACATCGCATGGGTGCCTACCTTCACCCCGGTGCAGGAACAAGTCGATCACTCTGATATCATGGGCTGGGATGCTCCCACGCTGGACCACCTCCGCCGAATCCTCGACAATCATGCCCGCATTTTGCAACAGGCCCTGGCGCTGGGCGTCACCGTCTTGGTCGGCAGTGATTCGGGATCCTGCGGCGTCGCCCACGGCACAGGCTTGTTATACGAGATGGAGTTGTTGGAAATGGCCGGCATGACAACCCTCGACATTCTGTGCCAGGCAACCTGCGGCAACTCGCTGCGCTTGATCGACGGGGATCGATGCGGTTCGCTAGAAGCGGGCTTCAGACCGCGCTTCATCCTGACGAATGCCGATCCGTTAGCCTCGGTGTGCAACCTCCAACACGAGCGCCTGGTGGTGTTCGATGGTGCGGCGGAATCCAGCGCCTCGGTGAGCCTCGCTAACCTCTAACAAATGTTGAAATGCGAGGATTGGGCCTGAAACAGCATTCCGAGTTCCCGACTTCCTGATGGGCTCGCGGCTGATTCAGGGGTTACGGCGGCTCAAGGTTTCGGGTGTTCCGGCCAGCTCGACGGATCTAGCCAAATCTCCTGAGTAATGCTGCCAATTGCGCCATTTGGGAACGGGGAGAGTTGCGTGCCCGGTATCACTTTGCCATTGCTCACCTCGGCAGCCGCCCAACCGACAGACAGGTGGCCGTTGCCCGAGTTCTGTTTGTGCAACGCCTCGATGTAATATTTCTTACCGGCCACGAGACTGATTGGCTTCGACCTCTGGCTTGGAAACTGAGTGAAGTTTCCGGCAGCCGTCGGCTGGCGGGTGAAGGCGACCAGCACCTTGTTCCTCGGAGTTTCATCCGTGCTCAGGTATAACTCTGCGGTGGCGTCGGCCGCGATGGCAAAGTCGTAATCCGCGGTTTTGGGTGCGTGGACGAAGCCGCGCACTCGTCCACCGTAGAGATTGCCGACGCCTTTTTGCGCTTCAAATTGCTGGAGAACGATGCTGCGGGCCGGCTTCGTGTTGACGGGGATGTCTGCCAGGGATTTATTGGCTGCAAGCGTTTTTTGAGCGGTGATGGACTTCCACTTGCCTGGATTGATTTTATCAGGCTTGGTGTTTTTCAGCACAAAATTCACGATAGGTGTCGGGTTCGGGAGACTGTGAGGGCGATGCCCGGCACCCGGCTTTTTGACGAGTGTGACGTCGCCGCCGAGGGCCTTGTAGCGGGTTTCCAACAGTAGCGCATTGCCCTCGATGGCGACCACCCAGTCTTGCATATCACCGCAGACGACGAAGATTGGAATCTTCGCGTCGGCCATGGGCTTGAGATTATCGATCGGGTTGCCCTTGTAAGCACGCGCCTCGGCTTCAGTCATCCCATAGGCATTGAGACAATCCCGCCAATCCCTGCCGGACGCCCTGGTCCGCCCACCCCCGCCCGGCCAACTCTTGAAATCACACACCGGCGCGTCCAAATACATGCAGGCCACCAAATCCGGGTGACGGATTCCCCAGTTGAGGGCATACAAACCGCCGCGGCTGAAGCCCTCCGGGACGGTCTTGGCGCTGAGATGATAGTTTTCGCAGACAAAGTCGTAGTAGAGGTCCATCGAGTCGAGAGCCACCGGTGCCCCAAACAGGCCGCCAACACCGATGTAGCCCACGTACACCCCTTTTTCTAGCAGGGCTATATCAGCTTGCGGATCGACCCCGAAAAACTCGGTGCGCCAAATCCAGGGATTGCCCTCAGCTGGCTTCTTGGGAATGACCAGCAACGCGCCACGACCTCCCACATTGAAGTTGTGCTGCTCATAACCATTCCATTCACCCTTTTGAACTCCGGCAGGCGCGGCGAATGCTTCCGGTGTGACCATCATCGCGCAAAGCGACATCAGCAGGATTGCCGTTCTAACGAATCTAAATTGGAGGTGATGAATCGGGTGAATGGGCATGGGGTTCCGCCACCAGAGTAGCCATCCAGCGCCGCTTGCCAAGGACAATGCCCCAATGCCACGATGCTTTAGCCCGGCACCAGGGCTCGACGTCAGGACGAGAACTTTGCGAGTTGACTCGCACGGATCGTTGTGCGAGTCCTTGGTCGTGGAAGCCCCTCTCGACATGGATCAGCTGTAACTTGCCATGCATTCCTTCACGCAACGCCGCTTGGGACTCGCATCACACGGCTTCGTGTTAGCCATCGTCAACACCTCGTCGCGCTACCTGGACCAACCCGATCCGGCCGCCGCCATGCGCGACGCACAGAAGAACCCAACTGATGAAAACATAGACACGGCGCTCGCCATCTTCCATGCATGGCGGGAACGCGACCCTGAAGCCGCCCTGGCAAGCCTCGGCAGCAACTGGCACCTGCTGGGTTTTTGCGACACCGCGCCGGCATTGCTAGAGCATGAATTTGGCCGGGACTGGATGGCGCAGCAAGTGCGCGAAGACAACCTTCCCTATCGGATGCGCCGAGCCATCGCCAGTGGCCTGGCAAGCCATTTGGCCTGGGACGCTAGCTTGGCTGGTTTCCTCACCTGCTATCAGACCATCCCCGATCCGGAATTGAAGGACCTATTCTGACGGCGCTTCGCCGAAGAATGGCCGATAGTAACCTAACGGAGGAAGCATCCAAGCCCAAAGGGATTGAGCACGCGATGACCCGTATGGTGGAGCAAGCGATCCAACAAAACCCCGGCCTCGCAGAACCCTTCCTAACCGGCGGGGCAACACGCCGGGAATGGCTCGATCAATTGCGGCAGGCCATTCCCGGTGCGGATGCCTATGCGCAGGCCTTGGAGCAAGCCGCCTGGCGGACCACGGCCGGGCGCTCCGATCCCCAGCAACTCATGGCGTGGGCGGCGGAATTGTCCAAACAGGATGGCTTCAATAACATGTTTCGCGAGGTGGTGGCTCCAAGCGACTGGGGGAATTCATTCGCCGAACCAATCGATGATCCCCCGGAAAGCGCCAAGCCGCCCATGGATCCTTTCGCCGGCTCAAACTAACAAACCCGTGCAAGCTTGTGAATTCCCCATCTCTCTCTGCTGCCCCGGAAATGTGGAAATGCGAGCAGCAACCGCCGGGTGGGCGGATAGAGTTGGAGAGTAACTTGGCTTGCATGCGCGGGGCTGTCTTTTCCACATTCGTGGCGGCGCGAGGAGTGTAGTCCGACAGGTCATTGGT
>Ga0073936_10009652_pt1 | contig 11966 bp, 8 predicted proteins | sample AliMusrvi5mmetaG_FD_87041 | JGI IMG/M metagenome (GOLD analysis project Ga0073936, IMG submission 87041) | Freshwater lake bacterial and archeal communities from Alinen Mustajarvi, Finland, to study Microbial Dark Matter (Phase II) - Alinen... | ecosystem: Environmental > Aquatic > Freshwater >... | reverse complement strand
GGTAAGTACTTGCTGGAATGTTATATCAGCAATTGTGTCCTTGATCATCAAAAGTTTTTTCAATTGACCGTTACCATGGGTTGGCAACAGACTGAGTGCAGCAGCAACTTCAGCTCGTATGACTTCCTGCTGCAGCGGCGTCATCATATCATAGCCGGGATCAATCAGTTTCGCATTTTCTTCAATGGAAAGCGAAGAGTTACGATCCTGATTGTTGATGATCCATGATTCCCTTTCAGTTACGACTCGCGAGCGAAACTCTGAAATTGCCAGAGCGTATCCCCAATCCTTGAACGCCCCCTCGGTGAACTTCATAATATTGCCCTTATGGACAATAGTTACCGATTTGCGCTTATGATCCAGAGCATATTTAATGGCTGCCCGGATTAACCGTTCTGAACCACTGCGTGAAATCGGCTTGATACCGATTGAGGAACATTCAGGAAAACGAATCTTACTGACGCCCATTTCATTAATCAAAAAGTTAACTACTTTTTCACATTCAGCCGTGCCGGTCATCCATTCTATGCCGGTGTAAATATCTTCACAGTTTTCGCGAAAAATCACCATATCAACATCTTCCGGTTTTTTTACCGGAGTCGGCACACCTTGAAAATAACGAATCGGGCGAAGGCAGGTATAAAGGTCCAACATTTGTCGAAGTGCAACATTAAGAGAGCGAATACCTCCGCCAATTGGAGTTGTCAGCGGGCCTTTGATACCGACTAAAAACTCTTTGAATGCCTGAACCGTTTCAGCCGGCAGCCAGGCATCATCTCCCATTTCGTTACGAAACCGGTTAAACGGTTTTTCGCCGGCGAATACTTCCATCCAGCTGATTTTTTTCTCGCCGCCGTAGGCTTTTGCCACGGCGGCGTCGAAAACCCGTACCGAAGCTTTCCAGATGTCTATACCGGTCCCATCACCTTCAATATAGGGAATGATCGGGTTGTCCGGCACAATCAACCTACCGTCGCACCCCATGGTGATCTTCCCCCCTGCGGGGACTGTAACGTAAGTATATTCCATCAGGATCACTTCGTACCTTACGAAAATAATTTTGAAAGAGCATCAGAAGCGATTAAACTGCTTCCTTTCTCGCCTAATTAATTGAATCGATAATCGCGTTCAAAGTAGCACTTGGACGCATTGCTTTTTCAGTTTTTGCCGGATCCGGCTGATAGTAACCGCCGATATCCTGTGGCTTGCCCTGAGCACCGATCAATTCTTCATTAATCTTAGCCTCGTTTTCCTGTAGCTGCTGAGCAACTTTGGCAAACTTTGCGGCAAGTTCCTTGTCAACCGTCTGCTCTGCAACTGCCTCAGCCCAGTACATTGCCAGGTAGAAGTGACTGCCTCTGTTATCAATCTGGCCGACTTTACGAGCCGGATTCTTGTTGTTGTCGAGGAACTTGGTGTTTGCCTTGTCAAGTGTATCGGCTAACAACTGAGCTTTTTCGTTTTTGAATGTGGCTGCGAGGTGTTCCAAAGAAACGCCAAGTGCCAGGAATTCGCCAAGGGAGTCCCAACGCAGGTAACCTTCCTGTACAAACTGCTGAACATGTTTCGGTGCCGATCCGCCTGCACCAGTCTCAAAGAGGCCGCCACCAGCGAGGAGAGGAACGATTGACAGCATTTTTGCACTGGTGCCGAGTTCAAGAATAGGGAACAAGTCGGTCAGATAATCTCTTAACGCATTGCCGGTTACCGAAATCGTGTCCAGGCCTGCTTTTGCCCGCGGCAGGGTGAAGCGCATCGCATCTACCGGAGACATGATATGGATCTCAAGACCGGTAGTGTCTTGATCTTTCAGGTACGTAGTAACCTTTTCGATCATCTGGGCATCATGACCTCTGTTTTTGTCAAGCCAGAAAACAGCAGGTGCACCGGTTGCCCGCGCTCTACGAACAGCAAGCTTGACCCAGTCCTGAATCGGCAGATCTTTGGCCTGGCATCCGCGCCAGATATCGCCTTCTTCGACGGTGTGCTGAATCAGAACATTTCCTGCTGCATCAACAACACGCATCGTGCCGTTTGCAGGAACTTTAAATGTTTTGTCGTGTGAACCGTATTCTTCCGCTTTCTGAGCCATGAGACCAACGTTGGAAACACTACCCATTGTAGTCGGATCGAACTGACCGTTTTTAATACAGAAGTCGATACATTCCTGGTACCATTCGGAATAGGATGTATCAGGGATAACACATTTAACATCGTGCAATTTGCCGTCAGGACCCCACATTCCGCCGGAGTCACGAATTACAACCGGCATGGATGCATCGATGATGATATCGTTACTTGCATGCAGATTGGTAATGCCCTTATCAGAATCGACCATCGCCAAAGGCGGCTGTTTTTTGTACACTTCCTGGATGTCAGCTTCAATTTCAGCACGTTTTGCTTCCGGAAGCTTCTGGAGTTTAACGTAAAGGTCGCCCATACCGAGGTCGGGATTAACGCCCAGCTCTTTAAAAGTAGCGGCATGTTTCTCAAAGACATCCTTATAGAACACGGAAACGAAATGACCGAACATGATCGGATCGGAGATTTTCATCATGGTGGCTTTCAGGTGAACTGAGAACAACACACCTTTGGCTTTTGCGTCTGCAATCTGCTCAGCAATGAACGTACGTAGTGCACGAGCGCTCATGAAAGAACCATCAAGAACTTCACCAGCCTGAAGCGGCAATTTTTCTTTCAATACTTTAACTGCACCAGCCTGATCAACAAACTCAATCCGCACATTACCGGCTTCTTTCATCGTTACGGATTTTTCACTGTGGTAAAAATCACCGGCAGTCATGTGTGATACGTGAGTCTTTGAATCCGGGCTCCATGCACCCATTTTGTGCGGATGTTTTTTCGCATATTCTTTAACGGCACGTGCAGATCTTCTATCGGAGTTACCCTCTCTCAACACAGGGTTAACGGCACTGCCAAGGCATTTTGCATAGCGTGCGTTAAGTTCTTTTTCTGCGTCGGTCTGGGGATCTTCAGGATAGTCCGGCAGTTTATACCCCTGCTCCTGAAGTTCCTTGATTGCAGCTTTCAACTGGGGAATAGAGGCGCTGACGTTCGGCAGTTTAATGATATTGGCTTCAAGCTTCTGGGTAAGATCGCCCAGCTCGGCAAGATAATCCGGCATTCTCTGGCTTTCAGTCAGATAGTCGGGGAAGTTTGCGATAATCCTTCCGGCAACGGAAATATCCCGTGTCTCTACAACAACACCGGCTGCTTTTGTAAATGCGTTGACAATCGGAAGTAAAGAATACGTTGCAAGTGCCGGTGCCTCATCAATTTTGGACCAAATAATCTTTTGCGTTGTCATGTTCTCTCCTTTGTTTTTATGTCAGACAGCCAAAACCATTACAAGCTTCATTGCTATTTAGCTATCAGTAACCGGTAATTTCCTGCAGATCATTTAAAAATTTATCAAAATCCAGAGGACATTTTTTGATAAAACTATAAGTTAAATCGGCATATTACAGTCCTGATAAAAATCTTGTATACAGTATACAAAACCTCCCTGACTGTCAAGGAAAAATCAGGCCGGAGTAACGGGCCAAAGCATTTAGAAACGAGGGGTTTCCGTTTATTTTTTATTGGAATAGCGACGAGCCTCTGAAGCTTCGTCACGACTGAAATTGCGTGGAATAACGAGCACCTGCCCGGGCCATAACCGTTTGGGATCTCGGATCTGATCCCGATTGGAACGATAAATTATGGGCCAAAGCGTTGAATCGTTGTATATTTCTGTACGGGCGGATATTTGAGGTAAGGTTTCGCCACGGCGAACAGTGTAAGACGTCGGCAGTGGTGTTGCATCTTTGCTTTTTTTAGGCGACGTTCGGGCAGTTTCATCAGCAGTTCTGGTCAACTGCTGAGCTCTCATGCGAATTTCAGCATCAGCAGCGGCATGCATCAGCCGTTCTTCTTCTGCCTTGGCCGCAAGCTCGGCAATTTGCTGCTGCCGTTCTGCTTCCCGACGCATCTTCAGACTTTTAACTTCTGACTGCAGTAACTCAGCTTTCTGAAACGCAAACTGATAAAATACATCTGCCCCTTCGTCATCCTCTCGAACATGATAGAGCGCTTCGCCATGCTCGAACGTTTCCAGCAGACTTCGGTACTCCTGAGAGAAGAGTTCCGGAGCATTTTGGCGATCAAGCTCTTCCAGCAGCGAAGTCGTCTTATTGCGCCAGGTTGGTTCCGATGTGGAGCAGGCCGCCAGCAATGCACAGGCAAGCAATATACAAACTGCCTGGCGGCATGCTCCAATCATGATTAACCCTGTTTTTCGGCAAGACGTATACCCAGCTCACGAAGCTGCTTGGAGTCAACCGGAGAAGGAGCCTCGGACATCATACAGGTACCTTTCTGGGTTTTGGGGAATGCAATTACATCTCGAATCGAGTCGCTGCCTGTCAGCAGCATGATCAGACGATCCATGCCAAAAGCAATCCCGCCATGAGGAGGAGTGCCGAATTCAAGAGCATCCAGCAGGAAGCCGAATTTACTGCGGGCATCTTCAACACTCATGCCGAGCAACTTGAACATCAGGGACTGAACCTGTTCCTGATGAATCCTTATAGAACCGCCGCCTATTTCGTTACCGTTCAGCACGAGGTCATAGGCTTTGGCCCGGCATCGACCGGGATCAGATTCAATAAAGCTGAGGTCCTCATCCATCGGAGCGGTGAACGGGTGATGCACTGCACACCACCGCTTTTCATCCTCATCCCACTCAAGCAGCGGAAATTCGGTAATCCATACGAACCGGTAATCGTCCTTGCTGACCAGCTTGAGGAGGTTCGCCAGATGGTTGCGCAATTTACCAAGGGAGTCGTTAACCACTTTCGGCTTATCCGCCACAAAAAACAGCAAATCGCCCTCCTCTGCAGCAAACGTGCTGTTCATCGTGGCAATCTCTTCCGCAGTGAAGAACTTGGCAATCGGCGAATGCCACTCACCATTTTCAATCTTCACATAAGCAAGCCCCTTGGCACCGTAAATCTTGACGAATTCAGTCAGATCATCAATCTCTTTACGGGAGAACTTTGCACACCCCTTGGCATTGATCCCCTTGATGATGCCACCCTTTGAGGCAACATCGGCAAACACCTTGAATCCTGAAGCTTTGACTATATCGGTCAGATCGCACAGCTCCATACCGAAACGGAGGTCAGGGTTGTCGAGACCGAACCGGCGAATGGCCTCGGCGTAGGTAAGGCGCTCAACCGGCAACTGGACAGTTACCCCTTTTGCTTCAGTGAAAATCTTGGCAATCAGACCTTCCATAACCGTAATAATATCTTCCTGATCGATGAAGGACATTTCGCAGTCAATCTGGGTAAATTCCGGCTGGCGGTCGGCGCGCAAATCTTCATCACGGAAGCAGCGGACAACCTGGAAATACTTATCAAAACCGGAAATCATCAGGATCTGTTTAAAGATCTGCGGAGACTGCGGCAAAGCATAAAACTGTCCCTGATTGATACGTGACGGCACCAGGAAGTCGCGAGCGCCTTCCGGAGTGGATTTGGTCAGGAACGGGGTTTCCAGCTCAATAAAACCATTGTCGGTCAAGTATGACCGGGTCAACTGGGCAACCTTTGAGCGCAAAATCAGGTTGTACTGCAACTGGGGACGGCGCAGGTCCAGATACCGGTACTTGAGACGGATATTCTCATTGATGTCGCTATGCTCGTCAAGCATGAACGGCAGCGCTTTGGAACGGTTGAGCAGTTTGCACTCCAGCACCTGGATTTCCACTTCGCCGGTCTTCATATTCGGGTTGACGGTACCTTCCGGACGCGGAATAACCGTGCCTTTGACCGCAAGAACAAACTCGCTACGCACCGATTCTGCGACAGCATGACCGGCAGGATTGACTTCCGGGTCGAACACAATCTGGGCAATCCCTTCGCGGTCGCGCAAATCGATAAATATCAGTCCGCCATGATCACGACGACGCAGCGCCCATCCCATCAGTATCACTTCCTTACCGATGTCCGCAGCTTTCAGGTCACCACAATAATGAGTCCGTTTCCAACTACCGAGAAAATCCATGGTATCCTCCAATTCCTTATATATTGTTAGTCGATCAGTCGTCCGATATTACCAAGTCGCGGTCTGAGTTTTTCCCGATCCCACGACCAGTATTTAATAAATGCAAGGCCTTTGATCTGATCCCGTCGCACAAATTTCCAGAAGCGGCTGTCATAGGAGCGGTCACGATTGTCACCCATTACAAAGTACGAACCGGGCGGCACGGTAACCGGGCCGAACGTATCGCGGGGATTCATCTCTTTCGGAATGATATCCTTCTCTTTGTGCACTTCATGCGGATTTTCATACGGCTTGCCATTTACATATACTTTCTTTTCTTTCCCCTCAACCACATCACCCGGCACACCGACCACCCGCTTGATAAAGTCCTTGCTCGGATCTTCCGGATATTCAAATACGATAACATCCCCCTGACGCGGGTCACGAATTGTCAGCACCCGCTTGTCAATAAACGGGAGCTTCGTACCGTAGATAAATTTGCTGACCAGCAGGTGGTCACCAATCGCCAGGGTATCTTCCATTGATCCGGACGGGATTTTGAATGCCTGTACCAGATAGGTACGGATGACCAGAGCCAGCAGTACCGCGATCGCTATCGATTCAGCATATTCACGGATAAGTCCCTTTTTTTTAATCGGCTGCGCCTGAACCGGAGCTGTTTCTGTCCCGGCTTTTTCCTGAAGCTCTTCCATACGGATTCCTTTATTCGTTATAGTCTGTCAGTCAACCTTCAATATGGCCAGGAACGCTTCCTGCGGCAACTCGATGTTACCAACATTCTTCATCCGCTTTTTGCCCTCTTTCTGTTTCTCCAGCAACTTCCGCTTTCTGGTAATATCGCCGCCGTAACATTTGGCCAAAACATCTTTGCGCATCGCCTTGACTGTTTCGCGGGCAATAATCCTGCTGCCGATGGCCGCCTGAATGGCAACTTCAAACATCTGGCGTGAAATAAGCTCTTTCATTTTGGAAACGAGGTCGCGACCGCGGAAGTATGCTTTGTCACGGTGCAAAATCAACGAAAGTGCATCAACAACTTCACCGTTGATCATGACGTTCATGCGTACCAGATCACTCTGCCGATACTCAAGATGCTCGTAATCAAGCGAGGCATACCCTTTGGTAATTGACTTGAGGCGATCATAGAAGTCCAGCACGATCTCGTTCAGCGGCAGTTCATAAATAATCATGACACGGGTCGGTGTCAGATACTTTATCTCGCGCTGTACGCCTCGCTTATCTTCGCAGAGCGCCAGAACGCCGCCGACAAATTCGTTCGGCACATGGATGTGGGCCAGAATAAACGGCTCTTCCAGATATTCGGTACTTTGCAGTTCCGGCATCTGATTGGCACTCTGAATCGAGTACACATCTCCGTTTAATCGATGGACCCGGTACACAACCGTCGGTGCGGTCGTGATCAGGTCAAGACCGAACTCCCGCTCCAGTCGTTCCTGAATAATCTCCATATGGAGCAATCCGAGGAACCCGCAACGAAAGCCAAAACCGAGCGCCAGCGACGTTTCCGGTTCAAATGAAAAAGATGAGTCATTAAGCTTCAGCTTGGCCAGCGCGTCGCGCAGCTGCTCATACTGAACGGTATCAATCGGATACAAGCCGGAAAAAACCATCGGCTTGACCTCTTTAAAACCATCCAGCGCCTTGGTGCACTGGCGATGCAGCAGCGTAACCGTATCACCGACCTTGGCGTCCGCCACATCCTTGATCCCGGCAATAACAAAACCGACCTCTCCCGCCGCCAGCTCCGGCACTTCCATCATTGTCGGTGAAAACACCCCGACCTTCAGAGCCTCAAAAGAGCTGTTCGTCGCCATCAACTGGATCTTGTCACCCTTTTTGAGTGTACCGTCAAAGATGCGGATCAGGATAATAACGCCCTGATACTGGTCATACCAGGAGTCAAACAGCAGCGCTTTCAGCGGAGCATCGGGGTCGCCGACCGGTGGTGGAATCTTCTTGACGATCTCTTCAAGAATTTCATGGGTACCGATTCCCTCTTTGGCGCTGGCCAGAACCGCGTCGTGGGCATCGATACCGATGATGTCCTCGATCTCCTGTTTAACCCGCTCAGGATCGGCAGCGGGCAGATCGATCTTGTTCAGAACCGGAAAAACTTCCAGGTTTATATCCAGCGCAAGATAGACGTTGGCAAGGGTTTGGGCTTCAACACCCTGTGATGCGTCAACAACAAGCAGCCCCCCTTCACAGGCGGCGAGCGAGCGTGACACCTCATAGGTAAAGTCTACATGGCCCGGGGTATCAATCAGATTGAGAACATACTCAATACCATCATCGGAGCGGTAATTGAGCCGAACCGTCTGAGCCTTGATCGTAATCCCCCGCTCCCGCTCCAGATCCATTTTATCAAGGAACTGGTTTTGTTTGTCGCGGTCCGACACGGTTCCCGTATACTCAAGAAGGCGGTCTGCAAGGGTCGATTTACCGTGGTCAATGTGGGCAATAATGGAAAAGTTTCGAATTCTGCAGATATCCATGAAATCCTTCGTCTACTTAATAATCGGACTGTGAAGAATAAATAAAGATGACCGGAAAGTAAAGGATAAAAGGGTATTGCCCTTCTGCCCGCCTACTTTACATTCACCCTTGACAAGTTGCTCCATAATGAGGCTTATTTCAACCAGACAGCCGATTCACGTTCCGGCCAATTTATTACTTGCAAAGGAATTACGCTCATTTCACTCACCACTGACTCCACAAATCCCGCCCCATCCCGCAGCCACGAATACTGGATGCGTCGCGCTATCAGAGAAGCGAATAAGGCACAGGGCAAAGACGAGGTTCCGATCGGGTGCGTCATTGTCCGCGACGGCACAGTCATTGCCCGGGGGCACAATCTGCGTGAAACATCCCAGGACCCTGCCGGTCACGCCGAATTGATTGCCATCAGAAAAGCCGCCCGGAAGCTCGGTTCCTGGCGGCTGCTTGAGACTACCCTGTATGTCACCCTTGAACCCTGTATAATGTGCATGGGCGCAATAATTCTGGCCCGGATCCCCACAGTTGTGTTCGGCTGTTATGATCCAAAAGGAGGAGCGGCCGGGTCGCTGTTCGACCTGTCCAATGATCCCCGGCTCAATCACCGGGTTGATCTCATCCCGCAGATTCTGGAACAGGACTGCTCCGAATTATTACGGAGCTTTTTTGCCGAATTGCGCCGGCGCAAACGGGAAGACAGAGCTATTTGACCCGTTCATACTCCTCGGGCGTATTCACGTTACAAAATGACGGTGTCCCACCACCGGTCAATTGTTGTACCTCTTCATACAACACGGTCCGAACATTCATTCTGCCCAGAATATCGAGAATCTTCAGCTCTCCCTGCCGGATCGCATCTTCGAAAATGCTCGTACAAGCTGCGGCATACAGCGCGTGCAGCGGTTCCTGTCCTCCCTCGCTGAACGGGACTACCCCATCCTGGCTATCATTGCGCAGTTCGCACAAACGGCGGATAAGCTCCGGATCGAGAAACGGCTGATCACAGGCGGTGACGAATGTATGCGCCGTCCGGCTGTGCGCAAGCGCCGCGTGCAGTCCTGCAATTGAGCCGATGCCGGGAAAGATGTCCGGAACTTTGCGACAGGGGAGAAAATCATAGTCAGCGGGTGAATTGGTGACAATCAGCACTTCATGGAACAGCCGGGACAGTTCTCGATAGGTACGGGTGATGATCGGAACCCCGTCAACTTCCAGCAGTGCTTTATTGGTACCCATGCGGCGCGATGTGCCACCCGCTAATATCACCCCGGTGACCCCTTCGATCCGGTCACAATCCGACGGTTCTTCAAGCGCCTCCGGGTGGCTGTACACGGTGAATGAGCCACCCCGCACATACCCGACCAGACAAATCCCGGCCTGATCGCACAACTTGATTGCCATATCGGTGGGCGACGTCCGTGAGGCTATCAAGCGTATTCCCATCAACGCCGCTTTGGCAACCATTTCAGTAGAGACCCTTCCCGAGGTCACCAGTTCGGTTCCGGCAAGGTCGATACCTTTAAAAAGCGCTTCACCGGCTATCCGGTCAAAGGTATTGTGTCTGCCAAGATCTTCGGCATACAGAAGGATTGATCCATTACGGCCGATTGCTGCCGAATGGATGCCGCCGTGTGAACGATATTGTTCGGCTTTCCGAGCCAATTCATTCATAAGGGTAAATATCTGCTGTGGCGGACGTCTTTGCAACGGCTGCCGTGACGTTAATTCGCCTGCATCTGCAGTGGGGAGCGTGAAGGTGACTCCGGTGCCGCACCCCGAAGTCAAGACGGGCTTCAGGCGCTCCGGCAGCTCTTTCTTGATCCTGACGTTGGCGGTGCCGAACTCTTCACAGACGCTGAACATTTCAAAGTCGCTCAACGATGTAACAAATCCCTGCAGCCGCAGAAATCCGGCTACCAGAAAGCGCAGGTCATGGGGAGAACCTATCAGGGTCGCAATTTCGCGGCCGTTAACGATCAACTGCAACGGATATTCCCTGACAACTGCGGCTTCAGTCGGCTGGAGAGAACTTCCGCGATAGGCAAAATAAATTGGTGGATGAGTATCTGGTTTCATAGTCACCATAGAAAAGGGGGAGAACAGCAGCTGTTCTCCCCCGGGAATAGATCAGGACGTTATCTCAACTATCAGTTGGCCAGGCCAAAGGTTTCGTGCATGACCCGTACTGCCAGTTCGGTATATTTTTCGTCAATAACCACGGAAATTTTGATTTCCGAAGTGGAGATCATCTGGATATTGATGCCGTTCTGTGAAAGCGCACTGAACATCTGCGTTGCCACACCGGCATGGCTCCGCATGCCAAGACCGACAATCGATATCTTGCTGATATTTTCATCGGCCTGAACTTCCTTGGCCTGAATTTCCTTGGCAACTTCGTTGGTAATCACCAGAGCCTGTTTCAGATCAGCCTTGGTAACGGTAAACGTGAAGTCAGTCATTTCATGATCGCTGACATTCTGGACAATCATATCCACCGATATTGCAGCATCGGAAAGCGGGGTAAGAATTTTTGCGGCAATGCCGGGTTTGTCGGGAACACCCTTGACAGCAATCTTGGCCTCATTTTTATCGTACGCTACACCTGAAACGAGTATTCCTTCCATTTCCTTGTCCTCCCTGGTAACCATCGTACCGGTGTTTTCATTAAGACTTGAGCGGACATGAACGTCCACGTTATATTTTTTCGCAAATTCGACCGAGCGGATCTGAAGAACCTTGGCACCCAGACTCGCCAGCTCAAGCATTTCATCATACGAAATCTTCTCGATCTTGCGGGCTTCCTTGCAGACGTTCGGATCGGTGGTATACACGCCGTCAACATCGGTATAAATCTCGCACACATCGGCTTTGAGAGCTGCAGCAATAGCCACTGCCGACGTATCAGAACCGCCACGTCCCAGCGTGGTAACATTGCCGTCGGCATCAATACCCTGGAAACCTGCCAGCACAATAATGGTGCCTTCTTTCAGATCGTTCCGGATATTCTGGTCGCCTATGCTTTCAATGCGGGCTTTGGTTGCAGTTGAATCGGTAACAATAGGAACCTGCCACCCCTGATAGGATTTCGCCTTATATCCCTGTGATTTGAGGTACATGGCCAGCAAACCGATAGTGACCTGCTCACCGGTTGCAACCAGCACGTCATATTCACGGCCATCGGGGAACTCACACATTTCATTGGCAAGCGCAACCAGCTTGTTGGTTTCACCCGACATGGCGGAAACAACAACAATCAGGTCATTCCCGGCGTCGTAGGTTTTAATGATGCGTTTGGCAACATTTTTGATTCGATCAGGCGTTCCGACCGAAGTGCCACCGTACTTCTGTACTACTAGCGCCATACTGCTCTCCTTGTTGGG
>Ga0073936_10009636_pt1 | contig 11980 bp, 10 predicted proteins | sample AliMusrvi5mmetaG_FD_87041 | JGI IMG/M metagenome (GOLD analysis project Ga0073936, IMG submission 87041) | Freshwater lake bacterial and archeal communities from Alinen Mustajarvi, Finland, to study Microbial Dark Matter (Phase II) - Alinen... | ecosystem: Environmental > Aquatic > Freshwater >... | reverse complement strand
TCGACAGCGTTGCGCGTGGGGACAGGGATCGTGAGCGTCCCGACAGCGTCTACGACCTTGACGGGCCGCTGTGCTTCGCCGGCGACGTGATCGCGCGTTCTGTGGTGCTCCCGCAGCTCGAGGAAGGCGACTGGGTCACCATCGAGGGCGTCGGCGCCAACACCTTCGGCCTCTGGTCCCGTCACTGCTCTCGTGACGTCCCGGCTGTCGTAGCGATCGCCGCTGATCGCCCGACTCTCTGGTCACCTCGGCATCCAGTTCATTAGCACCCGACCGACACGAGGTCGCTCACGGCGTGTTCAGGGTCTACCGATCTCCCACGACGGTGCCCAGGTTGGCAGCACAAGAGCCGCTACCCCGGCGACGGCGCACGCACCGGCGATCCCGAGATTGACGATCCCTCTCGCCAACGTCCTCACCTGAAGGCGTCGCGCTCCTTCGAGCGACCGTGCCACACCGAGGCGGGCATAGCGAGTCGCCAGGGCCCATCCGATGACGGGTCGCTGCCAGCGCGGGGAGCGGCGCATGGCCACCAGGCGAGACCTGGCGCGTCGGATGTTGTGGTCTGAGCGCGAGGACTGCGACCCGCTTCGGCGTCGGTACGCGAGGACGCGGTCGTCGATCAGGCGCACCGAGCCACGCCACGAGAGCCGAGCCAAGAGCTCGAAGTCCTCGGACCCACCTCGGGCGATGAGCACCTCGTCGAAGCCACCGATGGCACGAAGATCCTCGGCAGCCAGCAGCTGTGCTCCCGGCGGCGGCATGATGTTCGCGAGCGCCAGCTCTCGCAGATCGACCACCGACGGAGCACCGTGCTCATCGAGCCATCCTTCGAGCTCATCTGCCCAGCTGTCGTCGATGGCGCCACCAGCTTCATCGATCGCACCAAATGCCCCAAGGACCGCGACGTCGCCGGCCTGAGCTGAGTCGAGGAGCGCTGGCAGCGAGCCCTTGAGGAGCACGTCATCAGCGTCGAGGAAGAGGACCCACGGCGCCGAGGCGTGCCCAAGGCCCGTGTTTCGAGTCCCCGAGACACCTTTCGGTCGCTCGTTGCGACTCACCATCGCATGGGGGGCTGCTGCGAGCAGCCCTTCTGCGATCTCAACCGTTCGATCTGTGCTGGCGTCGTCGACCACGATGATCTCGACGACCAATGGTTGCGACAACACGCTTCGGATCGCCTGCTCGATCCACCGTTCCATCTGATACGCAGGGATGACGACGGTGGCGACGGGCGCAGGTATCGGTTCAGCCATTGTCGATCGCCCGCCCTGGCCACCAGCGCGACCTCAGGAGGGCCATGAGGGCGAGCGTACCACCGGGGTCCAGAAGGCCACTGGTGCCACGCTGGCCTCGTGGTAGCCCCGAAAGCTCACGCATGGCTGTGGCCAGGGAGTCCTGCTAGCATGAAAATCCGCATCCAAGAGGTGCGCAGCACGATCCCCCCTACGTTCTCAAGGACACCAGTGGCAAACATCAAGAGTCAGATCAAGCGGAACCGCCAGAACGAGCGTCGCCGCCTTGCCAACAAGTCCGTGCGCTCTGAGATGAAGACCCGCACCAAGGCAGCCGTGACCGCTGCTGAGTCAGGTGCAGAGGACTCCGTCGAGTCGCTGAGCTTGGCCGTCAAGAGGATCGACAAGGCAGCTGCGAGGGGCGTCATCCATAAGAACCAGGCGGCAAATCGCAAGAGCCGTCTCATGCGCCGCATCAACGCCCTCAGCCAGAGCGCCTGAGCACAGGGCGGCATCGCCGCTTGACCTTTCCCTGCGCCGTGCGCAGGCCCTAGCGCTTCGCAGCCTTCATCCGGCTGCACAGTCGCGCCACCAGGATCTCGACGATCATCCGCTCGTCGAGCCCCGACACGCCCTTGAGGTCAAGATCTGCGTCAGCGATGAGTCCGAGCGCTGTCCGGATGACGTCTGGGTCGATGGTGCTGCGCAGCCCCCAGAGCTTCTTGGCCGGGTACTCGGCGATGCTCAAGAGGCTGGCGACATCGGCCGGGCTCGCAACTTCGGCACCATCGAGCTGCGCGAGCTGCGAGAAGTGATTGTCGAAGCTGGCCATCACCACGTGGGCTGACATCCCACCGGGGCCCATCATCCTCGCCACGATCTTGAGGGCAGCATCGGTCTTGCCCGCATCGATCGCATCGACCAGCTCGTAGATCGGCACCGAACCCTGCTTGCCAAGGAAGGGCTGGAGCATCGCCACGTCGATGGTGACCCCTTCGCCGTGCGCCGCCGCCAAGGTCTCGAGCAGGCCCGGGAGCCTGCTCAGGTCCTCCCCCAGGTGATCGGTGAGCATCACCCTGGCCTGCGCATTGAGCCGAACCGGCCCGGCTCGAAGGTGCTCATCGAGGTAGCTCTTGCGCTGTCCGCCGGTTCGCGTGGCGATCTCGATGATCTCGCCCGCTGCCTTGACAGCCTTCTTGAGGGGAGCCGGGAGGGTCCCGCCACCGCCAGCCAAGATCAAGACCGCACCTGTCGGCGGCTCGGTGAGCGCTTGGGCAAGCGCCTTGGCCGGCTCGGCAGTGAGATTGCCCGCCCCTCGTACCAGGACGATCCGTCGGTCGATGAGGAACGGAGGCGTCAGAAAAGCATCGATGACCGGGCCGACCTCGAACTCGGTCCCACGCTCTGCTCGATGCTCCTCAAGCACGAGGCTGGCATCTCGATCGCCAAGAAGGTCGGCCACGAGCTGTGCGGTCTCGTTCGCCACCAAAGCCTCGTCCTCGGCGAGGATTGCGTAGGCGGCTTTGGGCTCCGTGCCCCGGCTGCTCATCGTGCAGCAAGCACGTGAGCGATCGCAGCAGCCACCCGGACGGTGCCCTGGACATCGTGGACGCGCAGCACCCTGCAGCCACCCATGATCCCGATCGCGGCGGCAGCCAGCGATGCTTCGATCCGCTGGTCGACCTCGAGATCGAGGAGCACGCCCAAGCAGGTCTTGTTCGAGACGGAGAGCAGAAGCGGAAAGCCCAGGTTGGCGAGCACAGCAGAGCCACGGAGTAGCTCGATGGACTGTGCAGCGGTCTTGCCGAGATCCAACCCCGCATCGACGATGACGCGATCGGCAGCGACACCGGCGGCAAGCGCCTGCGCTGCCCTGTCGGCCAGGAACGTGGCGACGTCGTTGACCACGTCGTCATAGCTGGGATTGGGATCCGCCACACGTGGGCGGAGTCGGATGTGCGTGGCCACCACACTGGCACCGTGCTCGGCCGCGGCGACCACATAGTCAGGATCGGCGAAACCTGAGATGTCGTTGCCGACGAGTGCTCCTCTCGAATAGCACTCCCGGGCCACTGAGGCTCGCCACGTGTCGACCGAGATCGGCGTGTCGAACCGCTCCACCAGCGCCTCGACCGCAGGCACCACCCGGTCGAGCTCCTCGGCCTCGGTCACCTCCTCGCCGGGGCCAGCCTTCACGCCACCGACGTCGAGGATGTCGGCACCGTTGGCCACGTGAGAATCGGCCCGCTCGAGGAACCTGTCGAAGGCCCAGTCCGCGCCGCGGTCATAAAAGGAGTCAGGAGTCCGGTTCAAGATCCCCATGACGAGCGCTCGATGCGTGATGTCGTGAATCGTGTCGCCGATCCGAAGGGTCGTCGAAGAGATCGGGGTTGAGAGGTCCACCTCAGAAGAGCCTCGTGGCGAGGGCCTTGCGATAGCGGACGGCCACCTCGCTCTGGGGTCCGAGCGTCTCGAGGAGATCAAGGAACTCTTGGCGCGCCTCATCATCGCTGGCGACCCGTTCGAGCAGGGTGTCGAGGAGTGGCACGACTTCCTGGTGCGCCACGTCCACCTGGTTCTTCGCCAGGCGCGCCTCGGCGAGGAGGTGTCGGACCTCGGGGGTCTCAGGGATGCGGGCCAGCAGCTCGAGCGCCTCATGAGGGCGCTTCGTCGCTATCAGCTCTGACGCCAGCAGCACGATGGCACCGGGGTGTCCCGGATCAATCTCGAGCGCCTTTCGCAGTGACTGCTCGTCACCCTGCTCGACGAGCAGGTCTGCCTCAGATGGCGGCGGTGCGATTCGGTCCAAGAACGCTTCGATCTCAGCGGCACTGACGGCGCCGACAAAGCTGTCCACCACGCGACCCTCGGCGATGGCGAACACCGCAGGGATCGACTGGACCTGGAACATCTGGGCGATGCCGGGATTGGCATCGACGTCCACTTTGGCCAGCTCGACGGCCCCTTGCCGAGCAGCGACAGCAGACTCGATCATCGGGCCCAGGGTCTTGCACGGCCCACACCACTCGGCCCACAGGTCGACCACGACCGGGACCGTCCGGCTCCGCTCGATCACGTCGGCTTCGAAGGTTGCATCCGTCACATCAGCCATCGCCTCAACCTACCGGGCGGCACAGTCACCAGGCACCCCTGCACGGCGAAGTCCTCCCAAGACGCCTTCGTCAGCCGAGCCGACGAAGCGGTAGCGTTCGGCCATGGCATCGGAGACCACCAGTCCTGTCGGAATCAACGTCGAGTCGGTGTCAAACTGGCTCGACACGAACGTCGAGGGAATCGAGGGTCCGTACTCGTTCGACCTCGTCGCCGGAGGACGCTCCAACCTCACCTATCGGGTCACCGACTCGCACGGGAAGTCGGTGGCGCTGCGTCGCCCCCCGGTGAGCCACGTCTTGCCGACAGCACACGACATGGTCAGGGAGCACACCATCCTCTCGGCGCTGGGCCCGGCAGGCGTGCCGGTGCCCGCCACGCTGGCCCTCTGCGTCGACGAGGCAGTGAACGAGCGGCCCTTCTATGTGATGGAGTTCGTCGAGGGCAACATTCTGCGAGACGCTGCAGCGGCCGAAGCGGCCTTCTCGGAAGGGGCGCGAGGATCCATCGGCCCGAACCTTGCATCGACCTTGGCCGAACTGCACAGCGTCGACGTCGATCAGGTCGGCCTCGGCGACCTGGCCCGCAAAGAGGGCTACATCGAGCGCCAGCTCAAGCGCTGGCGAGGTCAGTACGAGCAGACGAAGGTCGTGGGGGTGGACCACGGCGGCCTGGTCGAGCGGGTGGGCGACGAGCTCCAGGCCAGGATCCCGGTCCAGCAGGCGAGCACCATCGTCCACGGTGACTACCGGCTCGACAACACGGTCTTGGACGACGCCGGCCACGTGACGGCCATCTTGGACTGGGAGATCTGCACCCTTGGCGACCCGCTCGCCGACCTCGGCCTCCTGCTCGTCTACTGGGCTGAGCCGTCAGACGCCAGCGTGGCGCTGCTCGGTCAGGCACCCACCACTGCACCTGGCTTCTCGTCTCGAGCGGAGGTCCTCGCCGCCTACGAGGCGGCGACGTCGCTCGACGTCAGCCAGGTCTCCTACTACCAGGCCTTCGGCTACTGGAAGCTGGCGTGCATCCTCCAAGGTGTCTTCGCCCGCTACATGGCTGGAGCCGGAGCCGGCGACTCAGGCAGCGTCGATGCGTTTCCCAAGCACGTCGCGCTGCTCGCGCAGACCGCTGCCGACACATTGGAAGGTGGCTGACGATGGATCCAGACCTTCCGCTCTTCGACCTCATCACCGAGCCCATCCTGCGGGACCCCGTCTTGATCATCAGCCTCGAGGGCTGGGTCGATGCTGGCCTCGGGGCCTCGGCTGCGATGAGTTCGCTGCTTGGTAGCTCGCCCACCGACCTGGTGGCCACCTTCGACGCCGATGAGCTCCTCGACCAGCGAGCGCGACGACCGATCGCACGGATCGTCGACGGCGTCACCACCGAGCTGCGCTGGCCTGAGATCGAGCTGCGCTCAGGCGTCGACAGCCAGGGTCGCGACATCTTGTACCTGACCGGCCCCGAACCCGACGTCCAGTGGCGCTCGTTCACCGACGCCGTCTACGACCTCTGCCTGCGATTCGACGTGACGACGGTGGTGGGGCTCGGCGCCTTCCCGGCTCCCGCGCCTCACACACGTCCGGTCAAGCTCGCTGCCACCGTGCCCTCCTCGTCTGCCCACCTGCTCGAGAACGTCGGCCTCGTCCCAGGCGAGCTCGAAGTCCCTGCGGGCATCACCTTCGCCCTTGAGCAGCGCCTTGAGGACACCGGGATCGACATGATCACGCTCTGGGCTCGGGTCCCCCACTACGTGGCGGCGATGGCGTTCCCCCAGGCCTCAGCCGCTCTCGTCGAGGGGATCATCGAGATCACTGGGCTCCAGCTCTCCTCCGGCGACCTCCACGCCGCAGCGGACGCCGCTCGACGTCAAGTCGACGACCTCATCTCGTCGAATCCCGAGCACGTGGCGATGGTCCGAGCGCTCGAGGTCTCTCTCGATGCCTCGGAGGGCAACACCCTCGGCGTCGACGAGATCCCGAGTGGCGATGAGCTCGCCGCCGAACTCGAGCAGTTCCTCCGGGGCGATCAGGACAGCTGAGCTCAGTCGAGCTCGAGCGACCCTTGGACCACGTCACCGCTCGGCCAGCGAGTCGGTGTCTCGACGGCACGGGGCAGGTCAGCCTCCGCGACCTCACGTGTCTCAAGGCCCAGCTGATAGCCATCGAGGAAGGTGGTCGCATCTCGCTGGCGAGGGTGTCGATCGGCGAGCTCATGGAACGCAGCTGAGTGATCCGGTACCGCAAGGTGCGCCAGCTCGTGGACCAAGACCGCATCGAGCACCCAGCCAGGAACCGCTCGGAGCCGATCAGAGAGCCTGATCGTCCCAGATTCGACCGAGCACGATCCCCAGCGCCGTCGTTGGTTCGTCACGAACCTGACCGATGCCGGCACCACGCCGAGGTCGTAGGTCTCAGCCAAGCGGATCGCACGTTCCAGCAGCTCTGGGTCAGAGGACAAGAGAGCGGGTCGGCGTCGCCTCGAGCGTTCGACGAGCCAGGCGATGAGCTGCTCGCGCTCGCTGCCTCGCACGCGGGCAGGCAGAGCGACGATCAGCGTCGAACCCTCCCACCATGCAGTCGCTGTCTTCGTGCGCCGAGCGCTGGACCGGATCTCAAGCGATGGCGCGTTCTCGGACGCGGCTCTGAGCTCCACAGCGGCGGGGGCAGCCTCGCGACGCCGACGAGCCGCCATGTCAGGGCACGATGTTGACGAGCTTGGGCGGCCGAGCGATCACCCGAGCGGGCGACGTGCCGCCGAGCTCATCGATGACCTTCTCGCTGGCCAGAGCCAGCGAGATCGCCTCTTCCTCGGAGATCTCGGGGTCGACCTCGACGCGGTCTCGGACCTTGCCCTTGACCTGGATCACCATCGTCTCGGTGGCAGCGGTCACCAGCTGCGGGTCGAACGTCGGCCACGGCTCCTCGTGTACGTGGCGTCCGGTCCGGCGCTCATAGAGCTCGGCGGGCAGGTGCGGTGCCATCGGTGCGAGCAAGAGGAGGATCGAATCGATCGCTTCGGCCAGGACGCGAGCGTGGGGACCCTCGTCCTCTCGCACGTAGCGGCTCAGCGTGTTGACCAGCTCCATCAGCTGGGCGACCGCGGTGTTGTAGCTCCAGCGATCGAGATCCTCGGTGACCTTCTTGATGGCCCGATGGGTAGCCCGGCGGACCTCGAGGTCGGCCTCGGTGACGTCACCAGTGCGACTTGGCTCGTCGCGGGTGGCGAGACGCCACAATCGATCGAGGAACCTGCCGCATCCTTCGATCACCGAGTCGGTCTGCTCGGTCCAATCGAAATCATCGGCCGGAGGTCCAACGAAGAGGTGGAACAGGCGAAGCCCATCAGCCCCGACCGACTCGTAGTACTGGGTCGGCGCCACCAGGTTGCCCTTGGACTTCGACATCTTCGACCCATCCATCCGGATCATCCCCTGGGTGAAGAGGCGCTTGAAGGGCTCACGGTCGAGGCCGGGGGCGAAGCCGGTGTCGATGAGAGCCTTGGTGAAGAACCGTGCGTAGAGCAGGTGCAGGATCGCGTGCTCGATGCCACCGATGTACTGGTCGACCGGCATCCAGCGACGTGCCGCCTCAGGCGAGAACGGCACGTCCTCGTCGAAGGGGTCGCAGAACCGCAAGAAGTACCACGATGAGTCCACGAAGGTGTCCATCGTGTCGGTCTCTCTGGTCGCTGGGCCACCGCAGACAGGACAGATGGTGGTCGTGAAGCCCTCGTGGCTCGCCAGCGGCGAACGGCCCGATGGGGTGAACTCGACGTCGTCAGGGGCGAGGACCGGCAGCTGGTCATCAGGGACCGCCACGACGCCGTCGATGGCACAGTGCACGACTGGAATCGGACATCCCCAGAATCGCTGTCTCGAGACGAGCCAGTCACGGAGGCGATAGTTGATGGTCCCTGTCCCAAGGCCTTGCTCTTCAAGCCATGCGATCGCAGCTGTCTTCGCCTCCTCGACGCTCATCGCGTCGAGGAACCCGCTGTTCACCTTCACGCCGCCGCCGACATAGGCGCCCTCGAAGTCGTCGGGGAGCCCCGCCTCAGGCTCGGTCGTGCGGATGATCGGCAGGCCGTGGACGATGGCGAAGGCGAAGTCGCGCTCGTCCTCGGCCGGCACCGCCATGATGGCGCCGGTGCCGTACCCCATGAGCACGTAGTCGGCGATGTAGAGGGGGACCGGTGATCCGGTGAACGGATTGATTACGAAGCTGCCGGTGAAAGCACCTCGCTTGTCGAGCGCGCTCGACTCAGAGGTCCGCTCGATCTCTGTGGCACCCGCCGCCTTGGTCCGCAGCGCCTCGACAGCGTCGCGCTTGTCGTCAGTGGTCAACTCTTCGACGAGCGGGTGCTCCGGGGCGAGGACGGCATAGGTCATGCCGAAGCTCGTGTCAGGCCGAGTGGTGAAGACGCGGATCGAGATCTCTGGACGACCCTCGACGACCAGATCCATCTCGGCCCCTTCAGAGCGGCCGATCCAGTTACGCTGCATCGTCTTGACCCGCTCAGGCCACTCAAGCGCGTCGAGGCCGTCAAGCAGCTCGTCGGCATAGTCGGTGATCTTGAAGAACCACTGCTCGAGATCTCGCTTCTCGACGAGGTCGCCTGAGCGTTCACAGGTCCCATCGGCCTGCACCTGCTCGTTTGCCAGGACGGTGTTGCACCCTGGGCACCAGTTGACCGGTGCTTGCTTGCGATAGACGAGCCCTGCCTCCATCAGCTTGAGGAAGATCGCCTGCGTCCAGCGGATGTACGCAGGGTCGTGGCTTCGCACCTCGCGCCGCCAGTCGTAGACCGCACCAAGGCGGCGGACCGAGGCTCGAAGCTCCTCGATACGGGCGTCGGTGAACTCTCGGGGATGTGTCCCGGTCTTGATGGCGGCGTTTTCGGCCGGCAGACCAAAGGAGTCGAATCCGAAGGGAGCCAGTACCCCATGGCCTCGCATCGTCTGATAGCGAGTCACAAGGTCACCGAAGGTGTAGTTCCGCACGTGGCCCTGGTGCGCCGACCCTGAGGGGTACGGATACATGCACAGCGCATAGAACGGGGGCCGAGGATCGTCGTTGTCGACCTCGTAGAAGCCTGACTCGAGCCACCGCCGCTGCCAGGACTCTTCGATCTCGACCACCGGGTAGGAACGTGCCATAGGGGTCAATGCTACGGGACGCTGAGGAGAGCTCTGCCCACCTCGAGCGCTGCTATGGTGGTGGCCCCTTGGGGGTATAGCTCAGTTGGTAGAGCGCTTGACTGGCAGTCAAGAGGTCAGGGGTTCGAATCCCCTTACCTCCACCAAAGTGTCGAAGTTCGAACCCCGGACATCCAGAGGTCCGGGGTTCATTGCGTTGTCGTCCAGCCACGCTCGGAACTCCTCATCGTGGAAGGCGGCAAAGGGCTGCATCATCCGGGCGTAGACCACGGAGCCATCGACCTCCACGAGGATCTCCTCGAAGATCGCCTGGTTCATCTGCCGGCGGACCCTCGGGCTCGCCTTCAAATAGGTAGTTCCCAGGTTGCTGGCCAGAACAAGCGCCCTGCGAAGGTTCTTCTGGAGTTCTTCCCAGTGGATCTCTGAGTTCGCCATCAGCGCTCCGGCCTTGGCCAGTTCATCGGTGATGCGAGCCTGCTCCTCTGAGAGCAGGTCGAGCGGCACCGCTCCGGCCAAGTGCGCCTTGAGCAACGAACGTCGCTCGGCTTCGAGGCTCTCGATGCGTCGACGCTGCTGCTTGGCCATCTTGAGCGCTCTGGTATTCCTCTTCTTCGCTGCGCCGACGATGTGGCTATAGAGCGTCTCCACGGCTGCTTCATCGAGTTTGATCGTCTGGTAGTAGCGCTCGACCTGCTCTTCGATGTCCTTGACCCAAACGTAGGGCAGGTCGCACAGCGTGAGCTTGCCGTGGCGGGCGACGCAGACGAAGTAGTCGTAGACGCCACCTCGGCGACCCGTGTTCCGGCTGAAGATCATCTTGGATCCGCATCGTCCGCAGCGGATCGTTCCCTTGAGGTAGTGCTCGTGGTGCTGGGTCCGCTCCCCCGCCTTGTTCTTGGCCGTGAGCTGTGCCTGGACAGCAGCGAAGGTCTCGATCGAGACGAGCGGCTCGTGAGTCCCCTGGTACTCAACGCCTCCCCACTTGAACCGACCGACGTAGAACGACTTTCGCAGCAGGCGATGCAGGTGATTCGGAGTGAGCGCCTTGGCTGGGCGCTTCGGGGTCCCCCTGGTCCGCAAGCCGCGCTCGTCGAGCACCTCGGCCAATTGACGCAGGTTGTAGTCCCCGGTGGCGTAGGCCTCGAACGCCCACGTCATGTGTGGCCCACGCTCTGGATCAATCTCGATCCACCGCTGCTTGTTACCACTGGCCGGATCCTGGACGTTCAGGTACCCGAGAGGTGCACAGCCCGGGTAGCTGAATCGCACTGGGTTGGCTGGAGGCTCTGACCTGCCCCTCGATTCCTTACCCTTCTGCGTGTTGAGATTGGACCTGAATGAAAGGTGCAATCGATGCCACGTCCCTATTCCGCCGAGTTCCGGCGACGAGCACTCGCTCTCGTAGAGGCTGGAAGATCAGTCTCGAAGACTGCCGCCGATCTCGACGTCACCGAGGCCACCCTCTACAACTGGATCAAGTAGGACCGGATCGATCGCGGCGAGCTCGCCGGAACAACGACAGCTGAGTCGAGGGAGCTGCGCAAAGCGAATCGGAGAATCCGGGAGCTCGAGTCCGAGGTCGAGATCCTTCGCCGTGCACACAAGCTGCTCGGTCCGGAGGCCACTCGCCCAAAAGGATCCACCCGGTGATCGACCAGCTGGTCGCCGCCGGGTTCAGCGTGAAGCAGTGCTGTCGAGTTCTCGGGGTCTCGAGCGCCGGCTACTACATGTATCGAAAGCGCCCACTGTCGCCGACCAAGATGCGACGAGAGTGGCTGACGGCCCTAATCAAGGAGGTCCACGCCGAGAGCCGCGGCACCTATGGCGCCCGTCGAGTCCATGCCGAGCTCACCAAGGGTCGAGGCATCCATGTGAGCGCCAACCTGGTAGCGATTCTCATGCACAACGCAGGCATTGCTGGGCTTCCGGGCCCCGCCAAGACAAAACGGGTCAAGGGGCGCCCGACCTCAGACGACCTTGTCAAGCGCCAGTTCACGCGCTCTGACACCGATGAGCTCTGGGTCTCTGACATCACCGAGCACCCGACGCGTGAAGGCAAGGTCTACTGCTGCTGCGTGCTCGACACGTGCAGCCGGCGCATCGTCGGCTGGTCGATCGACTCGGTCCAAGACACCACGCTTGTCGTCAACGCTCTCGACATGGCGATCAAGCAGCGCCAGACGAAGCCCGGCAGCATCGTCCATGCTGATCACGGCACTCAGTTCACCTCCTGGTCCTTCACTGAGCGGATCAGGGAGGCAGGGCTGATGCCCTCGTTCGGCTCGGTCGGAGACGCGTTCGATAACGCCATGATGGAGTCGTTCTGGTCGAGCATGCAGAACGAGCTTCTCGATCGAAAGCGATGGAACACGAGGCTCGAGCTCTCGAACGCCATCTTCGACTACATCGAGGTCTTCTACAATCGTCAGCGGCGCCACTCGATGCTCGGCTACGTCTCACCGGTCGAGTTCGA
>Ga0073936_10009630_pt1 | contig 11985 bp, 9 predicted proteins | sample AliMusrvi5mmetaG_FD_87041 | JGI IMG/M metagenome (GOLD analysis project Ga0073936, IMG submission 87041) | Freshwater lake bacterial and archeal communities from Alinen Mustajarvi, Finland, to study Microbial Dark Matter (Phase II) - Alinen... | ecosystem: Environmental > Aquatic > Freshwater >... | reverse complement strand
GTCTATCTCGGGCGCGGTCAGGAAGCGGTCAGCGCCGCGCTGGGCACCGCCCTGATCCGTGGCACGGACGTGTTTGGCCCATTGATCCGCGATCAGGCGGGGCGTTCGGCATTTGGTGAATCGTTGCTCGACTGCACCCGCACTTACCTCGGATCCGCCCTGGGACCGATGCGCGGACGCGACGGCAACGTCCACCGAGGCCGGCCACTGGCGGGTATGCCGGCGATGATTTCCCACCTGGGCGCGCAGATTGCACTCATCAGCGGGATCCTTTTCGCCAAGCGCCTTAAAGGCCAACTGGATGGTGTCGTCGGTGCCACTTGCATCGGCGACGGCGGCACCTCGACGGGCGCCTTTCATGAGGCGCTCAACCTCAGCGCAGTGGAAAAATTGCCGCTGGTGGTGCTCGTGACCAACAATCAATTCGCCTACTCCACGCCTAATGGTCGGCAATTTGCCTGCGGGGATTTGGTCGAACGCGCCCGTGGCTACGGCTTTCGGGGTTGGTCAGTGGATGGCACCGATTTGCTGGCGTGCTCGACGGTGGTGTGCGAGGCTGTGCGAAGGGCGCGCCACGGCGGCGGCCCCCAGATGATCGTGGCTCAGATGTTGCGACTGGCCGGCCATGGCGAACACGACGACGGGTTTTACGTTCCAGAATCACTGCGCAGCGGCCACTACGGCCAGGATTGCATCGAAGTGGCAATGCGCCAACTGATCGCCAACGGCATCACAAGCACCGAGGAAGTCACCGCCTGGCAAGAGCAATTCGCCGCCGACGTCCAGCGCGCAGTGGCCCAAGCCCAGCAAGAACCCCCTCCCGATCCCTATCGCGAAGACTGGACGGCCCTCTCCACCCGTTTCCCTAACAACCAGTGAGTGTGACTTACATTGACGCCATCCGGGCCGCCCAGGAAAAGCTCCTGCGCGACGACGAGCGGGTGTTTCTTTACGGCCAAGACATCGGCGTGTTCGGCGGGGCCTTCAAGGCCACCAAAGGACTGGCGACCCAGTTTCCTGGCCGCGTGTTTGATTCCCCGATCTCCGAAGATGCCATGATCGGCCTCGCCGTGGGTGCCGCCATCGAAGGCTTGCGGCCAATCGTGGAAATGCAGTTTGCTGATTTCTCTGCCATCGCCTTCAACCAAATCGTCAATCAAGCAGCCACTCATTTCTATCGCACCGGAGTGCCCATCCCCATCACCGTGCGCCTGCCCTCCGGCGGCACTCCCGGCTCCGGCCCGTTCCACAGCCAAAATATGGAGGGCATTTACGCCCAATACCCCGGCTTGATCGTCCTCACCCCGGCCACCGTTGCCGATGCCTACCACATGCTCATCGACGGCGTGGCCCTCGATGACCCGGTCATCTATTGCGAACACAAATTCCTCTACCGCTGGCTCAAGGCCAAAACCATCAACAACGAGCACCTGCCCATCGGCCAAGCACGCATCGCTAGGCCCGGCAAACACGCCACCGTCGTCGCCTACAGCGCCATGGTCCACGAGGCGGTGCGTGCCGCCGACCGCCTCCAAGCCGACGGCTGGGAAATCGAGGTGGTGGACCTCCGTTCCGTCAAGCCACTCGACCTCGATACCATCCTCGCCTCGGTCGCGCGCACCGGCCGCTTGCTCGCCCTCGGCGAGGCGTTCCCCTGGGGCGGGGTGACTGCAGAGGTCGTCGCACGCGTGTCGGAGCATGGTTTTCACCTGCTAGACGCACCGCCGCAGCGCCTAAATTCCCGCGACACACCCATACCCGATCACCCGAAATTGTGGGCATCTCACCGCCCCACTCCCGAATCCATCTGCGAAGCCCTCCGCCAATTGCTCTCGTTCTAAAGCGGCGGAGAGCCAAAAAGGGCCAGCTCGCCAAGTCCAGCAGATTCCTCAGTCCCTGCCACAGATGGGGTCCGGCCCACCAAACGGCCATTCCATACCTCAGTGAGCGCGGACGCTTGCATAGTGGTTGGCAAGGCCGGTGGCGATGGCATCGGCGTACTCGCGGAAAATCGACGGGCGGGTTTGGCCAGCGATGCGGCGCAGACCTTCGTAGTCGCCGGCTTGGATGCGTGCGTAGTCAGTGGTGGAGTTCATGACATAAGGTTCGGTAAAGATGACGGGGCATTGATAGAGGCGGTTGGCCAGAAGATTGCGTGCCCAAAGGTAGGGCTTGTTGGGGATGGGACGGGCGTTCGTGGCGTTGGGTGCGTACTGGAATGGCGGCAGATCGGAGGCGGCAGCCATGGCAGTGGCGACGCTGGTGCCGACGGCCACTTCCTCGTCGTGGCAGCGCTGGAGGAGACGAACGAGCAAGGCGTAGCGCTGGTCGGCAAGGGCCAGTTCTTCGTCGCTGTATGCACCGTTGAGCAGGAGGTGGAGGTGGGAGCGCTCGACCATGATGGGTTTTGTGGACGAGCCCCAATTTTCAGCGTTAAAGTGGAGGCAGAGGACCATGTCGGGTTTGAGCGATTGGTTGACGAATTGGGCGCGTGCGTGGATTTCGGCGGTGCGATAAAAAAGCCTTTCGGCGAGTTTTTGAGGGGAGACGGTGGCATTTGGTGGGGCGAGGCTCGCGGCGAGGGCTAGCAAATCCGGCGGGCGCAGTGGGGTGAGTGGTTGGGCTTGGTCGCGGACGAGGGAAACCCGGGCACCGAGGGCTTCGAGGCCGGGTTATAGGAGTCGGGCAACGAGCAGCGTCAGGTCGCCCTCACACACCGGTGGCTGGGAAACCACTTCGAATCGGCGCTCTTCCATCGTCGCCCAAGTACCGCCGATGTGACCCGGATCGATGGCCAGGCGCAGCCCGGCGAGCGGTTTGCCGGGTGGTGCGGGTGGAAGGTCGCGCGCAGCCCGCCAGTAACGTGGAGCGGGGGAGGCTGGGCCTGCGGCGGTGGCGAAGGCGAGGTGAAAAATATCCGTCGGCGCAGGCAACCCAGTGTGGATGCGGGCTTCTTGAGCATCGATATCTATCAAGGAACGCCAAGTGCTGCCGGTGGTGAATGTAGTGGTTAGCAGTGCCTCAAACTCGCTGCGGAGAATCGTGTGTTGATAGGCGTTGAGAGCCGACCAATCCGGGGCTGCAGTGAGTCTGGCGAGGGCTAAATCGCTGGCAGTGGGTAGCTTTTTTGCAGGTCTGGCGTTCCAGACGGCCAGCGCCAGCGGGATGGCAGAGAACAACAGGAGGAGAAGCTTGCGGAGACGGGGCATTTTTCGGGAATTGGGTTGTCGGCTACGTGCGGATGTGGCTAGCTGGACGCGGCCGCAATCGCAGCGCGGTAGAAATTTCCTATTATGTCAACGATCCGCATATTGTTTTTGGGTGATGTCGTCGGAGAGCCTGGCCGCAAGGCCGTCATTGAGCAACTGCCATTGCTTAAACAGAGCGAGGGCTTGGATTTTATCATCGTCAACGGCGAGAATTCTGCGGGCGGGCGGGGCATCACACCGCGCATCTCCATCGACCTGTTGCGGGCCGGAGCCGCGGTCATTTCCACCGGCGACCATGTTTGGGATCAGGTGGAAATCGTCGATTATTTCCCCACCGAACCGAGGTTGTTGCGGCCCCTGAATTATCCGCCCGGCACACCGGGCAACGGCAGCGTGGTGCTGGAAACCGCCAAGGGCAAGGTCGCCGTGGTGTTAGTCCAAGGCCGCTCGTTCATCCAACCCCCACTGGATAATCCGTTCCTAGCTGCCGAAGACGAGGTGGCTCGCCTGGCCGCCGACGGGGTGAAGGTCATCGTGCTGGAAATCCACGCTGAAACCACCAGCGAGAAAATTGCCATGGGCCGCTTGCTGGACGGGCAGGTGTCACTGGTGGTTGGCACTCACACCCATGTGCAAACTGCCGATGAGACGATTTTCCCTGGAGGTACGGGCTATTTGACCGATGCTGGCATGTGCGGGCCGGAGGTGTCCGTGCTTGGCAGAAGTATCGAATCGGTCGTCTGGCGCCACAAAACCGGCATGCTCACGCGTTTTCCTGTGGCCAAGGGGCCGGTGCGCCTGTGCGGCGTCATCTGCGACGTGGATCTCGCCAGCGGCCATTGCGTGGCCATCCGCAGGTTCTCGCTGTTGGTGCCGGAGGTAGCGCCAAGCGCCTAACTCAGTGGCATCAGTGGTTCATCTTCGTCCCGCCCTTTCATCGAAACCAAAGCCGACCTAAGCGCTCCGGCACTAACGGAAACCGCCTGGAATCCGTCACTATGAAGCTCATCTTGGATACCCACGCCCTTGTTTGGGCGGTGGAGGATCGCTCGAGACTGGGCAAGGCAGCGCGGAAGGTCCAACGGGTGCTGGCCGTCATGTACTTGGGCGGGCGAGCAATGTCGGCCGTGGTGTTGCCGGTCTCGAGGGTGACGCCGGTCTTGGTGCGGGACCGGTCTCGTGTCCTGAAATTTTTTCCGTTGCCTCCGGCGCAGGTGTAATTACACTTCGTCTGAGTGCGGCTTCTGCGGATGCGGGCCAAAATATTAACCCCCCTCAGTGACATTGCAACGCCTGCGGTCCCCAAGTGGTTTGAAATCCTCCGCCACGCCGCCCGTCGATGGCATCGGTGAGGCGCAGGTGCTCGCCGACCGCGATACGTTGCTCGAAATTCTCGGCGGGCTCAATCGGCTCGAGGATCTACTCGATCACACGCCCGTGCTCGCCGCCGCCGCTCTGCGCGGCTACTTCACCCCTGACGAGGACGACCGCGTCCGCCAAGCCTTGCTGGCTTATCGGAACTATCGATTCGCTGCTTATGAAATCATCTTCCGCTATCGTGACTTTGCAAAAATTCGGGACGAGTGGCTGCAAACGCGCTGCTTCTTAATCGCGTTTTCAGCCGCGCTGGTCCTCTATGCCAAGTCGCTGAAATTCATTGGCGTGGCGGAGCGTCTGCCGCTGTTGCGCGCCAAGCTCAACGAGCCGGACGCGAAATTCGAACTTGAGGCTGGCTTCTTTGATGACGTGCGCACCAGCTACAGTTCGCTGTTCAATTACCGGGCGCTCGCCTGCGCCGACCGATTCTGGGGCTGCCTGCGTCACACGGGGTTCTTTCGCAGTCTTGACGCCGACGCCGATTGGCACTGGCTCTGCGAGACGATCCGCAGGAAACGCGGAGTCATCCGCAAAAGCTTCTGGGGAGCCATGCGGCGCTACTTGAGGTCTAACTGGCATGCCCTGTGGCAGAAAGCCATGCGTCCTGCACGCCAAACGCGCTACGGCCTGCAATCACTCGTGGGTGGGCGTTTCGCGGGCCTTCATGTCGTCGCTAACCCGGTGCATGTCCTAACAGAAGATGTGCTCGCCGGCTTGCAACCACTACTCCAGCCGGGCGATATTTTGTTGTGCCGGGCGGAGGGCAAGCTCAGTGCCGCAATGTTGCCGGGGTTTTGGTCCCATGTCGCCATCTATCTCGGATCGCGCGACCAACTCGAGGCGCTCCAAGTCCACACCCTGCCACACGCCGCTAAACATTGGGATGCATTACCGATGCCCGCCGCCCCGCTGGGTTGGGTCATCGAAGGCGTCGCACCCCGGGTCCGCATCTGCCCGCTGGAAACCTGCCTCCATGCCGACCACGTCGTCGTGCTGCGCCCCAACGTGTCGGCTCTGGATCTGGCAGCGGCGCTGGGTGAGGCGTTTGGGCACTTGGGCAAGCCGTATGATTTCGAGTTCGATTTCAACGTAAGTAGCCGCATCGTATGCACCGAGTTGGTGTATCGATGTTTTCACCAGCGTGGACCTATCCGATTTCCGTTAGTAAAGCGCCTCGGACGTTTCACCCTCAGCGGCGATGACGTCGTACACCTTGCGCTGGATGAATTAGCAATGGCCAGTGGACCTGGACGCGCGCCGTTGCGGCCGGTTGGTTTGATCCTGAAGCGCAGCGACGGGGAGGCGCACTTGGTGCCCGCCCAGCGGATTGTTCCTCTGCTGCATCGTATCCGCGTTGGATGGCGTCCTGCCCGGCGGGTCCCGCCTAAGCCGGGTCATTCTAATTAGGGCAATTGTCGCATGGCATTTAATATATCAAGTAATTTGAAATCCTCCGAACCAACACCGATAAAACGACTCGCCGACCGCAATCCTCTGCGGGAAATTCCTGGTGGGTTTAACGGGCCGTGGTATCGTTGCTGCCATTGGCTATGTGTGCATGTCTATTTCGAGCGCATCACGCGGGTCCATTCAGAGCGCTTGGCCGCTGAAGGCCCGGATCAACTGACTAAGTTGGGCGGCCCGACGCTTTATGTGGTGTTGCACCGCAACGGTGCGGTGGACGGGTTTGTCTATCACCAAGTGGTGCCGCTCGGCATCTATTTGATATCGACGCAATTGCTTCGCGGGTTTTTCGGGCGCTTGTTTTTCTCCGGCATTGCCGTGGCCCGCAAGAAGGACGAAGAGGATGGCAGTCACAATGAGGCGGCGCTGCGCCAGTGTGTGCGGGTGCTGGCGATGGGCGGCGAGTTGATGGTCTTTCCCGAAGGCACCAGTTCGCTAGGGCCGCGCCACCTGCCATTCAAGAGCGGTGCCGCTCGCCTGGCACTGGATGCCCTGGCACAAGGAGTGGCGCTGCGCATCGTGCCGTTGGGCGTTCATTACGAACGCGCCTGGGCATTCCGCAGCAAGGTGGAGGTGGTGGTGGGTGAAGATATACCAACGGATCTGCCGGTTGGGCTGAGCGATTTGGGCCGTCTCAAGGAAATGAAACGGCGCATGACTCGCGCCCTGGAAGACGTCGGCTGCAACTTTGCCACTCCAGCAGCGCAGGAAGTGGCCGAGTGCCTCGCCTATGTCGCGACCCTCGGCAGCACCCGCAGCTATTTTGGAGCGCTCAAGGCACTCGAAGCGGGTGTGCCGGATGTCATTGCGACGGCCTGGAGCGAGTTGCAGCAACGCCTTGGGTCGCGCTGGGTGCTGAGGCACCAAGGGGTGCCGTTGTTTCCGGTAGGCCCGTGGCTTGGCTATGCCGCGCTGTTAGCAGTGTTAGGTCCGCTGGTGCTCACCGGGGCTCTGCTCAATCTGCCGCCCTTGTTCGCGGCTTGGCTGGCGGCACGCCGCCTCGCCGACGCGCCCAACGTCATTGCGCTGTGGCGGACACTCGTCGGGCTGCCGTTGGGCGGGATTTGGTTGGTGGGCATGGCTGCGGCCATCACCTATTGCGCGGGCTGGATTGGGTCGATTGGCTACCTGCTTCTAACTATCGCGGCTATCAAGTCACTGTACCGGTCAAAAAAACTCGCCGTCGCCGTGTGGAACGGGCTGGTTCACCGAAGATTGATGATTCAGGCACACGTATTCCACCAGCTTGTTCAGCAAATCTTGCCTCCCCTATGAACTGGATTTTTAAAACCAAATTGCTGCCTCACGAGGGATTTTTCGGGCTGTTCTTGCTCGTGACCTGGTTGCGATTGGTGCTGGCGGTCGGGCCACTCGATCGCGACGCTGTGTTATTTTTGGCTGTTTTGTTAGCAAACATTGCAGTCATTGGCAGGTGCTGGCGGCGCGAGACACCGCTGCGTTGGCAAGTGCGGTTGTGGTTCTATCCGGTGGCGATGAACTCGGTTTTTCCACTTATGGGTTCGGCGGTACTCAAGATCACAGCGCACAAATTTGACGCGCAGCTCGCGGTGTTGGATCGCCAGATGTTTGGCGCAACCTTGAGTGAGCGGGCGCAATTTCTTGTCACGCCACTGCTCACCGAGATTCTGAGCTTTTGCTACCTGCTTTTCTTTCCCTATCTGCTCGTGAGTTGGTTTTACTATGCCAATCGCGGGCTGCCGTTGCTGCGTAAATTGATGGTGGGATTGTTCACCATCTACGGCATCGGGTTTTTCGGCTACTCGTGGGTTCCGGCGGGCGGTCCGCATCTCGCACTGGCGGACAATTTCACGGTGCCCTTGACCGGTTGGGTCATCACGCGCGTGAATGCCTACGTCGTCGCCAATGGCAGCAACGGTGTGGATGTGTTTCCCAGCCTGCACTGCGCCATCTCGTGCTTCCTGTTGTTTTTTGACCGTCAACACGCGCCCTGGCGGCACCGTCTCTATCTGGTGCCCTGCTGCGGGCTGTGGTTCGCCACCATCTATCTGCGTTACCATTACTTTACCGATGTGGTCGCAGGTTTTACCTTGGCTACCTTTGCCCTGTGGGTAGCCAACCACTGGGATCGCTCATTCTGCCGTCATCCAACCCATAACTGATATCATGCCCCATATCCTGTCCTTTGAAAATCCATTAGCCACGCAACTCGAATTGAGCGGCGGCAAAGGGTCCAACCTCGCCATTCTCACCCAGCGCGGGTTTCCGGTGCCGCCTGGTTTTGTCGTCACTGCGGCGGTTTACGCTGAATTTATCGCAGGCACGGATGACTGGTTGAGGAGGGTGGCGGCGCTACCATTCCATGATGCTTCGGCGTTGCGAGCCGCCAGCGAAGTCTTGCAGGCGGAACTCTCGCACTTGCCGCTGCCACAACAAGCCGCCTCAGCGATTGAACAACAACTTGCAGGGTTTTCCCAAGGCACGGCGTTTTCTGTGCGCTCGTCGTCCACCATGGAAGACCTCGCAGGTGCCGCCTTCGCCGGCCAGCACGAAACTTTTCTAAACGTCATAGGGGTGGTTGACGTGTTAGATCGAGTGCGCGGTTGCTACATGTCGCTGTGGGCCGACTGTGCGATTGCCTATCGCCACCAGCAGGGATTTGATCACGCCCAGGCAGCCATGGCCGTCGTCATCCAACTGATGGTGCCTAGCGAGGCGGCTGGCGTCGGCTTCAGCATCAACCCAGTCAATGGCCAGTTAGGCGAAATGCTCATCAACGCAAACTTCGGCCTTGGCGAATCTGTGGTCAGTGGCGACGGCGAGATCGACCAGTGGATGATCGATAAGAGCACCCGCGCCGTGCGCACCGCCCACATCGGCAGCAAGTCGCGTCAGATTGTGAGCGCAGCGTCTGGCACTTGCGAGGTTCAGCTAAGCGGCACTGACGCGCTCAAGCCCAGCCTGAGCGACGAGCAACTGGCGGCGGTGGCGGATTTGCTGGTACGGGTGGAGGCGAGTTATGCGTTTCCACAGGACATTGAATGGGCGTTTGCCGATGGGAAATTGTGGTTGCTCCAATCACGGCCGATCACCACCATTCCGGCGTGCTGGACTCGTGATGAATCCGCGGAACGCTTCCCTAACGTCATCACGCCGCTGACCTGGGATTTTGTGGATAGCGGGTTTCACCGATCATTGAATTATTCGTTTGGGCTTCTGGATTTCCCACATTTTTCCGGCAAGTGGTTTGTGATGTTCGACCACTACATTTATGGCAACCAGAACGCGGTGGAGTTGTATGCCCGCCGCGTACCAATAGCGGCAAGATCGTTGGATGAACTACGTGCCGCCATCCCGCAGTTGCGCAGGCAATTCGGCTGGGTCCAGCAACTGCCGGTGGTCTGGATGCGCGATCTGGATCATTACCTGATCACGCTTGGCCGCTATCAGGCAGAAGCTCTGGCCTCTAAATCCACAGCAGAACTCTGGCAGCATGTGCTGGCCGTCAACGAGCACGGCGCGCAGTATTTCCTGCCGAATATCGCAATATCCATTGCCCAGGGCACCATCTATCGGACGTTGCACGGCTTGCTGCAACTCGCCATCGGCCCGGCGGACGCGGCGCGACTCTTTGATCACCTGATGGCATGGTGCGAAACAAAGACCGGACAGATCAACAAGGAGTTGTTTGAGTTGGCGTTGCTCGCCCGCCAAGACCAGCGACTGATCGAGGAATTGGCCGGAAAATCTTCACGTGAGATCATCCAACAGGGCTCACTGGCCGGATATGCGGACTTCAATACTCGTTTCGAGCGCTTTCTGCGCGACCACGGGCACCGCGAAGTGGACTTCGACGCCTACGCGGCGACCTGGGGCGAGGCCCCGTGGATTGTTTTGGATAATTTGCGGCTCATTTTACAGACGCCCATGGATCTGGCACCAGCGGAGAAAGAGCGCGAGTTGAAGATACGCAGCCAGCAGGCCGAGGTGGCGCTATTTGAAAAACTGCCGGGCGACCTGCACTTCTTTTTTCACGAATTGCTGCGTCTGGCACGCGCCTACACCAGCCTCGACGACTTGGAACACTACCAGACGACCCGCCTGACGCCCGTGCTGCGGCGCGGCCTGCGAGCTTTGGGCGAACGCCTGGTACAACACGGGACACTGGAGGAACCAATGGATATCTTCTTCGCATACCAGCAACAAATCGAACTCGCAATCACCGCCGGGTCCGCCGACGCTCGGGCGGATTTCGCGGTTCAGGTGCGCAAGCAAAAAGCTGCCTATTTGGCCGACAAGGCCCGTCGGCCGGAGTGGGTTCTGGGGCGCAGCGAGGCGGCGACAGATGACGTGCTGGCCGATGCAGGCGGCGTGCTTACTGGCTTGGCGGGAAGTCCCGGAGTGGCCGAAGGTCCCGTATTTTTGGTGCTCACGCCGGAGGATTTCGCACAATTCCCCAAGGGCGCGGTGCTCGTGGCACGAACCACCAACCCAACCTGGACGCCGTTGTTCTACAGCGCTTCGGCCGTGGTAACCGAAAGCGGCGGACCGCTCTCACACGGTGCTGTGACCGCTCGCGAAATGCGGATTCCGGCCGTCATGTCGGTCAGGGAGAGTCTCACACGCTTGCACAACGGCCAGCGCGTTAGGGTGGACGGTGCCGCTGGCAGGGTCGAGTTGCTCAAAGGATAGAGAATTATCCGTCACGATGGAGCGCTGCTAAGAAATTGCTTATTTCGGGTGAAGGCCGTTGCAAAAGTCGGCCGGACCGGCGGGCGGGGAAAAAAGGGTTGCGGGGTAAAAGGGAGGGCAAAAGGCCGGAATATTTGGCGAACCGAGTCAAGTGCAAGGCTCCACACGGCGAATTTGGGCAAGGGACAGGGGTTTGCCGCCGGATTCATGGGTAAACTACAAATGTAAAAATGGCCATCCGCTCCACTTTGCCAAGGGAATTTCGTTGAAAAATCTTTGGTCGCTGACGGCGGCGAGAAAATCAGTAGATTTGAAATCTCGAAGTTGCGCTTGCTGGCGTGGTGGCGCTTGGCGCGATATATGACGGTTTGGGTGGTGGTGGGTGGTTGCACTTTGACTCTTTCGTGAGGCCTTCGCTGCGCATTGGATCACGAGGGTTCGGCAGGATGTCGAACCCAGTCGGCAGGATGCCGGCACTCCCCACCATCGATGTGGAAGCCGCTTGCTTGACTGGCAGGTATCAATGGCGGTCGGCTCTCACACCCATCAGCAATCCGCCGATGAGACGATTTTCCCTGGAGGCACGGGTTAATGGTCCCGTTCATGAAAGTTTTTTTTCATTTGATGAGATTTTTTTTGACAAAGGCAGATTTTTCGGTAAGCTCCGCCCGCTCTTCCCCAAATCTCTTCAGGGGTGCCGCGCCCGGTCCATTCCATGGGACAGGACGCGGTGTTTTTGTCGGGTCGAAGGAAGCCAGCAATTCAGCAACATAGCTCGCGTAGCTCAGGGGTAGAGCGCATCCTTGGTAAGGATGAGGTCGGGGGTTCAATTCCCCCTGCGAGCTCCAGGGCTGCGTTTATATCACCACAACTCTCACGCGAAACAACAACCACCATGGCTAAAGAATCATTCCAGCGCAACAAACCCCACGTCAATATCGGCACTATCGGCCACGTTGACCATGGCAAGACCACCCTCACCGCCGCCATCACCACCGTCCTTTCGGAAAAGGGTCTGGCCAAAATCAAAAATTATGCGGACATCGACGCAGCGCCCGAAGAGCGCGAGCGCGGAATCACCATCAATACCGCACACGTCGAGTACGAAACACTCAAGCGCCATTACGCCCACGTGGATTGCCCCGGACACGCCGACTATGTGAAAAACATGATCACCGGCGCCGCGCAAATGGACGGCGCTATTCTGGTGGTGTCCGCCGCCGACGGCCCGATGCCCCAAACTCGCGAACACATTCTCCTAGCC
>Ga0073936_10009628_pt1 | contig 11987 bp, 14 predicted proteins | sample AliMusrvi5mmetaG_FD_87041 | JGI IMG/M metagenome (GOLD analysis project Ga0073936, IMG submission 87041) | Freshwater lake bacterial and archeal communities from Alinen Mustajarvi, Finland, to study Microbial Dark Matter (Phase II) - Alinen... | ecosystem: Environmental > Aquatic > Freshwater >... | reverse complement strand
GGTGCGCGGTGCCGGTGCCTTGACGGCAGGCGGCAGGGTGCCGAAAGTTTTCCGATAAAATTCCGCGCCGTAGCGTTTCAAGATTTGAGCCTTGCCAGCGGCGAGCGTGGCGGCCTGCCGCTCTTCAAAGGTCGGGCCGGTGCCCTTCAGTCTGGCGGCGACTTGGGCGAGTCCCGCCCGATATTGGTGCCGTTCAGCTTCGGAAGCGAAACGGATTTTCGATTCTGGAAATGCGGTGCTGGTCATGGTCTAACGATAGGGGTTTGCGGTTGCGCCGTCAAGCTCACAGTGGCTCGCCAAATATCAAACCCGTTCTGTTTTCCACGCGGCGGACAAACAACCGGTGAAGCTCCGGAGATAAGTGGTTCGCAGTTTCTTCCTTCACGATTTCCCAGCAACGTCTTGTTCCATAGAGGGCCTCGGCAACGTCGATATACTCCTCCGATTCACGGTGCAGTTTGGCGCGGAGTAGCGTCACTTCTTCCTGTAATTTTTGGCGGCGCAGTTCGGCTATTTGCTCCGCCTTCCGACCCTCCCTCAAAGCGCCGGGATTCTTTTTCAACCACGCCTCAAGATCGGATCGATTCACCCGGTTGTTTTTGAATGCCGGGCATCCGGCGGCCTTGGCGACACGTTGGACGGCGACCGGGATTTTCCAAAGGCTGGCGGCGGCACGCATTGATACGGCAGTGGCGGGGATTTTTGGCGGCGATGTTTTTTTGGTCATGGCATTTTCTAACGGTGCGGTGTTTTTGGTTTCTGAAAATTTCAATCGCGCGGGGTCAGCACCCCGCCCCAAACCCTCTGCTTGTTTTGGCGGCGGAAGCCTCCTAACAGTGCCGGGGGGGTCGTAGCGATGGCGGGAAGGTGGGCAGGGTGCCCCTGTGGCGCGTCGGGTGCGTGTCTGGCACTGTCACCCAAGCCAAGCAACGCGCGGCATCGGCGGCAGCGTGGCGGGTGCGTCGTGGCGGCGTGGCGGTCGGTCGGTCTGGCGATGCTGGTCATTGGTCAATGTTGGGTTGCGGCTTTCGAGCTTTCGGTTGCGCTGTGCTGGCTTGTGTCGCGTCGGGCCTGCGGTCTGGCTCATTGGCAGGCACCTCGGGCTTGCCGGGCTTGGGGCGGGCGGACGCGGACGGCACGCGCCTTGCCGGTGAGAACGTCGCACGCGGCGGTTGCCACTTCGAGCGGGCAGGGCTTTAAGTAGATCGCCCATCGGTCGGGAATCGCGGGGTAACTGCACTTGCCGACGATTTGAAAGCAGGCCTCGCCGGACTTCTGCAAGACTTGGGACGCGTCAACGGATAGCAATAGCCTAACAACTCCCGGCACGCTCAAAGGGTCATTCTCGGGTGCCTGCGAGGGGGGTGCAACTGGGGGTGCAACTCCTATAGCTGAGTTGCAGGGTTTCACCCCCCTAAACGGTGCAAGCGGGGGCTTGGGAACGCCCCCCGCAGGCACGCATTCAGTTATTGGCCTTGCAACTTGCGGTGCAACTCGGTTGCACCCCTGATTTTCCGCGTAGGTATGGGGATTTTCGGACATGGTGCAACTAGGGGTGCAAGTTAAGGGCGATTTTGACGATTTCCGCCCCCACGGGCGTTAGAATCCACTGGCAGGCGGCACCCGGTTTTGTATCCACCCGTGCCACGGCTCCCCGCAATGCGAGCTTGTCGAATCGCTTGGTTGCCCCTTGCCGGGTTATGTTCCATTTCTCCGCGCCATCCTGTGCCGTGGCGGGCTGGTCAAGAACTCGGGACTTCCAAACGGCCACAAGCCATCCCTCGGCCTCGGCTTGCTCCCGGCCTGCTTTCGCGTCGGCAACCTCTGAATCCGGCACCCGCCGAAAGGTGTAGCTTTCGAGGTCAAAGCGGGCATGCACCTTTTGGCACCCGTAGAACGTCCGCGCGTCAATGTTCATTTCTAGCAGGTCGTCGGGCTTGCTTTCGATGGCAACCAACGTGCTTGCGCTGGCCTGCTTGATGAAACTCCCTGCAAAGCGATTCCGCGCCTTGTCGTCGCCAGCCTTGCGAAAATGGTCTATCAGAATGACCGCGCTTGCCGTCTCCGCTGCAAAGCGTTTGACGGTTTCGAGAATCGCGGCGAGCGGTGCAACCTCGTTTCCATCCGGGGCGAGGCGGTAAAGGCAATCGACAATTACCAAGTCGCCGGGTTGCACTAACGGTTGCACCTCGGCAATGCGCGGCAGTATGTCAATCACGTTCAAGCCGTCGAATGAGTAGGCATGAAACGCGGCGGTCACTCGGGCTTGTTCCTGCGGATCGTCCGCAAAGCGGTTGCCTCGGGCCTTGGCGAAACGGTAGAGCATTTCCGCTGGGTTCAACTCCAAGTCCAAGACATGCACGGCGGCTTGCGCCACTGCAAAGCCGTTTTCCCCGTTTTCGTCGGCAAGCCAGGGCGTGCCAGCGGCAACGGAAAATCCGGCATCCTGCGCCAACCACGACTTGCGGCTTTTCGACTCGGCACCCGCCAGCAACACCTCGCCTTGTCTAACAAACTGGTCAATGACAAAGGGCGGGCGCAAGTTGTCTATTTCCTGCCATGACATGCCAAGAGTTTCGGCGTGATTCACAAGGAAAGCGGAAAGCGGCTTGCGCTCGGGTTGCGGTTGCGCCCCGGCTGCGGAGTCGGCTTGCGCGTCGAGTAGTTCGGCGGGCGGGCAATCGTCGGCGGCCTGCGGCATTGCCTCGGGCGTGAATGGCTCGGCATCTATGGCAAGCGCCCGCAATTTCTGCTTGCCGTGTTGCTTGAGAACCTCCTTGCAATCTTGTTTCGTGGCAATCATGGCTCGGCTCCTTTCCAGTTGGAAACGCTGGCGGCGGTGCCTTTAAGCCACGCGGCAACCTTGGCGGCGGCGGCTATGCCGGGCGGGTCGGGGTCAAAGCAAATCGTTACTCGCTTGCCTGCGAACAATTCCGCCCATGCCTGCGAGAAATTTGTGCCGGGGCTTGCGACACAAGCGGCGGTGCCGTCACTTTCTAACCCGGCTTCTATCAGTGCCATGCAATCGCTTTCCGATTCCGTTAGGAATACGGTTTGCACCTCGGGCTTGCTAGCCCATCCCATCCGCCACGGCGCGGTTGCCTTGCCAACAATCCACTGAAAACGCGTCTTAGCCTGCGGGTCGGGGTTGCGCCATTTCAGCCCGGCGGGATAGCGATAGCAAAGCCAGCCGTTAGCCAAGCCAAGACCGCTTTCGCCCCATGACGCAAGGCGCAAGGTTTCGCGGGATAAGCCAAGGCTTTCGGCTATGCGGTCAACTGTCGGGTTGCCATCGTGGAAAGCATCGGTGAACGCCAAGCGTGCCGTGTGGATTTTCTCACGGTCGCCAGCGGACAAGGTGAACGGCGGCTCGGGTTGCTTGGCGGGTCGCTGCGGTGCCGTGGCGTGCCTTGTGGCCGTTCCTGCGGTCGAGTCTGGCAAGCAAACGCCAAGCGTAGCGGCAACGTCGCACACGGCCTCGGGGAAGTTTGACGCGCGGCCCATCCATTGCGAGGCGGCGAAAATATCGCCGGAAAATCCGCATGGGAAGCAACCCGCGTTTTCGAGCTTCGAGCCATAGATTGCAAAACTCGGGCTTGTATCGTCATGGCATGGACACTTGCCGACAAGACGCGCACCTTGCTTGTGCAATTCAACGCCCCGCGCGGCCAAGTATTCCGGCAGCCTCTGGCGCATTGCTTCGAGCGTGTCGGCATCGAAACGGGCTTTCGTTAGGTTTGACATAATGGGAAAAGTTAGACTGTTAAGAAAGTTTGCCGAGTTGCTAGCATTTTCGGGACGCTCGGCGTCGCCCCTAACAAGCGGCTAGCTCGCTCCGATCCAGACGGAAGAATCACGAAAAATCCACGGCGCGAACGGCGCGAACGGCATCGGCCCACGTTTCGGCGCTCGGGACGTTAGAAAATCGGGCGATTGTGTTGCGGGCGCTGGCAACCAAGGTGTCGAAATACAGCGCATCATCCACGAGCTTCGCGCGGCGGGCTTCGAGCGCAACTAGCTCGGCGTGCGGCAGGTCGGGCGCGAACATTGCCTCTTGAACGCTAGCGGTTTCTCGCCCAAGTTGTGCCATCTTCGCGGGTCGCGGTTTCAGTCGCGCGGCAAGCTCGGTTTCGAGCGACTCAACGCCCGCGGCCTTGTTAGACAAAGCGGCGGCATCGGCAAGCGTTCGCTGGCGGTTTTCAATCGGGATGCTGTCGAAACTTTCCAGCATCGCGGCAGCGGCGAGCTTGACGCCTTGCGCGGCAAGAACCTGGTCGAGATCGGATTCTAGCGGTTGGACGTTGTATTTTTCGAGCGTTGCGCTTGCGGCTTCATGCCGGGCGGCGAGCTTGGCGCGGAATCCCGGCGGGCGGGCGGCCTCGCTGGCAATGAGTTCGGATAAACTGTCGATTGTGTTAGGCTGTTTTGACATTTTGATTTGTGGTTAGATTTTTCGAGACTGGTTTCATGTTCAGACTTTGCGCCCGGCGCGTGGCTTGCGGGTTTCGTGTGCCTCGCAATAGTATTCAATCGCGCTTGGCCTGATTCTAACAACTCTGCCGATTTTGATGCTTGGCAGGTCGCCGGATGTTGCCAGATTGTCGATTGTGCGCAGACTCACCCCAAGATGGGCGGCGGCTTGCTGGCGGGTCAAAAGCGGGGCGGCGTTCATCGTGTGCATCCCTCCGTTTGAAACTTGGCTAGTTCGGCGGCGGGGATTCTCACGTTGCGGGCGAGCCTAACGATTTGAATGCGCCCGGCCTTAATCCACGCGTAGATTGTCCGGTCGGTCAAATGAAGCGCTCGGGCGAATTGCGGCACCGACAAGAGGGGCGGGCTTTCGGTTGAAGTTTCGTAAGTTTTCATTGCACATTTAGCCAAATGGTCTAAATTGAAACCGTGAGCAGCAAAACGACGGAATGGCGGCGGCGGAAATTCGGCACCCCTGCGGATGGGCGGGGGCGGCATTCAAACGAGGATCGCGCCGAAAGGCTGGCGTTCGTCGGGGCTGTGGCGGCGCAACTCATTGCGAGCGGTTCGGCCACTCACTACGGGCTGAAAACCTGCGGGCAACGCGTCCCAACAAAACGAGAGCAGGAATTGAAAAGCGGGCTTTCGTTAGCGATGACGGCGGGCAACGCAAAGGAAACAAAACGGTTGCTTGCGGAGGTCGCCAAGGAATCGCTGAAAGCGGTTTGTGGAGATTCCCGCGTTGCTTGGGTGCGGCCTGCGGATGACGTTTGGCGGGAAATTCAAAGCGCACCATTCAACGCCGATCTCTTGGCGCTGGTTGTCGCTGAGGGAATGGTGAACCTGGGGCAGTTGCGCTACCGTGTCCGGCACGCCAGCCAGCGCGGCACGGGTCATTCTGACAAGGTGCCACGGCGCAACCGCGCGTTTTCCTGTGAGCCGTTCAAGAGTGATGCTATGGATGATGACGGGGAAGCGATAGAGCAAGACGATACCGCGCGGCCTTTGGCTGGCGACTATGCGCCGTCAAAAACACCGTGGCGAGTGATTGACGGGATGACAAAGCAAACGGCGAGCTTTTGGAAGCGGCAAAGGAAATCGGAATTTCAAAAGGCGGGGCGTTGGTTTGTTGGTTTTCTCACCCGGCACGGCGTGGGGATTCCTGTGGAAAATTCCGCCTCGGGAATGCTACGGGATGACCTAGCGGATGTGATGACCGGGCGGGTGCTGAAAATCCCAAGGACGGCGGCGAGGGCAACCGCCATCTTCCCGACTTGAACGCCGATTAGGCTTTCTTTGCGCGACGTTTGGCCGTGGCGAGCGTTGCGGCCTCGGGTGCTGGCGCAGTCATGGGAATGACGTTGCCGGGCTGTGGCAGCGTCTCGGGGCGGATCGCCCAAAAGGCGGCGGCCTCGGCATCGGTGGCAAAGCTGGCGTAGTGCGCGTGCAGCATTTCGGGGCTTCCGCCGTGGCCTAATTGCAGGCTGGTTTTTCCCGCGTCTTGGAAGCCGTGCAAGTGCATTGTCGCGTAAGTGTGCCTCGCCCAGTTGCTAGGGGTCTTGAATCCTTTGGGCATTGCGCGGTGTGCCATCGTTAGCGCATGACGGCGGGCCATTTCGCTTTGTGGCGCGATGAATCCGGCCTGCTTGCCGTGCGGCGCAAGGAACGCGCCAAGGGCGGGCTCAATGTCCACCGCGCGCGGCTTGCCGGTCTTGGTGGCGGTGGCGGGCAAGTTGATTTTGTTCTTGGCCAGGTCAATCATGGTCCAATCCATTCTAACGGCTTCGCTTTCGCGGATGCCCGCAAAAATCCGCACCGCCCAAAACGGCACGATGGCCGGGGCTTTGCTCACGATGGCGGCAAGGAAAATCCCGACTTCGTTAGGCTTCAAAATCCCTGGGTTGTGCTTGCCGACTTTCACCTTTGCGGCATCGCTCACGGGGTTTGCCCCCACCGTCCCCTCTGCTTTGCACCATTTGAAAAACAAGTGCAACGCGAGCCTATGGTTTTTCTTGGTTTGCAGCGAAAGCGGGCCGGGTGTTGACGGGCGGCCTTTGCCGTTCGCGGCCGGGTGGCCGCCGGTGATCTTTGCACCGGACAAGCCGAGAATCCATTTCGAGATTTCCGCCGTGCTGATTGTCGCAAGCGTGCGTTCGCCAAAGTCGCGGCTGAAATGTGAGAGGCGGGATTTCAACGCGAGCTTGTGAGACGTGCCCGCGCCATCAGCCTCCTTGACCGCAAGGAATGTTTTAATGGCGGTCGCCACCGTGGCTCCCTTCTGTGAGGCCTCCCACCGCGTGCCAATGTCGCGCAGCACGTCAAGCAGGGGCGGCGGCGGGTTGTGCGCTGTGCGTGCCACCACGCCCCGCCAGTAGCCAAGCGCGGCCCGTTCATCCTCGGCAACGCCGCCAAAGTCAGTCCCCATGCCGCCAAGCTCTGCGCTTTTCTGCTTTGCCCATGTGAGGGCATCGGTGTCGGTGTAAAACAGCTTCAACCCGCGCTTGCCACCAGCCATCGGCCAGCGGACGCAAAACGGATAGCGGGGGTGTTTGCTGGCGCTCTTGGATACGCCGCCAGGGAAGCGGGTAAGGGGTTTCGTTTCGGCCTTGTTTCGTTTCGGTGCGGGTGTTTGCATGTCCAAGCAATACGGCGCAACCCGCACTTTGGCAAGCGGAAAACGTAACAAAACGTAACAGGGTGCCGATTTTCCTTTTAGGTATGGGCTTTAACGTAGGCTTCGAGAGCCTTGGGTTCCTCGGTGTAGGCCTTGATTTGGCGGATGCCGGCGAGATTGTCATGCAGGATGGCGTTGAGGGCGGACGAGGCTTCGGACGACGCCCGCCACAGCGGTTCCGACCGGCGCGCCCACCAACTGGTGATCAGTCCGATGACGGGCAGCGGCAGCAGCGTGACCAAGGTGAGCTGCCATGAATGATAGAGCATGTAGCCCATGACGATGAGAAACTGGAGGACCGCGGCGAGCGCCTGGTCCACGCCTTCGATCATCACGCGGTCCATTGCGGGCACATCCTCGGCCACCCGCGACATGATCTCGCCCGAGGAATTCGAGTCGAACCACTTCACCGGCAGGCGCTGGAGTTTGTCATAGAGTTCGACCCGCACGAGATGAGTGAGTTTGAGTTCGAGCGAGTTGTTAGTGTAAGTGCGCAGGGTCATCAGAAGCTGGCGGGCCAGAATCGCGCCGATGCCAATCGCGGCCGTCGACACGATCAGGTCCGGCCGGTTTTGCCGGATGATCACATCCACAAACCGCATTGTCACGCCGGGCAGCACCAGCACCAGCGTGGTGCAGGCCACCGCCATCAGCAACGACAGCGTGCTTTGCAGCGGAAAACGGAAGGTGTGCCGGAGGATCCGCGCAAGGATGGCCATGGCGGAATCATAAACGCCGAATCTTCAATACGCCAGTGCCTATCCGCGCAAGCGCGCCGGGCTGCCTTGCCGTCCCGGCAGGCGTCAGTGGGGTTTCAGGTTGAAGAAGCCCTTGGGTTGGCCGGCGACCGGTTCGGCGATGTTTTGCACTGCGGATTGCTGACTGGCATCGATGTTGGTTAGAAGGTTCCAGTGCTCCAAATCCGTGGAATAAAACACCTCATAACTCACATGGGCGAGCGCCGTGAATTGCACCTGGTGCGGTGCTCCATTGGCTTGCAGTTTGATTTCCGGACTGGACAAGCGGACGAGTGTCTGCGAGTCACCCACGCCGTCGCCGGCGCTGTCGGTTGAGGTGGGATCCAGTCCCACTGCCACCTCGGTGCCGTCGTAGAGGCCATCGCCGTCGCTATCGCTCACCAACAGGTCGCAACCCAAGCTCAACTCCATCGGGTCGGTCAGGCCGTCGCCATCGGTGTCGGCGTAGAGCGGATCTGAATTGTACTCATTGACCTCACTGCCATCGGTGAGACCGTCGCCGTCGGAGTCAATTTGGGTCGGCAGGGTCCAACCGATCTCAAGGGCATCGTCAAGGCCGTCGCCGTCGGTATCCGCGAGGAGCGGGTTGGTGCCCAGTTCCACTTCCTGGCCGTCGGTGAGACCGTCGCCGTCGGTGTCGATCTTTGCCGGATCGGTGCCCAGGATGGCCTCCTGGGCATCTGTGAGGCCGTCGCCATCCGAATCCAAATCGTCATCGGCTCTGGCGGGGATGACGAGCAGGCCTAGCAGCAGGAGGAGTGAGGGAAGGAGTTTCATTGGTGGGGAGAGGGTGGGATTTGCGGGCCGGGTGAGAGGTCACTTGCCGACGTAAACACCGTTGCCGCCACCGAAGTAAACCAAGCTGCTAAGGCTCTGGCCGGCGATGGCCTGCCCCCGGCCCAGCGAGCCCTGTTCCGGGTTGGTGATGGCGAAGTTTGCGATGGCCTTGGGACCAAAACTGATGGTGGGCAGGCTGAACACGGTGCTGTTGCTCTGCGCACGCATCTCCAGACCGTGATTGGAGGTGCCGCCCATGGCCGCAATCAGGCATTGGGTCTGGTCGGCGGGCACGGTTCCGCCCAGAGTGGCCTTGATGAGGACATCGCCGTCCAGATCGACGCTGAACCAGGGGAAAAGTGCCGCGATGGGATAGGCTCCGCCGTAAATGGCAGGCACAAGCTGCAAGGCGGGAGCGCCGGTATCATCGGTGGCGATAAGTTGAGGCACGCCGAGGACAGTGATTGATAGGGCCGTGCTGATGCTTCGCCGGTAAATGGCGTATTTGCCGGTATTGAGAATGACGCCATAGAACACATTAGCGGCGGGATAGTTGGGCAGGTCATCGACCACGTGAAGCGCGTAGAAGCTTGCGAACGTGGCCCCGCCGGTGATGTCGGGAGCGCTCGCGCCCACCCTGGCGATTTCAGCGTAGGACCCGGGGCCGGGAGTGGCGTCGCCGCGCCAGCACCACAGGCTGTTAGATACGGGGACGGCCGCGCCAAGCACATTCGCCGTGCCAACCGAGGTGAACATGTTGCTCATTTGCCAAGCCACCGTCGGAGAGACATTGGGTCCGCCGGTCGTGGCCATGAGATTGGGATGGAAGATGCCGAAGCGCTCGCCGCTCGGTGCCAGATCGTTTCTGCGGACGACTTGGACGGGTGCCAGGAACAGCCCGCCTGGGATGTTGGGGTCAACTTGGATATAATCCCGCCTGAAAACAGGCACCGGGAAAATGCTGCGGGCACGGTGGGCCACGGCGCCGTATTGGCTTATGGCCGGACTGCACGGGACCTTGGGACGCTGGTGGCGAAGGTCCCCACAGTCAGGCCATGCGGGAAACTGGGCGGCGCGGTGACATCCCAATACCGTGTGGCATTGGCGCCAGTGCTTGTCCATGCGGCGATGCGACTGTTGCCGTCGCTGACGGCACGCCCGCCATCGGTGAATAGTCCGAGGCTCAAACCCGCGAGGCCGTTGAGACCGGAGCCTTCGTAAACGCTCAGATTCAGGGCTACGGTGGCGTCTGAATTGGTCGTGAAGAGTGTGCCGCCGAATGGCGTGCTCTGGAGGGCGCGGACGAGCAAGTTGCCGGCGTTCCCAAGCGTTCTGGCACCCACGGCGTCCCCCTCCTGCGCCACCATCCACGCGGTAGCGCTCGGGATGCCCGCTGTCCACCAAAGGAGCGGATCGGCATTGCTCCAGATCCCCTCATCGTTGAGGGCGGTGATTGGGCCACCCACAACCATCCTGCCTTTGAACGCGATTTGGGCGATGCCGGAACCGGTGCCCACGTTCTGGATGACGGGCGGCACAAAACCGCTGAAAGTGCCAACGGTTCCGCCGCCCCCATGCTTCAAGGGTGCCGTGCCGCCGGTATCCGCAATCGCCGTCCAGACACTGATCGGAGTGGGGCCGAATGGAACCTGATAGAAGGCGTGTGCGGATTGGGTCAGGCAAATCCCGATGACGGACGTGATGGAGAACCTGAGAGATGAGGTTTTCATGGAGTTGAGTTTCTATTCGATGGTTGTTAGGTTTTGGCAGGGTCGGCGTTGGAATCCGGAGTGAGAGCGAGCGAAAACGGGCCTATCAGGCGGAAAGCGGACGATCTGGGCGGGGGTGGGTCGGTGCAGGCTGGCCACGCCTTCTAATGACAAGCGTGATTTGCGATAGCGGCTAGGGGCGGAACAACGGAATTTGCTTGGGAAAGGCGGAATTTACGCGCAATGAGGGAACATGCAAGAAAAAAGTTTAATTATTTATTCAATGCCCCGGATGGGGACTGAAATCTGCCTGCTGGACAGGTTGCCGCGGTTGATTACACTGCTCCCTGTCACCTCCCTCGCCCGCTTTCCGATCCGGGCAGCGGCGAGGTCAAACTTCCCGCACCCAACATCCGGCTTCTCATAATTCATGCACCTCATCGACCTTCGCAGCGACACCATCACCCAGCCCACCCCTGCCATGAGGCGGGCCATGGCCGGGGCCGACGTGGGCGACGACGTCTTCGGCGACGACCCAACCGCCAGACGGCTCGAGGATCTGTCCGCCGAGCGCATGGGCAAGGAAGACGCCCTCTTCGTGGCTTCCGGCACCATGGGGAATTTGGTCAGTTTGCTCGCGCACTGCGGCCGCGGCGATGAGGCCATCGTCGGCGACCAAGCGCACACCCACGTGTATGAGCAGGGTGGCATGGCCGCGTTGGGCGGCATCCACCCGCGGGTGTTGCGCAATCAACCCGATGGCACACTCGATCTGGACGAAATCGTGGCGGCCCTCCGCAATCCGAACGACCCGCATTTTCCGAAATCGAGACTCGTTTCCGTGGAAACCACGCATAACCGTTGCGGCGGCGTGCCGCTCACCGCGGAGTACATGCGCTCCGTCGGCAGGGTGGCGCGCGAGCATGGATTGCGCCTTCACGTGGATGGCGCACGCATCTTCAACGCGGCCATCGCGCTCGGCGTGGATGTCAAGACCTTGGTCGCCGATGCGGATTCCGTGACCTTCTGTCTGAGCAAAGGGTTGGCCGCACCAGTCGGATCGATCGTGTGCGGCAGCAAGGAATTCATTGCCGAGGCGCGACGGGCACGCAAGGTGGTGGGCGGCGGCATGCGGCAGGTGGGCGTGATCGCGGCCGCGGGCATTGTGGCACTGGAGCAAATGGTCGAGCGCCTGGCCGAGGATCATGAGAATGCTCGCACGCTGGCGACCGGCCTGGCCGAACTGCCCGGCATCGGCGTCGAAGCCGTGGCGCTGCGCACCAACATCGTCTATTTCAAACTGTCTCGCGACGATCTGGACGCCCCTCAGGTCGTGGCGCGCCTCGGCGAACAGGGCGTGCGGATGTTGCCGCTCGATCCGCGCCGCGTCCGGGCGGTCACCAACTACCACGTCACCGCCGCCGACATCCGGGCGGCGCTGGGCGTGCTGCGGGACGTCCTGGCGTGATCGTCTTTCTAGCGAGGCTCCGCCTCAGACCCAAGACTGCAAGACACAAGACACAAGACGAAGAACTTGACCTAACGACAACATCTTTCACTTTTCAAGCACCAGAACCCGCGCTGTGCTGGGTGTGGAAT
>Ga0073936_10009625_pt1 | contig 11989 bp, 10 predicted proteins | sample AliMusrvi5mmetaG_FD_87041 | JGI IMG/M metagenome (GOLD analysis project Ga0073936, IMG submission 87041) | Freshwater lake bacterial and archeal communities from Alinen Mustajarvi, Finland, to study Microbial Dark Matter (Phase II) - Alinen... | ecosystem: Environmental > Aquatic > Freshwater >... | reverse complement strand
GCTTGGGAGTCCGCGAGAAACAACCGCGCCAGCAAAACAATCTGGCGTTTCACAACGGAACAGGCTCGCGTGAAACTCAAGCGCCTCTATCCGCAACTATGAATGTTACAAGATACTAGGCCTGCATCCTGCACGCTCGCGAGCGGGCTTTGCTTGCACGTCGCCTTGACCGCAGAGGATTCGGAAGGATGCCGAATCCTGCCGGCGAGACGTCGGCGCTCCCCACCCCTGACGCGTTGTGACCAACGCGCCTACGAAGAGCTGGCGCGCCCCTGCATCAAGCATGCCATGTTTCGCTCTTGAGGCGTTTCACGCGGCGGAATTCGCGCAAGTTTCCTGTCACCAGCGTCCATGTGTTGGCCCGGGCAATACCGGCAATCAGATAATCGATCGAGCCAATCGGCGTACCGGCCTTTTCCAGTTCGGCACGGATCCTTGCCGCCTCACAGGCCGCAGGGTGGTCAAACGGCGCGACGGCAAACAGATCAAGCAGGCGCTCGAGGGCTTGGCGCTTCTTGTGTTTTTGCTCCGTCGCTTTCTGCACTCCCAACTCCAACTCATACACCGTCAAAATCGCCACTTGGATGTCAGCCCGGCGTTGCTCGCGAAGCTTGGTTAGCATAGCTGGATTGCCACGAGCGAGGTGGATGCAGGTGTCGGTGTCGAGCAAGTACATAGTTCAGAAATTCACGGGTCGTGCATCCTTGGCACGTGCGGGGATTTCCAGGTCGGCCAGGGCGGCAAAGCGGGTCTCCAGGTCATCCGGCCAATCTTTGGCCTCCAGCGGCAGGAGCACGAGCATCCCATCCCGCGCATCGATCATCACGTCCCCCACAGGCAGCGCGTATTTCTTGGGAAGTCTCACGGCAACACTTCCGCCATTCCTGAAAATTCTGGTTCTCTCCATGGCGAGACACTACCCCGGTTCCGCCTTTAGCGCAACAAAATACACCTGCTTGGTGTATTTTTCCCGATTCACGCCAGCCCCCGGCTGCGGCGCAGCCACCACTCGGCGCAGAGGCAGCCTAACAACAGTGCCGCGGCCAGCGGGTGGTTCCAAATGTCGGTGACCACCTCGCGTTCGGTCAGATGATTGGGTTTGGGCAGCAGCTTGAGCCACTTTTCGTCTTCCCCGCGGGCAAAGTAGGCGCCGCCGCTTTGTTTGGCGATGGCGCGTAGAAACTCGGCATCGGGCGCTTCGCCGCGGCGTTCCTCGGGCGAGGCGGCCACCGCGATGCGGGTGTTGGCACGCGCCTCGCCGCCGTCCCAGGCGGCGCGGGCCTCCACTTCGTACACGCCGGTGGTGGTGGCTTCGATCTCGCCGCGGAAGCCGTTGATGCGGCGGCCCTCGGGGTTGCGCCAGACGGCGGCTTGCAGCACCATGGGTTTGCTAGATCCCGTCGGATCCTTGACGGTCACGTCCAACGACTTGAACGGTGCCTCGCCCTTGCCGATCCATTCGGCTTGCACCACGGCCTTGTCGCCCTGGCGATAGAACGGCCGCTCGGAGGTCAGTTCGATGCGCCCGCCGCTTTGCAAGCCCTCCTGCTCGGGTGCCAGCCAATCTAACAACTGTCCCCAGAACGTGTCATAGGCGGAGAGCTTGCCGGTCCAGCCGGGTGACGCCACGCGCCAGCGCCACAGCGTGTCGCTGAGGACCACCGCGACGCGGCCCGCGCCCTGTTGTTTGACCACGACCAAGGGCCGCGCTTGGCCGTCGGCGATGGCCTCCATCAGGACCTGGGCATTGCTGGCGACGCCGGTGGCGGAGTTGGCGCCTTGCAGGGCCGGGAATTCCTTGACCGCCTCAAACAGCGGGCCGAACACCGGATGGCGCAAGCCCGCGTCGGTTAGGCGCACGCCGAAACGCCCGTCGCGGTGCGGCGCGGGCGTGGGCACCGGCAGCACCCGGCCGAGCGACGCGGCGGCCAACGGCGAGGCTAACAAATTCGGTCCGCCCAGCACGGCGAGGCCGCCGCCCTTGCCGGCGTAGTCGGCGATGGCCTGCCACTGGGCCGGGTTGAGCGCATCGGGACTCACGTCGGCGAGAATCACAGCGGCGCGCGAGGCGAGGGCCGCGGGGCTCAGATCGAGGGTGTCCTTGGCGGCGGAACTGCCGTCGCCGAGGCTGGCCCAGCGGCCGTCCTGCCAGCGGGCGAAGCTGTCGAGGCGCACGTTGCGGTCGGTTGTCAGGGCGCGGCGCAAGAACTTGCCCTCGAAGCCGAGGGTGTTGGTTAGCAACAACACGCTGCGGCCCTCCTGTCGAACAGCCACGACGAACGGTTGCGCTTTCGCCGCCGGGTCCGCCGCGGCATCGGCGACGCGAATTTCATAAGCATAGGTGCCGGGCCGCTCGGGCTGAAGCGGCAAGAGGGCCTCGGCCACCTCGCCGCGGCGGGTGAAACGCACGCGTTTTTCCGCCAGCTTGCGGCCCTCGCTCCACAGCTCGACGGGTATGTCCTTGCCGTCCACGCCCCAGCCCTGGAGCACGACGCGCACGCTGGTTTCCGCGCCGGCGATCGGGCGGCGCGGCGGTTCGACCTGCCACACGGCCACCCGCGCGGCGGCGGTCGGGCCGGGCGGTTCGACCTCCATGACCCAGCACGGCAGCCCGAGGCTAACAGGCGGGCCGCCGCCGGTGTCCAGGCCGTCGGAAATCAGCACGACGCCTGCCGCGTCCTCGTGGCCGTAGCGGCGTGCCCATTCGTCCAGCGCGCGGTTGATGCCTGACTCAGTGCCGTCGAAGGCGATCTCGCCCGGCACCGTTTCTAGCAAACCGTGGCTGATCGAGAAATACCGCAGGTCGCAGGTTTCGCGAGCCTTTCGGAACGCCGCGGAGTCCAACCACTCGCGCGCCATTTTGCTGCGCGGTGCCGTGGGCGGGCCGTCGTTCATGCTTTGCGAGGCATCAACGAGCACGCCGACGAGCGGCCGCTGGGCCACCGACTCGCGCCGCCGGAATTGCGGTTGGAGCACGATCCATGCCAACAGAATGGTGGCGCCCCCGCGCAAGCCCGCCAGCCACGCGGCACGCCGCCGCTCCGAATCGCGGCGCAAGCCACGGAAGGTCCAGACGCTGACGCCTATCACAGCCGCCGCGAGCAGCCAGAAAATCCAGTTGGAGGTCATGAGCCGGCCCTCCTTCCAACGGCCCGCGCGCGGAAGCGCGGCGCGTCGGCGACCGGTGAGGATCCGCCCGCCGCGGCCACCCGCCGCCTGGCCGCCGCCGCGCTGACCCATCCTTCTGCGAGGAAAACCAGCGCCGCCGCTCCTAACAACCACGGCCACAGCGGCACCTCGCGGCGGCTTTCCTCGCGCCACTGGCGGATGCCCTGCGCGCCGGCCGCCACCCGCCCCGGCAGCATCGCCTGCAGCCTGGCCGATTCCAACGGACGCAGGTCGGACTCGGCGCGGCGGACATTCACGGCGCAGCGCCACTCGGTTTTACCGGCTTTGGAAACCGCATCGTACAAGCCGCTGTGGAGCGTTCGGGTGGCCGCATTGCCATTCTCCGGGACGGGCCAGGCGGCGTCGCCGGCAAACTTTGTCAGGTCGGGCCAGGCCTCGCCGACCCAGCATGCGGTGGTGGTTTGCATGGCCAGTTCCCTGGCGCGGGTGAGTTGTTGGACAAACGGCACAAAGGCCGGGGAGAGCGGCAGATCGCCCCACGAGCGGTCGGCGCTGGCATTGAGCCACAGCACGCGCCCCTTGCCACGGGGCACTTCGACTAACAAGGGAAACTCGCCCGCCAGCGTGGCTAGCACCTTGCCCGCCGCGACCGGGGCGCTTCGCCTAACAGTCCTTTGGGGCAGCGGCGGAAACGGTGTTTGCTCGCTCCACAGCCCGGCGAACAACGGGTGGTTGGGCACCAGCAGGCGGGTGGCGATGCGCCCCGCGGGCAGACTGATTTCCTCGCCGGCCGTCACCGGCCAATCCTTGGGCAAGGGATTGGGTGGCGTGTCGGCAGTGACCACCACCGTGCCGCCCGCCTCCGCAAATGCCAGCGCCTTCACCCACGCGCCTTCGCCACTCACCGCCCCGCCGGTGAACCACACCGCATCGACCCCCTCGGTCGCCTGCGCCGTCCAGCCATCCGCTTCGATGGCCAGCGCCTTGCCAGCCCCGCCCGCCGCCAGTGCTTTGGTTAGAAAAAACGACGCGCGCATGCCGCCGCCCATCCCGCCGTTGCGGTCAACCACCAGGGCATTGAGCGCGCGGCGCAGCGGCAGGGCAAAGCACCAGCGGTCGTCGCAGGCCAGCGCGTCGCCCGCCAGGGCCACCTCGCCGACGAGCACCGGAGCGTCCATCGCGGGCACCGGCAAGGCCAAGGGCACCTCCAGCGAGCCGCCCGCCGCAAGCGTCACGGGTTTGCGCAACAATGTCTGGCCGCCGAGCCGGCATTCTAACAAATCGTTGGCGGGCGCGTCGCCGTAGTTCACCAGCTTGGCCGCGCCGGTGAGCAAGGCACCCTCGCGTAGCGCCCGCTCGTCCCATTCGACGGCGGCGACGCTGATGTTGGAAGCGCGCAGGGTGTCGGGTGCCAGCACCACCAAACTGACGCCGCTGCGTTGCCAGGCGTGGCGGAAAAACCCCTCGGCGGGCCAGTCCCAGGCGGCAGGCTGGTTGTCGGTGATGACCAGCAATTCCTTGCGGCCGGCACCGCGGGTGGCGGCCCACTCGCGTGCCGCATTGAAAACCGGGGCCAGGCTCGAGGAGCCTTCCGACGGCGCGATGGCATCCAGCGCCCGGAACAGGTGCCCGCGATCGGTGATGGGCACCGGCACCACTTGCTCCAGCCGGTCTGTTAGAACCCACAGGGCCACTGCGTCTGACCCGTCGAGGCCGGCGATCCACTCGCGGGCCAGGCGTTTGGCGGCATCGAGGCGGGTGCCGCCCGACCCGCGCCAGCCCATGCTGGCGGTGGCGTCGATGACCACCACGGATTCCACCGCGCGTCCGGCGCCGAACCAGTTGGTGTTGGAGCGCACGACCGGGCGGGCGAAGGCGAGGGCGAGCAAGGCCACCAGCAGCAGGCGCAGCAGCAGCAGGCCGAGGTCTTCGACGCGCACCTGTCGTTTCATCCGCGCCGCCGCCATTTTCAAATACCGCAGCGAGGGAAACTCCACCGGGGTCTGTCGCCGTTTGCGCCGCAAGTGCAGCCACAACGGCACCGCCAGGACGGCGGCGCAGGCTAACAGGAATGGCGAGAGAAAACCCATAGGGGGAGGAAGAGTTGTCAGTTGTCGGTTGTCCGTGGAAGAGAAGAGTTTGACCGCAAGGATGCGAAGGGCGCAAAGGGGGGAAGAGTTGTCGGAGGAAAAGACAGAAGATCGCTTCGCTGCAAGACAGAAGACAGAAGACAAGAGAAAGACGGACCTGGGAATTGGGACGGGAGACAGCGACGGGTTTGTTGCGGGCGCAGCATCACACGGATGAGAGGAGCAAGAGGTTTAGAATTTAAGGATTCCGGATGGCGGGTTGTCGGGGCAGTGGTAGGGGAAGCGCAACTCCTTGGGAAGCTCAATTTGCCTCGCGGATGTTCATGCACGGGGGCGAGGGAGCGCCGGCTCAAGGAGGGTGGACATCCTGGCCACCTGCCCATGGTGTGCGCAAGGGTAAGTCACAAAGCGACTCTCCTTGCTCACTTCGTGGGCCCGGGCGGCTGGAAGCCACCCCTCCGTGCGGGTGGGTGAACTTTGTGCTTCCCGCGGCGCGGGGCGGATGTTAGGACTTCACCACCATGAGTGATCGCATCCAAGACATGCCGTTTGACGAGCGGCCGCGGGAGAAGCTGGCGCTGTTAGGTCCGGCCGCCCTCAACAATTCCGAACTGATGGCGCTGTTCATAGCCACGGGCATGAAGAACCACAGCGCGATTGACATCGGCCGCGACCTGATCGCCAAGTATGGCTCGATGAGTGCGCTGGGCAGCATGCCGGTGGCCGAACTGGCCAAGGAGAAAGGCCTGGGCCTGGCCAAGGCGTCCAAGCTCGCCGCCGCCTTCGAGCTGGGCGCCCGCGTCGCCCGCGAACAAATCCACCAAGTGGCGCTGGACACCCCCGAGCGCATCCTCGAATCGTTCGGACCGCAAATGGCCCACCTGTCGCAGGAGCAGGTGGTCGTGGTCACCGTGGACACCCGCCTCAAGCACCAGGGCACCACCGTGGTTTCGTTAGGCACGGTCAACGAATCCAACGCCCACCCGCGCGAGATCCTGCGTCCGGTCATCACGCGCGACGCCTATGGCTTCATCCTCATTCACAATCATCCGTCCGGCGATCCGAGCCCGAGCCGCTCCGACGAATCCACCACCCGGCGCGTGGTGGAGGCGGCCAATCTGATGCAGGTGCGCTTCATCGACCACATCATCATCGGCAAGCCCTCGCCGGGCCGCTCCGCCTACTATTCGTTCCGCGAGGCGGGCCTCATTCCGTGACGCGGATTGCTTTTACCCCCGGCCCCCGCTAGGCTCTCGGCACGCCGATTTTCCCATGACCCGCCTGCACCTCCTCCGCAACCTCCGCACCGCAGCCTACCTGCTGGTGCTGGTCGCCGTTGTCACGGGCATCGCCGGCCTGTGGTGGGCCAATCACACCGGGCTGCCCGCCACCTGGCGCGCCGCCATTGAGCGCGAGTTTGCCAAACAAGGCATCCACCTGAGCATCGGCAGTCTGAGCTACATTCCGTTCAAGGGCATCGTTGCCAGCGAAGTGCGCGTGTTCGCCGATGCGCAACACGCGGTGGTTCTCTCGCAACTCGAGCGCATCCTCATCGAGCTGGACAAGGCCAAGCTCGCCCGCGGCGAGGTGGGTCTGACAAAGATCCAGATCACCGACACCAGCCTGCGCCTGCCTGTCCAGCCCGGCAACCCCGACACCGAGATTTTGGAAATCACCGGCCTGACCGGCACGCTGCCGCTGCCCGGCGGCAGGTTGTTAGAAGTGCGCGACGCCCACGGCACGGTGGCGGGCATCGAAATGACCCTCGGCGCGCGGATGCTCCGGTACCGGGACACGGGCGCCCCCGCCCAAGCCGATCCTAACAAGGAGTCGCGGCTCCGGCTGGTTTCCCAAATCCTCGCCGAACTCAAGAACTGGCATTTTGACAAAACCCATGCGCCCGCCTTGCGCGTGTTTGTCGAGGGCGACTTGTCGGATGCGGCATCCATCGTGGCGCGCATGGCGTTGCAAGCCACCGCGGTGGAGAAAAACGGCCATGTGATTGATGAAGTGGCGGCGGAGGGCAATCTAACCGGCAGTCTGATCACCCTCAACTCGGTGCATGCCACCGATGCGCACGGGATTTTCGAAGGCCGGGTGGACTATGACATTCACGGTCGCGAAGGGCGCTTTGACGGCACCTCGTCGCTCAATGTGCCGCAGTTGCTCAAGAGCTGGCTCGGGCTGCCGACGCTGCAAGACATCACCTTCGGCGGCGGCCAATCGCTAGAGGCGGAGGGCGATTTCAAGGTCGATCGGGACGGCGTCGCGCAGGTCCGCATGACAGGGCACGCCCGCTGTACGGCGGTGGTGCTTCACGGCATGCCCTTCGACCTGATCGAAGGTTCGTTTTCGTGGCGGGACGGCGAGGCCTACCTGCGCGATGTGCGGTTGGTCCGGCCCGACGGCGAGGCCAGCGGCAAGGTCATGATCCAATGGCCGTTGGTGCGCCTGGCGCTCAAAACCACTCTGCCGATTGCGGTGTATCGTCCGTTTTTCGTCGGCCAGCCCCTCGAACAAGTGCTCACCGACTTTGGCCAACGCGCCAACGCCTCGGTGCAGGTGGCGCTGGAAGGCGGCTTCGATGCCACCGACAAACAATCCTGGGCCTTGTCCGGCAGCGGCCACGTCAAAAACGTCACCTACCGCGGTGTGCCGGTGGATTCCGCCCAGTGCAAGATGTCGCTCAGCAGTCACGCGCTGGATTTTTCCGATGGCACGGTGGTGTTCAACTATCAGGACTACCCGCTGCGCAAGGCCTTCGCAGGCCCCGCCAGCGGCACGGTCCATGCCGGGCGCGTGCGCTACGACAATTCTAACAAAACGGTCGCGATCGAGGATGTCGTCGGCAGCATCTGGGCCGCGCCGGTGTTGCGGATGTTCGCCCCTGGCATCGCGGATTCGTTGGAGATCTATCGCTTTCACCGGCCGCCGCGGCTGACCGCCTCGGGGATCATCGATGTGACGTCGCAGGGCCGCACTGCGATGACGGTGGGGTTTCGCAGCAAGGATCCGGTGGAGTACGTGTTTCTCGGCAAAAACCTCACCCTCGAGCAATCGTCCGGCAAGGTGGGCATTCGCGGCAGCACGGTGCTCGTCGATGACTTGGAGGTGGTCACCTTCGATGGCCCGGTGGCGGCTAGCGTGCATGTCCTCAACTCCAGGAAAATCACCGGCGAGTTCAGTTGGACCGATCTGTCGATGTCGGCCATCAACGCCGCGTACGGATTGAACATGAGGGGCGGCGGCGCTCTAACAGGACGGCTGGACTTCGGCTTCATCCAGGATAAACTCGAAACCATGAACGGCATCGGGTTGATCTCGGTGCAACAATCCGAGTTGTTTTCCGCGCCCGTCCTCGGCCCCTTGTCGTCCCTGCTCGCCGCCATCCTGGGCGACCGCCATGCCGGCTTCGAGCGGGCTCACACCGCGTTCTGCACCTTCACGATCCGCGATGGCATTCTTCACACCAGCGACTTTCGCACCTCCACCACCTCGCTGGTATTTGCCGGGGATGGTTGGGTGGACTTGAAGAACCGCACGCTGGACATGACCCTGCGGGTGGACGCGCGCGGGCTGTTAGGCATTGTCACCCTCCCGCTGCGGCCGTTTTACGGCTTGTTCCAGTTCCGTGGCACCGGCCCGCTGGCCAAGCCGGAGTGGAACAATGCGGCCTTCACCCAACCCCCGCCCGAGCAAGCCAGGATCCTGTCACTGCCGCCCAGGGCACGGGTCATCGGGGGAAATTGATTTTGCGGATTTTGCGAGTCACTCCTTGCGTGGGGGCTGCCGGCGTGCCATTGTCGTCGCGCGGGGTTCCCCATGACGGGGCTTCCGCCTAACTCCAACCTATCGCGAGCCATGACTGATCCACTCCCCAATGCCGCCACCCTTGATCCGGAGACCGGTGCGGCCGCCATTCCCTCCGTGTCGCAAGCCGCCAACGACCTGCGCGCCGCCGCCGGCGAAAAGGCCAGGGAAATCGCCCACAGCGTCAGCACCCAGGCATCCACCCTCAAGGACCGGGCGATCGAATCGGCCCAACATTTCCGCGAGGTCGCCAGCGAGAAGGTCGGCCAACTCAAAGCCAGCGCCGCGGAAAAGGCCGGCGAGATCAAGCAATCCGCCACGGATCGGGCGCACCGCTTGCAGGAAAGCGCCGCCGAACAATGGCGCGACACGCGCGTCATGACCAAGGAATTCCACGTCACTGCCGAGGACTACATCCGCCAAAACCCCACCAAGTGTGTCGTCGGCGCGCTCGGCCTGGGCGTGCTCATCGGACTGATCGTCCGCCGCTAGGGTTGCTTGCCCCTTCCGCAGCCAAGCTCGTTGCCACCCGCTCCGGCCGGGACGAGCGCTCGCCGCCTCATGAACGCTTCCTCCGGCATGGACTCAGCCACCCCACCCGATGCTTCTGCCGAGCATCGCGCACAGGCGTCGGCACCGGCGGGATGGAGTGAGGCTCTCGGTGCACTGGTGGGGTCCCGCATCGCACTGATTCAACTCGAATCCCAAGTCGCCGCCCGCCAGGCCGGCGAGCTCGTCGCGCTCATCGCCGCCGCCGCGCTCGCCGCGATTTTCGCCTGGGCGCTGCTGCTCGCCGGCACCATCGCCGCCCTCGCCGCTGTCACCGCCTGGCCGTGGCACTGGCTCGCCCTGGCGGCCGCAGTGCTGCACGCGCTGGTTGCTGTCATCGCCCTGCGCCGGGCCCGCTCGGCCGCGCGCCCCGCATTTCCCATTACCCGTGCAGAATTTCACAAAGACCGCGAATGGCTCAACACCCTCAAAACGCCTCGGAAATCGAACACCTGATTCGTCTCAGTGCGGCCTCCCGCAGCCGTTTGAGCCAGGAAGCCGTCGCCCTGCGGCAACGGTTTGATATGCCGCGCCGCGCGCTGCATTCCCTGCGCAGCCACCCGCTCGCTTGGCTAGGCGGCACCCTGGCCACCGGCCTTGCCGCCACATTCCTGTTCCGCCGCAAGCCCGCCCCTCCTCCTCCCGCGGCCAAACCGCGGCGCGGCCTGCATCTGGTGCTCGGCTCGCTGGCCCTCACTGCCATCCGCCCAACGGTCAAGGCCTGGCTCATCGTCCAGCTCAGACAATTCCTCGCCGCCCACCTCCAAGCCCGCGCAGCGTCGCACTCCCCGTCGAACGACCCAAGCCGCGGCGGGCTGCGCCGCCCGCTCTAACATTGTCTAACCTTTTCCTACATCCCATCCGTCCCCACCATGCCAGGCCATCAAGTTCTTGATCACGTTGACCAATACCTCCAGCTCGGGCGGGAATACGAGTGCTCGGACATTCATCTTCCCACCGCCTTTCCTCCGGCCTGGCGGCGCTTCGGCCAGCTTGCGCCGATTTGGGATGACCACCCGCATCTCACCCCGCAGGACACCGAGCGGCTCGCCCGCTCTTTCCTCGGCCCCAGTGAGTGGGCACGCCTCCAGGACAAGGGCGACGTGGACTTCGCCTACGCCAACGACCACGGCCGCTACCGCGCCTCGGTTGTCAAGCAGCGCCTCGGCTACGACATGGCGTTCCGTGTCATCAACACCAAGATCCGCTCGATGGCCGATATCGGCCTGCCACTCGAACACATCACACCGCTGACCCGCTACCAGAACGGCCTGATCCTCGTCACCGGTTCGGTCGGCTCGGGCAAATCCACCACCCTCGCCGCGCTGGTGGACTTCATCAACATCGACCGCGAGGACCACATTCTCACCCTCGAGGACCCCATCGAGTATGTCTTCGAATCGAAGGGCTGCCACGTCAACCAGCGCGAAGTCCACGCCCATACCGACTCGTTCGGCAAAGCCCTCCGCGGCGCCCTGCGCGAGGACCCTGACGTCATCATGGTCGGTGAAATGCGCGACCTCGAAACCATCCAGCTCGCCCTCACCGCCGCGGAAACCGGCCACCTCGTCCTGGGCACCCTCCACACCGGCAATGCGCCGCGCACCCTCGACCGCGTGCTGGACGTTTTCCCCACCGACCAACGCGAGCAGATCCGCGTGATGGTCTCCGAATCGCTGCGCGGCATTCTCTCCCAACAACTCGTCCCGCGCATGGATGGCGTCGGCCGCGTGCTCGCCCTCGAATTGTTGGTCAATACCCCGGCTGTCGCCAATTGCATCCGCGAGGGCAAGACCTTCATGCTGCCCGGCGTCATGCAGACCGGCAAGAACGTCGGCATGATCACCATGGACGAGTCGCTGCGCCAACTCTACATCCGCGGCATCATCTCCCGCGATGAGGCCCTCTTCCGCGCCGAAGACAAACACCAAATGCGCGATTTCTTCAGCTCCTGACTCCCGCCGCACGCTCCCACCCCCGCCGCGCCAGCACCCATTTCAACTCGTTCCCAATTTCCCACTCATGGCATACATCGACGCCTATTTCCGCTACCTCATTGACAGCAAAGGCTCCGACCTCCATCTCTCCGAAGGTCAGCCGCCGAAAATCCGTGTCCACGGCGCCGTCACCCCCATCCCGGAACAAGCCAACCTCCAGGGCGAGCTGTTCCATTCGATGTTAGCGGAGATTTGCGAGCCGAGCGCCTTCACCCGCTTCCTTGAAACCGGCGACCTCAACTTCGCCTATGATATGGATTTGGACTCGCGCTTCCGCTGCAATTATTTCAAACAACAAAATGGCTTGGCGGCCGTCTTCCGGCTCATTCCCACCGAGATCGCCTCGCTCGAAAGCCTCGGCGTGCCTACCGTCGTCAAGGAATTCGGCCACATGCGCTCCGGCCTGGTGCTGGT
>Ga0073936_10009621_pt1 | contig 11992 bp, 7 predicted proteins | sample AliMusrvi5mmetaG_FD_87041 | JGI IMG/M metagenome (GOLD analysis project Ga0073936, IMG submission 87041) | Freshwater lake bacterial and archeal communities from Alinen Mustajarvi, Finland, to study Microbial Dark Matter (Phase II) - Alinen... | ecosystem: Environmental > Aquatic > Freshwater >... | reverse complement strand
GCTGCCGCCCCCCAGCCCGGACCGCTTCCGCGGCGTTCGCATCTTCGATATCACCGACATCGGCAATCCGAAGCAGGTTGCCGCCGTGCAGAGCTGTCGCGGTTCCCACACCCACTCGCTGCTGATTGATCCGAAGGATAAGGACAATATCTACGTCTATATTTCCGGCACCGGCGGCGTTCGTCAGGCCGATGAACTGGCCGGCTGCTCCGGCGGCGACGCGGAAACCGATCCCAATACAGCTCTCTTCCGCATCGACATCATCAAGGTCCCGCTCGCGCATCCCGAGCAGGCCAAAATCGTGTCCAGCCCCCGCATTTTCACCGATAAACAGACCGGCGCCATCAACGGCCTCTCGAAGGGCGGCAACACGGGCGAAGGCACGCAGAACACGTCGGCCACCAACCAGTGCCACGACATCACCATCTACTCGGCGGTTGGTCTGGCCGCCGGCGCCTGCTCCGGCAACGGCATCCTGCTCGACATTTCCGATCCCGTGAACCCGGTCCGCCTCGCGGCCGTCAGCGATCCGAACTATGCGTTCTGGCATTCGGCGAACTTCAATAACGCCGGCACCAAGGTCCTGTTCACCGATGAATGGGGCGGTGGCGGACAGCCCCGCTGCCGCGCCACCGATCCCATGAGTTGGGGCGCCGACGCCATCTTCACGCTGACCGACCGCAAGCTGAAACTCGCGTCGTATTACAAAATGCCCGCCCCGCAGACCGAATTCGAAAACTGCGTCGCGCATAACGGTTCGCTCGTGCCCATTCCGGGCCGCGACATCCTGGTGCAGTCCTGGTATCAGGGCGGCATCTCCATGGTGGATTTCACGGACGCGGCCCATCCGATGGAGATCGCTTACTTCGACCGCGGTCCCGTCGATGGCACGAAGCGCGCCATGGGCGGCCAGTGGTCGACCTACTGGTACAACGGCTACATCTACGGCTCGGAAATCGCGCGTGGCGTGGACGTGTTCAAAATGGTGCCGAGCAAGTTCGTCACGCAGAACGAAATCGACGCCGCCAACCAGGTGCACTTCGATGAGCTCAACGTGCAGAACCAGCCGAAGGTCACCTGGCCCGCAACGTTCGTCACGGCGCGCGCCTATCTCGATCAGCTCGCTCGCGGCACTTCCCTGACGCCCCAAAGGATCGCGGCACTGAACGCCGCTGTTACGAAGGCTGACCAGTCGCCGGCCGACCGCCGGGAAGCCGGTCAGCTCAAGACCCTGGCTGCCGGTTTGGAAAAAGACGCGGCCGCCGCGAAAACTCCGGCGGACGCCGACCGGATGCGCGCTCTGGCCTCGATCCTGAAAGCCCCCGCTACGCCCGGCCGCTAATCACTGCCCGAGTTGCCGGAGCATCTGAAGCGCCTCCTGGCGGACCGCCGGATCGGTATCGGCGGCCGCCTTGCGGAGGTTCGGAATCGCTCCGGCAACATCCCTCACTGTCAGTTGGGCCGACGCCAGTCCCAGGTAGGCCCGTCCCGATCCCGGCTGAATCCGAATCACCTCACGATACTGCGTCATGGCTGCCGGCGCCTGCTCCTGGGCCAGCAAGAGATCCCCCAATAACTGATGCGCATCCGGAAAGTTCGGGTCGGTCCGGACGCACTTTTCGAGTTCGGCCCGCGCGTCTTCGAAACGGCGCATCCGGCCCAGCGACATCGCGTGGTTGTAGCGGGTGGGGACATCATCGGGCCGACGCTGCAGCGCGATCCGGAAGTGTTCCTCGGCCTGTACGGAATCGCCCGCGCCGGAGAGCAGACTGGCCAGGTTGCCGTGCGCGTCGGCCGAATCCGGCTGAATTCGGATCGCCTCCCGAAACGCGGCTTCGGCGCGCGCCGGATCCGATCCGGCTGACCAGACGACCCCCAGATTGTTGTATCCCTCCGAGAGATCCGGATCCAGTTGCACGGCCCGCTGCAGGGCCGCAATCGCCTCCTGGGTTTTGCCCAGCGCCTGAAGCGTCTGGCCAAGTTCCTGCCACGTGGCGGCGTTGTCCGGCGCGAGCGCGGCAGCCCGGCGCAGCGTTTCCGCCGCTTCGGGGTATTTCGCTGAACGACGCAATGCCGCGCCCAAACGCTGCAGCGCGGGGACGGAGTCCGGCTTCTGCCGAACCGCCTCGCGGTACATCGCAAGCGCTTTGTCCGGTTCCCCGTTATGGCGCAGAGCCTCGGCGAGTTCCAGATAATATTCCGGACCTTTCGGCGCATATCGCCGGATCGCAGCCGTCAACTGCGGGATGCCGCCGGACAGATTGCTGCGCTGATTGACCTGCGCAACCGCGATATCCAGATCGTTCGCCGCCGTATGCGGCAGCTTCGGCGGATAATACAGCGCCACCTCGCCGGTGTAGTCGCCGGGCGCTTCGTGCCGCTCCGCTCGTTCTGCCAGCAGATCCGCCGCCGGAACCTGGCGCTGAATATAGTGATCCGTCACCACCACATGCACCACGTCTTCCGTCCGCCGCTTCGGCATGTGGCAGCCCGCGCAGTTCGACTCTCCCGTATGGGTTCCGGCCGCCACCAGCCGGTCGAACGCCGCCGCATGGCAGGACCGGCAGACCGTTACGTAATGTCTCGTGGCAGCCTCGCCGCGCGGGGTGTCGTGCGGATTATGGCAGGTGGTGCAGGTCAACCGGTCGCCGCTCTTCAGGAAACAGGCGGATCGCCGCAGCCGATAGGCCGCGCTGACAATTTCGAACTTCTCGTCGCGGCCCGCGCCCGGCGCGTGGTCGAAGAAAAGCAGAAAGCCCTCCAGCGCTTCCCCGGGCCGAAACGAAAACGGCCCGCGGCCTTCCCGCTGCACCGCGTTCGGTAGCGGGAAGCTCGTCGTTTCCAGATGGCATTGCAGACACACCTCCATCTGCCGCTGGGAAATGAGCCGCGCCGGATTGACGATCGCTGCGCGCACCGCCGCGCTTGCCGCGCCCGCCGTCTTCGCCAGTTGGGCGTGCTTCAGTCCCGGCCCGTGGCACCTCTGGCAGTCGATCCCCTGGGGAAGCGATCCCGCATACACCGGTTCCGCGAAACGTTCCTCATGCCCCGCCGGAATCGCCGCCGGATAGGCGTTGTGGCAGAACATGCAGTCGTAAGTAATGGCGCGGCGGAAGCCTTCGTGATCCGGCCGGTCGTAACCCGGATTCATCGCCAGTGAACCGCCTTTTTCCGCGTACCAGGCGAGTGGCAGTTCCACCAGAGTATTGCGCTCCGTGCGGTGTAGATACGTTCTCGCGTGGTTCCCCGAACCCAGCACGAAATCGATCCGCTTTTCCATCACGTTGACCGGGCGGGCTGCCGAATCCAGCTGATACCGGCGCTGGTAAGACGCTCCGTCGCGCCGGATCAGGCTGAAGTAACTGTCGGACGGCGCATGATAATACGTCCCTTGCTCTTCAGCTGCCGCCGGATAGAACGAACGAGCCATGGCGGTTTTCCTGTAATTCGCCGCGATTTCCGCGTGGCAATTCTCACAGGTTCCGGGTTCCGCATAACCCGCCTCTTGATGTACGCCCGTGAAAGGCTGGCCCGCAACCGTGAGTGAGATTGCGCCCACCAGGCCCGCCGCCCAGCCGTATTTCGATTTCGTACGCAGCAACGTATTCCATCTTAAGTTAACGATTGCGGAAGCCTTCCGCGTCGGATATAGTAGATCAAAACAGGGTCGTCCGCGCTTCACCCCTCTGCCGCTACTTCACTACCAGGATTTCGGATGATGATGAAAACGTTTAGTCCGCGCACGCTCACGCTGGCGGTCGCGCTGTTGGTTCCCGTCGGCCTTTTCGCCCAGAGCGGCGCCGGCTCAATTCAGGGCTCCGTGCAGGATGCCTCTTCCGCCGCCATTCCCGGCTGCGCCGTCCACGTCGCCAACCAGAGCACCGGTGTCGTCAACGACACGGTTTCCAATGGCAGCGGCTTTTACTCGGTTCCCGGCCTCTTCGCGGGCAGCTACACGCTCACTTTCACCGCGCCGGGCATGAAGAAATACCAGACCAACGTCACCCTGCAGGATGCCCAGGTTCTCACCCTGAATCCGAAGCTGTCCATTGGCGAAGTCACCGAACAGGTGACCGTCTCGGCGGGCGATGCCGTCCAGCTCGCCACCTATGACAGCGGCACGGTCAGCAACCAGCTCGATTTCAAGCGCATCGACCAGTTGCCCCAAAACGGCCGCAACGTCCTCGGACTCGTCCAGAACACCACGCCCGGTCTCGAAGCGAACGGCACCCGCGCCAACGGTCTGATGGGCGAAGGCCTCGAGTACTCGCAGGATGGCGCGCCCATGACGAACCGCAACTTCGGCGGCGAAGCGAACACGGCGCAATCCACCCTGCCGGACCCCGATTCGGTGCAGGAGGTGAAAGTGGAAACGCTGAACTCCAGTGCGCAGTTTTCCACGCCCGCAACGGCCATCCTCACCACCAAGTCCGGCACCAACCAGTACCATGCCTCGTTCTTTGAAACCGCGCGCAACAACGCGATCGGCGTCGCGAAAGCCCGTCAGAATCCGGCGAACTTCGCCGCGCCCCACCTGGTCCGCAACGAGTTCGGCGCGAACGTCGGCGGTCCCGTGAGCATCCCGAAACTCTACGACGGCAAGAACAGAACGTTCTTCTTCTTCGCCTACGAGCGCTTCTCCCTGCGCCAGAACTCGAGCGAACTGGTCAGCGTGCCCACCGTGGCCATGCGCAACGGCGACTTCAGCGGCCTGGTGAACGGCTCCGGCATCTACCAGACGTTGTACGATCCCAACACCACCGTGCCCGGCACGCTGCAGCGCACGCCCTTCCCGGGCAACCAGATTCCGATCAGCCGCGAAAGCCCGCTGGCGAAGACGCTGTATGCCGCTACCCCGCTTCCCACCAGTTCCGATAACCCGCTGGTGCACTCCAATTTCAATGCGACGAACAACGTCACGCAGACGGTCCCGAATATCACGACCCGTCTCGACCACGTGTTCAACCAGAGCAACCGTGTCTACTTCCGGTTCACGGACATCGAGCAGGTCCAGCAGGCGCTGCGCAACTATCCGGCGAATTCGCCGGCCAACATCGCGGGCGGCGGACTGCCGGCCGGAGCCACCGGCTTCCAGACGCAGCCTGTTACCACAATCAGCGGCGCCCTCGGTCTCTCCCATATCTTTTCGCCCACCTTTTACTCCGAAACCATTCTGAGCCAGCAGTGGCAGAGTTTTTACGTGGAAGGAAACCCCGTCTCGCTGGGCAACTACGAAAAACAGCTCGGCCTGCCGAACAACTTCGGCCAGACCGGCTTTCCCGCCATCGGCTCGAACCTGATCATGCCCTATGGCGGTTCCCAGTGGAACTATGGCATGAACCAGATCCTCTCCACGGTGGACGAGAATCTGACCAAGGTCGCCGGCAAACACCAGATCTCGTTTGGCGGCCGCTATCGTCATGAGCGCTTCGGCTACCTCTCCGATCGTTCACCCGACACCGTCGCGTACACCAACCAGGCCACCGCCGTCTACGACCCCTCGACCGGCGCCAACTACGGCGCGCTGCCGAACACCGGTTACGCCGACGCCGATTTCTTCCTCGGCGCCGCCAGCTCTTACAGCCAGAATAAGAACGCTCCCTTCGGCCGCTATCGCGAGCAGGAAGTCGACTTCTACGGGCAGGATAATTTCCGCGTCAATAATCGCCTCACCATCAACGCGGGACTGCGCTGGGAAATGCACCCCGCGCCCCATTCCAACGATGGCCTGAACGTGACGTTCGATCTGAAGAACGATGCGCTCGCGCTGCCGAATCCCCTCTCGTTCTACATCGACAAGGGTTACACCACCCAGACCATCGTCACCAACCTGCAGAACCTCGGCGTGAAGTTCGAAACGCCCGCGCAGGGTGGACTCCCGGCCGCCGGCCAGGAAAACAGCATGTACAACTTCAACCCGCGCGTGGGCTTCGCCTGGACACCGTTCGCGAACCGCGGCACGGTGGTGCGCGGCGGCTACGGCGAATATATCTATCCGGTGCCGATTCGCAACTCGGTTCGCTATGACAGCGCCAACTACCCGTTCACCGCGGGCTACTCGCAGAGCTACACCAGCGCCGCGCAGTCTCCCGACGGCCTGCCGAATTACCTGCTGCGCTCACCGCTCACGGTGGTCGCCGGTCTGAACAGCGCCAACGTGGTCAACAGCGGAAACATTAACTCCCTGCTCCCCGGCATCGGCCTGACCACACTCGCTTCTCACTATCCGCCCGCCCACGTTCGGGAAGCGAACTTCACCATCGAACAGCCGTTCCGGGACGGGTCGGTTCTGCGCGCCACGTATGTGTTCACGCACGGCTCCAACCTCGACCAGAACTACCAGTACAACTCGCATCCTTCCACGTATGTTTGGGAGGCGGTGACCGGCACGGTTCCTCCCACCGGAACCTATGCCAACACGGCAACCGGCCCCTACGACCAGACGGTATGGGGCAGCGGCAACGTGATCTCCCTGAAGACCGGTTTCTCCAACGACAGTGCCCTGCAGCTCAACTATCAGAAGCAGTTTTCGCACGGGATCGCGTACCAGATTTACTACGTCTATTCGCGGGCTTTCCGCGTCGGTGGCAACACGTTCCGCGACAACGTCCTCTACCCCGCGGCCGACTTCCTTCCCGGCGTGCTGCCGAAAGGTCTGGATCCCGGCACCATCGTCAACCCCAGCCAGGCTCTCAATCGCTATGAGAACTATCACATCGATACGGCCATCCCGGAACACCGCATCAACTACAACGGCGTGGTGGATCTCCCGGTCGGCCGCGGCAAACGGTTCCTCGGAAAATCCAACAAGTTCGTCGATGCCGTACTGGGCGGCTACCAGGTGGCCTTCGTCGGTCAGTTGCTCTCGCAGAGCTTCCAGGTCGCCGCGTCCAACTGGGGCGCCACCAGCCAGGTGCAGCAGTACGGCAGTTCGGTGCCCATCACCGATTGCCGCAGCGGCGTCTGCTACCAGGCCTACCAGTGGTTCAACGGCTATATTTCGCCGACTGTCATCAATGCCGCGAAGAACGGCATCTCCGGACTCCCGGCCAGTTACACGCCGTACCTCTCGCCGATCAACAATACGCCCGGCACGGCCAACTTCGGCAACAACAACGTCCCGCTCACTCTGAAGAACGGCAGTGTCGTGCAGACCGGTTACTCGCCGGGTCCGTCCGGCGCCAACCCCTTCTCGCAGACCGTGCTTCTTGGACCCTTCAACTACCAGACCGATATCTCGATCTACAAAACGTTCTCGATCACCGAACGGGTGAAACTCCGCGTGAACGTGGACGGCTTTAACGCGTTCAACCTGCAGGGCCGGGTCAATCCGAATACGACGGACGGAATCGAATCGCTCCAGACGTCCTACTGGACGCCGCGGCAGATTCAGTTCTCGATGCGCCTGACCTTCTGATCGAAAGAACTGAGGTCGAGTAGTTCCCGCGCCCTGAGAGTCGACAAAACTCTCAGGGCGTTTTTACGTTAAAAAGACAATCACGGCCGGACTCCCCACGGCCGTATACCGTCCCGTAAAATCGAGGACGGCTCCGCGCTCCCGGATGCGGAACGTGGTGATGGCATCGCTCCGCTGGTTACAGCAAAAAAGATAATTGCCGGTCGGATCGATGGTGAAATTGCGCGGGTAGTCGCCTTCGGTGGACGCTTCGCCCACACGAGTGAGCCGGCCGGAGTGCGCATCCACGCGAAGGACGGCGATCGTGTCGTGGAGGCGGTTGGCCGCGTAAACGAAGTTCCCGTCGGCTGACACACGGACTTCGCTCGTGAAACTGGTGCCCGCGAAATCCGGCGGAAGAGTGGATATCTGCTGCTGCTCCGTCAGCGTTCCGGTCGCGGCGGTGTACGTGAAGAAGATCAGCGTCGAACCTTCCTCCTGCAGCGAGTAGAGCCAGGCTCCGTTGGGGTGGAACGCGAAGTGTCGCGGGCCGTCTCCCGGGGGGACCGGCGTCACTGCATTCAGCGTGAGCTTGCCGGCGCCGCGATTCAGCAGCCAGCTGTAAATGCGGTCTTCGCCGAGGTCCGTATGGATTACGAATTTGCCGGCGGGATCGGCCTGAATCTGGTGGGGATGGGCGGCGTCGTGACCGCTGATGGCAAAGCTGCCGGGAGGCGCGCTGGCGGCGTTCGCCGGACCCACGGGCTGGGTATCGATATGGACGTCGGAAGCGTCGCCAACCGATCCATCTTCCCGGATGGGAAGAACCGCGATGCTGCCGCCCTCATAGTTGGCGACGAACACAAACTGCCCCAGGGGATCAACGCTGAGGTGGGCGGGTCCCGCGCCCTGAGAACTGACCGCCGCGCCGAGTGGCGTCAGTTCGCCGTTCGTGCGATCGATGGAAAAAGCCATGACCGAACCGGAAGCCTCATCCACGGCGTAAAGGATTCCGCCGTTTGGATGGATATCCAGCCACGATGGACTGTTGATCGCGGCGGCAAGTTTGACCGGAGTCAGCACCCCATCGGCGGGGTTCAGACGGAACAGGTAAATTCCGTTGCCGTTGGGCGCGGCGGCGCCAACGTAGGCGAGGATTGGTTGGGAAGACACGAGACTTTCGTTGATTTTACGTGAGGTCCTGCCGCAAAGGGTAATCGACGATGATTGCGCGGCCGTCGCTCAACGCCCGGACCGAGTGAGGAACGTTGGGGGGCACAATCGCGACCAGGCCTGGCCTCGCAATCAGTGTCACGTCGTCCAGAGTCAGTTCGATCTCGCCTTCGATCACTTCCCAGACTTCCTCCTGCGGATGGAAATGCCGGTGGATGGAAGAACCGTGCCGGAACTCGTAATGGGCGAAAGTCATGTTCGCGGAGTGGAAGAAACGACCCCGCCAGCCGGGAAGGCGCTCAACGACCGGAAGCGTTTCGATGTCGACGACAGGCATTCTTCCGGGATCGTAGCACGTTTCCTAATGTATAAAATCGCACATCTGGTAAATTGTATGAAACATGACGTTCAGGGTCATTTCGTACATTTTGCTGGGAGCGGTGTCGGCCCTCGCCCAGTCGCTTACCTGGTCCCCCGAAGCGGTGGTTCTGGAGGACGAAGGTTCCAGCTGGACCCGCATGGTCCATTTGAAGGATGGTTCCTGGCTTGCGGCGTACGCGGTCGGGCGCAGTCCGACGCGATTGCGGGTGAAACGCAGCTTCGACCGCATGCGCACCTGGCAGTTTCTCGGCGAGACCAGTGAACCTGGCCGGGATGTCGACAACGCCAATCTTTACCAGCGGCCGGACGGCATCGTGCTGCTGGCCATGCGGTCGCAGGTGCCGGGCCAGTCCTACCGGATTCAGGTGTACGCGAGCGTGGACAACGGGAATTCCTTCACGTATTTGAGCACCGCGGATACCAGCGAGAACACGGGCGGCTCGCAGACGCGCGGTGTTTACGAGCCTTTCCTGTGGGAGCTTGCCGACGGCCGTACGGCGATCTTCTATGCAAACGAAAAGCATTCCGTGGAAAAACCGGCGTACAGCCAGGCAATTTCCGAACGAATTTCGGCCGATGGCGGGAAAACGTGGGGGCCGGAGATCCGGGCCGTGGGCGTGCCGGGGAATTCGCGGCCGGGCGAGCCGAACGTCGTGCCCGTGGCGGGCGGCGTGGCGTTGTTTTACGAAGTCTGCGGTAGCGAGAACTGCGTCGGACACACCTCCACTTCGGGCGACGGAGTGACCTGGAGCGGAGCCATCGGACCTGCCATCCCCAACACCCTGCAGAACGCGCAGGGGATCGCGGCCGGTCGCCTGATCGTAGCCACCTCCAACATACATTCCATCCTGATCAGCACGGGGAATCTGAGCGAATGGCAGGATACAGGGAGTCCGGCGTTCCTCCATGGCGTGTGGCCGGCGTTCTACCAGACTTCGCCGGGCGAGATCGCGCTGGTGATGACGGGAGCCGGCGACAGCGGTGAGCCGGGCGAGTACATCCGGTTCGCGCGACTGCCTCGGGAGACGCGCGCGGACAAGGTCCGCTAAAGCCAGACCGCGGACAAGGTCCGCTAAACCCAGAGAAGGTCCGCTAAAGCCAGACCGCGGACAAGGTCCGCTAAAGCCAGACCGCGGACAAGGTCCGCTAAAGCCAGACCGCGGACAAGGTCCGCTAAAGCCAGACAAGGTCCGCTAATCTCAAAGGAGTGTCGTTACTCGAAAAAGCCGAGAGTTTACCTGTCCATTCGCGAACCCCGCCCGAGTGGGCGCGCGCGGTGCTGGCGGACCCCATCGCACTGCTGATCGATCATGCCTTCCTCGAAAAGAAAGCGGCGCAGAATGCGATCGAACTGCTGACGCGCTGGCCCGGCGAGTGGCTGCCAGGCTGGATCGAAACGATGACCGGCGTGGCCCGCGACGAGGCGGCGCATCTGTCGCAGGTGACGCGCATTCTGACCCGGCGCGGCGGGCGGCTCGGACGCGGCCACCGCAATGCCTATGCGAAAACCCTGCGAACCCTGGTGCGCCTGGGCGGGCAGAACGAGGCAATGGACCGCGTGCTGGTATCGGCCCTGATCGAGGTGCGGTCCTGCGAGCGCTTCGCCGTTCTGGCCGCGCACGCGGAAGACGAGGAATTGGCCGCGCTCTACAAAGCGTTGTTTTCCTCGGAAATGGGCCACTACAAAGTGTTCCTGCGCCTGGCGCAGAAGATTTCCGGCCGTGCCGTGGCGAATGCGCGCTGGGAGCAGTTGCTCGCCGAGGAAGCGAAGATCCTCGCCGCGCAGGAGCCCGGCCCCCGCATGCATTCGGGAGTGCCGCATTCGGGACTGCCTGTGCCCGAAGTCTATTCCACGCCGTGAGACCGCAGTTTGACGATCTGTTCGGCTGACAGATTGGTCATCCCGGAAGCGCGCAGGTTGCGCAGGTAGTCTTCGCTGACGCCGTGCGCGTGCAGATCGATCAGTTCCCGCGGCGTGAACTGGTAGCCGAGTCCCGCGGAGGCCAGCATGAAATTCGTGTTGACGCCATGCGCGTGCAGGTCGGTGACCTCCTGCGGCGGCAGGTTGGTCAGCCCGGCCTTCTCGAGGCCGCTCAGGTAGTCGGGATCGACGCCGTGGCTGTGGAAGCGGATCAGTTCGTCGGCTGGCGGATGCAGGTTGTGCCGCTGCAGCCGGCGGACATATTCCGTGCCGATGCCATTGGCGTGCAGGTCGGCGAGTTGGCCCGGCGGCAGGTCGTAACCGGCGCCTTTGAGTTCCGCCGCGAAATTTGCGGAGACACCACGGGAGTGCAGCGTGATCAGATCCGCGGCGCCGAGCCGGTAGCCGGCCGTGTGGAGATCGCGCAGGTAATCGATGCCGATCCCGTGCGCTTTCAGGTCCATGAACGCGCGGGCGGAGAGTTGGGAATAACCCGCGGCACGTCCGTCCCGCAGGTAATCGAGCGTGACGCCGTGCTGGCGCAACTGGAGCAGTTCCGTGGTGGTAGCGCCCAGACCCAGGTCACGGATCGCGCGCGCATATTCCAGCGTGACGCGCGACTGCAGGAAGTCGAACAACTGGTCGTCGCCCGGGGTGGAGTAACCGAGTTGCTGCAGCGATGCGATAAAGGCGGGATTGGGCCGGAACGTCCACGTGCCGGAGCCGCGGCCGAAGTACATGCGTCCTTCGCAGACCAGTGTGCCCGCGTCCTGCCGGTATTCGAACCGAACGGGACCGGAGTGGTCGGGCGATCCGACGGTGAAGTTCTGCAGGCCGCCGGAGGGCACGTCGCTGGAGTTTCTCCAGAAATTGCCGGGCCGGACGCGGCTGATGTTCAAGTGATAAACGCCGGGGTCCGGCGTCTTCTCCAGTTCCCATTCCTGCCGGTTTTGCCGCACGCCGACGAAGACGGCTCCGGCAAGAATCACGGTCAAAACAAGGGCTTCCCGCCCATAGACGATGGTTTTCATATCACACCCGATTTCTTAAGCCGGATCAGCTGACGGAGCGTCAGACCGGAGCCGAACTGGCGGGCCCGGCGGAGATTCCCGGCGCCAAGG
>Ga0073936_10009618_pt1 | contig 11993 bp, 8 predicted proteins | sample AliMusrvi5mmetaG_FD_87041 | JGI IMG/M metagenome (GOLD analysis project Ga0073936, IMG submission 87041) | Freshwater lake bacterial and archeal communities from Alinen Mustajarvi, Finland, to study Microbial Dark Matter (Phase II) - Alinen... | ecosystem: Environmental > Aquatic > Freshwater >... | reverse complement strand
GTATTTGTAGGGGACTGATTGCAATCCGGAGTCCGTGTTCTGGCAGGTAAAAAAAGGGCGCCCGTACTTGCTTTCGGCGATCCACCCCGGAACCCCACGCACGGCGGAGTTCCGGGGAAGTGACTTCAACGTCTATCTGGCGATGCCGCCTCGCGTCCGGCATTGGCGTGATTCAGGTGGCGCTCGCGTGTTTGGCGCAGATCGGATTCCCAGCCAGGTCGTGTCCCGTCGATAAGGCGGCGAATAACCTCCTCGCCGAAGAACTCCAGCAGGTCGGCGGCAATGCGGCGTCTCAACAACGTGGCGGCCGAGGCCTGTAGCCCGCAGCGACGGCCGGCTTCCCGCATGTTGCCACCTTCCACCAACACGAGGATGGCGGTACGGTGACGCGCCGAGTGCGCGGCGAGGAATTCCTTCCAGTCGATATTTCTGGCAGCTTCCTCTGCGGGATCCGACTCCTGGCCGTTGAACTCGAACGTCGCGGTGATGTCGTGCAAGGTACCGGATTCACCGGACTCGAACTCGATCTCATCGTCCAGCGCCTCAAGGCGTGCCAGGCCCTGAAACTGACATCGTGCCGACATGACATCGCCTTTGCCGGAGTAATGGCTGCGGCGTCCGCTGCGGGCGGCCTTGACGGTGTAATAGACAACATTACATGCCCCGAACTTTTGTCCGGCTTTTTCCGCCGAGTCCATGGTCCGGGCTGCCATCAGGGTGCAGTCCTGAACTATTTCCTCGGTGTCCTCATGGCCGACCCTGGGGACCGACCGTGCGGCGGCACGCAGGCGGGGCATGACATCACTGACCAGCATTTCTTCTAACATTGGGCTCATCTTTGGTTTCCTTTCGTTTCGTTGTTGAAAGGCAACCGACACGACGGCCCCCACGCAGGAGCCTTGCCGGCGGTTGCCAGGGGCTTCCTGCGCCCGCCGGATGGCGGATGCGGGGAGAGTTGAAAAATGAATGCCCGCCCGAATTTCTGATAACCAGGACGGGCGGCGGGAGTTGGGCTATGCGGGTACGGCTATGTAAATGCTATTATGAAACCACATGTTTATCGCCCCAGTGCTTTCCGTCCGGCAAGAGGTCTACCAAGGCGACAGAGGGACCGGTCACCGCGGCGTGAGGTGATGCCCACGTCAAGCAGGAGGAGATGCCTGGGTCCATACGCATATAACACGCTGGACCCGGTTATCGCATCACACATTGATATACCTTTTGGCGGGTTCGGCTTGCAATCGCAGGAGTCCTTCTATATGCCAATTCATGGCCCACTACAGAACTACCCGAAGTTTCGAGAGTCATGTGGCAGACTTGCTCGATTTGTTTGCGGACTCGGCATCACTGGGGGCTGACGTGAGGGCACAACGGAATGCTGTATACGGCGACGGACTATTCCCGGCCGCCTACAAGGACATCCCGCGCTGCAAGTCAGGCGGGGCTCCTTTGCATGAAGAAGCCGTAGTTGTTGATGTCGAGATTGTGCATTGCAAAATCCGCACCGCCGGCCCTCCGCGCAACTTCAGGCGGCTGCCGGGCGCACCGCCTTTGGTCATTGTCGATGCCGAGGTGGTTGGGGACGTGCCGAAAACGTGCCGCTGACGCGCTGACGCTGACAATCCGCGCTGTCAGAAGCATATAGCCTCGTAATACCAAGGAGTTTCGACGCATGGTTGCACGCTCAGCCGTCGGCGACCGGCGCTGACGCGCTGACAAATATGGTCGATCAGTTCCCAGCTTGACGTTCAGCGACTGTCGATAGCGCGTATTTCCCCTCATTTTGTTGCACAATGCCCGACTCAACGGCGGCGGTTAGCATGGGTTTGAGATCTTCTACCTTTAGGCGATGGAATGTACGGGCAAGGGCTCGTGCACTCAGCGGACCCCGAACTCGCAGCCGGGCAATGATCAATTCTACTTCGGACCCGCAGGCCGCTTCATTGCACGCCGGGTTGCGGGCGGCGTGTTTGCGGCACAGGTCGAGATGCGTGGCAATGACGGCGTCACTGATGCCGTTGGCTGCACGCACGGTCCCCTCGCCAATTTTCCTCTCAAGGGCTTTGGCGACTCCCTGATGACGCGCCATGTGAAGCAGCAACGCGACCTTGTGTACCAATGTTGGCAGACATGCGGCAACACCCTCAGCCGCATTGCCGAACCGGGGCAGTTCCTTGCAGCGCGCGCTTACATGACGCATCAATATGGTGGTGGCATTGTTGTCGAGAAGTACGGTTCCGTATTTGCCGGCAAAGCGATATCCCCAGCAATCGTGCACGGACGTGTCGAATCCATTCTCAGCCAGCTCCGGGAAAATCCCACCGGCGAGATTCCTGGCATGAGGTTCGGTGGCTTCACAGAGGAGAAACGGGCGATGGATGCCGGAACAAAGGATAGCCGGATCCCCAAGGATGAGTTCGACGTCTGACCGCTCAAGCAACCAAAGACATGAGGTGGACTCCTCCAGCATGCTGACTGCGCAGGGTGGGCGGGATTGCAAACTCCAGGTCCGCATCAACAATGCGGCCAGGTTTACCAGTTGATTCCTCGGGGCGTTCCTCAGCCTCGATCCCGCCATGCCGTCGAAGTCCAGACTCACCACCGCGCCATCGCCAGACAGTTCTCGCGGTCGCAACAGATGCGCCAAGCCGTGGCTTTCGGTTATGAAGTGAGGCCGCTGGATAAAGTTGCGTCGCGCTACATCCTCCATGGCGGCCCGGGGATCCTGCGGTTGATTGGCAGCCGCCCGGCCTTGAGCGATAAACCGGTGAAGTGCGTCCACCGATGAAGAATCCTCGGAGACTTTGTCAGCAGCCTCGCTTTTGGGCTTCGATGATCGTTGATTTTGAGTTGGCATCTCTTCGGCAGATCGGAAGCGATGACTCACCCTGATTCCATCGCATTGGGTCGACACCTTGGAGAAACAAAGTCTGAGCGCTTCACGCAGCCTTGAGCCGGGGTGATCCAGCCATAGCAAATTGGTCTGAGGGCCTGCAAACAACCCCTCTGGCGTGACCACACGAACCGATGACCCTGCGGCGGCACCCAGCGCCGTCAGCGGTGCAAGGAGGCTTGCAGCAGGCGAAAGTCCGAAATCCTCCCGCAACGTTTGTGCGGCTGCGTCCAGCCACGGGACTCCGGTTTGAAGCGCGAGTCCGGTAGTTGGCCACGACAGGGCGGATGGCGCTTGATCGGGCGGTGTGGTTACGTCCGTGTTGGCCGGGATCATTGCTGTGCTGTTAGCGGAAAGTTGGTCTTTCATAATAGGTCTGGCGATTTGCAGGTTTGTTTTCCTGGTGATTGCGGAAGCAAAGCGCGGACGCCACCGCTCACTCGACGGCGCCCGCGGCAAGCTCTGTCAGATGACGCTGGCACCGTTTGAGGGTGCGATGATTGGGGATCCATCCTCTGGCGGAAATACCACACACTCCAGCCGGAGCGCCGTGACGCCGAACATACGCGTTACAGCCCTCCCGCGCCTGATTTCAGTCTTGGTGAACACCTCGCGACATAGGGTCACCGCTTTCAGGATTTCGACCTTGTGCCCGCTGGGGACAACAGTGCGGAGTCCCACCAGCGTACGGGTTTTCGGCAAATCCAGCTTCAATTGTTTGGTCCGGTTCGAGACGAAGCTCAAAGTGAAATCAACCCAGGCGCGGTGTGGCATGCAGAGTTGCGGGCGGACATCGTGACAAGGGCGCGCATCGCCGATGACAAAGCGCCGCAGTTTGAAGTCGGCAAGCAGTTGTGGCACCCACTGGTGGCAGAGGATTTCGAAATTCCGCCACCCCTCTGAATTTAAGAACGCCCGACCTTCATACCCTTGCGGAGTTGCCGGAGTGTTTGACGGACGGCTTATGGGGCTGGATATTGGCCGCTGTGGACCATCGGATATTTGCGCGGGCGATGCCTGCTCATATATATTACTGACGTTTTGTGCTAATTGCATGGTTCTGTTATTTCTAGTTCTTTGGTTTGTGGCTGGCCGCCCGGAGTGAGCGGTCGGGCCTGAGATTATTGGGGCGCCCCGTCCGGGAGATCCGGCAAGACCGCTGGAGTGATTGGATCTGCGGGCGCGTTTGGCCTTGCCGAGGAAGCCCGGCAGCGAAGTAGGGCTTCCAGTTCCAAAACCAGACTGCCCACCAGATCCCAGTCTTCACGCGCCTCAACAGCGGCCTTCATGCGGCCCATCACTTCAGTGCGGCGTTCGGCACGAGGCTTCTCTATCGGTGGTGGTGCGGTATTCGCCGGGTTGTCTTGTCGTTCAAGAATATCCGCCACAACCCGCGATACGAGCTTCGACCTCGGCTGTTTGCCATCGGAACGTTCGACTGCGGTGTTCCACGCCACTCGGCGGAGATCGGAATCCTTGATGCGCAGCAGGGGAATCACCTGGGTCGGCGCATGAGGCACGAGTTCTATCGCAGTGGGAAATTTATTTCCCACTTCACGCATGACCACAACCGCCTCCGCCGTGGAAATCAGCAGATTGGCGTAGCGCTTGGTGATGTTTTGAACGCATTCGGTGTACGCGTTCCAGTTGGGAAATCCAGCAGCCCTGTATAACTCCCTGTCACGAATCTCGCGCAATGCATTGCCGACATCGACGAACATCTCGCCGCAGCGCAGGATGATTTGGTGCAGGCGCTGGAAGTCCGCAAGGTCCTGCTGCGTAACCTTCTTGCCTTTTGCCTTGGCTCTGCCCAACGACTTCCCGGCCGGAATGACTTCTACATCGACGGTTTCGGCTTCACCTTTGCCGGCGGTATTAACGTTTATTGATTCATCAGCGGTCGCAGGCTGCGGTGTTTTGGTATCATTGGGGCCAGCGACAATCTCGGCAGGGACCGCTACCGATTCAGGGAACCCGGACGGCTCGCCCGCAGTCCCGGTTGGAAAGTCGAACAACGCCGCTCCAACGGCGCAGCCGGGAGTGGTGTTCGCCTGGTCGATAGGTATGCGGGACTTGCATTGCTTCTTGGCTTTCGCAGACATGGCCTGCCCGTCATTATCACCTACAACTGTTGTCAATTTCATAGTGCTTGTGTGTGGTTTGGTACATTTCCCGAGATTGTCCGGCACCTCGTCCGGAAAGTCCGGTGGTGCCGTAGATAAAAGGTCTGATTGGGCTGTGCGTTTCGCCTGGTTGAGAAAATCCGCCTGGGCCTCGAATGTCCGGCGTGTATCGGGACCGATGCCGGTCAGGATGGTTTTGCTGCCGCGCATGAGCTTGTGCTCAAATCCGGCAAGCTGACCGGCGGCGTTGAGTACCTGCTTGGCTGAGGACCGTACCCACAGTCTGTCATGGTCCATCAGTGCGGCCGACACGCGTGTGGCGGTAAATGCGCAGTCGTCCATACCCGGCAAATAGGGGCCGAAATCAGAGGCGGCATGGTACTTATGTGAACGGCTTTGTTCCATTGGATAGAGTATTCGAATTTTAACTTTGGTTTCTTATTGTATCTATAAACTCACCGGTTGCTGATGGCGGACTTAAGATGGCGTTGTTATAATGTGTTTTATTTTTCCGCCCATGTGCCGCAGATGTGGGCTTCAACCTCGATCGGCACCTCCGGAAAGATGGCGGACATGGCTTCGACCATGGCGGTGATAACAATTTCACGGCACTGTTCGGCCATTTCGTGCGGGCACTCGACGAGCACCTCATCGTGAACGGTCGATACAATGCCGGCGGTATCGGGCAGACGGTGAGCGATCAAAATCAGTGCGCGCTTCATGCCATCTGCGGTACCGCCTTGGACCGGTGTGTTGACCAGCGCGGTGAAGCGCTCCCAGTCGTTGGCGTCGTCGGGAATCAAGCGGCGGCGGCCGGTGCGGGTGCGGACTTCCGTGATACCCTCCTTTGCTTGTTGATGGCTGCGGTTGTGCCACTGGCGGAGTTGCGTGTAGGTTCCGAAGAACATCTCCCGGATTTGCCGGGCCTGGTTCTCCTCCATGGTGACACCGTAGGAGGCGGCGGCATACCGAACGAGACCAGGGGCGGATTGGCCGTATAGCAATCCGAAGTTTACGGCCTTCGCCAACTGCCTGTCAGACTTCGTGACATCCCCCTCGCTTTTGCCCAGCACCGTGGCCGCAGTAATCCGGTGCAGGTCCGCACCGGATTTGTAGGCCTCAATCATCCGGGTTTCTCCGGCGATGACGGCGGCGGCACGCAACTCGATCTGGGAATAGTCCGCAACAATCAGGCTAAGGCCATCCGGCGCGGTGAACGCCTCGCGCAATTCGCCCCGCCCGATGTTCTGAAGGTTTGGCTCCTTGGATGAGAACCGACCGGTGGCGGTGCCCAATGGTTCGAAACGGCCATGGATGCGTCCATCGCCCTCGATATGCTTTACAAGGGATTTCGCTTGTTGTGCCCGTTGGCACGCCGTGCGGTAGGCCAGAACGAGTGGCACGAATTTGCCATCATTGGCAGCCTTGAGGGCCTCCTCGCTGGTCGAAACCAAAGGCAGCCCGGCGGTCTGTAGCGCGGCAAGAAGTTGCGGCACGCTTTTGGGATTGAGCGATGGATTCCCCAAGGAAGAACGTAGTGCTGACTGGGCCACGGCAACATCCTGCAACGCCTGTGTGGTGACACTATCGAGTTTATCACGAGAGACGTGAATACCGTGGAACTCCATGTCGATAACAACAGGCAGTAACCTGGTTTCCAGTTCCCACGTTTCGTCAAGGCCCGCATCCTTGATGTGGTCTTCCATCACACCAAGCAGATCGTTGAGGTGGGCGACGTCCCGGGCCGCGTATGAAAGTTGATCATCTGCAAGCAGCATCGAAGCCCAATCCGACAAACTGTGATCCGCGGCGGGATCTATGCCAAGATAACGCTTCAGGCACTGGTTGAGGTCGTTGCCAGGTTTGGTGCCGGCCGCGAGTAGGCGGGCGGCGGTAATCGTGCAGCGGACGTTGGGGCAGTTGAGGCCACACTTCACCCGGAGCCAGAGCAAATCGAACTTCGCGTTATGGGCGATGATGGTTGCCTGCTCCAGGATTGGATTGAGCGGGCCGAGATCGTAGCCGACCGCACGAAGGTCAATCACATGGATAGCTCCACCCGGGCGGCAGAGAGTGAGCAGGCGGATGGTGCCCTGCCATGGGTTGAGACCGCCACCTTTGCTGTCGCCGTAGGTCTCGATGTCCAGCGCGATGCGGTCGGCGCTGGCAAGGTCGGAGGCGACTCGGTCAAGGTCACAGCGCTTCGAACAGACTTTACCGTTCCATGGTCCAGGAGGGCGAACCTGATGCACCCCCATCGTGGAAGGTCGGGAAGGTTGTGAAGGTTCCTCCGCGCCATTTATTGTACGTGTATTATTATTACATTCCGCCAAATGCTGTGCATTGGTATTTTTCTCGCTACCCTTTTGCTCGCCTTGAACGTTCCCAACCTTCACAACCTTCCCAAAAATATGGTCGAGGTCCACGGTTGTGGGTGCCGAGGGCTGCGTGAACTTCAGTTCCTGCCGCTGGCCCTTACCCTGGTCATCCATCAGTAGTTGGATGCCGTCGAGGTGTCGGTTTTTGAACAGTCGCAGCGCCTTGCCGATGCGGGTGCGCACCTCACGAGAAGTAGCATCACCGTGTGAGGTGAAAAATGCCAGTGCCTCATCGTCGCTGGCGGCGTCCAGCAGTTCAAACAAACGCGCCTTGGCAATCCACTCGCCCGGATGGTTGTCATAACCGATGCGATAAATCGCCCGCATCGCCCGTTCCTGGCGGTCACCACCTATTTCACCGTCGGGTTCGTGCGGCAGGCACGGATCGCCGAGGCCGCAACAGGTCATGACTCCTCCGACAACCCGCGCCCACTCCGGGTAGGAATTGAACGGTGTGACACCCGCTGGGCAGCCGCACTTCACCCAATACCGCACGAGTGCCGCGACGGCACCCAGCACCAGAGGCCTGTTCTCAAGCAGCCAGCCGTGCAAGTCCGCGCGTTTGAAGATGCGCCCGTTGGCATTTTCCTCGAAGTATTCGAGCGCTATCCGGCGTGTCCTGGGTTCGATGTCCTCCCGAAAGGTGAGCCCGACGTTGGCTGAAAGGCTGAACTCGATTTCATTGGCGAGCACCAGGTCGGCTTTGGCGTCGGTGCTACCGAGATTGCGGGCAGCGAAGGTTTTGGCGGTGATGGCACCTATCAGCGCCTGGTCCTGGATATAGCCTTGGCAGTTCGCGAAGTGCATGGTCCGCCGCCCGCTCATCAATGCGGCGGTGATCCGCTTGCGGGTCTCCTCACTATCGTTGCCAATTGGCGAATCCTCGCACGTCCGGCCCTCGTATAGGAGCTGAGTGCAAGCGGCGAGGTAATCCTTACCGGCCCTGGAGCGGTTGGCCGAAAAATGCCAAAACGGCAAGCGCGCGTCCCAGCCCATGAGGCCTCGGCAAAACGGCGTAATCATCCGGGCGATCGCGTGGATGACGCTTTGCCCGTCCTTCCAGCAGAACTCGGCGTGAATTTCGCAAAACAGGGCGAGTGCCTGGTCGAGATTCATCCGGACTGGAGATGGCGCATCCGGCGGACAGTATGAATGGAAACGCGCGTCATAGCCGGGCGTCGGCAACACGATTTTATCACCAAAGAATACGGGTAGGCGTATGTCCAGGATTCGGATGATTTGCGGCAGTTGCTCCTTAAACTGCGGCGACGCCAACAACGTGCCGGCGCATTCCCGAGACATGCTACGCGTCTCGAATTCAAGCTCGCCGTCGGAGTTTCTCGAAGCCACGCCAGTTTCGATGAAATCCTCCGCGGCCGTGATGGCCTCCACCGGTTGGATTGGGGCGAACACCAGCGATGAATTTTTCTCGTTTATGCGCCTAATGGCAACGGAACAAACATTTTGCCCCTTCATAAACCATACCTTGCGCGGTCCGATGCAGGCACCGACCTCACGACAGAAATCGGAATCCGCCCTGCCGAGACTAGGCAGCGCAATCCGCGGCCGGCCATCTTGGGCGTGCTGGTCCGGTGTCCACACCCGTTGGGCAGTACAGTGTTTGGCAATCAGACCGGGGTGGTTGATTTCCAGCCAATCTGCCAACTCGTGTAGGGTGCGCTCGTGGCAGTGCGCATGCAAGCAGTGGAAAGCGGGTAGGACGCCGCGCTTGTTGAAAATCACCGTGTCGGAACCGGGCTCACCTCTTTCCCCAGAATGCTCGCTCTCCCAAGGGCAGCGGACGGACCACTTAGCCTCGTCAGCGTCCAGGCATTCGCCCAGGTGCCCGGTCTCGCGCATCAACTCGATGAGATTGAGAGTCCGCAGGTCTTCCGGGTATTTCAGCCACCAGGGTTTGCCCTTTGGAGGACGGCCGGGGAGCTTGGCATCGGGCAGCGCAAAGCCGAAAATCCGGCGTAGGTCGGCCCAGGGCCAGATTGGGATTTGCCCGGTTTTTTCCCATCGGTATTGGTGTCCACTGGGGTGGATGGATGGGGACATCACAACATTGTCACCGTCCTTGTAGAGCTCCGCCGTGACCATGTCGTTAATGCGGGCGGTCAGCACCTTCCGCCTCGCAAGGATCTCGGCCGGGATGTCATGGCATCTGAAAATGAAGTGTGCGCCATTGGTGGTAAGTTCATGGGGTACCAACGCGAGTTCCGGTTGTCCCGCCAGCCACGACCGAACCGAGGCTCCGCCGTCAGACTTGCTATCCAGGTCGACGATGACAAACTCGCCGGCAATGACACAGCCCAAATTGTATATAGAGTCGGCGCCAAAATGCTTGGCGAGGTACTTCGGTGTCACGTTCTGTGCGCGGTGCTTGCGCCATCCGCGGTTCCTCGGCTTCTTGCCTCGGTCTTTATGGGATCCGCTGTCGGGTGGCTGTAGTGGATGGGGGGCCAATCCGAGCGAGTGGTAAAACGTTGCCGCTTCGAGCTTGTTGAAAGAATTGATATTGGCGGGAATCACAGGGTGGAAAGTCCCGTTGGGAGCCTCGCGAGCACAGTCGCATGGGCATGTAAGCGTGGCATTCGCATCTGCGCCTATGTTTTCGGGCTTGCCAGTAGGCCAATCTTGCGTTACACATAACCCAAGTTGATTGTCGCCCGACATCCCAACTTCCCGCCCGTTCTCGGTTCCAACCCCGAGGCGGGCCTCTTCATTTCCGGGCGGCGCGTTCATTGTGCTACCCCCTTCTCTAAAGCCTCGGCCACGGCTGATTCGGAGAATCTAACACATTTCTTGCCTATGCGCAAAGAGGGGATGCGTCCCTGAGCGGCGAGCTGAAGCGCATACCTGGCCGTGAATGAGTACCGTCGCCCAATGACACGCGCGTCCACAAAGTGGTGCTCGGAGTTGGCGGTTTCACCGATATGGTAATCGGACTTTGCATGTTCATCTAATCGCGTTGCTTGCTGCTTCTTCATAAAGGTCGCGACAAAGCGTTCGCGCACAAGCCAATACGTTGCAAGTCATTTAACAGCAAGGAGTGACCCATTTAATTGGCCTAATAAGTGGCTAACTGCTAGACGACTTGGGTGGAGTTCACGCGAGGCCGTCCTTGACCGATTTCGATCCGCATCCGATGGCATCGAGATCTTCATCGCATTCATCCCATGCTGTTTGCATGAGACGCAGTCCCTCCACCTACGACTTCATGTTGCTGGTATCACACAGCACGCCGCTTCTGGAGAAGTTGGCTGACATGCGGATTGTTGACGTCCTCGGCCAACGACCGCCGGGCAATGCCCGGGTGGGACACGCTACACCCCGGCCTGGGAAGGGCCATCGAATGACCATCGACCTGTTCGGCCTGTAACCGCCGTCCCAAGTCCACTGCTCATCTCCCTGGCCAGATCAATGACCTACTATAATAACTGGTGGTGAGCTCCGTGGAGACTTTCTGGATCGCTGCTCCGATTGTCAGTGGCTTATGAGATCGGGATCCAGTGTGGAAACTGCGCCAATTTGTGCTCCGCTCTGTTTGGCCTCGCTTTGGAATATGCCTGCAACTTCTTGTAGATGGAACACGCCATCTGCCGCAGGGAAATGAGATTCGCTATCCTGATGACCTGCTGTTGGTACGGATTCTGGCCAAAAACCGTTACCGCAAATAAGAGTCGTTAAATACTCGGCTTGGTCTTGGCTAGTTGGAATAAGCCCTTTTCAACGGTTTCGCGCACCACCTCACTAGCAGTACGCCGTCGTTTTCTACTCTTGTACCCCGCTGGTTTGGATTCGATGCGTTTCATGATAAATTCAGGCCAGTCAACTTTCTCCCAATCGCCGGGATATTTGAGCTTGAGCCCTTCCATGATGACTTGCTTCCATTGATTGATCACGGGTTTGTCCGTGCTCAAGGTCGGCAGGGTTACGCATTTTTCCTCCCATTCCGAGCGGGTGTCAGGCTTCTTCTCCACCATTTCGCTTAGCCTCCTGAACGGTCCCCTCGGCTTGGACGGATCGGGATTGAATTTCAGCAAATGCTTTATCAGTTTTCCCGGTGCCTTCGAGTGAGAGGGGTTGGGCGCAGGATCGGTCGAGGTTTGTGGGGGGCCTGGTATTGATTCGGTATCCGAATAAGATGTCCCCCGACTGTAATTCAAAACATCCTCGTTACCGAGTCTAAAGCTATTGATATGATCGACCCATGGCAGGACGAATCCAGTCCGTTGCGTCGGGTCGAGCCCTCTTGGCCGACCAAGGCTACCACTCGGTTTCTGCGCGATAGGCAACCGAGCGCCTAATTTGATTGCATCCATGAGAGTCTCAACCTCTTTGTGCCGTTTCTCCCTGAGGTGGAAGACCTCCACTGGCCACGTGTCGGATGTTTCCGCCGCGTAAGCGAACGCCCGCCGGGCAAAGTATTTAATTCTTTCCGAAACAATTCTCGCTGCGACTCTTTCAATCAAATTCACAGCCATCCCACAGAACCGGCGTAGCACCTTCTGAGCCTTGATTTCACGAGGCTCGGGGTGGCTTTTCGGGCTGATGGCGATTGCGAGTTTTTTCAGATTGGTTGATATATTGCGG
>Ga0073936_10009616_pt1 | contig 11994 bp, 7 predicted proteins | sample AliMusrvi5mmetaG_FD_87041 | JGI IMG/M metagenome (GOLD analysis project Ga0073936, IMG submission 87041) | Freshwater lake bacterial and archeal communities from Alinen Mustajarvi, Finland, to study Microbial Dark Matter (Phase II) - Alinen... | ecosystem: Environmental > Aquatic > Freshwater >... | reverse complement strand
CCGTTGCGCTGTGTCTTGGAGCACGAGGCGCGCGGGCAGAAGTAGCCGGTGTCCGGCAGCGAGCAGTCGCCGCAGTCCTTGCAGCCGAACATCGCGGTCTTCGACAGGTGCTCGAGCGTGTGCAGCGCCTTGAGCGTCGTGGTGTGCTCGCCCTGCTCGAGCCGCTGGTAGGTCTGCTGGACCGCCGGGAACACGCCCTTGCCCGGCGTGAACGCCAGCCCGTGCATCAGGCGCGTGAAGCGGTAGGTCAGGTTGACCTCCTTCGGCTTGGCCGGGTCGTCGAGCGATTTCAGGTACTCGGAATTGAGCCGGCCGCCGTCGCCGAGCTTGGTCTCCGGGTCCTGCTCAAACAGGTAGAACTCGCCGTCCTTCGGGTACTGGATCTCCTTGGCGAACTCCTTCCAGTCGTTCGGGCCGTAGCTCTCGGCCAGGTCGATGATCTGGGAGAAGGACTCGGCCTTGTGGATGCCGCCGAGGTAGCCGGCGGCGAAGCCGAGGCCCTTGAACACCGCGAGCTGCCGGGCGGCGAGCTCGGTGAAGAACGCCTTGCCCTTGTCCGGGCCGGCGCCGTACTTCTCGACCTGCGCGAGGAGCGCGTCGCTCACCACGCAGCCGGGAATCTTGTTCTGGTTGAACATCCGGGCCACGACCCGGTTCAGCACGTAGACGTTGCCGACGATCGGCGCGGAGAGGTTCATCCAGTCGAGAAAGAGCCGGATTTCCTGGAATTTCCGCATGTCGTAGCCGAGCTGCGGGACCACCCAGCCCGCGCCGCACTGGAGCTTGCGGGCCAGCTTGAAGTACTGCGGCATCAGCTCGCGCTCCTGGCGCTTGAACGGCGCCACGGCGCAGCCGATGAAGAAATTGGTCTTGGGCAGCTTGTCGGTCTTGCCGTTGGGCTTGGCGACCTCGAGCCCCTCGTTCATCGAGCGCAGCATCGAGATGAGGCTCACCGAATCCAAATCGAAGACCGGCTGCGCCGGCCCGTTGAAACCCGCCGTCGGATAATCGCCCGTCAGCGCGAGCAGGTTGTTGAACCCCTCCGCCGCATACCGCCAGGCCGCCGACTCCAGCCCGTTTCGGTTGAGATCCTTGCACGTCAGATGGATGACCAGCTCCTTGCCGCGCGGCTTGAGGATGTTCGCGATCCAGTCCGCCGGGATCATCGGGTTGCCGCCGGGATTGTCCGTGATCGACACCCACGCGATGCGCGAGTCCGCCGCCAAGCCCTCGCCCAGCTCCACGAGCTTCGGCCGCTGGTCAGGCTCGGGAATGCCGCGCGTCGTCACCAACTCGGCTCCGTAAATGAACCGGTTGGAGATCAGCATCTCGCGAAAGGAGGAATCGGGGGTAGGTTCGATCATAGGTCGTGACCACGCACCGACAGCCGACCGGATCGGGATGGAAGGCTGGGGTAAGTGATCACGAAACCGAGGGTACAGGATGCCCCTCCGGGGGTCTTGTGTTCTGGAACTTATCTTTGGTGTTTGGGTGCAGCCTTTTTTGTCCAAATCGGAGCCGTTGAAGGATGTTTTGGTAGAACGAGTTAGGCCGTACCCAAAACGCGCTTGGCACCGTTTCAATCCGCGGACGACCAATCCGCACATACTTTCACCCAAATTATGCAAACCGCTCGGAGCGTTATGCTTGCGGCCGCTTGGTGGCCTTTTTTACCAAAACGTATATTAATGATTTAATATAAGCCTCTTACGTATTCCAAAATACACCGCGGATGAATACCAGGGCAAAACGACCACTGACCGGATTTTTCCCCGCGGAGGGCACAGATGGCCACGGATAACTGGCTGGTTGCCTAAACGCGGGACTTGGTTTTCCGCGCGGAGGTTTTTGGCGGCGTCGGGGCGACGGCCGGCGGGGCGGGCTGGCCTTTGCCGGCGTCGCGGTACTGCTTCGGCGTGGTTTTTTTCAGGCTCTGGAAGACGTGCGTGAAATAGCTCTGGTCGCAAAAGCCGGAATCGAGCGCGATCGCGGCGACCGTCATCTCGGTCTTCACGAGCAGCTCGCAGGCCCGCTCGATGCGCGCCTCGCGGAGCAGCTCGGTGAACGACCGGCCGGTGCGTTCCTTGAGCAGGTCGGAGAGGTTGCGCGGCGAGACCCCGACCTGGCGGGCGACCTGCTCGCGGGTAAGGACGCCGCCGGCGCCGGCGCGGATGAGCTCGAGCGCCTTGCGCACGGGCTGTGGGACGCTCAGCGCGCGGCAGCGCTCGACCGCGTCGAAGATGCGCAGCACGGCCTCGCGCAGCCAGCGCGACAGCTGCTCGTCGTCGGTGATCGCGGCGAGCTCGGTGAGGTGGCGGTAGCGCAGCCCGAGCACCTCGGACTGCGGGGCACCGGCCTCGACCGCCGCCCGCGACATCATGACCACCAGCTCGAGCAGGAGTCCCTTGAGCAGCTCGCTGCGCTCCGCACCCGCGGCGTAGATGTGAACCAGGATGAGATTGATGATGCGCGTGGCCTGTTTGCGGTCGCCGCGCTGGATCGACGCGAGGAGGGCCGGCTCCTCGTAGAGATAAAGCTCCCGGATCCGGTCGTAGGGATGGACCGGGTTGACCGCGACCGACGGAAAATCATTGGGCGTCTGGGCCATGCGGTGCCGGGCGCTTAGCGGCGGGTGCCGGAGGATTTCCTCGCGGGCCGCTCGATGGCCGCGGGCCGCTGCTGCGCGGCGCGGACGCGGCGGAGGTCGAATTTTCTCCGTCGGTCGAAATAAAAGATGCCGTTCTGTTCCTGGTACACGTCGGTGAGCTGGGTGTAGCAGTAGCCGAACATCCGGCGATTGTCCAAGAGCGCGGCGCAGAGCCGCTCGAACCGCGTGAAAAATTCCTCGAGGCTCTTCGGCCGGTCGCCATAACCCCAGGACGCGTCGCCGGGCCGCGCGCGCGGATTCCACCAGATGCCGCCGAACTCGCTGACGAAGTACGGCTGGCCCGGCTGCCAGGGGACGGACTGGTGCATCAGCGTGTCCTTCACGAACGGCCGGTCGGCGAGCAGGCCGTCGTGGCGCCGCTTGAACGTCCCGGGGTTCTGGTCGTAGTCATGGCCGTCGTAGACATCGGACTCCGCGAGGCCGTGCGCATAGCCGGAGACGTCGAGCACCGGGCGCGTGGCATCGTAGAGCTTGGTGGCGAGAAACAGCCCGCGCATGAGGTCGTCGTGCACGGTGAAACGCTCGTCCTGGCGGCGCTGGGTCTCATTGAGCGGGCACCAGCCGACAATGCTGGGATGGTTGAAGTCGCGCTGCAGCGCCTCGATCCACTGGGTGAAGAGGGACGGCGGAATATTGTTTCCCCCATGATTGCCCGCGCGCTCGATGGCGCCGTCGGGCCGCTGCTGCCAGCCGCGCACGGGTTCGCCGCCGTTGAGCCCCCAGTCGCTGAACTCGCCCCAGACGAGGTAGCCGAGCCGGTCGGCATGATAGAGGAATCGTTCCTCAAACACCTTCTGATGGAGCCGCGCGCCGTTGAAGCCGGCAGCGAGCGAAAGCTTGATGTCGCGCACGAGCGCGGCGTCGGACGGCGCCGTCAGGATGCCGTCGGGATAATAGCCCTGGTCGAGCACGAGCCGCTGGAACACCGGCCGGCCGTTGAGCTTCACGGCGTAATTCTCGAGGCTCACGCTGCGCAGGCCGGCGTAGCTCTCCACGCGGTCCACCACGCGGCCCTGCGCGTCCACCAGCTCGAGTTCGAGGTCGTAGAGGTGAGGGTCCTCGGGCGACCAGGGCCGCAGGCTTCCGGCCGGCACCGCCAGGTCGAGGCGCGGATAAAAGCCCTCGCCACAGGCGCAGCTGGCCTCGCCGAGCAGCTTCCGGCCGGAGCGCAGGCGCGCGCGGTAGGTCAGCCCGGATTGATTCCCCTGCACGGGCTGCTCGATCACGAAGCGGCGGTGCGCGAGGTCCGGCAGGATCTTTGGCCGCAGCAGGTGCGCGCGAAGCGGCACCGGCTCGAGCCAGACGGTCTGCCAGATCCCGGTGGTGCGCGTGTAGTGGCAGCCGGAGTTGGCGAAGGTCCAGGACTGCTTGCCGGACGGCATGGACTCGCGCGCGTGGTCGCGGGCGCGGACGATGAGCGTCACCTTTTTCCCGGGCACCGCGACCGCGGTGAGATCGCACGTGAACGGGGTCATGCCGCCGCGGTGGCGTCCGACCTCGGTGCCATTCGCCCAGACAAACGTGTCGTAGTCGCTCGCCTGAAAATGCAGCAGGATCCGCCGCCCGCACCAGGCCGCGGGGATGGCGACGTCGCGGCGGTACCACACGGCATTGAGGTAGTCGGTGTTCTCCACGCCCGAGAGCTTCGATTCCGGGCAGAACGGCACGACGATCGTGTCGTGCAGCGGCCGTTGCAGCAGCCCGCGGTCGAGCCCGCTGTCCCCCTGGTCGATTTCAAATTGCCAGCGACCGTTGAGGCAAAGCCAGTCGCGCCGCACCAGCTGCGGCCGGGGATACTCAGGGCGGGGCACGGGAAAAAGTCGGGCCATGGAACGGCCCAAGCCAAATTCCCCGCGCGCGCCAACGCGACCCCAAAGCGGCGAGCGCTGCATTGACGCTGGGGATGATTTTTCTCCAGCTACGAGACACTCGCCCTGTTTCTTGGACCGACCCCGCCCGCACCCCACCCATGACCGCCGCCGTATCCCCTTCCCGCGCCTGGCTGGCGAACGCCTGGCGCGAGACCAAGACCTTCTGCGGCCTGGGCACCGGCACGACCTTCCTGTGGCCGCGCTGGTTTGTGCTGCGCGCGATCGGCGTCGTCTACCTGATCATTTTCGGCGGCATCATTCATGAGAGTGCCGCGCTGGTCGGGCCGCATGGCATCGCGCCGCTGACGGGGCTCATCGCCCAGCTGCGCGCCGCGCCGCCCGGCGGGATCACCACGTTCCTCAAAACCCCGACCCTGTTCTGGTTCAACGCCTCGCCGGGAATGATTGCGGCCGTGCAGTGGGCCGGGCTGCTGGCCGCGGTGGCGCTCGTGCTCAACCTCTGGCCGCGGCTGGCGCTCGGCGTCTGCTGGGTCGCGCTGGTGTCGTTCGCGAACGGCTGGGTGATTTTCTCCGACCCGCAGGTCGACTGGCTTTTTCTCGAGACCACCCTCCTGTGCATCCCCTACGCGCCCGCCGGCTACCGTCCCGGGCTGGGCACGCATTCGCCGCCGCGGCCGATCGCGTTCTTCATGATGCGGTGGCTGCTCTTCCGCGTGATGTTCGAGAACGGCGTCTCGAAGCTGGTGCACGGCGACCCGCGGTGGTGGAACCTCACGGTCCTGGACGAGCTGTACCAGAGCGCGCCGTGCCCCACGATCCTCGGCTACCTCGATCATCAGCTGCCGCATTGGTGGCACGTAGGCGAGATCCTGCTCACGTATGTCGCGGAGTTTGTCGCCCCGATCTGGATGATCTTCGGCGGCCGCCGCGCCCGCTGGTTCGCGGTCGGGAGCTGGACGCTGTTCCAGCTCGGCATCCAGGCGACGTGCAATTTCGGGTGGCTCAACACCTCGGCCATCGCGCTGGGCGCGCTGCTGCTGGATGACCAGATGCTGGCTGACGCCGCGCGCTTCCTCCGCCGGCCGAAGCTGGCGGCGCGCTTCGCCGCCGCGGGCACTCCGGTGGCGGTGCCCATCTCCCGAAATCCCGTCTCGCGTTACGGCCTGCCCGCCGCGCTGTGGATTCACTGGTATCTCACCATTGTTTTCTACCTCGTCCTGAGCTGCAAGATTCCCGAGAACGCCTTCTTCGAGACCGTGAACCGGCCGCTGCGCCATCTCTTCGGCGGCCTCGGCAGCGTGAATGCCTACGGGCTCTTCGCCTGGCTCGACCAGGAGCACAAGGTGGTCGAGTACTCGGGCTCCAACGACGGCGGCCGGACCTGGCGGATCTATGACCTGCGCTATTTTCCCCAGCGCGCGGATCGCGTGCCGGGTTTCATTGCCCCGTATTTCCCGCGCTTCGAGGCCTCGCTCCAGATCGAGCTCGCCACCCGCGACAAGGCCACGGCGCTCTTTGGCCTGGTGTCGCAGCGCCTGCTCGAGCGCAGCCCGGAGGTGATGCGGCTGTTCGCCAGCGATCCGTTCCCCGACCGGCCGCCGCAGATGATCCGGATCCAGGTGTTCCGGGTCTGGTTCACCGACCTGGCCACCCGGCGCGCCACCGGCAACTACTGGCGGCGCGAATACGTCGGCGACTACGGCCCGATGCGCTACCTCGACCTGAACGGCAACGTGGCCGAGGCGACCACGCCGTTCGACCAGGTCTACGTGAAGGCCTCGTACGGCAATCCGCAGGCCCAGAGCTATCTCGGCTTTCTGTACCTGAGCGGCGAGGAGGGCGTCGAACGCGACCCGAAGGAGGCCGCAAACTGGCTGGGCAAGGCTGCCGAGCAGGGCGTGCCAGGCGCGCAGCTCAACCTTTCCCTGCTCCTGGCGAACGGCGACGGGGTGCCGCGCGACCAGCCGGCCGCCGCGCGCTGGTGCCGGCGCGCCGCCGAGCAAGGGATGCCGGAGGCGCAGGACCGACTCGGCATCATGTATGCCGAGGGCGCGGGCCTGCCGCGCGACGGGGCCGCGGCGCTCGCCTGGTTTATGGTCGCCGCGCGCTCCGGCTCAACCGACGGCGAGCAGCATCGCCGTTATCTTGAGGCTCACGTCGACCTGTCCGTCACGCTCGCCGCCCAGCGCAAGGCCCAGGAAATCCTCGCCGCCCTCGAGGCGACGAAGGCCAAGGCCGCCAAGTAGGGCGATCCGTACCGGCTACAGCTCGATCATCGCCTTGATCACGCCGGTCTCCGGCCGCGTCCAGCCGGCGAACGCCGCGGGGACGTCGGCCAGGCGCGCGCGATGGGTGATCCACGGCTTGGTGTCGATGCGGCCCGACTCGATCAGCGCGATGACCCGGCGGAACTCGACCGCGGTGCTGTTGCGCGTGGCGAGGAGCGTGAGCTCCCGGCGGTGAAAATTGGGATCGTCGAAGCCGACCTCCCCCTGCACGAGGCTCGCGAACACGAGCCGTCCGCCCTGCGCGGGCCAGAGGAACGCCGCGCGCAGCGCCGCCATGCTGCCCGTCGCGTCGAACACGAGCGTCGGCAGTTCGCCGCCCAGCGCCGCGCGCAACGCCGCCGGGGTCAGGCCGCGGGCCTCGAGCGTGTCCACCTTCAGCCAGTCCGCCGCGAAGGCGCGCCGCGCCGCGTTCACGTCGAGCACGGTCACCTTCGCCCCGGCCACGGCCGCGAACTGCGCCACCGCGAGCCCGATCGGGCCCGCGCCCACCACCACGACCGACTCCCCCGGCTCCGGGGCGCCGCGCGCGACGGCGTGCGCGCCGATGCCGAGCGTCTCGACCAGGGCCAGCTGCTCAAACGAGAGCTTGGCCGAGGCGTGCAGCTTCGCGGCGGGCACGATGATCTCGTCCCGCCAGCCGCCGTCCACATGCACGCCCAGCACCTGCAGTGTCTCGCAGCAGTTCGTCCGGCCCTGACGACACGCAATGCAGCGCCCGCAGCTGAGGTAGGGCTCCACCGCGCAATGGTCGCCGGGCCGCACGCTCGTGACGCCCGTCCCGACCGCGACCACCTCGACGCCCAGCTCATGACCCGGGACGCGCGGATAGGTGAAGAAGGGCTGGTTGCCCGCGTACGCGTGCAGGTCGGTGCCACAGACGCCGCTGCAGCACACCCGCACACGCGCCTCGCCGGGGCCGGGCGAGGATGGAAGGGGCGCGGGGGTGACGGCTAGTTCTCCGGGCTGCGTGAGGACGAGGGACTGCATGGGGTGAAGGCTTAGTTGTTCTCCGGCCGGCCACTGAGCCAGGTGACGCCCTGCGCCGGGGCCAGTAGCGACTGAACTCCGGCGAGCAGCGCGGAATCCGGTGCCTGCTCGGCGCAGGCAACGGCCTGCCGGACCTCCGCCTCATTGGCGAGTCCGACCAACGTGCAGTCCAGGTCGGGGCGGCTGAAGGCATACTGCATGGCGAGATCGGCCAGGTTTGCGCCGCGCTGCGTGCAGAAATCCACCGCTGCCGCGGCCGCCGCGCGCAGCACGGCGGGCGCGGGATGCCAATCCGGCACCGGCCGGCGCGAGAGCAGGCCCATCGCCAGCGGGGCCGCGTTGATCACACCGACGCCGGCCTGGCGGAGCTCGGCGGCATAGGGCAGGAAGGTGCCGTCGTTGAGCGTGCTGTGGGCATAACTCAGCACGGTGTCGATGAGCGGCTGGGCGTGCTCGTGCACCGCCCGCAGTGTCGCCAGCGGCAGGCCGGTGATGCCGACGAAGCGGACCTTGCCGGAGTTCCGCAGGCGGTCGAGCGCGGGCAGCGTCTCGCCCCACATCTGGGCGAGCGAACCGAACTCCATGTCGTGAACCTGAATCAGGTCGAGGTGCCCGCAGCCCAGCCGCGCGAGGCTCTCGTCCACGCTCCGGACCACGCGCGCCGCGGAAAAATCGAAATGCCGCGCCTCGGCGCCATACCGCCCAACCTTGGTCGCGAGCACATAGCGCTCACGCGGCACGCCGCACAGCGCCCGGCCCAGTGCCGTCTCCGCGGCGGTGGCGCCGTAGTAGGGCGCCGTGTCGAAGTAGTTGATGCCGGCGTCGAGCGCCGCGCGCACCGCGCCGTCGGCCTCGGCCTGGGACACCGGCCGGAACATGCTGCCGATGGGCGACCCGCCGAATCCGACTACGGAAACCTGAAGACCCGTGCGGCCTAGGGGGCGCAGCTGCATGGGCGGTGAGCCTGCCCACCCGCCGCCGGCCCGCAATGCCGGAGTGTCCCGGCCAGACCCGGATGATTACCGCGACGCGAAAGCAGGGAATTGACCGCGGGCGGGCGGGACGCCATCTGTGGCAGGCTATGTCCGACTCTCCCGCGCCCGCCGCCGTCTCGATGGACAACATTGTCGCGCTCGCCAAGCGCCGCGGCTTCATTTTCCAGTCCTCCGAAATCTACGGCGGCCTCAACGGCTTCTTCGACTACGGCCCGCTCGGGTCCGAGCTGAAGAAGAACATCCGCGACTGCTGGTGGAACGACATGGTGCGCCGCCGCGACGACATCGTCGGGCTCGAGTCCTCGATCATCATGCACCCGAAGGTCTGGGAGGCGTCCGGCCACGTCGCCGGCTTCACCGACCCGCTGGTGGACTGCAAGGTGAGCAAGCAGCGCTACCGCGCGGACCAGCTGTTCTTCGCGGCCGTGGTGGTGGAGGGCAAAACCGTCGGCTACGTCTCCGCGCTCGAGAGCGAGAAGACCGTGGCCGAGCTCCAGGCCGCCGCCGAGTCGTTCAAGCGCAAGAAGGCGATCCAGGGCGCGCTCGCGCCGGTCGGGGCGAAGGACATGACCGAGGCGACGCCCGACGAGATCCCGCTGATCCCCTCCCCTGCCACCGGCGAGCCCGGCAGCCTGACGGCCCCGCGCTCGTTCAACATGATGTTCCAGACGAACGTCGGCGCGATGACCGACGCGAGCAGCGTCGCCTACCTGCGGCCCGAGACGGCGCAGGGCATGTTCGTGGACTTCAAGAACGTCGTGGACACCGGCCGCGTGAAGCTGCCCTTCGGCATCGCGCAAATCGGCAAGTCGTTCCGCAACGAGATCACGCCGCGCAACTTCATCTTCCGCTCACGCGAGTTCGAGCAGATGGAGATGGAGTACTTCATCTCCGAGGACGCGGACTGGGCCAAGTGCCACCAGGAGTGGATCGAGTGGTGCCGCCAGTGGCTGCTCTCGATCGGCCTGCCGGCGTCGCATCTCTCGCTCTACGCCCACCCGAAGGAGAAGCTCGCGTTCTACTCGAAGGGCACGGTGGACATCATGTTCGCCTACCCGTTTGGCGTGCAGGAGCTCTGGGGCATCGCCGCGCGCGGCGACTACGATCTGAAGCAGCACGCGACCGCCAGCGGCAAGCCGATGGAATACTTCGACGAGGCGTCGAAGAAGAAATTCGTGCCGCACGTGATCGAGCCCGCCGTGGGCGTGGACCGCATCCTCCTCGCCGTGCTCTGCGCCGGCTACGCGGAGGAGGACGTGAAGGACGAGAAGGGCAACGTCGAGAAACGCACCGTGCTCCGGCTCTCGCCCCGCATCGCCCCGGTGAAGGTGGCGGTGCTGCCGCTGCTCAAGAACAAGGAGCTGCTCACCGCCCGGGCCCGCGAGCTCTACAAGAAGCTCCAGCGCCGCTACGCCGTGTTCTACGACGAGGCCGGCGCAATCGGCCGCCGCTACCGCCGCCAGGACGAGATCGGCACGCCGTGGTGCGTGACGATCGACTTCGACACAGTCGAGAAACCGGGCGACACCTTCACCCTGCGCGAGCGCGACTCCATGCAGCAGCGCCGCATCACCGAGGCCGAGCTCTTCGCCCTGCTGGAAGAGCAGGTTTACTAAGCCTCCCTGTCCAAGCGGGTTTCCATCTTGTGGGAGCGAGCTTGCTCGCTCCCACCTTCCCAATTGCCTCCGGAAAACCGGCTGTTCTTGCTGGGCGCTGAATGACCTCCCCCGGCTCCCAGCCCTCCACCCTGACCTTTGAGCTCATCGAGGCGCCCGCCGCGCCCGTGATCGGCCCGGATCACCCGGATCTCGCGGGCAACCGCTACGGGTTCGAGGGCGGTTGCGTGGTGAAGGAGGCCGGCAGCTACCACCTGTTCACGGCGGAAATGGCGGACGATCCCTTTTGGGTGAAGATGAGGATCGGGCACTGGACGAGTCCCGACCGCCACCACTGGCGGCGCGTGTCCACGCTCTACGAGACCGCCGGCCGGCTCACGCCGGGCGACGAGCGCTTCTCGCTCTGGGGCCCGATGGCGGTCTTCAACGACGACGAGCAGCGCTGGAACCTGTTCTATGTCGCCTATCGTCCCGGTGCCGGCGAGCTGGAAGGCCTGCACATGGACGGCAAGATCTGGCGCGCCGTTTCCGCCACGCCGGGACGCGGCGGCATCGGTGGTCCGTACCGCGACGCGGGCATCATTCTCCAGCCGGACGCCCACTCGCAGCCCTGGGAGGGACAGCAGGGCACCGACTCCTTTTTTCCGTGGCGGGTCGGCAGCCGCTGGTACGCCTTCTACGGCAGCCACCAGCACTGGCCCACCGGGCCGTGGCTCGTGGGCCTCGTGGCGGCGCCCGCGCTGGCGGGTCCGTGGACCCGCTGCACCGGGCTTAATCCCTCGCCCATCGAGCCGGTGTTCATCGAGAACCCGCTCGAGGCCGCGGTCGGCGGACGGTTCGTGGCGTTCTACGACAACTGCGCCGCCGGCGACACGTACGTGGCCGAGGGGCGCCACGTTGGCTATTCGGTATCCGATGACGGTGTTCATTGGCCGAAGGGCCGCGACCTGGCCGTGCAGCCGGCCAGCGGAGCCGCGCAGTGGTCGGAGGACCTCCGCACGCCGCTCAGCCTGATCGCCGAGGCCGACGGCACCTTCACGATGTTCTACACCGGCCAGCTTCGCGGCCGTAAGTTCTGGCCGGTCGGCCTGGCGCGGCTGCGGCCGTGCTCCGCGTGAGCCGGCGGCGGGTGTGCACATTTTGTGGTGCGGGTCTCCGGCGCTAATACCTGCCGGCTGACAGGCATCGGGCTTCCTTTGCCCCGGCGCGCGCCGCATGGTGTCAGGTCGCTTCGGTCCATGCCGAGTGTTCCGTCCCTGCGGACGGCGCGCGCGGGCTGAGGCCTTCAATTATGTCACATCCGGTCATCATTCAGGGCGGCATGGGGGTCGCGGTTTCCAACTGGAAGCTGGCGCGCGCGGTCTCGCGGCAGGGGGCGCTGGGCGTGGTGTCCGGCACCGCGCTGGCGAGCGTGCTCGCGCGGCGGCTGCAGGCGGGGGACCTCGCGGGCGAAATGCGCCGCGCCCTGTCCCATTTCCCGATCCCGGCGGTGGCGGAGCGCGTGCTCGCCCGGTTTTACGTGCCGGGCGGCAAACCCGCGGCCGAGCCGTTCACGCTGACCGCGATGCCGAGCCTCCAGCCCGGGCCGGCCCTCACCGAGCTGACCGT
>Ga0073936_10009614_pt1 | contig 11995 bp, 7 predicted proteins | sample AliMusrvi5mmetaG_FD_87041 | JGI IMG/M metagenome (GOLD analysis project Ga0073936, IMG submission 87041) | Freshwater lake bacterial and archeal communities from Alinen Mustajarvi, Finland, to study Microbial Dark Matter (Phase II) - Alinen... | ecosystem: Environmental > Aquatic > Freshwater >... | reverse complement strand
CCGCCGCGAAAGCCGCCCTGCGCCTGCGGATACATCAGGCGCGCAAACTGCCACTCGGTTTTTTCGGCGTAATCGGTGGGAAGCGGGAAATTCTCGTACTCGCGGCCGGGATACTCACGAAACGGCCGGGGCTTCGATTCCCGGTGCGTCGATTCCAGGCGAGTGGTTTCCACCGCCCGGGCAGACCCCAGCAGCAACAACAAACCGCCGGCCGTGATCAGTGCAGCGCGTGTTCGCATGTGATGGCCCGAGTGGTTCTCAGCGTATCACGACGCCCGAACAGCTCTCAGTGCGTCATCGAATACCTCAGTGCGTCATCGAATAAACGATATAATTCGTGGCGATCTTAATTCCCAGCGACGAATATTTTTCGGGATAGGCCGGCACGTCCGCCCACTCCCACGAATCGCCTAAATCCATGTTGTGACAGATCGCCGCCATCAGACGCCCGTTGTCGTCGTAAATTCCGCGCCACTTCGGTTCGTACCCGTCATACTCATAGACGCGGTGCGAGTAAAGGAACTGCGCTCCGGGCACCTGATACCGGCTCGACAGATCGTAGAGAACGTGAAAGATCGGGTCGTCGTTCGGAATATCCACAATCTGCCGGTCCGGAAACACTTTGTTCATGGTCGCCGTGAAGCCGCGCCACTCCTGGGTGCCGTGAAAATCGTCGCACATGAAAAACCCGCCCCGCAGCAGATACTCCCGGAACTTCACCACCTGCTCCGGCGTGAGATTCCAGTAGCCCACTTCCACTGCGTACAGCCAGGGATAGTTGAAGACATCGTCGCCGTCGTCCAGATCGACGGGCTGTTCCACGGACCGCACATGCACCCGTGTCAGCCGGCGCACGGCCTCGGAAAGATGCCGGTCGGACCGCGGATAGTCCACTGTCCAGTTCGCCGCCCCGTGTTTCCAGTCCGGATTGCCGCGAAAGCCGTAGGTCGGCAGCGCCGGATACATCAGCCGCGCGAAAACCCATTCGGTTTTTTCCTGATAATCCGGCGGCAACGGGAAGTTCTCATACTCCACGCCCGGGTACTCCCGAAACGGCTTCTGCCACGCCACCGCGCTGCCGATCACCAGCAGGCTGGTCACACCGACGAAAATAGCGGCTTTCAGGCGCATCAGTTCTTCCGGGCGTCTTCGATTCGCTGGGCCAGCATGTCCTCAAACCGGTCCGGGATGAAACCCGTCATGCGGCTGGAGATGCGGCCGGTCTTATCCAGCACCACGATGGTCGGAATCGAGCCGATCTTCAGCATCACGCCCAGCCCCGCGTCGTAGTAGACCTTGTGGTCCCACTTCATCTCTTTTACGAACTGCCCGACCACCCCATGATCGTCATCGGCATCCACCGAAAGAAACACCACATCGTCCGACTTCCCGAAGCGCTTCTTCACGTTCTCGATCATCGGATGCTGCACGCGGCACGGCCCGCACCAGGTTGCCCAGAAATCCATCACCACCGCCTTCCCCTTGAGAGACGCAAGAGAGAGAGTTCCGGTGCCGTCCACTTCCGGAATCCGGAAATCGGCCAGTTCCGTGAGCCCGATGTTCGGGTCCATGAGACGAATCTTCGCGAGATGCTCCGCCCTCATGGCCGCCATGCGGTCGTAGGACTGCAGGATCAGGTCGCCCAGACCCTTTTCTGAGCCGTGCGCTTTCACATAAAGGTCGCCCAGGCGCGCCCGATCTTTCGCCCGGTCGCTTTCGGCCCCGCGGCCTTCTTCGACGGTGAAGGCATTCGCATAGAATTCAATCGCCACGGCAGTCCGGTTCAGTCTTGCCGCCCAGCGTGCCACTTCCCGGGCGGATTCCAGATTGGCCTGCGCTTCCCACGCGCGCTGCGCGATTTTCGCCGCCTCTTCCGGATTCCCCGCGTTGCCTGTCGCGCGCGCTTCGAGGACCAGCGCGCGCGCCCTGCCCTTGCTCACCTCTTCGGCCCACTGACCGGCGCTCAGGTGCCCTTCCGGCGCGTGCGCGCCACGGGCCTCCACCGCCGCCCCATATCGTTTCGCCAGAGGAAGAGCTTTCTTCGCGGCTTCGGCATCGTCGGTTTCGAGCAACGCCCGCGTCACACGATCAAGGAGGGGGAGATCGGCATTCGCCGGCTCCGCCTGCAGCAAACGGACGCCATACTGAACGATCCGCGCGCTGTCGTTCGCTTCCATGGCCGCCTGCGCGAGCGATTTCTCGATCTGCGGCCGCAGCGCCGTTTGCGGATATTTCTCCAGGTGCTTTTCGACCGCGCGAATGAAATCGACGGGGCTGCCGGTCGATTCACCAATGGCTTTACTAAGTTCCCCCTGTTCCTGTTCGCCCACCGCGCCGGCCGGAGCCGGAGCCTGCGCCCACGCCGCGCTCACCGCCAGAAAACCGATCGCGAACCATCTCATTTCGCTGCCCGAATACTTTCTGTCAGCGCCGCCGCCCTCGACCGCGCCATGTGGATGTAGTTTTCGCTCTTCACAACCCGGTACAGCAAGGGCAGAAACTGTTGTTCGGCCACCAGTCGCTTCTGGTCCCGCGTGACTTCGATCCGCAGAATGGCATCGTTCACGCCCAGCTTATCGAACCGCACGGCCCGTTCCAGATCGATCAGGCTGCGCTCGGTCTCCGCAATCCGCTCGAACCAGTCGAGCAGCGTCTTGGCTTCCAGGTTTTCGGAGTAGTTGAAGGAACTTTCGTGCGGTCCGCCATCGCCCTCCCAGCGGAACGTCTTTTTTCCCATGAAGGCGATTTTCAGCCCGGCATCCAGCGGTTCGGCGAAGTGGTTGAGCTTTTCGCTTAAGGTGAACAGCGCTCCCGATTCCGCGTCCGTCAGCTGGAACTTCAGGGGATTCTCGTCTTTGGGATCTTCCTTGTACTCCGCCTCGCCGCTCTTTAAAACCGAGATCTCGACGTACGCGGGGGTGCTGCCGGGGAACGATTTCGTGAAGATCAGCCGGGGGTCGGCGGCGTGGAGGCTGCCCGACAATACGATCAATCCGAAGAGCAGGCTTTTCAAGCCATGGCCTCCAGCATCGGAATATGCGTGGCGTGGCAGATGGCAATGGCCAGCGCGTCGCAGGCGTCTTCCGATTTCACCGGTTCCGCCATCCGCAGCAGCGACGTCACCATCTGTTGCACCTGTGCCTTCTCCGCCCGCCCGTAGCCGACCACGCTCATCTTCACGGCCAGAGGAGAGTACTCCGCAAACGTCACGCCGGCCTCCGCGACGGTGAGCAGAGCCACGCCTCGAACATGCGATAACTTCAGCGCGCTCTTCGCGTTCACGGAAAAGAAGACCTCCTCCACGGCGGCGTAATCCGGCAGGTACTGCGCGAACAATCGCCGGAGTTCGCCCGCGATGTTCAGCAGTCGCTTTTCCAGCGGGTCTTTCGTCGAGGAACGGATGCACCCCGCCGCAACGTAGCGATGCGCCCGGCCATCGCTGTCGATGACTCCGTACCCGGTCCGCTCCGTGCCGCAATCGATTCCGAGTACCCGCATCGGGCTCCGCGCCTCGTCTCCGCTATTAGGCTTCTTCCTCGATATCGGAATTGGAGTAAACGCTCTGCACGTCTTCGTGCTCTTCAAGCGCGTCGAGCAAACGGGTCATGCCCGCGGCGTTCTTGCCTTCGAGCGCGATCAGGTTTTTCGGCACCATCGCGACTTCCGCCGAAACGGTCTCGATCTTCGCGTTCTGAACGGCTGCCAGCACGGCGTCGTGAGCCGAGGGGTCGGAAATCACTTCCCAGTGATCGCCGGAATCCTTCAGATCTTCCGCGCCGGCGTCGAGAACAAGCGCCATCAGGGCGTCTTCGCCGGCCTGTTCTTTCTCGATCACGATCTGGCTTTTGCGCTCGAACATCCACGCCACGCTGCCCTGCTCGCCGAGATTCCCGCCCTGCTTGCCGAACATGTGCCGGATTTCCGCCACGGTCCGGTTCCGGTTGTCGGTCGCCACATTCACCAGCACGGCCGCGCCGCCCGGTCCGTAGCCTTCGAACATGATTTCGTCGATCTGTCCGCCTTCCAGTTCGCCCGTGCCGCGCATGATGGCTTTCTTGATGTTGTCGGAGGGCATCGACACACCTTTCGCGGCCGCCACGGCTGTGCGGAGGCGGGGGTTGCCGTCGACATCGCCGCCGGCGCGCGCCGCGATCTGAATTTCTTTGATGAGGCGCGTGAAAATCTTGCCGCGCTTGGCATCGGTGGCGGCTTTCTTGTGCTTAATTGTCGCCCACTTGGAATGGCCTGACATGCTCTGGAAATCTCCGAAAAGGGAAATCGGCGCTCTCGCTGCCACGGTTTGCAGGCGAGACCGCGCCGTTAAAGTCCTGATTTATCAGGATAGCAAACCCGGCGTCCCTGCTCCGGCTCACAACCCGCCGTATACTGGGGATTCTTTTATGCGCAGCCTGTTCCGCCGGTCGGCGGCCGCATTCGCCGCGTGCGCCGCGCTGACGGTATCATCGCTGACGGTCTCAACACTCACGGCTCAGACCACCCAGGGCCTCATTTCGGGACGGATTCTCAACTCGGTTACGGGACGGCCCGTGTCGGGCGCCACCATCTTCTACACCAGCAGTACACTCGCCGCCAGCGGCACGTTGCGAAGCGACGCTTCCGGCTACTATTTCCTGCCCCTGCTCTCCGCGGGCGTCTACACGGTGCGGGCGAGCGGGGAGAAGTACCAGCCGCAGGAAATTCAACAGCTGGAACTTCCCGTGGCGGGCCGGATTCAGCTCGATTTCCGGCTGCGCCCCTTGACCGACGTCTGGGAATCGGGCCAGTACCGCAGCGTTTTCCTGCCCGGAACGAAGACGATCGTGACCTTTTACGGTCCGGACGTGGATTCCAGCCGGTCCGGTTCCTTCGAATCGCAGAAAGGGCAGAAGGGTGCGCTCGACACGTCCGCGTCCTACGTGATCGACCCGGTTCAGATCGGGGATTTGCCGCTGCCGGGGCGCGATGTTTACTCGATTCTGGTTGGACTCCCGACGGTAGCGGCGGACAGCGCCACCGGCCGCGGGTTGGGAATCAGCGTGGCGGGCCAGCGGCCGTCTTCATCGAACTATCTGCTGGACGGCGTGGAAAACGACAACTATCTGGTCACCGGGCCGCTCAATCCGGTGGCGCCGGAGGCTGTGCAGGAGTACCGGATTTCCACCAATAACTACTCGGCGGAATACGGCAGATCGGCGGGCTTTATCGCCAATGCGGTGACGCGTGCCGGAGGCACTTCATATCACGGGACGGGCTACGAGTACTTTAAAAACACCGCCCTGGACGCCGCCGATTTCGGAGATAACCGCACCGGCCTGGGGCGCCGGCAGGACAACGGAAATCAGTTCGGCTACCAGACCGGGGGGCCGCTGGTTCCCCGGCGGGAACTGCGGGACCGCCTCTTTTTTTCAAGCGCTCTCGAAGAACTGATCAGCCACAGCCGGACGGATCCGCAGACCTACATTCTGCCGACCACCAACCTGATTCCGGCTCTGCGGATTCCCACGACCGCCCTCGCGAGAATCCTGCTCGAAAAGTACCCTGGCCCGGTGATCGACGCACGAAATCTGACCGCGAACTACACGGTGGCGAAACCCGTGGTGATCGACCGGACGCTGGCGCTGGAGCGCTTCGACTTTTCGCCGAAAAGCGGGCGCGACCACTTCATGGCGCGGCTGGCGCTGGCGCGCTTCGGGGAACCGGATTTCTTCTGGACGCCCTACCCCGATTTCACGTCGGGAATCAACCAGCACACCACGGGGATCGCGGCCAACTGGCAGCGCACATGGACGCCGCGGCTGACGAGCGAGTTGAAATTCAGCTACAGCGACGACAATCTCTGGTGGGACCGGGCGCACCCGGAGATCCCTACGCTCGGCTCAAACGACGGCACTACGCTGCCCGGCAGCCAGGCGCTCTATTCCTACCGCAATCACAACCGGTCCCCGGAGTTGATCTACAGCACCGTCTGGACGCGCAACCGGCACGTGATCGCCGCCGGGGCGGGCGGCTTGTTTCGCTTCAACAGCGGGTACCTCACGGAACTGCGCGACGGTGAATACCAGTTTTCCGGCATTCTCGGCTTCGCGACGGACCAGCCTAACTATATTCAACTGGCGCTGAACCGGCTGGCGAGCACCAACTCGCAGCCGGCCTACGACCGGGCGTACCGCCTGAACCAAAGCTTCTTCTTCGTCCAGGACAGCTTCCGGCTCTCTTCCCGCCTGACGCTGAACTATGGTTTGCGCTATGAGCGGTTCGGCTCGCCGACCAACACGAGCAACAATCCGGACGCGCAGATCGTGCTGGGAAGGGGCGGCGATTTTCCGGCGCGAATCGCTTCCGCCAATCTGGCCGTTCCCGCGGGAGGCAACCAGCAACTGTTCGCGCCGGACAATCGCGACTGGGCGCCGCGTTTCGGGTTCTCCTGGGATCCGCGCGGGAAGTCGCAAACCGTCGTGCGCGGAGGCTTTGGCCTGTTCTATGACCGCCTTTTCGACAACCTCTGGCAGAATACGCGCCTGAACCCGATCGACATCACGATTTTCCAGATTTCGGCGAAGAGCACCAACTATCTGCAGCCGATCTCATCCGTGCTGTCTTCGTATAATTCCGCCAATTTCTTCGACCGGCTGCAGGAACCCGCCACGCTGGTCGATCCGAAGCTGCGCAACGGGTATACGCAGACGTTTTTCCTCGGCGTGCAGCAGGCGGCCGGCGACAATCTCAGTCTGGAAGTGAACGGCACCGGGGCGCTGGGACGCCGGCTGATTACGTCCGACCTGGTAAACCGCTACTTTTCCACGGCGACCGGAGCTCTGAACAATGCCCTGCCGAATATCATCTGGCGTTCGGGCCAGGGACTTTCGGATTACTACGCGATGAGCGCTCTGGCCCGGTACCGCGGGCGGACGCTGATCTTCCAGGCCGCGTATACATGGAGCCACTCCATCGACAACCAGAGCGATCCCCTGATTGGCGAGTTCGCGGATCTGAATATCACGACCGTGAACGGCGGCAGCGGCAGCACGCCGCGTTCCTCGTTTTTGGCCCAGTTCGACAGCCGCGGCGACCGGGGTAACTCGGCCTTCGACCAGCGGCATAACTTCTTCGTGTCCGGAGTCTGGCAGCCGGAAACCCGGGCGCACTGGCAGCGCGGCTGGGCGGAAGGCTGGAAAATCGCCTGGCTGGCCGCGTTTCGGACGGGAACACCTTATACGGTCCTTTCGCCGACGTTCCTGCCGCCGTCTTCCGGCGGCGAGTTTTACAACCAGAGAGCGGATCTGATTCATCCGGCGGCGGCGATTCCGGCGCAGCGAGTCCAGGGCGATGGCGGCGTCTACCTGCTGGATCCCGCGGCGTTCGATATCCCGGATCCCGAGCGGCCCGGGAACACGGCGCGGAACGCGTTTCGCGGCCCGGGCCTCTATAGTGTCGATTTTTCGCTCGCGCGCACCTTTCGGCTGCCGGAATTCGGATCGCCGAAGTGGCGCGAAGGCCTGCATCTAACCGTACGGGCAGACGCGTTCAACCTCCTGAACCATGCCAATCTGGGAAATCCCGACAGCCTGCTCGGCTCGCCCACGTTTGGCCTCGCCACTTACGGAAGACAGGGGACGGCCTCGGGTTTTCCGGCCGTGACGCCCCTGAACGAAACAGCCCGGCAGGTGCAACTTCTCTTACGCGTGGAGTTCTGAACGGTACTATATCCGCCTTTGGATAGTAATCTTTATAACATGCTAACCTGACAGTAACCGTTAGAGAGTATGCCGAACCAACTATCCAGGGGTCATGCTCAAACTTTGATTGCCGTGATTTTGACAGGACTCGCTGCTACGCGACCCTGTTCCGGCATCACCCTGCCCCCCGTTTGGGAATCCGCCTTCGGTTCACCGTTGATCTCGTCAAATCTGGCGGCGAGTGACAAATCGGTGAATCTGCCTTTCAGCTTTGTCCTGTTCGGCGAGACCTACACGTCCGCATCGGTGTCCTCCAAAGGCTATGTAACCTTCGGCGGCAATGCGGGCGCCCAGCCGACGCCGGGGTCGCCACAGTTTGTGCAGGGGATTCCCCGCATCGCCCCGGCCTGGTATGACATCGACGTGGTGAACAGCGGCGGCACCATCTTTTTCAATTCCTTCGACCATCGCGCTGTCTTCACGTTCCTGGACGTCGGTTCTTACGCGCCTCCGCCGGGTTTTTCCCCCGAAGCCTCGAACCTTGCCACCTTTCAGTTGCAGATCTACGACGATGGCACGATTGTTTTCGGTTATGCCGCCTTCAACTCGCTCGATCCGAACGTCACCGGCGAAGTCAACACCTTGCTCGGGTCCCCCTTGGCTCTGGCGGGAATCACGCCCGGCTTTGGCGGGACAGATCCCGGGAGCACGGATCTGCAATCGGCGATCGAGAGTGCGCCCGGTTTCGCGTACACCACGGCCAACAGCACGATTTACCAGAAGATCATGAACGATCCGGCTACCGGGACGAACTTCGCCGGGCTGAATCTCATCTTTACGCCCAACCAGGTCACCGGATGGGTTATCACCGCAACTCCCGATGCCGCCGCTCTCACCGGTGCGCCGGAACCAAACACAGGTTGGTTTGCCGGCTTCGCCGGCGCCGTCTTCCTGCTGGGCCGGAGCACGCTGAAACGGCTCGCAAGGCGGGTCGACGGGTGAACCGTTTGTGAGGATTGACCTTACCCGGTTATGCCTCCTGGCGGCGTTATGCGGATTTTGCCGTCACGCAGAGGCGGCGTTAACCTTCCCTGGAGCGCCCGCCGGGTTCATCATCCTCAGCAATGCAACCGTGGGCCAGAGCTATTCGGCGCAGGTTCCGGTAGCGGGCGGAATCGCGCCCTATAAATGGTCCACTCTCGACAGCTCAACGCCGGCTGGACTGGTTTTCGACAGCACGGGCTTGTTGAGCGGAATACCGCAAAGTGCCGTCCAGCAGACCACGTATTTCCAGGTCTCGGTTACGGACAGTTCGCCGTCACCGCAAAGCGCCAAACTGCTGGTTGGGCTCAAGATCAACCCGGCGCCGCTGGTGGTGGTTACCCAGTCCCTTCCCGCCACGATCGTGGGCGCGGCGTTCAGCCAGACGATCCAGGCATCCGGAGGAATCCCGCCTTATAGCTGGAGCCTGCTCAACCCCGGTTGCCTGACAGGCACGGGGCTCTCGTTTACGGAAGCGGGCGTGCTGGCCGGAACGACAATCACGGCCGGGACGATCGACTGTTCCATACAAGTGGGAGATCAGGGCAGTTCGAGTGCGGTGCAAAAGCTCAGTCTGGTGGTGAGTCCCAAGACTTCCGTGACCACGCTGGCGGGATCGCCGAATCCGTCTACGTTCGGGCAGATGGTGACGCTGACGGCGACCGTCACCCTTTCCACGGCTTCCGGCAACGTCGCTTTTAAAGACGGCACGACGACGCTCGGCACTGCTGCGCTGAACAACGGCTTGGCGAGTTTCACGGTGTCGAACCTTTCGGTCGGGGCTCACTCGCTGACAGCGGCATACGGCGGGGACACCAACGACGCGACGAGTGTCTCGGCAGCGTTGACCCAGACCGTCAACCCGACGTCAACGACTGCCATGCTGTCAGGGTCGCCGAATCCGTCTACGTTAGGGCAGGCCGTAACGCTGACTGCGACGGTCACACCCGCGGTCGCTTCCGGCAACGTCACATTCAAAGACGGCACCACAGCATTGGGCACCGCCGCGATGAGCAACGGCATGGCGACGTTCACGGTGTCGAACCTTCCAGTCGGGGCTCACTCGCTGACAGTCGCCTACTCCGGGGACACCAACGACGCGGCGAGTGTCTCCGCAGCGCTGACGCAGACGGTCACCCAGGCTTCCTCAACCACGACCTTGACGGGATCGCCGAATCCGTCTACGTTCGGGCAGACCGTAACGCTGACGGCGACGGTCACACCAGCGGTCGCTTCCGGCAACGTCACATTTAAAGACGGCACCACAGCATTGGGTACCGCCGTGATGAGCAACGGCCTGGCGATGTTCACCGTATCGAACCTTTCGGTCGGGGCTCACTCGCTGACAGTCGCCTACACCGGGGACACCAACGACGCGGCGAGTGTCTCTGCAGCGCTGACGCAGACCGTCAACCAGGCTTCCTCAACCACGACCCTGACGGGATCGCCGAATCCGTCTACGTTCGGACAAACCGTAACGCTCACAGCGACCGTCACCCCGTCCACCGCTTCCGGGAGCGTCACATTCAAAGACGGCACGACAACTCTGGGCACCGCCGCGATGAGCAACGGCGTGGCGACGTTCACGGTGTCGAACCTTCCAGTCGGGGCTCACTCGCTGACGGCGGCATACGGCGGAGACACGAACGACGCAGCCAGCATCTCCGCGACGCTGACGCAGACCGTCAACCAGGCTTCCTCAACCACGACCCTGACGGGATCGCCGAACCCGTCTTCGTTCGGGCAGACCGTAACGCTCACAGCGACCGTCACCCCGTCCACCGCTTCCGGGAGCGTCACATTCAAGGACGGCACGACTACGCTGGGCACCGCCGCGATGAGCAACGGCGTGGCGACGTTCACGGTGTCGAACCTTGCGGTCGCATCTCACTCCCTGACAGCCGCCTACGCCGGGGACACGAACGACGCGGCCAGCATCTCCGCGACGCTGACACAGACCGTCAACCAGGCTTCCACCACCACAACCCTGACAGGATCGCCGAATCCGTCTTCGTTCGGGCAGACCGTAACGCTCACAGCAACCGTCACCCCGTCCACCGCTTCCGGCACCGTCACCTTCAAAGACGGCACCACAACTCTGGGTACTGCCGCACTGAGCAACGGGATCGCGACCTTCGCCACGGCATCGCTTTCCGTGGCAACCCATTCGATAACGGCAGCCTACTCGGGGGACACCAGTTATCTGTCCAGCGCGTCGGCCTCCCTCGCTCAAAGCGTCACTCAGGCTGCGTCGGTCCTCACCCTGAACTCCTCGCTCAACCCTTCCACCGTTGGCCAGACCGTCACGCTGCGAGCCGCGGTTACCCCTGCGGATGCCACCGGCATCATCACATTCCGGGACGGCTCCGCGGTGCTGGGAACCGCCAGACTGGCAGGCGGCGCCGCTAACCTCGCCGTGTCCACTCTGCCCCCGGGCGCCCACACCCTCAACGCCTCTTACGCAGGGGACACGTCTTACCTGGGCAGCAGCGCTTTGCTGAACGGAACAACGCTGAGTTTCTCCGCCGCGGTCCCGGGCACCCTTGCCGACAGCAACGGGCTGGGCACGGGATTCACACAGCGCCTTCCCGGAACCGGCTCTGCAATTGCTGCGAACGACCCGAATCTGACGGTCAATACAGAAACCGGGACACTCACCTGGCGGGCACCGGTCTCCGACCTGAATGGCGCTGTCAATCTGGCGGGCGGCGATTTCCCGGGTGTTCCCGTGACCAGTGACGATTTCACTATGACCGCCACGTTTCGAAACGTCCGGTTGGGGCAGAACAATGACCAGTTTGGCCTCTATGCCGGCACCGCCGCGTCGAACGTGTTTCGTGGCGGCGTTCGCTATTCCGATGGCGCCGTAATCTTTACCGCGCAAACGTCGGGGACCGCGGATCGGAACGTCATGACCGGAAACCCGGATCTCGCGCCGCGCAACGGCGACGACGTGACCCTGACGCTGTCGCGAAGCGCCGGGAACTGGACGCTGTCGCTCCGCAATCTCACCGCCCCGGCGCGTTCGGGCAGCGTGCCCCTCGCGCAGCCCGCGTTTCTGAACGGTGTTACCGGACTGGTGGCCGGACTCTTCGCGTCGAGCGGCGGGAGCACCAACAGCCAAACGGTCACCGTCAGTTCCTTCCTTTCCGACAACGGGATTCAAACGGTCAAACAGATTGCGACCACAACCATTCTGACGTCCGCGCCGAACCCTTCGCACCCGACATCGGCCGCGACCTTCACCGCAACCGTAACACCCGCCTCCCCCACGTCAT
>Ga0073936_10009611_pt1 | contig 11997 bp, 6 predicted proteins | sample AliMusrvi5mmetaG_FD_87041 | JGI IMG/M metagenome (GOLD analysis project Ga0073936, IMG submission 87041) | Freshwater lake bacterial and archeal communities from Alinen Mustajarvi, Finland, to study Microbial Dark Matter (Phase II) - Alinen... | ecosystem: Environmental > Aquatic > Freshwater >... | reverse complement strand
GTAAGTCCCGGAGGGACGGCTGAAACCCGGCGCGATCCATCAGCCGTCCCTCCGGGACTTACCGTGCTGCGAGCGCTGGTTCCCAACGTTGAAACGCTGGGCTATTATCGAGTGTCCCTCCGGGACCAAGACGTAGCCGGGATTCGCGGGTGTTCTTTAGGTTCCAATCCTAGCGGCATTGGACAAGAAGGTCCGGCCAGTCCAGACAGCCCGCGATGGCACTATTGGAGTTCCAGATCGAGCGGATAACAAATGGCAATGATATCCACCACCACGCCGTGAAGCAAAACCAAGCTTTGCGTCATGAGGACGAGCGCGCTGGGCAGTTCGCGGCTCACCGCAGTGGTTTCATTTTCAGATTGCGGAACTCGATGAGGTAACCTTCGCCTTCCAAGCCAAGGTAACCCATCTCTCGGCCGCAATCTTCAAACTGGCAGGTGACCGCGCCGTTGACCCAGAGCGTCAGCACCTTGCCCACCGCCGTGATCTCGATCGTGTTCCAGTCGCCCGCATGCTTCACCCGCTGATCCGTCACCTTCTTGTCCAAGCTAAAGAACTTCTTCTTGCCGTCCGCTCCCGGCGTTTCGCCGAACAGATAGCCGCCGCTGGCGTCGCCAATTTGCGCCTGATGCCAGATCGCGCCGTCTTTGGAATTGCGGACGTAGATGCCGCTGTTGTAGCCCGACTTGCCCTCGATCTTGGTGTAGCAAAACTCAACGTGGAACACGGCGTCGCCGATCTCCCGATCAAGCAGCAGCATGTCATGTCCGCCAGCTCCATCGCAGATCAATACCTTCTTCTCAGCGTCCACGTGCCATTGTTCTCGGCCCAACTGGCCGGTGGGCGGCACTGGCACACGATACCAGCCTTTGAGGTCCGCAGAAGGCAAGATATCCACCCAGCCGTCCGGTTCGCTTTGTAGCTTACTCTTTGTTTCCTGGCCGCTCGCTGAAACGGCAGTGGAAAGACCCGCGATCAAGACTATCGTCGCGGCTAGTGTTTGAATGGGGTTACGTAATTCGTTGAGCATGGCTAAGGTTAAGAAGATGACTCACGATTGGCAAGCCATGTAGTCCCCTTCATCTGGCGCAAGACGGAGTCCTTCCAATCAGGCCCGATCTAGTCCTGGGTATGCCTCTGAGACGCCAAAGGCGTCATTCATACCAGCCCAGGGCGATTGCCCTGGGTTCATCGCCCCAAGCACGATTTCCAGCGCTGAAGGCGCGATTCATTCTTCCTCCACACCAAGCGCAACCGCCTCAATGCTATGAACCAGGCCGTTGGCCTGCTCTGGAAAAACGGGTCCATGAACTCAGGGCGATTGCCCTGGGCTGGTATGAGGCAGGCCTTTGGCCTGAAAGCAACGGTGTCCCCCCCCAAGCCTGGATTGAGAATAAGAGTGTAGGCTATATGAAGATTGTGGATGCTTCCCACCTGCAAAAGGCGCCCCGATCCTGCCCCGTCGCGGCTGTTGAAGAAATTCGTCCTGGCCCCCCCCCTCCAAACTCAGCCCGCAATGCAGCTTCTCCAGATCAGTAATGAATGATCAGGTCTGTCTGCCGCTTGCGCGTCGCCGGCAGAATGACGGTCTCGTCATCCGCGTTGAACTCAGCCCAGGGATTGCCGTTGGCAGTCACGGACCTAATCCGGTGCCCCGCGGGAACACGGAGACGAAGCTTGACCTGCACGGACGGCGGCGCGGATGCCCATCTCAGCTTCCCCTCAATGCTCCCGGCTTTCAGATGTGAGTGCAGGCTATAGGTCAGGCTTCCCCATCGGGTCGGAGCATTGGAAACGGCGATGGTGTTTCCCTCCTCCAACCAGCTTCGCGGGGTTCCTTTGGCTAGCCACACCACCTCGGACGCCGGTTCCTCGAAGACGAGCATCCAGCGCGCCAGCAAGGGGACGGTCATCTGTGCCGGGCTGCAATACGGAGCGGCGAATCGTTTCGGATCGACCAGGCGTGTCTCCGGGGCTGTCCACGTGCCGCGGGTGTACTGATGGGCCATAAGGCTGTAAAGCAGCAGGAGGTATTCGCGCGTGAAGTCTTGTTGCAGCAACCCGTAGCCGTGGCCGTAGCTCAGGAAGCCGCCCCATTCACGGGTGTTATGCCCATAAACGGTAGGCACACCGAGGATGATGTCATGGTGCGCCGCGCGGTAGTTGACAATCGTCCCGACCTGGGTGTGCGAGAGGTTGCCGGAGTAAAGCATCTCCATCCAGGCACGGTAAGAGCGAAATTGCGGGTCCAGCTTGTCGCGCGCGACGGCGACATGGAAGGGCTCGCCGACCCCGGCTATAGATGGAAGACAAGCGGGCGTGGTATTCGTGAGCAGGGAACGGGCGAGAGCGGTTTGGACGTCTTTTGCCAATGCGCGCGATTCCTGGCGCAAGTCCCGCCCCCATCTAGCCAATTCAGGCAGATGTTTCCGGGCGCCGATACTCTCCCAGACCCGGCCGAGGTCCTCGAAGCCGCGCGCAGCCTCGGTGCTGTTTGAGAAGTATGGCTGCATGTAGCGAGGAGGGTCAGGGTCAAGGCAGGCGTCGGCCTCGCTCCAGCCGGCGATCATGCCGCAGGCCGCGGCATCCGGCGGCAAGCGGAGGGCTTGGGCTCGCAATGAAAGCAGCAGTTTGGCCACGGCGTCCAGGCGGTGGCGGTGGCGCAAGAGAAGCTGGTCGTTCCCGGTGTAATCAGCGTATTGGGCGGCCACGGTCAGCATCCGCCCGTACTGCCCCGTTTCCGGTCCGCGATAGAGAATTGAGCCATCATCCCGCACGAAGTACTTGAAATAGTTATCCAAATATTGGCCGGCCAAATCAAACAGGCCCCAGGACAGCATCGCGGCGGTGTCCACAGTGAACGTGTCCTGAAAGCCATCATGTTCGCTCCCACCGTAACCGCGGTCGAAGACGCCATACTTGGGGAACGGACCAATGCGAGTGATCATCTCCCGCAACAGTGAATGGCGGACGAGATCGGCCAGCCGCTGGTCCGGAATGTCAACCTGCATGCCTTGCGCCAAAGTGTGCTGCCAGCCTGCCTGCATCGCCAACAACTCCTCGTAGAAGGGCTCGGCTTGCCCCTCCTGTCGCGGTGGGAATGGGTGGTAAGAATCAAAATACCGTACCCAGCGGAGGACTCCGTCCTCAACCCGGCAGAGGCGGTACCACACCGGCTGCACGCGATCGTTATCCTGCTCGACCCGTAGCGGCGCATAGATGACCAACTCCGACCAAGCGCCGGGTTTCTCCGGATACACGAATCTAAGCGCCGGGAGCCACCCTCCTACCAGGCCATCGAGCACGTGCCCGGCGTCGCGGATTTTCCGGATCTCGGGCACATAGGCTGCTGGGTCAAAGTTGGGGGTGCTCCCGCCATAGAACACGCCGACTTTCTCCGCGCATTCGTGGGTGCCGACAAAGGAGTAAGTGAACATCTTCGAGATGGGCGCGAAGCAGGCAGCCACCTCGGCGTAGTTCGGGTCGCCTGGTTCGGCGAGGATCTCCTCTCCCAGCAGGTCACGCTCACTGCTGGATACGTCCTCGAGGCGATGCCCGCGGTAGAGCGTTTTCGGATCGGCCCAAGTCGGTTCCGAAGACTTCGACAGGTCCGCGCTGACGCCGTGTTCATCGGCAAACAGGAGGTGGCCGTTGGTTTGCGAGAAGTCCTCAAAGACCGCCAGCCGGTGGTGCAACTCGGGCTGGACCACGGCCATCAGGGTCCAAGGGCCAAGGCTCTGGCCTTTCTGCAGCGTCATATCTTTTCCCTGCCAATTGGCCGTCACCTTCCCACCGCCGGATATGCTGCGTATATTCGGAGCGACAGTCGCAGTATCCGCAGCCGCTGAGTACCCAAAAGCAACCAGTAAAGCCGGAAACGCCAGAAGACGATGTCGGTATCTGTCCCAATTCATGGCCCGCATAATCTGCCGGTTGATTGGGTTTGCCAAGGCTGGGCTGGGCTCTAGACTTTGGTGTGCTGCGTCTCATGTGCATAGCGGTGCTGCTCGTTGGTTTGACTCAAACAGGCTCGGTGGGAGCCGAAAAGATGCTGGTCGAGGCCGGCAAGTTCATGGAAATATTCGATCCTCAGGCAGGCGAAAGAGACCCCTGGTGCATCAACGATCATGCGATCATTCGCGGGCCGGACGGGACTTGGCACGTCTTCGGCATCACACACATCCTGCCGGTGGACTTCTTTCGTGACCCTGGCAAGAACCTGCTCCACGCGACGGCGAAGACTCTGACGCAAGCACCGTGGCACAAGGAGGCGTTCGCGGTGCTGGCAAATTGGGACAAGCACAAGGAATGGTTCTTCTGGGCACCGCATGTGATTCAGCACGAAGGGCTTTACTATATGTTCGTCTGCGTCGGCAACAGCCAGGGCCACCAATACAAGATCCATTTGCTGACCACCAAAGACCTCTGGCACTGGGAGCGCAGCCCAGCCAATCCGCTGCTGACGGACGGCTTTGACGCCCGGGACCCTAACGTAGTGCGCTCGGGCAAGGACTGGATTCTCTATTACACGGCGACCTCGAAACCGGAGGGCGGCAACCACATCGTCGCCTGCGTGACAAGCCAGGATCTGCTGCATTGGGGTGGCCGTAAAACTGTGTTCACGCATCCAAAGCAGGGCACGTTCGGCGGCCCGACGGAGTCTCCGTTCGTAGTGCGGCGAGGAGAATCATTCTACCTGTTTGCGTGCGACGGGGGCACGATCAAAGTCTATCTGAGCAAAGACCCGTTCCACTGGGAGGACAAGGACCAGGTCGGGACCATCTATGCCCACGCCTCGGAGATCGTGCGCGACGTGGACGGGAAGTGGTACATCAGCCACGCTGGCTGGGAGCACGGAGGACTTTCCCTGGCGCCACTGACATGGCACGACGGGTTGGACGAAGCGGACGCGTCCCTGGCACCAGGGGGATAGCACCGCGGCTTTCCTGCAACGGATTCGACATCACGGTGAAGTTCTACCGTGCCCTCTTGAAGCGCGCCTAAAGAAAAAGGTCGCTTTGCGGCGCCAGCCGTGGCACATAATGCGGGCTACACGAGCGAATTAATCTGCGAAAGGGTATTCGCGTCCTCGTGCCACAGAGTCAAGTTACAGCATGAAGAAAAAACAGGTATTACGGTTTGGGCTGCCCAAGGGCAGTCTGCAAGAGGCCACCATCGAGAAGATGGCCAAGGCCGGGTTCAACATTACGGTTAGCAGCCGTTCCTATATCCCGTACGTGGATGACGAGGATCTGGAAATTCGGTTGATTCGGGCGCAGGAGATCAGCCGTTACGTTGAGCACGGTTACCTGGATTGCGGCATCACCGGCTACGACTGGATTCAGGAGAATGGCTCCAAGGTCCACGAGGTGGGCGAATTCCAATTCAACAAGGCGACGCGGCAAACAGCTCGGTGGGTGCTTGCCGTGCCGGAGGATTCGCCAATCAGATCGGTCAAAGATTTGCAGGGAAAGCGCATCGCTACCGAATTAGTCCACCAGACCAGGGCGTATTTGCGCCGGCACAAGGTGAAAGCCGAGGTGGAGTTCTCCTGGGGCGCAACCGAGATGAAGGCGCACGAGCTGGTGGACGCGATAGTGGACATCACGGAGACAGGCTCTTCGCTGAGGGCGAACAAGCTGCGCATCGTGGACACGCTGCTCAGTTCGACCCCGCGGCTAATCTCCAACCACGCTTCCTGGAAAGACACTTGGAAGCGCAAGAAGATCGAGACCTTGGCATTGCTGCTCAAAGGTGCCTTGGAAGCCGAAACGAAGGTCGGCCTGAAGATGAATATCGCCCAGAAGAATCTGGCCGTACTTCTGCAAACGCTACCCGCGCTGCGGAACCCTACCATATCGAACCTCAGCCTCGAAGGCTGGGTCGCCGTGGAAACGATCATTGACGAGCATATCGTCCGCGAGTTGATACCCGCGTTGAAAGCTGCCGGCGCTGAGGGGATCATCGAGTATCCCCTCAACAAGGTGGTTTACTGATCGGCGCTGACACCTTGTCCAATAGTTCCGCATCGTTCGGAGGGCCGAGTTACACGAGGCCCTGACCTCGCCGGCAAGTCGCTCGCAATTCAGGGCCTCGTGTAACTCGGCCCTCCGAACGATGGGATTGGCTGCGACGCAGGGCGGAGTTCTCGGACGACCTGCCGCCGTCCGTACTTAACGTTCAGGCGGCTGAGTCGAGTATTGCAGGCCGTCCAGGTGCGAGCCGTCGGGCTTGCGGAACCGGGCGCAAAAGCCCCAGCCTTGGTTAAGCTGGGTGACTTTCAACAGCAGCGGATTCCAGCCGGCCTTTAGAGTGACGTTGACCTTATCACTGTCGGGAGTCAGTCCACGTAAGTTGTTGAAGGCATGCACCACCGTGCCGTTGAGCCAGACTTTCACTCCGTCATCGGTGCCGAGTTCCAGCAGCACGGGCTGTTGCTGGTCGCAATGGACCCAAGTGCGCGCGTAAGCGACGCGTTGTTCCCCGCCGAAGGCCTTCAGTAAGTCCATTATCCAGGGGTGCCTGGCGTCCAGGCCGGGCGGCGCAGCCTGCCATTTCACACCTTGTGTATCAGCGTTTTCCGGCGGAAAGACAATGTCGAATAGTTGGTTGTACTCCTTGCCCTCCTGCAAGTAGGGGCCGGCGATCTGCCAGGCGCCGATATAATCGGCTCCCGCCTGGATGTCTTTGAGGGCCGCTTCCGCCGCGTTGCGCGTGTCGGCATCGTTCGTTGCAGCCAGCACCTTCTTCAGCGCCGCCTCAACAAACTCGGCCTGCGCGAAAGGCAGAGCACAGGCGATCTTGGTGGTGGCTTTGGCGGCCTCAAGCTGGATGCCCGCCTCACTCAGCATCGGTTCGGTCAGCTTCAGGGCCTCCAGGTCTGGAATTTCAGCCAACCCTGCCAACACCAACCGCTTCTGCTCGGGACGGAGAGGAGTCGCCAGAATGGTCTTGAGCGGCTCAATCTGTCCCTTGATAGGAAGCTTGATGGTCTCTTCCTGTGTGGTTAGCCGCACGCAGGCGCGGATCGCCAGGGTGCGAAGGTTCTCTTCCTTTGCCTCGCAGGCGACCTTTAGCGCGTCCGGTAGGAGTTCAGCGTCGCCCGTGTCGCACAGCGCGCGGCTGGCCGCAGTGCGGACCTGCTGATCCGGGTCGGCGAGGGCCGCGCGCAGGGCGGTGCGCAACTTGGGATCTACCAGTCCACCACAGACAGGCAACAGAGCAAGGCGAGCAACAGCCGGCGCGGTCGCCAACCCTTGCAGCAGCGGCTCGATGTCCACGCGTCCCCTCCGGGTCTGAATTTGGTGGCAGGCGCTGTTGAGGGCCTCGGCAGCGTTGGCTCGGGCCGCCTCGGTCTTCGCGTCGATGACGAGTTGCACCAACAAGCCCACTTGTGCATCGTCAACCAGCAGGGCCAATGCTTGGAGCGCGGCCTTTGTGGCCGAGCCCGATCCTTCCCTCGCGAGCTCCACCAATCTCGGGACAGCCGCCTTGTCGCCGCGACCGCCAAGGGCGCGTGCGAATTCCGCCTGCACTTCCGGTTTGGCGTCGGGCAAAAGCCGGAGCAGCGTCTCGGTCGGATTCCCGCGCCGCAATTGGACTAACGCCAGCCGAGCGGCCACTTGTTCCTCGCTGTTAGTAGACGCGGCGGCTACGCCCAGTAGCGGAACCATTGTGGCATCTCCCAAAATACCGAGGGCGTTGATGGTGGCCAGGCGCACTTCCGGCGACGCACTGTGCGCCATCGTGGAGATAGCGGGCGCAGCGGACACGTCGCCGCGCTGACTCAAGCCTTCGATTAAAGCAACCTGCACGGGCGGATTCACCTTGAGCAGCAGGACGCCAAAGGTCTTGGTCGCGTCGGGAGCAGTCACCTCACGCACCAACTGAAGCGCGGCGGTCTGGCTGGCGCCGTCCTGGCCGAGAATGGCCGTGATCATCAGACGCAGAGCCTTCTTACCAGACGTCAGAATCATTCCACGGTACGCGGCAGTGCGGACAGTGTCTGACTTCTCCGTATCGTATAGGGCTTGGAAAATACCCAGCGCCTTTGAGTCGCTGCCGGCTGCCATGAGACGATACCCGCCGCGCAGCCAGGCATCCACGATAGCAGTGTGAACCGCGCTGCCTGAATCGACCGCGGCGTCCTGCAAGGCCTTGAGCGCCTTCGTAGTGCCGATCTGGCCCAAGGCTCTTGCTGCGGCTGCCGCCACCAAGGCATTCGGATCTGTCAGGAGCGGTGCCAGGGCAGGCACAGCGCGCTGCTCGTCCCGAAAGCAGAGCGAATTAATGATGCCGACCTTCGTCAGGCCGGAAGTCTTTGCCAGAGCGTTCACCAGCGCCTCGCCGGCTTTGGCCGAAGGCATGGATTCCAGGGCATAGCGAGTTGAGTGGGACAGTTGCTCATCGGTCAGGAGGGCTGCAAGCGCCGGGACAGATTGGTCGGTGCCAATGCGCTTGAGCCGAGCGCAGGCAGCGTCCTTCTTCGTGGGGGACGAGTCGGACTGCAAGACAGCAATCAGTTGCCGCTCTTCATCCGACTGAGCGCCTCGGCCCAGGTTGGGAAACGCCGCCACTAGACCGGCGCACGCCATAAACATAAGAAGGGACAGTCTCATAAGTTTGTGTGGATCCGTGACGGAATTAAAAAGCGTAAATCGCATATCGTAAATCGTAAATGCCTCAGATGTACCAAGGCGGGCGCTTGGCAATAGAGAGCATGCGATTGGCTTCGTCGTCGTTGATGAACACCTCAGCCTTCGGATCCCACTTGAGTGTGCGCTTCAGTTGCTTGACCACGCCTCCCAACAGGAGCGCGCTCGCCGCCCGATGAGCGATGTTTGCGTCGCAGATGGGCCGTTTTCGGGTGCGCACGCATTCCAGGAAGTTGTCCGCGTGGCGGCTGCTGCGATAGAGGTGCACCTCATCAGGCCGGAGCGGTTCGCGCACGATGTCCGGCGGGTCGGACACCAGGGCGTCGCGGTCCACTGCGATGCGGCCTCCGGTGCCGACGAAACAAGCGCCGCCATCATTGCCTATAGGTTCGTTGGGGTATGGCTTCCCATACACCACCACGCCGCTGGCATACTTGTAACATGAACGGTCTTCTTCCATAAACAGTTCCACCGGCCCGGTTTCGTCTGCCCCCGCGGCCCATTGGACAATGTCGTAGTGATGCTGACCCCAGTTGAGTTCGCCTATGTCAAACCGGTGCGCGCCGGTGTTACCATCGTAAGGAAGCCAGGGTGCCGGGCCCAAGTAGAGGTCCCAATCCAGGTCTGCGGGTACCGGCTTGGCCTCGCCGAACCGCGTCGGCCAGAAAACCGCCCCGCCATCCCGATAAGCGTAGATGGATTGGAGCTTGCCGATGCGGCCGCTGTGGACAAACTCACAGGCGCGTCGGAACTTGCTGTCGTATTCGCTGCGCTGCTGGGTGCCGGCTTGATAAACCCGTCCGTAACGCCGCACCGCGGCGAGCATGGCTTGGCTCTCGCGCACGGTCACTGCGGTTGGCTTCTCGCAATAGACGTCTTTGCCCGCCTCGGCGGCCATGGCGGCCATCGTAGCGTGCCAATGGGCCGGGGTCGCGATCAGCACGGCGTCAATGTCCGGGCGGGCGAGCACCTCGCGGAAGTCGGTATAGGCCTGGCAGGACGTGTACTTGCCCTTGCCGTAAACCTCCGCGTAATGGTCATTCACCTTCTTGGTAGCGTTCTCGCGGCGGTCTCGCCAGACATCGCAAACAGCCAGCACCTGGACATCTTTGCGCCCCGCGTAGCCTCCCGCCACGTACGTCCACGCGCCACCAAGCAGGTGGCCGCCTCCCTGACCGCCGACGCCGATGAACCCCATGGTGATGCGCTCACTGGGCGGCCTCGCACCCGCCCGGCCCAGGACTGATGCCGGAACAAATGCAGGCGCAGCCAAAGCGGCGGCGACGGCAGTAGAGGTTTGGCGCAGGAACTGGCGGCGGGTGGATGCGGGTGCTGAATTCATAATCAAAGTCGGTGAAACTGTGCGGACGGCAGCCTAATTGGGCAGCCGTTGCTTGTCCAGTGCCGGTAAGGCGGTCGCGCCCGAAGGGAGCATCGTATTTCCGGGTTTCAACTCTCATCCTGTATGGGGCGAGATATTTTCTCGCTTACTCGCCTGGTTGGATTTCATAACGGTTGTCACCCTTATGGCCGGAAGCCACCACTTCCGGTTTCCGGAAGCCTGGCCACCGTTGGGGACACGGAGTTCGCGGTCTTGGGCGGATTGACGGCGGCTATCGAGACAATTCGTGTCTGGATTCCGAAGTTGAACAGCGAAGGCGCGAAGACGCGTAGGTCAGAAACAGAGGACTAACAGGCATTTCACCAGCATGATGTTCAGAATCCAATGTCCCAAGTCCGAAGTCCGATTGGGCGGCAAAGGAAGAGGTAGCGAACAGTAGCCGGCGCTTTTCCGCCTGCGATGCTGCCAACCCACGCGCTGACTCGTTCATGGGCCGATTTCACGTGCCGTCCCGACCACCGCCTGGAAAATAAGTTCGCCGATGACCAGCTCCGTAGGAGCGACAGGTTTATATTGACCGCGATCCCAAGTGCTTTCTTAAGCTCCGTAGGAGCGTCATAACCTGAGCCATAGCGCACCGTGCCGCCCCGCTGGGGTTTAAGAGGGTTTTGTTTGGACTGGGTTACTATAAATCTGTCGCTTCTACGGAGCTGCCCGCCACGTCCCCGACGAAAACGCTCAGCGATGCGCCGCCGAATTCCCACCTGATCATAAAGCTTCCACTGTCGTTAAGCAGCAGGATCAGCCGTTCGTTCATCTTCCCGTGCCCGGCGAAGGTCCGGACGGCGGGGCGGCGGTGTTGGTCAAAGCCATACTCATGACGACGCGAGGGGCAGCGTTCACAGTACTGATGCGTTGCGCCCGGAATCTGGTCTTCGCCGGATTGATGGCAGGGATGAAAAGAGGGCACAGGATCAGAACTCCGAATAACAGCACAGCACCCTTCAAGACACGTCTCGTGTTCATACCTTCTAGACACCGATGCCCGCCGATTTGTGTAATCTTGCTCGTAGCTTAACGGCAAAGCTCAGGCAGATCGGGCCAAGCGCGTCCGACATGAAAGAGAGAGGCATTCGCGCCCTTGCCTGGAGCACACTTGTTCGGCGAAGAAGAGACCATACTAGGCATCAACCAACCTTTTGGGCGGCGGCTCTCGACGTAAAGCGATGGCCACATGCGTCACATCTCAATTGCACGCTGCCCAGCGGCAGCGGAACGAGGGAAAGGGCGATCGTGACTGGCACACGCCAGTAATTTGAGGGCCGAGACCAGTCATAGCTAAATGCGGTTGAGCGACATTCCGGACAGCCGACTGGGAGTATTTTGAGGTGATTCATAGCATTGGTGATTTCGCCGACAGCGTTTCTGCGACGGCCAGTCGATTATCCAGGATCGGGCCTGGCACATTCCTCCCGGCTATAAGATGTTGATCGTCAGCCTCAGTCGCGTTGTCGTCCAGTCGTCTGGTTCCTGTATCCCCAGCCGACATCTTCCCATCTCTTTGTGCGTAAGTTGCTCATTATCAACGACGCTTGTCTGAATAATGCGACAGCTGGTTCGTTTAGCAAGGCCAAATGATAATGGCTTTTACGGGGTGCCTTCACTGGTTTTAGGCGCTCAACCAAAATGGCCTAGCCGGTTCCTGCATTCATTAGTACATGTCCGCCGTCCGGAAAAGGTGCCAACCTATTTGCACGAAAGGGGAAGCTGAATGCGGTGGCCCACGGATTGGCTGGCCGCGCCGGGCAGGCCAGGCTGCAGCGGGACAGGGAAGGCGCGAAGACGGGAAGCAGAAGTCGCGTGATTCGAGGGGTCCATGGACGCAGTGAGCCCATGGCCGCACCGGGGCCTCGCGCGGATATCGCCGGACACTCGCCGTAGTACCTCTGATCGCCGATCAGAGGTACTACGGCGAGTGTCCGGCGAGTGTCCGGCGAGGCT
>Ga0073936_10009608_pt1 | contig 12004 bp, 3 predicted proteins | sample AliMusrvi5mmetaG_FD_87041 | JGI IMG/M metagenome (GOLD analysis project Ga0073936, IMG submission 87041) | Freshwater lake bacterial and archeal communities from Alinen Mustajarvi, Finland, to study Microbial Dark Matter (Phase II) - Alinen... | ecosystem: Environmental > Aquatic > Freshwater >... | reverse complement strand
TTTTTCTAAAAGCATAGTTAGTATCTTAAAATAAGTAAATTTGTAACTACAGACTTTATATTTTTATGCCATGAGAAAAATTATATCATTTATCGCTATATTTATTTTCTTAATTAATTATTTGTCAGCACAATCTGTCCAGAATGGGGATTTTGAAAACTGGCAAATGAAGAACTACTACTCCTATCCCAATAGTTGGTATACAATAGATAATTTAATTTATGCTGATTCATTAGCGCAAAAGGTTAATGATGGACATGAAGGAAGTTATTCCATCAGACTGAATACCAAAGCTTTGCCAAATGGAACATCGTTTGGTGTGACACTTTATGGCTCTGCAAACAATGGTAAGTATAAGGGCAACTCCTATTCACAGTTAGGAGATTCATTGCATTTCTGGTATAAAGCTAACATTCAATCAGGTGATTATGGAATGGTGTTGTTGATGCTTTATAAAAACGGCAATTTATTAGATTCAATTCATTCTTTTTTTTATGGTACTCAGGATAGCTGGAAACAAGTTGCATTGCCTGTTAACCCCTCTCAAACACAACCTGATTCTATGTTTCTGGCTTTCTTAAGCAGTATACCCCAGAATTTGGGAGGTAATCCGATAGTTGGTTCATGGCTTATGATAGATGACATATATTTCACCTCTGGGTCCAACACAACACCAATCGTAGTTCCCAATTACAGCTTTGAAGACTGGACAACAACAAAATCTGAAGAACCTGACTACTGGCAATCGACAAATGCCAGGAATACAATGCTTAACATTGACACAGCAAATGTTATAAAAACAACAGATACCCATACCGGTTCTTACGCTGCAAGGCTTAGTGTGATTGATATTCAGGGTGAAACTTTAAGTGGCAAGCTTACCTACACACAACCGTTTACTTATCAACCTGAGAAGATGAGCTTTTATTACAAATATTTTCCTTCGGGTGCTGATACAGCAGAAATAAGTGTGGAGTTTATAAAAAATAACGCTAATGTGGGAGGTGCTTCTTATAAGTTTATTAATCCAACAAATAATTATGCTGAAGTCTTATTGGATCTTACTTATAATGAAGTTCCTGACCAGCTGATAATAAGAGTAGAAACAGGTACTAATAATGGAAGCGTTTTGTATATTGATGATATTAAGTTTTTTTGCTCAAAACCTAAGTATTTCTTTGGAGAATTTGTTTCCTTTGATGCTGCTCATTTAAACTGGGTCCCGGGAGGAACAGAAGATGAATGGCATATTGAATGGGGCTTGCAGGGTTTTTCTCTGGGTGCCGGAAACCTAATAAATGTAAATAACCAAACAAATTACACCTTAAATAGTCTCAATGATGCCAATAATTATGATTTTTATATAAAAGGTGTCTGTAATATTGGTGATTCCAGCACCTGGGCGGGCCCTTTTACACTTTGCAAGAGTGAAAATATACCCATTAGTTTAAATTTTGAAAACGTTCCTTCAGGTGAAATTCCCGGTTGCTGGAATAGAATTGTAAGCGGCTCTGCATCAGTTAAGACAGATAACGCCGGAAATGCGAATAATGGAAGCAGGTATCTCTCAATTAATATCAACACCGACCAGACAGCCATATTCTCAAGTCCTGAGATTACTGATGCTTTATCGGGTTTATTTGTTTCGTTTTATGCTAAAAAGGCTAACTGGAGTACACATGCAACGGTTATTATCGGGTCTATGTCCAATCCATCTGATCCTAACTCTTTTAATGAGCTGACAACTTTTGTGTTAAGTAATAATTATCAGAATTATACCTTTTATCTGAATAATTATATAGGTTCTGATAAATATATAGGGTTTAAAATAGCTACAAATGACTGGCATACAGAAACATACCTTGACGATATATTGATTGACCTGGCCCCCACATGTATACCTACCCATAGTCTGATGGCTGACAACATAACAGCAAGTTCCTCAACAATAAGCTGGCATGCCGGTGGTAATGAAACCTTATGGACTCTCAATTATGGACCTAAAGGATTTAATCCGGATTCCAGCGGAACATCTGTATCCGGACTTACATTACCTACATACAATTTATCTGCTCTCAGCAGTGGTAATACTTATGATGTTTATGTGCAGGCAGATTGTGGTAGTGGGGATTTGAGTACCAGAACCAAAATATCTTTCACAACTTTATGTATGCCTTTTAATGTGCCGTTGATAGAAGATTTTGATAATGTTAATCCAAACGAAATCCCTAATTGTTGGAAAAGTATCAGTACCGCTGGAAGTTCTGTACTGGTAATAAGCACCGGACAAAGTACAAGTGGTCAGAACAGCATCAGAATGAACTGGAACAACAGCATATGCAATACAATGCTTATTACACCACAAATGATAAATCCCTTAAATCAATTGTTCATATCTTTTAAAGCTAAAACATCAGGGGCCAATCTGATTAATATATCAGTGGGAACAATGAGCAATCCTAACGATGAAAATTCATTTACGCCACTTAAAAATTTTCAGTTAACTACTTCATTTGAATCTTATATTTACTATTTAAATAATTACAGCGGCAGCAATGCTTATCTGGCCTTAAAGGTGTCGTCTAACCAGAATGTAAATACGGATGTTTTTGTTGATGACTTCTTTATAGGTTTGCTCCCCAGCTGTATTCCTCCTAATACATTATCTGTACAAAATATTACAGCGCATTCTGCTCAGGTAAGCTGGCAGGCGGGTAATAATGAAACGCATTGGAATCTGATTTATGGTAATACAGGATTTAATCCGAATATTGAAGGAACAATTGTAAGTGGTTTAACAACAACTACTTACAATTTTAATAACACCCTTAATTATGGTTCTTCTTACGATGTTTATGTTCTTGCCGACTGCGGTAGTGGCAATTTAAGTTCATGGATAAATAAAACTTTTACTACTTTGTGCCAGCCTCTTACAGTGCCTTCGCTTCAGGACTTTGAAAGTGTGATGATTCCGGATATACCCAATTGCTGGCACAAGTTTACTACGGACTCTGCTTATGTCGAAACAGTCAATTCAGGCCAATCGACTAGTGGCACAAACAGTGTGATGATGGAAACTTCTCACCAGGGCATTGCTTATTTAATAACGTCTGATATTGTACAAAATATAAATGCGCTTGAAATTAGTTTTTATGCAAAAGTTCTAATCGGAAATTCACCCTCGCCTTTAATTCTGGGAACGATGACTAACCCTTCTGACACCAGTACGTTTCATGAATTAACAATATTTAATTTAAATAATACATTTCAACATTATATCAGTTATCTGAATAATTATGCCGGAACAGATCACTATCTGGCTTTGAAATCAGGGGCAAGCGTTATAAATACTCAAATTTTTATTGATGACATATTGATAGACTCTCTTCCCAGTTGTGTTCCTCCCAATACGCTTCAAGTTCACAATATTATGGCACATTCTGCACAACTAAGCTGGCATGCTGGGAACAACGAAACGCACTGGAATCTGAAATATGGAGAAACAGGGTTTAATCCAATAACACAAGGCACATACATTCATGGGCTTACGACTACATCTTACGATTTTAATAACACCCTGAACAGTGGCACAAGTTACGAAGTTTATCTCCTGGCCGATTGTGGGAGCGGAGATTCTAGTATTGTGATAACCAAAAGCTTTACTACGTTGTGTATCCCCTATGCTGTCCCCTTCACAGAAGGATTTGAAAATGCTGTGACACCTGCTATTCCTAATTGCTGGTACAAATTAGCCACAAGTAATGAGTTAGTAGAAACTGAAAATACTGGTGACGCCCATAGTGGCTTAAAGAATATTGTTATGCATGTGCAGCAGCAGGATACGGCTATCCTAATAACACCTCAGTTAATTACAGACATCAATGCACTTTATATTCAAATGTATTTGAAAAAACAGAGCGGCAGTGGCCTGGCATCAGTAGTTCTGGGGACAATTACAAATCCCGCTGATAAGAATACATTTACACCTATTACTCAGATTGATTTAACAACAAATTATCAGCCCTTTATCCATTATTTTAATAACTACAGTGGAACTGATAATTATATGGCCTTAAAGCTCTCGACTACAGATGTTAATGCCCGGATTTTTGTTGATGATATATTGATAGATTCACTCCCCGGTTGTATCCCTCCCAATAGTCTTATGGCTCATGATATTACTTCTAATTCTGCCCAGCTAAGCTGGCAGGCAGGCAATAATGAAGCCCTCTGGAATATAATTTATGGAGAGACCGGTTTTAATCCTGCTTTGGAAGGTGTTCATGTTGATAGTATTGCTACGACTGCCTATAACTTTAATGATAGCTTGATAAGTGGCGTCACTTATGATGTATACTTGCGGGCTTATTGTGGCTTGGGAGATTCAAGTATTTGGGTCGGTCCTTATCAGTTTAGCACCATATGCAATGTAGCTATAGCTCCGCTTGTTGAGACTTTCGAAGGGTTAAGATTTCCTCCTGTTTGCTGGAAAAAAGAAAACGGTTCAGGAGATTGGATGCGAACTATGGGTGTTGGTGGCTTTGGAAATAGCTCTCATTGTGCTTATGCAAATTTTTACACTATTACAGGGAGCAATCCTTTTGACCTAATAACTTTTGAATTTGATGCCAGCGGATTAAATAACCCGCAACTTATATTCGATTATGCTTATGCTATGTATTCTCAGACCAGATCTGACCAATTAGATATTTATTCTTCAGCAAACAGTGGAACATCTTATGCTTTGCTTCAAGCAATGACGGGGTCTGGGATTCTTAATACTGCAGGAACAGATACAGTAGATTTTGTCCCCTCTTCTGGCCAATGGGCTAAAACTGAAATGAGCTTGCCTGCCGGAACCAACAAGGTGAAATTTACCGCTACCAGTGGTCATGGAAACAATTTATATATCGACAATGTTATCATTTGCAATAAGTATGAAATTGCTGAAACTCATAATATATGCAGTGGCGATTCATCTTTATGGCGTGGTCATTATTATGCGATTTCAGGTATCTATTACGACAGTCTGAAAACTGTTCTTGGATGCGATAGCATCTATGTCCTCAATCTTAATGTCCATAATCCTTTCGAATCTGTAGTTGATAAAACTATTTGTAATGGCGATTTCTTTTCATGGCAGGGCAATAATTATTATACAGCAGGTACTTACTACGATAGTCTGCAAAGTATTTTCGGCTGCGACAGTATTTATATTCTGCACCTTTTTGTAAATCCGGTTTATGAATTTGACAGCACAGCAACTATATGTGCGGGTGACACTTTTATATGGCGTGGTAACAACCATATAACTGCCGGTGTATATTATGACAGCTTACAAACTATTACTAACTGTGACAGCCTGTTTGTTCTCAACCTGAATGTTAATCCGGCGTATCATCTTGTAACTGATAAGAACATTTGTGCCGGTGAGGTGTTTAACTGGCGAGGCAACGACTATTCTGCTACAGGCTTATATTATGATAGTCTGCAAACAGCTTTAGGTTGTGACAGTATTTATATCCTTAATTTAAAAGTTAATCCTTTGCCTACCATAACGATTAATGGGCTTGATAATTCGTACTGTAATAATAATGTAGCTGTAGTAATTTCAGGTTTGCCATTGGGTGGGAGCTTTACTGGTGTTGGTATTTCAGGTAACACATTCAGTCCCGCAGTTGCTGGTACTGGTATCTGGCATATAATATATGTTGCCAATGATACTAATAATTGTCTGAATAGTGATTCAGTAAGTGTTGCTGTTAACCAAACCTACCTATTCTCACACTATGACACAATTTGTGATGGCAGCATTTTTATATGGCATGGCCATAACTATTTGTCTGAAGGCTTATATTATGATAGCTTACAAACCGCCAAGGGTTGTGACAGTATTTATGTTCTGCACCTGAAAGTTAACCCCGTTTATGAATTTGAGCTTTATCAAACAATTTGCGAAGGCAGCAGCTTTTTATGGCGCGGAAGCAGCTATAACCTGGCCGGCAATTATTATGATACCTTGCAAACCGTGTCAGGCTGTGACAGTATTTATGCCCTATATTTAAGCATTACGCCTGTGTCTGTTGGCGGCACCCTGTCTGCTGTTACCACTACTATATGTGTTAATACTTCAACTGGCACCCTAACCCTTAGTGGCCAGACAGGAACTGTTGTACATTGGGAAAAACGACTTAATAACGGCGTCTGGTCTGTTATTCCATGTTCATTAACAGTTTACAGTGAAATTTTGACAACACCGGGTATATGGGAATTCAGAGTTTTAGTACAAAATAGCACTTGTTCATCTGCCTATTCATCAATACTTTCTATAATCGTGGTTTCAGAAGCCAGCGTTGCATCTGTAACCGGCACATCACCTATTTGTGTTGGTGCATTAACAGATTATACAGCCAACTCAGTGGTTCTGAATGGAGGCACCGGGACCTGGAGCAGCAGTAACAATTCAATAGCCACCGTTAATTCATCCGGTCTTATAAATGGTGTTGCAGCTGGTACATGCGATATCATTTATACTATTACCGGTGGTTGTGGGGGTACTAAAACAGCCTTTAAAACTATAACCGTAAGTCCCAACTTGCATGCAACTGTAAGTATTTCAGCATCTGCCAATCCTGTTTGTGCAGGCACACCTGTAACATTCACTGCTGCCCCTGTAAACGGTGGCACAACCCCTGTATTTCTATGGAAAGTCAATGGAAATTCAACAGGCATTAATGGCGCTGTTTTTACTACTAACTCATTGATTAATGGCGATGTTGTCAGCTGTCAGATGACCGCAAATGCCACACCATGCTTAACTGGCAGCCCTGCAGTATCAAACAGTATTGCTATGACTATCAGGCATGCATACAACATTGTGCAGAATGGAACAACATGCAACGGGAGTATATATTCATGGCGTGGCCACAACTATACTTCAGCCGGTACCTATTATGACAGTTTGCTAACTGCCCTTGGATGTGACAGTATTTATGTACTGCATCTGAATGTTAACCAGGTCTATGAGTTTACTAATAACCAAGTGATTTGCAATGGCGATTTTCTTTTTTGGCGGGGTCATAATTATTCAACAGCTGGCACTTATTATGATAGTCTGCTATCTGTAAAAGGATGCGACAGCATTTATAAATTGACACTAAGTGTTACTACTGTTGATGTTTCAGTGACCCAGAATGGCCCTGTATTAACAGCTCATGCAACTGGCGCTGGTTATCAATGGGTCGATTGTGACCATGGGTTCGCTAATGTTCCTAATCAGACATTAAGCATTTTTACTGCTACTTCTAATGGCAATTTTGCTGTTCTCGTTGTTCAGAATGGTTGTGTGGATACTTCTGCATGTTTTAATGTAACAGGGGTTTCAATTAATGACCTTGCTGATAAAGTTGAAATTATTATTAAACCTAATCCTAACAATGGCCGGTTTGCAATTTCTCTTAGCGAAAATGCCGAAATGACCGTTTTCAATAATATAGGAGAAATTGTATATCAGGGGTATTTTGAAAGTGGTTCTCATGATTTTTTATTGAACAATTTAGCCAATGGGGTCTATAATTTCAACTTCAGGAATAGTCATATGTTGATTAACAGGAAAGTAGTCATTCAAAAATAAAGATTTAAATTCTTAATAAATCCTGAAAAGATTTAATAATAGCTATAGGTGAAACTTATAGTAAGTAAAATAATACTATTACAACCCTGAATAGGATTGAATAACGAATTGTAAAAAAGTTATAGATTAGTATTAATAAAAAAATATATCTAAACAAAGAATTATAATAAAAAACTAATTTTGTCATTAAAAAAATAAATTGAAAATAAAATATGAAGATTTCTTATAACTGGTTAAAAAAGCACATCAACATTAATTTGCCGGCTGAAGATCTGTCGAAATTACTAACCGATTGCGGATTAGAGGTAGAAACTTTAGAAGAAGTATGTGCTGTAAAAGGGGGATTAAAAGGTGTAGTTGTCGGAAAGGTAACCCATAAAGAAAAACATCCCGATGCAGACAGGTTGAGCCTTACGAAGGTAGATATTGGTTCCGGTGATCTTTTAGATATAGTATGTGGCGCACCTAATGTGGCTGAAGGCCAGAAAGTGCTTGTCGCTACTGTTGGTACGAAGATTTATTTGCCTGATGGCGATTTTGTAATTAAAAAAAATAAAATAAGAGGTTACAACTCCGAAGGGATGATATGCGCTGAAGATGAATTAGGCTTAGGTGAATCCCATGCCGGTATTATGGTACTTCCTGAAAATGCGACTGTTGGCATGAAAGCTTCTGAATATCTTAAAATAGATAATGACTGGCTTTTTGAAATTGGCCTTACCCCTAACAGGGCTGATGCAGCTTCGCATCTGGGAGTTGCAAGGGATATTTATGCCGTTTTAAAAAACAGGGATTTCCTCGACCATTATAAAAAATATGTACCTGTAATCAATAGGGAAAAAGACCTGACAATTGTCCCTGATGTTAAAGGACTTTCTATTGGTATCGCTGTTGAAAATCCGGAATCATGCCCACGTTATACAGGTATTACCATCTCAGGCATTTCTGTTAATGAATCACCCGAATGGTTGCAAAATAAATTGAAAATAATTGGTTTAAAACCTATCAATAATATTGTTGATATATCCAATTATATCTTGTTCGATCTGGGGCAACCCCTGCATATTTTTGATGCCGACAAAATTGATGGAAATAAAGTTATTGTCAAGAAGTTTGATGAAAACTTTGAATTTATCACCCTTGATGGTGCAACCCAGAAAATGACCTCCGACGACCTGATGATATGCAACACCAAACACCCCATGTGTATTGCAGGCGTTTATGGTGGCCTTAATTCAGGAATTACTTCTGCAACAAAGAATATCTTTATTGAAAGTGCCTTTTTTAACCCTGTCACAATCAGGCGTACTTCAAAAAGATTAGGGCTTAAAACAGATGCTTCTTTCAGGTTTGAACGTGGCACCGACCCTAACATGACAGTAAGGGCTTTAAAAGAAGCTGTATTGCTTATAAAGGATATTGCTGGTGGTAACGTAACCTCTGATATTATAGATTTCTATCCGCAACCGGTAACCAACAACCTCATTGTTTTTAATTATGATAATTTCTTTCGCGGCGTTGGGAAAATTATTGATAAAGGTCTTATTAAGAACATTTTACAGTCTCTTGAAATTATTATTTATAAAGAAGAAGAAGACAGGCTGCATCTTTCTGTTCCACCATACAGGATAGATGTTACCAGAGAAATTGATGTGGTTGAAGATGTACTCAGAATTTATGGCTACAATAATATCGAGATGCCCGGTCAGATAAAAGCCTCTTTATCATACAGTCAAAAACCTGATAAAGAGAATGTTATCAATGTTATTTCAAATTATCTCAGCAGCAATGGGTATAATGAAATAATGAGCAACTCACTCACAAAAACAGAATATTACGAAATTCTGCCCTTTTTTGATATAGAAAAAAGTGTTAAACTCCTTAATCCCTTAAGTAAAGATATTGAGACGATGCGGCAGACACTTGTTTATAGTGGACTGGAAGCAATTGCTTTTAATTGCAACAGAAAGATTTCAAATATGAAACTTTTTGAATACGGAAAGATCTATGAATTGAATAAAACTAAAAAAGACTTTGAAAAATATGCCGAGAGCTATCGCTTTTCATTGTTCCAAACTGGTTCTAGCGGGAATGAAACATGGGCTAAAAGTCAAACTTCTTTTGATTTTTTTAGTATCAAGAACAGTGCTTTCAATATGCTCAAACGTTGTGGAATAAATCCCAATAAGTTAAAGGTTGTTGAAAACGATGATTCTATCTTTGTTAAAGGGGTAAGTTACCAGATAAATAAAAGGACGCTGATGAGTTTAGGCAGCTTGAATCATTCAATTCTTAAATATTTCGATATTAAACAAGCGGTTTATTATGCTGAGCTTGATGTTGAATTATTTATGGAAATTCTTGCCAATGTTAAATTGCAGTACAAAGAAATTTCAAAATTCCCTAAAATGAGACGTGACCTGGCTTTACTTTTAGATAACAAAATACAGTTTTCTGAAATTGAGAAAATAGCTCATAGTCTGAATAATCCTTTCTTAAAGGAAATTGGATTATTTGATATTTATACCGGTGATAAAATTGAAAAAGGAAAAAAATCCTATGCTGTAAGTTTTATTTTTCAGGATGCTCAGAAAACACTTACAGATGCCGAAGTTGATAATATTATGAGCCAGTTGATTAATCTTTATCAAAAGAATTTAGGGGCTGTATTAAGATAGTTAGTCAATATTTCTTTTATTAAAATAATGTAGTTTTAAGACAATAAATCAATTTATATGAAATACGATATTATAGTTATTGGAAGTGGTCCCGGAGGCTATGTAGCTGCCATAAGGGCTTCACAGTTAGGGCTTAAGGTTGCCGTTATTGAAAAATCTGAAATTGGAGGTATTTGCCTCAACTGGGGTTGTATTCCAACAAAAGCGCTTTTAAAAAGCGCCTCAGTATTTAAATATCTTAAACATGCCAATGATTACGGCATAAATATAAACGGTGAAATAAGCCCCGATTTTGATGGCATTGTTAAACGTAGCCGTGGAGTGGCAGAAACTATGAGCAAAGGCATTCAGTTCCTGTTTAAAAAAAACAATATCGATGTTATTGCCGGCAAGGCCAAATTAAAACCCGGTAAAATGGTCGATGTCATTGATGCTGAGAATAAAACTGTCTCTTATGAAGCAGATCATATTATCATTGCTACTGGTGGCCGCTCAAAAGAATTACCCAGCTTAAAACAAGATGGGAAAAAGATTATATCTTATCGTGAAGCCATGACACTACCTCAACAACCTAAAAGCTTGGTTGTGGTTGGCTCAGGAGCTATAGGAACCGAGTTTGCATATTTTTACCAAACCCTGGGTACTCAGGTAACGCTGGTTGAATTTTTACCCAACATACTCCCTATTGAAGATGAAGAGGTATCGAAACAACTTGAAAGAAGTTTTAAAAAAGCAGGAATGAAAGTCATGACAGATTCATCTGTTGAAACAGTTACTGTTGTAGGTGACATATGCAGAGTAATTATTAAAACTCCTAAAGGTGAACAGACTGTTGAAGCGGACATTGTTCTGTCAGCTGTAGGCGTTGTATCTAATATCGAAAATATAGGACTGGAAGAAACAGGCATTGCTTTTGAACGCGGCAAAATAACCGTTGATGACAACTACAAAACAAATGTTAACGGTTATTATGCTATAGGCGATATAGTTAAAGGACCTGCTTTGGCACATGTGGCTTCTGCAGAAGGGATTATCTGTATCGAAAATATTGCCGGTCTGAAACCAGAACCCTTGAATTATAACAATATACCAGGTTGTACTTATTGTTCGCCAGAAGTTGCATCAGTAGGGATGACAGAAAAAGCCGCAATAGCAGCTGGCTTTGAGATAAAAGTCGGCAAATTCCCTTTCACTGCCTCAGGTAAAGCCACCTCATCAGGGGCTAGAGATGGATTTATTAAAGTAATCTTTAACGCTAATAATAACGAATGGCTGGGCGCTCACTTTATTGGCGAAAATGTAACTGAATTGATTGCTGAAGTGGTTGTCGCCCGAAACTTAGGGGCTAAAGGTCATCAGATTATTAAATCTGTACACCCCCACCCTACTATGTCAGAAGCTATTATGGAAGCCGTGGCTGCTGCTTATGGTGAAGCAATCCACTTGTAATTAAAATCTTCAGAACCCGTATTTAATCTCTGACATATCTATCAGTACCAGCATTTTTATTATAAGAACAAATACAATTATTAGTCTTCTCCTGCTATTGTTGTAGTTGATCAGGTTTTCTTCATCCGGATAATATCTTTTTATTTTAATTGCTTTTCAATTTTACTATAAAATTAAAAAAGAATCAATAATATCTTTCATTATTCTATTTTTACTTTCTCAATTCTATTTAATTTATTAATAC
>Ga0073936_10009606_pt1 | contig 12005 bp, 1 predicted proteins | sample AliMusrvi5mmetaG_FD_87041 | JGI IMG/M metagenome (GOLD analysis project Ga0073936, IMG submission 87041) | Freshwater lake bacterial and archeal communities from Alinen Mustajarvi, Finland, to study Microbial Dark Matter (Phase II) - Alinen... | ecosystem: Environmental > Aquatic > Freshwater >... | reverse complement strand
GTGTTAGGACCCTGGGGCGAACCGTTGTAGGTGAAGCTTGTCGTGCCGGTGACCGTCACCACGGGCGTTGCCTTGGTGACGGTTTGGGTACTCAGGGCGCTGGAGGTGACGGATGAATAGCGGCCGTCGCCGTTATAGACTGCCACGATGTTGGAGTGGCTGCCGACTGAAAGTGCGGTGGTGGTGATGGTGCACGTACCGCTGGCGAGGGTGCCGCTGCCGAGGGTGGTTCCGCCGGATCCGCCATCCTTGAGGTCCACGGTGCCCGTCGCGGCAGGGGAACCGCTTACCGTCACATCGAAGCTCAATGAATCGCCGTAAATCGACGAAGCAAGGGTGCCGGTGTGGCGGCCAAGGGTGACGGTTGGCGTGATGAGAGCCGTGAAGGTGGCACTGATCGTGTGATTGGCGGTAACGTTGGTGAATGTGTAGGTGCCGTTGCTGACTGCGGCGGTATTGTTGACGCCATCCACTAAGACAGTGGTCCTAGCATAGCCCGTGTTCGGAGTGATCGAGAACGCCTGGTTGCCGCCGGAGCTTACCGCAACCGCGCCGCTCGGACTGACCGTTCCGCCGGTGCCGGCGGATGCGGTGATCGTGTATTGCGTGGCAGGAATGTTGCCGCCGTAGGTATTGTAAGATGCGGCTTCGGTCGCGCTCAATGCCCGATTGACGATGAGCAGGTCGTCGATCCACCCCTTCAGGTTGACATCGCCGAGAGTTTTTCCCACTACGAATTGCGAGTTGCTGACGTTGGCCGGCGCGGAGGGGGCGCCTTGGGCCACATTGACGCCGTCGATGTAGATAATCCGCGTGGTGCCGTCATAGGTCGCCACCACGGAATGCCAGGCGGTCGTGAAGTTGCCGCCGTTAGGGATCGTTCCGCCTTGATCATTGTTCCACCAGTAAACATTGGAGGCATAGTAACCGCTCATCCGGAAATTCATCGAGAGCGTCCCATTGGTGTAGCCGGCAGAACCATAACCGAGCCAGCCACCGTTGCCTTGGCTGGTCGGATCCGCCTTGACGAAGCAGGCGACCGAGTAGGCGCTGTTGCCGGTGGGCACGCCGGTCGGGAACGCACCCGAAAGGGAGCCCAGCGTGGTGGTGCCATCGAGGTAGAGTGAGGCGGTTCCAAACTTGGCAGGGCCGTAGGCCACCGTGCCTGCGGTGCCCTTGAGGGTGGTGCCGTTGGGGCTGCCGTCAGCGAGCGTGTTGTCGAACGACCAATAACCCACCGTGCCCGGCGGCAGCGTCGATTGTTTGAACGTTGCCGCAATGGTGTGTGCCGCCTGCACATTGGTGAATGTGTAAGTCGATACCGCCCCCACGCTGCTTCCGTCCACCGTCACTGTGTCAACGATGTAACCGGTGTTCGGAGTAATGCTGAAGGTCTGGCTTGAGCCTTGGTCCACTACCGCAGCCCCGCTCGGGCTGATGGATCCATTGGCGCCGGAAGTTGCGTTTATGGTATAGGTCACAACCGGCACGTAGGTGGCTGAGATCGTATGGTCGGCCTGCACGTTAGGGAACGTGTAGGTTCCACTGCTTACCGCAGCAGGGTTGTTGACTCCATCAACCAACACCGTGCTGATCTGATAGCCGCTGATGCGTGAGATCGCAAATGTCTGATTCGCGTTATATTGCACGGACACAGCCCCGCTCGGGGTGATCGTTCCACCGGTTCCAGCGGAGGCGGTGATGGTGACGTTGGGCATGGCCACAAAGGTGGCAGCGATCGTGTGATCATCTTGAATGCTGGTGAACGTGTAGCTGGTGATAGCCCCCAGGTTCACGCCATCCACAGTCACCTGTGAAACCGCGTAGCCAGGGGTCGGTGTAATCGTGTAGGTCTGGTTGACTCCCTGCTTCAATGCCGTGGCTCCACTTGGGCTGATCGTCCCGCCGGTTCCCGCGGTTGGGGTGATGATGCAGATCGCGCCGATGCCGAACTTGTTGCTCATATCTGCTTCAAGCAGCAGACGCTCGGCGTCAGTCAGCGCCACCTTGTAGACGAACACGTCGCCAATTTGCCCCTGGTAGGTGGACCACGAGTCACCGGCCCTGCCGACGTTGGTTTCCTGCATCCAACTAGGTCCCAAGACCGTGAACGGACTTGTAGTCGTATCATTCATGACTTGGTCGCCGTTCATCCATACCTTGAACGTGCCGTTAGGCTGCAGGACAACGCTGATGATAGTTGGCTGCCCGTCAGGAATAAAGACGCCGCTAGCGCCCCGACCGGGACCGGTCGCCACCCAAAGCTCTCCTGTAAACCTGTTAATATTTACATTGAACTGATTACCCAGAAGGCCTATGAGACACTGGAAGCCGCCTATGTCGTTGAGGCGCTTCGGCTTGCAGACCGCGACAGCGCTTACCCCGTTGACTGGTATGGTGTAGTAATTGCCGAAGTTGAAGCAATCGCCGCCCGCGGTCGTATCGTTCACCTCCCACTTAACGCCATTGAGCGTGATCGCCGTCGGATTGTCAGCGGGAGTACCCGTCAGGCCTGCCGGGTAGTACGACGGCCAGGTACTGATCGATCCGCTGGCGGGCAGGTCATCGGTGATGGCTGAGAATAACATATCAGCGGTTCTCGGGGTATTCCTAACGAAGGTTTTCAGCGAGAAGTTGATGCCGGTAACATTGGAGCCGCTGACATTCACCAGCTGATTGGGCGCGGCCCTGTAACCCGTCGCCGCCGCACACACATACCATACCCCATTCTGCAATGACTGCGTGTAGTCGCCGGTCGCATTGGTGGTCGTAGTATATGTGGCAGCATCGGTCGGTGACTTCGTGAAGTAAACGGTTGCTCCGGCAATCGCTGTTCCGTCACTCTGCTTGGTTACCTTGCCCGACGCCGTTGAATTGGCAATCAATACGATGTTGGGATTGGCAACATTGGCGTTGTTCACGGTCACCGTCTGGTCGGCGGAGGTATTGTAGGCGCCGTTTGAAACGGCCACATACCATGTGCCGTTGGGCATACCCTGGGTGTAGTTGCCCGAGGCGTCGGTGGTGGTGGTGATGCTGTAAGTGGTCGCCGCATTCGGGGTGGCTGAGAAATACACTATCGCGCCGGCAATGCCGGTTCCACTGGCATTGGTGACCTTGCCGGAGATCGTGCTGTTTGACAGGATGAGGTAGTCCAGAGCCGGGCTGATGTCCCCCGAATCAGCCCGGAACATCAGGGTGGCGCCTGCGGGGATGGACACGGTCTGCTTCACAGACGTGTATGTGTCGGATTGCGGCAGCGTGATGTTTGCCGAATGCGTGCCGTTGACATACATGCTGATGGTGCCGGCGGGGGCGCCATAGCTCTTATAGCCTATGACGATTTGGTTCGCAACGGCCACATTGGGCAGGCTCATCTCCCAACCGGGTTGTTTTGCCCATCCACCCACAATTTCCGAGTGCGAGGCTGCCGGGTCATACTCCACGGTATATGCCTCATTCAAGGTGTCGCAGTCCTCGAACTCGATCTTGCCGGACGCCGGACTGCTGCGCACGGTGGCAAAGGTCACGCGCTTCGGCGTTCCGGTATAGGTCCACAGGTGTCCTTTGACGGTGACATTCTGGTTGATCATCATGGGTTCCGTCACGCTGCGGGTCGCGCGCGGGGTCACATTGATGGTGTTGGTGCCATCGCTCACCACGTAGTAGGTCGGATTGACCTGGGTCACCGTGCCGGTGAAAACCACCAGCGTGTCGTCGGGCAGGCCCGCGAGCTGGCTCAAGGTATAGTTCTGGTAACTGTTGGTCGTGGTGACCGTGGCGGACTTTGACGCCGACCAGGCCGAGACATTCGCCTGGGGTGACGTGTCGCGCATCCGGAAGCGGAAGTTATACGTTCCGTTAGCCATGGCCGGGGTGATCCACTCGGTGGTTGTAATCCAGCCGCTATTGATCGCGGGCTGCTCGACGCACTCGTAATAGTATTGCACGTTCGTCTCGGCCTGGGTCATGCAATACATGCGGATCGTCTTGTCGAGCTGCACATACGGATGGGTGCCGAACTGCATGCGGGAATCCGGGTCCATGAGAGGGGCGGAATCGTCCCTGGCCACCGCGCTGGTCGAGGCGGTGGAGATGGTGGAGGTGTTGCCTTGGCCATCCATCGCCTGGACGGTGTAGGAATAGCTGTTGCCGGACGTCAGGCTCGTGTCGGTCCATGTCAGGCTGGTGGTCCAGCCGCTAGTGACGCCCGAGCCGACCCGGCTGAACCGGTAGGTCACCGGTGCGTTGGGGCTGGCAACAGCGGTCGCCGTCACGGTGACTGCGGTGCTGCCGCTGCCTACCACCGCCGGCGGCGCGGGTGTGGGCACGGTGGTGACGGCGGCGGAGGTGGTGGCGCTCAGCGGGCTGGATTGGCTGGTTGCATTGCCGCGCCCATCCTTCATTTGAATGGTATAAGTATAGGAGCTTCCGGGCGTGGCCTTGAGGTCGGTATAGGTATTCTCGGCTATCCAGCCACTGTCATGCGTGGGGTCGGTGCTGCAGGTAAAGTAGTAATACACTCCGTTCGGATCCGAGCCGATGTTGGCGGACATCGTGATGCTGGTGGCCCCCGCCGCCGTTGGGTTCACCAGCCAGGTGGGCGCGTTGGGAGTGGGTGCCGTCGTGTCGGCCGCGGGAGCGGCACCGGCGGTGATATCCGTCTGCAGCGCTGCGACCTCCGCCAGACTGAGCGCCTTGTTATAAACCCTGAATTCGTCGATGCGTCCGGCGAAGTAGTTGCCGGCATTTCCCCGGCCGATGAAGTTCCAATCCGCCTGCATCGGGGCATGGAGTTGGTCCGGATCAAGGGTGATGGCGGCATTGGTGTTCACTGCCGTCCCGTTGACATAGAGCGTGGCGGTGCTGCCGCCCAGCGAGACGGCGACATGAGTCCAGGTGTTGGCCGGCAGGGGGGCGACACCATTCAGATATTGGGTGGTTGTCCCATTTGAGATCGTCCACTGCAGGTTGCCCGTGGCGCTTGCTTTGGGAGTCAGGGACATCACTTTGGTGGCACCGTCACCGGTGGAAAAGATCATCTGATCCGCAGCGGAGCCGGTCCATTTCACCCAGGCGGAAATCGTCAGATCGGCGAAATCCACGGCATCAGGCCTCAATTCCACGTATTGGCTGGTGCCATCAAGCGAAAGGACTTTGGTCCCCACACCATTCACGGTGTCGCCCACCACCTGTGGATTGTTCATCAGGAAGCTGTGGTTCATGCCATACTGGTCCATGGCGAACACGTTGCCCGGCTTCTCGAAGTTGTAGCCCAGGTATTGATACTTGTTGTCGGTGGTGGGGGGGGTTGGGAACTCGCAATAAACGCCGTTGGTATAAGTTCCGCCGCCGGAGATATCGCCACCGACGATATAGCTTCCGCTGAAGGATCCGTTATAGGCGAAACCCGTCCTGTCGATGGGTGCCTGGTTGAGCACCGCACTGCCGAAAATCGTGGCACCGTCCTGGAGCATGGTATGCGCCATGACGATGGCATTTTCATACACCATCGCCGAGCCCCACACCCAGGCGTAGTCGCGGATTTTGGCATGGCCATAGACTTGTGCGTTGCCGGTGACATAAGCGTGGCCTGAGACGACCGGGTTGTCCGACTGGCCGCTGCGGCCGATCACCGCCGAGCTGTCAACAAGCGCATAGTCCTCGATTCTTGAGTTCCCATAGACCTTGGCCGTGCCGAGAACCATGGCGTTCGGGCCAATGTAGGCCGATGCATCCACTGTCGCAGTCGTAGCCTTCTTGCCGCCGCCATTCGCATGGATGCTGAACCCGCTGGTTGGAGCTGGCCACTGCCATCCCTTGGGCGTCGCCCCGGTCAGCTTGATCCGATAGGGAAACATGCACACGTTGTCCGAGGTGAAATCACTGTGAAACACCGTTGTGTTCAGGTTCTTGGGACAAGCCATCACCGCCAGATAGACGGCGGTTTCCTCATCCGCCAGGGTGAACGAGTTCACTCCGGCATTCCATACCTGGCCATATCTCGCCTGCCGGCTCGGGCCGAACGCCACGAAGCAGGCCCTGAAGTTCGATCCCCGCACCGGGTCCACCACGGGGCGGAAATCGCAGGAAATGGTTCGCTGCGAACCTGTGGCGGTGATCGTCAGCGGGATGTAGTTGTTGCTCAGCGTCTGCGGCGTGCAGGTCCATTCCGGGCGGTACCATGGTCCGTCGGCCACGCCGGGCTGCTGGACCATCGGGATGCGGTAGAAGAAATACCCCTGCCGGGTGGTGTCCTCGTCGTACCTGTGGGCATTGTTTGCCCGATGATTCCAGAAGTCCATGTTCAGCATCCTGGCATTCATCGTGCCCAGAGTGTCATAGATGTCCTTGGACTTGTCGACCGCGCCCGACGTGTTGACGCGGATGGCCTTTTGGATCAAGTCGTCGTTAGCCACGTTCGGGGCGTAGGCAAGGTTGTTGAAGAAGGTCGATCCATACGTCTCCAAAAACTGGGTGAAGATGGACATGTCGCCGTAATAATTGACGGCGTGCCCCAGCGGCATGCCTACGTTGAGCGCGTCAGTCGGATACCAAACTAGTTGCAGTTGCTCCATGAAGTTGGCGAACGATTCCGAGAGGCCCGGCCCCTGGGCCCCGAACCCCGGCATGCCGGTGGTGTTGTCCGGGGTGGTGCCCCAGCGGTGGCCCATTTCGTGCGGAGTCACGCCGTTGGGATCCCGGTAACCGAAATAACTGCACGGCATGTGAATGCCCGGCGCTCCCGGCCCCACGGTAAATCCTACCGCATTGCCATCCGCGTCATAAAGAAACGTGCGCCGTGCCTGGAGGACGCCCTTGTATTTGTTCACCGGATCATATCCGCCCATGTCGTGCAGCCCCATATTCAGCCAGGTGGTCTCCGTATTTTCAGCGAATTGCAGGATGCCTTGGAACAACTGCTCCGTCAAAAACCCCTCCACGCGTTCCGTTCCGAACCGCATGGACATGTGGTCGGTCCGCCGGCTTTCGACCGTCGGATCGCCATGATAATTGTCGTGCCATCCGTTTCCTGATGGATCCGTGTAATCGAGATAGACATCGGCGGACGCCGGAGATGGAATGCACCCTAGGAATGCCAGGACGCTTAATGGGACGCTGTGTTTCATGAATTTGAATCTGTGTCGCATGGTTCAGTGTTTGACGGAGGCCGTGGTGGCGTGGGATTACCCGTCTTCAATATAAGCATCTTGCTCCCAATATCCAATGAACAAGTGAAGAAATGTCATCGTGGTTGCGATTCTTTGGCAGCGGCATCCACAGGCCACAATCTGACCAGGCGGCAGCCATGCCATGGCAGATCACTGGCGATTTTGCCGTCGAAGACGCCCAGATCCTTTTGCCGCCAGAGGTCGCGCGCCTTCCACTTGCCGCTGATTTTGAGATCGGACCAGTCAAGGGTTCCGGAGGTGTTGGTGAGGCCCCGGTTGAAAATCCCGACGGCCTTGGAGCCATCCCGCATGTCCTTGGCCCAGACTTCGATGTCGCCGCCGGAGACCAGCCTGGCCGCCTGTTGGCCGAGCGGGTCCTGGTTGACCGCGAGAACCTCATCATTGCTGAGCAGGCTGACGATAAAGTCATCCGCAGTGGTGACGTCAAAGCCTAACAATAACGGGGCGGCCAGCAGGCACCAGAGCGACATGTGGGTGTATTGCTCGTTGGGGAGCAGGGTTTTGTGGCCGATGACCATCATATCGGCGTCATTCCAGTGGCCCGGGCCGGCGAAAGCGCGCCACGGGTTCTGGTTGTCGAACCCGATGCGGGCCAGACTCGACCAATTGGCCGCAATGTCCCCGGTGGTCCGCCAGCAGTTGGCCAGCCTCACATAGTCATCGCCCCATTGCAGCGTGGCGCCGTTGGAAAGGCTGTAAACGATATCCCGCGGGGCGGCCCTGAGCGCCTTTGCCATGCGCTCGGTATTCGGGATGTCGATCGGGCACCAGTCATACTTCATATAATCGATTTCCCACTTGACCCATTGGGCGACGTCCTCCTTTTCGAACGTGAAGGGACCGACGGTGACGGTTCCGCTTTTGAACGATGTGCGTTTGGGATCGTCCGCCGATTCCCCGAGAAACCCGCTGTAGCCGTGGATCCAAGGCGAGGAATAGAGGCCTACTTTCAAACCCGCATTGTGGATATAGTCGCACATTCCCATGAAATCCTGGTATTTTGCCGGGTCCGGCACCAGTGCGAGGGTGACGGGATCAATCTTGTCGCCGGAGTTCCAGCCGAAGTCGGTATTCACATAGGTCCACCCGTGGTTGATCAGATCCTTGGAGACAAAGGTATCGGCAATGGAGCGCATGATCTTCTCGGTCGCGCCTGCGCCAAGGTAGTTATAGCTGTTCCAACCCATCGGCGGCGTGAGGGCGATCTTGTCACCACAAACGATTTGGAAACCCTTGGTATCCTTTCCAAGCGCGTTGTTCGCTGTTAGGCCGACATCATAGGTTCCCGGTTTGGCCAATTTGCCGGTGATCCGGCCGTTGTCCCGATTGAGTGACAGGCCATCCGGCAGGCCGGTGGCGGTAAAAGCCAGCGGGCGTTTGCCGGTGGCGGGGATGGTGAAGAGGAAAGGGGACCCGGGCCGCACACCGAACACCCGTGCTCCGTTGATCCTGGGAGTCGCGGGAGTTGGCGGTGTGAGGACATAAGGTTCATCCTTGTAGGGCTTGAATGACGAGGCGTCGCCATCGACGGTGAATTTGGCATCGGCCCAATCCGCATGATCGATCCAATCCGCATTCGGGCCGGTGACATACAAGCGGAGCGTTTTGACGCCGGTGAGATCGACATCCACGTTGGTTGGCGGCTTGCCGCCCTCCATCAGCCCGCTTTTCCAAACGATCCGGGTGTCATCCGCGACGACGAAGAACTCGGCCCGGCCAAGGTGATTGAAGTTGCCGGTCTTCTCGTCCTTGAATCCGGCACCATCATCGATGCCCACCGTTGCGGTGAAGCGGGTGACCTTGCCATCCACAACAAACCGCAGGACGCTCACCGGACAGACTCCCAACCCGTGCTCGTAGGTCTTGCCGGCCAGCGTGATGGGCTTGTCCCCGCTGGACAGATTCCTTTTCGGCGGGCGGAATGACTGGACGACTTGTGTCAGGTCGAGGTCTTCCAGCCGCACGGTTGCCGCCCTGACATCCGTTAGGAGCGCGGCGAGAGTCAAAGCGCAGATCCCGGCACTTCGTGCCGGGATCTTATGAGAGGTCCCTTTGAGACCAAAAACAAAGTCATTCATTTTCGTAATACCCATTCTTCTGGAGTTTAATATTATATGCGAACCTGTTTGGGAATTGTCAGCAAGTCCCTTGGTGTGTTGGAAATCATTTCGTTTCGATATCCGCGGTGGCCGGGGCGAGGCCATCGCCGGCGGCGGTCACGCGGATATGGCCGGGCTTGCGGGCGGACTTGACGATGACAAGTCCGCAGCCTTGCCATGCCTTGCGTTGCGGCTGTTGGAAACTCTCGCGGCTGGAGGGATCGCCATTGCCGACGGCGGCCAGCACGCCGGGTCCTTCGATCTTGAAGCGCACCAGGTTGGTGGCGGTGGGATTGATCCGGCCCTTGGCATCCACCACCTCGAATGGCACATATGCCAGCGACTGGCCGTCGGCGGCCATCGCGGTGCGCTCCGGATGCAGGCGGATGGCGGTTGGTTTGTCGGCTGTTTCCAGCGTCCATTCGGCAACGGTTTTGCTGTTCTTACAGCCCACAACCTTGAGGATTCCCGGCTGATAGGGTACGCCGAATTCGGCGCGGAACTTTTGTTCGCGGGTGGTCGGCCTTCGTCCGACGCTCTTGTCGTTGAGGAACAATTCCACCTCATCGCACGACGAATAAACGCATACTGTTAGATTTTTCCCTTCCTGTCCGGGCCAGGTCCAGCTTGGCAGCACGTCGTCGGCGCCCCAGTCATAGCGCCGGATATCACTGAACAAGGGTTCGGGGCGGCGCACGAACGCGGCCAGCGCATCGTTGCCGAACATCGCGCCACGGTAATACGACTGCGGCCGCCGCACGCCTGTCAGGCCGATGTCGCCACAATAGGCGACCGGCCAATAGACCGGCAGGCCGAAGCCGATCCAACCGATCGACGACTCGCCGAGGTAATCCCAGCCGGTCCAGATGAAATCGCCGATCACCCACGGGCAATCGACAACGGGCATCCAGTAATCGAAGTTTTGGGCGGCGAATGATTCGGTGCCGACAACGACCCGGGCGGGCACGCGCTCGTGGTCTTCCAAATAGGCGCCTTTCTGATAGTTATGCCCTTCGTTCCACTTGAGGGCATAGTTATATCCGGCGACATCGAGGGCCGCCATGAACTCGTCCTTCTTCGGGTTGACCCCCTGCACGCCGGAGGTGACGGGTCGGGTCGGATCCAACTGTTTCACGCGTTCGGCGAGCATGCGGGCAATTGCGGCCACCGGCGGGCTGTCGTTGCCGGGTATTTCGTTGCCGATGCTCCATAGGATGACGGCCGGGTGGTTGCGGTCGCGCAGCAGCATCGAGTCCAGGTCGCGTTGCCACCAATCATTGAAGTATCGGCCGTAGTCGTCGCCGCTCTTGCCACCCTTCCAGCAGTCGAACGCCTCGTCCATGACCAACACGCCCAGCTCGTCGCAGGCATTGAGAAACGCCTCGGAGGGCGGGTTGTGCGCGCAGCGGATGGCATTGAAACCGGCCGCCTTGGTGATGCGGACGCGCCGGGATTCGGCATCGTCGTAGGCTGCGGCGCCGAGCGGGCCATTGTCGTGGTGCATGCACGACCCCTTGAGTTTCATCGGCTGGCCGTTGAGTTTGAAACCGTCCTTGGTATCGAACGAGATCGAGCGGATCCCGAAGCGCTGGCTAACAGAATCCACCACCTTGCCCTTGACCATCACCTCGCAAACCGCCGTGTGGAGGATCGGCTTTTCCAGCGACCACAACACCGGATCAACCACGCTGAATTGCTGGTCGAATTCATGCGTGCCCGCGGCGTCCACGTCCTTGGCCGCCTCGCCGGACGCGAGGACCCGGCCGTCTGATGTTAGAATCCTGGTGCGCACCCGCACCGCGGCACTGTTGCCGGAAACATTGGCGACCTGCGTGCGCATGCGCACCACCGCCTTCTTGTCGGACACCTCCGGCGTGGTGATGAACGTCCCCCACTGCGGGACGTGTACCGGCCCGGTGCGGATCAGCCGGACGTGCCGGTAGATCCCCGAACCGGCATACCAGCGGCTGTTAGATCCCTCGTTTTTCACCTCGACGGCGATGACGTTGTCGCCGCCGGGGTGCAGGTACTTTGTTAGATCAAAGCCGAAACCGGTATAGCCATACGGATGATTTCCCAGGAGTTGGCCGTTGATCCAGACGTTGGCGTTCATATAGACGCCGTCGAATTGGATTCGCACCTGTTCGTCAGGTTGCGCCGGGGAAAGCGTGAAGTGCTTGCGATACCAGGCGGTGCCGTTGAGGGTGTAGCCGACGGATGGGCCGTTGGGTGCCTTGGTGTCGAAGGGGCCGGAACGGGTGTGGGGCATTTGTTCGCGGAATATCCCGCCGCCGTAACCGTCGTTGCGATAGACCCGCACGGCGACCACGTCGGAGCCGTCGCCTTTCACGAGATCCGCGGGCACCTTGTAATAGCGGTCTTCGGTATCGGCGCGGCGAAACTCGGGTGGGAAGGCGCCGGTGCTGCCGACCAACACGCCATTCACGAAAGTCTGGTCGGCATCCTTGACCCAGCCCACGGCTAACAGAAACTCCTTGCCCTTCATGCCGGCTGGCACCTCGAACTTGCGCCGATACCAGCCGTAGGATTTGTCATCCTTATACTGCGAATGTTCCTCCCACGCCGCGGGCAGGCGGACTTCCTGCCATTTCGAATCATCGAAACCGGGGGCCTTCCATGTTAGATCGTCGCCCTTGGAAAAACGCCATGCGCCCTTGGTGACCGCGAGCATCGGCCCAGGATCCGGCAGCGG
>Ga0073936_10009601_pt1 | contig 12011 bp, 13 predicted proteins | sample AliMusrvi5mmetaG_FD_87041 | JGI IMG/M metagenome (GOLD analysis project Ga0073936, IMG submission 87041) | Freshwater lake bacterial and archeal communities from Alinen Mustajarvi, Finland, to study Microbial Dark Matter (Phase II) - Alinen... | ecosystem: Environmental > Aquatic > Freshwater >... | reverse complement strand
CGTCCTCGCTCCCGACGACAGCACCGCGACCGGCTATATCAACAGCCCGATCGCCGTCGCCACCATCCAGAAGCTCGCGGACCTCTACAAGGCCGGTGCGCTGTCCGGTCCCTCGATGGATCCGGGCGCCGCGGGCGACACCGACGGCTGGAAGGCCGGAACCTACGCCATGGAGATCGACGGACCCTGGAGACCCAGCCTGCTCGCATCCTCCGGTATCGATCTCGGCGCCGTGCAGATGCCTGCCGGTTCCGCCGGATCGATCGGCGTCCTGGGCGGCGAAGACTTCATGATGTTCAAGACCTCCGATGCCAAGCATCAGGAAGCCGCCTGGAAGTTCATCAAGTTCATGGTCGACGAGAAGGCCCAGGTCGACATGGCCAAGGTAGGGCAGATGCCCGTCAACAAGGCTGCGATGACCAATGCAGACGCACTGGCCGCCATGCCCCTGCTGCCCGTCTTCGCGGAAGCCCTGAAGACCGCGAAGGCCCGCCCCGTCACCCCGAAGTGGGGCGACATGGAGAACATCATCGCGACGAAGGTCGCCGAGGCCATCACCGGCCAGAAGGCCGTCCAGAAGGCCCTTGACGAGGCAGCCACCGAAATCGACGCACTGATCGCCGCCAAGTAGTATCCTTGAGCCGGGAGGGGCCGTGCGCCCCTCCCGGACTCCCGGGTGCAGATCCACGGAGGGCACCATGCCAGGCAATCGTTCCCTCTCGACCCAGCGTCGCGGCGTGCGGCAGGACGTCGTCCGTCTCCTCACGCTGCTGCTGCCCGGGCTGATCCTCCTGGGAATGTTCACGTTCTACCCGATCCTCAAGATGTTCATCATGAGCTTCTTCAACTGGAGAATCGGTTACCAGCAGACGTCCGACTTCGTCGGCCTCCAGAACTACCTGGCCGTCTTCTCCGACCCGGTCGCCGGGATGGCCCTAGTCAACACGCTCTTCTACGCGGTCGTCACCGTACCGCTCCAGATGGCCCTTGGCCTTTTCGTCGCGGTTCTCATCCACCGGATCACCCGATTCAGCGTCACGTTCCGGCTGCTCTATTATCTACCCGTCATCACTTCGTGGGTCGTCGTGGCCCTGCTCTTCCGCTACATCTTCAACAACCAGGGGCTGCTCAACTATTTTCTGAAGGACGTCGCGCACCTCGCCGACGGCCCGGTGCGGTGGCTCAGCACGCGCTGGATGGCCCTCTCCGCCACCACGATCCTCGGCATCTGGAAGGGCATCGGCTGGAACATGGTCGTCTTCCTCGCGGCCCTGCAGGCGGTCCCCCTAGAGCAATACGAAGCCGCCTCCATCGACGGCCTCGGCGCATTCGGAAAATTCCGATACATCACGCTGCCGAACATCAAGGGCACGATCCTCTTCGCCCTCGTCATGCTGAGCATCGGCGCATTCAACACGTTCACCCCGATCATGGTCATCACCGGCGGCAATCCCGCGCACCAGACCGAAGTCGTGCTGACCTGGATGTACTACCAGACGTTCAGCGCGACGGGCAAGATGGGCTATGCCGCTTCGCTTTCCTTCATCGTCGCCGCCCTCGTCGCCGGCATCGCCATTCTCCTGTTCCGGTTCATCCGGCCGGAAGGGGAGGGGAAGTCATGAAGAGAGCAAGACTATCGAAGGCGCTCAGCTATGTGCTTCTCGCCCTCGGCGCCGTCGTCATGGTACTCCCGATGGTGTACATGTTCACGACCTCGCTTCGTTCCAACGACGCGACCTTCTCCTGGCCGCCTCGCATCTTCCCGACCGGTTCGGATCTGACCTTCGCGAACTACCGGTACGTCCTGTCGGAGCAGAACTTCGTGGGCTACCTTTCCAATACGCTGTTCGTCGCCGTCGTCACGACGCTCGCGACCGCGGTCGTCGCCTCCATGCTCGCCTACTGCATCGCCCGCTTGGAATTCCACGGTCGCAGGCTTCTCTACGGGACCATCATCACGACCATGCTCGTGCCGGGTCTCGCCATGCTCGTCCCGCAATTCGAACTGGCCGTCACGTTCAAACTGGTCGACGACCTCTGGGGCGTGATTTTCTTCTATTCGGCCTGGATGACTCCCTTCTCGACGTTCCTGATCAAGGGCTTCATCGATACGATCCCTCGAGAGCTCGACGAAGCCGTCCGCATCGACGGCGGATCGATCTATACGATCTTCTTCCGGGTGATCGTTCCGCTCGCGTCCCCCTCGATCGCCGCCGTCAGCATTTTCAATTTCCTGCTGCCCTTCGAGGAACTCGGGTGGTCGCAGACCATCCTGAAGACCGACGCCCTGCGCACGATGCCGGTCGCCATCACGATGTTCTTCCAGGCGCACAACCGAACCGATTGGGGCTTCGTGTTCGCCATGACCTGCTGCGCCATGGTGCCCGTCATCCTGCTCTACGTACTGCTTCAAAGGTATTTCATTACAGGTCTGACCTCGGGAGCGATCAAAGGGTGAAAATCACATAACGATAAAACATTATCGACAAACGATATCTTTCATGCTACGATGATTCCATCATCGAGAGGAGGTCGTCGTCATGAAGCTGACCAAAGGAATTCGATCCATCGCCGTCGCGATCATGGCCGTCCTGGCGCTCCTGCTGTTCGTCTGCCTGTTGGCAGGAGTCGTGCTGCAGCAGGATTCGTTGGCCGTCGCCCGGGCCAACCCAGGGCTGGCGCACATGCGTGTCCCCGTCCTCCTCCTGGGCCTCTGCCTGCTCGCCCTCTTCGCCGCCGCGCTCGTCCTGGCGGAATTCGCGCTCGGCCGCATCCTGCGAGACCGGATCTTCACCCGCGCGAGCGCGCAACTGATCCGGGCGATGAGCTGGCTTTTCTTCTGCGGGCTGCTGCCGCTCGTCGCGCTGTTCGTCTACACCGCGATGAACGTGAGCCAGTCGATCACGCAACTCTACGTGCTCTTCGGCGCCGTCGCCCTCGCCACCGCCGGCCTGGTCCTCCGTCTCCTCGCGAACCTCGTCGCAGAAGCCTCCCTGTACAAGCAGGAAGTCGACCTGACCGTCTGACGGCCGAAGGAGGGCAGCATGGAGACCCCGAAACAGCGGACCATCCTCGTCAACCTCGACGTCGTCATGGCGAAGCGGAAGATGTCCCTGACGGAGCTTTCCGAACGTGTCGGCATCACCCTCGCCAACCTCTCGAACCTCAAGACGGGCAAGGCACGGGCCATCCGCTTCACGACGCTCGCGGCCCTCTGCGCGGCGCTGGACTGCCAACCGGGCGACATTCTCGAATTCGCTTGACACTGACCCTACGTCATCTTCTATCCTGCAGGAAAGGGGGATGCGCATGAAGATCGGGCAGGTCAGCGAACTCACCGGACTCAGCGAGCGGACCATCCGGTTCTATGAATCGGAACTGCTGATCCGCCCCGCCACGCGGTCCATGAACAGCCGCCGGTACCGCGACTACAGCCAGGCCGACGTCGACGCGCTGTCGACCTTCGCCGTGCTGCGCCGCGCGTTCTTCTCGATCCAGGAGATCCGCGACATGATGGAGAAACCGGACCGGATCCCGGAAATCCTGGCGGCCTTCAAGGCGAAGTCGCGGGACGAGGCACGTGACAAGGCCCGAATCGTCGAGACGCTCGACCGGCTCGATGTCGCCCAGGTTCGGGACATCACCGCGCTGTCGACCGCCCTGCAACCCGATTCCTTCCGCTTCAACCTCCCTCCGCAGGACTCGAAGCCTCATTTCGGGCGCTTCGACGGTATCACGAAGGAGGAGCGCGAACAGGCCTTTCAAGAGTATCTCCAGCGCGGCGGGCTTTCTCGCGGCGCCTACCGGGCCAAGGTGTGGAAGGACCGTCTCACACGGCTCGTCGCGCGGAAAGGCTGGATCGCGATCGGCGCCCTTCTCGTCGCCCTGCTGGCAGTCTCGTTCGTCCTATCCTCGGTCTCCACGACGAATGCGGAATACCGGCGCCTTGAGGCGCAGCAGGCCTATGGAAAATGGCAGAACCTTCGCGAGATGTTCGAAAAAGTCGACGGGTACGATTTCCAAAGAGACGCTTCGATAAATGTCTGGATGCAGGCGTATGTCAACACGGTATGCTACGAGGTCGGTGAAAGTGGACTTCCCGACGGCACCAACGGGGTGCTGGGCTATCTTCTCCTCCCGGACTACGATTCGATCTTCCGGGAAGTCCTGACAGGTCCCGTATACTATCGGGAAGAAGCGGAGCGCATCCTGAAGGACCTGAACGGGGAGCTTCTGCTTGTGAGCCGGTCCGTCACCGCGGAAAACGACGAAGGCATGGAGAAGCTTCTCGACGCGAAGAGCGTGGATTCGAAGGAACTCCAGGCGAAGATCGGGGCCATCGCGACGAAATATGCGAAGATCCTCCAGGACTTCAATGCACATGACGGGATCGAAAGGTCATGAGGGGAAAGAAGACGAAGTCCTCGGCCCGGATCCGCCTGATTCTACTGGCCGGTTCCGTCGTGCTCCTCGCCGCGGTTCCCGTGCGGATCGCGGTTCCGCTGATTCACGACGCGGAACGCCGGAGCGCCTTCGCCTACGAGCGCAGTAGCCAGTACCGCGAAAGTGTCCCGATGGAGCGGATGGACATGCGGCTCGCTGGCCAATACATTCAACTCGGCTCCGACCTGATCCACTATGGTTTCGACCCGAACCTGACGCTGCCATTCACTCTGGACTACTTCGCATCGAACGAGGCGGGGGCGCAGCCGGTCTACACCCTGCCGGCGGGCACGAAGGTCCGGTATTCCCGAGTAGCGGGGTCGCCGCTGGACTTAGGGTACGGTATCTGCGGATTCCCGACGTACGACCGCGGATGGCGGTATGCCTTGCCGTTCCTGAAGGAGAACCAGACCACCGCTGACGAGCCGCTGTACTATTTCGTTCGGACTGCGGACCTCGAGCGAATCGCTGAGCGATTCTTCGCCCTCGACTCGGATCTCTTCAAGAGCCGCCCTTTGATGACGACGCGAGCGGCATATGCCCATTGGGCCGTCCGGTCGATCGACGAGGACTTCTATCGGACCGGGACGTTCCTTTCTCCGGACCTGGGCGACCGGATCCTGGACGAAGGGGATCTCGCGCTGGCGGTCGCTGGACTCGTGCTTCTCGGGGGCTGGGCCGTCCTGCGATTCAGGCGATCTCGATGGGACTCCTGAACGGCTTCCGGAGGTTCACCGCATCTGATACGATGGACTCATCCGAAGCCGCTGCAGAAGGGAATCCCATGATCAGCATTCCCCGCATCTTCCTCGTCTTCCCGTTCCTCCTGGCGCTCGCCGCGTATTTCCTTGCACGGCGGTCTCGCCGCATGCGCCGGCCGGCCTGGCATACGCCCGTCGACGGCCTGTTCCTCGCCTATGCCTCCTTCGTCGTCGCGCTCCTGTATTTCCCCCTGGTGGTCAATTACGACCAGCCCTGGGTTCCCCACTTCCGCATGAACCTCACTCCCTTCGTGACCACCTACCACTCGTATCTCGTGTCGGTCCGCTACGGGCTCCTCGATTGGATCGTGCCCCTCCTGTTCGGCAACCTCCTGATCTTCGTGCCGCTGGCCTTCTATCTGGCCTTCCGCTTCCCCGACAAGGCGAAGCGGAGCTTCCTGCAGGTCCTGGCGATCTCCGCGGGGGCCGAGGTGCTGCAGTTCCTCCTGGACTTCCTGACGCGGTCCGACCGCCGGGTGACCGACATCGACGACCTGATCCTCAATGCGCTCGGGGGAATCGGGGGCTGGCTGGTCGCCAGGGCGATCCTGCACCGTGTGCAGCGGCGCCGCCGGATCCGGAACGCGATCGGACGCCGGATCGAGAACTGACTTTTCACCCGTTCCGTACGCTTCAAGGACAGGCGGGGGTGATGCATTGACCGATGACGAGCTGATCGCCGACGTTGGACGCGGCAACCGGGATTCGCTGGACCAGCTCATCGAACGTCACTATCGGGACGTCTACCGGTTCGTCTGCCATCGGACGATGGACCCGGACGAAGCCCGCGACATCACCCAGGACGTGTTCGTGGAGGTCGTGGGACTCCTGCCCCGCTATCGGGAGGGCAACTTCAAGGGCTGTCTCTATACCGTCGCCCGGCACGCCTGTCTCGATTTCTTCCGCAAGCGCAAGCGGACGACGGGGCGGTGGGATCCGGTCGATGCGCTGGAGCTCCTGCCTGCCGGAGGTCCGGACCCCGAGGAGTCGTTGGAACGGAAGCGGGAAGGGGAAGAGGCGGTACGGCTCCTCGCGGGGCTGCCCGCCCGGCAGAGGGAGGTCCTGGTGCTGCGGTTCTACTACCAGCTCGAGCTGAAGGAGATCGGCGGCGCACTGGGGATTCCCCTGTCGAAGGTCAAGAGCCGGCTCTATTCCGGCCTGGACCGATTGAAGAAGGAGCTGATCCGGAATGAAGAAGGATAGGCCCGAGGACCGGGAGAATCGGCCGGAGATCCGCGAATGGGCGGAACGGCTGCGCAGGAACCGGACGCCCGAGCCGGAGCCGCAGGCGGTCCGAGCGACCCAGGACGCGGCGTGGGACGCCGTGCAGCCCGGACGGCCCCGCTGGAGTCCCCGCAGGAGGCTGGTCCTCGCCGTCGCGACCCTGCTGGTCGTCGCGATCGCCGCCGTGCCGCTGGGATTCGTCCTTTTCCGTTCGACGGGTCTCCAGGAGAAGCTGTCGATGAAGGTCAAGGTCGACCCGTCGATGCCGCTCTCGTCGATCGGGTCCGCTTCCTCGATCGATCCGCGCTATATCGCCTCGCTGCAGTCATTGGGCACGCAGGTCCTCGCCGGGTTGGCGCAGAAGAATCCAGGGAAGAACCAGCTTCTTTCCCCGGTCAGCCTCTCCATGGCCTTCAGCCTCTGCATGGCCGGCGCCGTCGGGGATACCCAGGAGGAGATGCGCCGGGCGCTTCAATACGGCGACCTCGCCATGCCCGCGATTCTCTCGCAGAACCGGCTCGCCTACGAATCCCTGTATCGCAGGGGTTCGGACCTGATCGAAGTGCTCATCGCGAATTCCGTCTGGTGCCTGGACGGATATCCGATCCAGGATCCGTATCTGGACACGGCGACGAAGGACTTCTATTCGTCGGTCCGGTCGGTCTCCTCGACGCTGGGCGTCGACCCCGTCGCCCTGATGAACCAGTGGGTCAAGAAACAGACGAACGGCATGATCCCGAAGGCCATCGAGCAATTGGACCCCAGGACGGTCCTGGTCCTCATCGACGCCGTGTATTTCCACGGGGATTGGGCCGAACCGTTCAACAAGCTGTTCACGAAAGCGACCGACTTCCATCGCAGCGACGGGACCGTCGTGACGCCGCAGACCATGTTCACCGGGGGGGATTTCCAGTACCGCGAGACGCCGGAGGCCGTATCGGTCGTCCTTCCTTACTTCGACGGGATGGCCATGGTCCTGACGCTGCCCCACCAGGGAGGCGCGTTCGACGCATCGCAGCAATCGCTGGTCCCGGGTCTCCTGGGGTGGAAGGACTGGGAAAGCGGGAGAATCTCGATCGCGCTCCCGAAATTCAACTATTCCGCGACGCTTCCGCTCGACGGCATCATGCAGTCGCTCGGCATGAAGAAGGCCTACTTGAAGGAAGAAGCGGATTTCTCCGCCATGAGTCCGGTCGCCCTCGAGACGCAGCTCCATATCGGGACGGCGTTCCAGAAGACCGCCATCGACCTGAACGAGAAGGGCACGGTGGCGAGCGCCGCGACGGTCATCGAGATGGATGCCGGCGGAGTCTTTGAACCCTTGATGACTCTCGATTTCAACCGACCCTTCTGGTACGCCATCGTGGACAAGCAGGGCGTGCCGCTGTTCATGGGCGTCGTAGAGGATCCGACGGCGACGGAGGGTGCGGCATGAAGCGCAGGCCCGGTCCCGTCCTGATTTCCGTTCTCGCGGTCCTCCTTGTCGCGGGGAGCGTCGGCCTGGGTCTCCTGATCCTGCATGCGATCGACGGCGCACGCCATCGTGTCCTTGCGTTCCCTCCGGCGATGTCCGATTCCGCCCGGACCGCTCTCGAAGCGATCGTCGCGCGGAAGGCGGAGACCGGCATGCTGTCGCATTATCATTCCGGGATTTCGGGTATCGCCGATATCCGGACAGGAACCGCCTATCCCTTCGCCGTGGAGTCGTACGACGATGCCTCCGGCCGCGCGAGGACCTTCACCGTCCATTCTTTCGAAGTACCGGCGGAGCCGCAGGGGTGGATCGTCCTCCTGCGCATGGCATCCTCGGACGAACCGGTCCTCTATGTTTCCATCGTGCAGCAGGCGAATGGGGATTGGGTCGAGCACTCCTACGGCGCCCTGGAGGTGCTGGATATGCTTCAGCAGTACGAAGCGGTCGAGCAAACCGAAACCTGCAGGTCGCCGCTGGTCGTCGAATTCTCGAATAACATCGACGTGCTGGTCTTCACCGATGCGCACGGCGACGAGGTATTTCCGACGGCTTTCGCGGCCCATGTCCTCCGGATCACCCGATACTCTTCTGCAAACCGGGTCGTTCCGCTGGCCACGTTTCTGGACGACGTAAAGGGCACGGCCAAAGCCGGTATCGGAGTGGAGAGCCTGGACGGCTGAATCCCGACGCTGCGCGGACTAGCGTACGCCCTGGACGGATGTGCGAAGGCGAATGTCCGCCCCGGGTGCACTCTTGTCCGCTTGACAGGGCAGGAGACCATGGGTACAATTCTTTCAAACCTCGATGCCCGTAGCACGACGAGCATGCCGAGAGGTGCACGCGGAAAGGAGGGAGCCCCATGGAACGGATCGAACGCAAGACCGCACGCGGCTCCTTCGCCGGCTCGCCCCTCGCCTCCGCACTCCCGGCCTCCTTGGAGAACATGAACCGGAGCCCGCTTTAGGCGGGCGATCGGCATTCCCTTCGTCCAAGAGGACCGCATCAAGCAACCCGGGAGGACCCCCCATGGAATTCGATATGGCTCATCTCGCGCGTCTGTCGCGCCTCGACCCGCATGACCCTGCCCTGAAGGACCTGTCCGAGGATCTGAAGAGCATCGTCGGCTTCGTCGGCACTCTCACTTCGGTACCCGACCGCACGTCCGAGGAAGTCGCCCTGGAGGCCGCGTCCGGCGCCGGACTGGGCCTGCTGCGGGAAGACGTCTCCCGCCCGTCCTTCGACCGCGCCTCGCTGCTGGCCGCCTCTCCCACGAACGAGGACGGCTGCTATGCCGTGCCGGTCGCGATCGAGAAGGGGGTGGCGAAATGAACCGTTCCGAAGGTCCCGAAGACCTCTGCCGGATCGACGCCCTCGCGCTCGCAGGCCTGCTGAAGCTCCGCGAGGTCTCGAGCGTCGAGGCGACGCGCGCCTTCCTCGACCGGATCGCCCGCTACGACGGGACGGTCGGCGCTTTCCTGCACGTCCGGACCGAGGACGCCCTGAAGGACGCCGAGTCGGCCCAGCGGACGCTCGATGCGGCGGCTTCGGGCGGACCCGAGGCACCGGCGTTCTGCGGCGTGCCCGTCGCCCTCAAGGACAACCTCAGTACGAAGGGAATCCCCACGACCTGCGCCTCGAAGATGCTGGAAGGCTATCTGCCGCCCTACGACGCGACCGCCGTCGAGAGGGTCAAGGCCTCCGGCGCCGTCGTGCTCGGCAAGCTCAACATGGACGAGTTCGCGATGGGCAGCTCGAATGAGAATTCCTCGGTCAAGCCCGTGCGCAACCCCTGGGATGCGACGCGCGTGCCCGGCGGGTCGAGCGGCGGTTCGGCCGCCGCCGCCGCCGCGGGCTTCGCCGCCTTCACGCTGGGCTCCGACACCGGCGGCTCGATCCGCCTGCCGGCGGCCTTCTGCGGCGTCGTCGGGCTCAAGCCGACCTACCGCAGCGTATCGCGCTACGGCCTCGTCGCCTTCTCCTCCTCGCTCGACCAGATCGGCCCGCTGACCCGCAGCGTCGCCGACGCCGAATCGGTCTTCGGCCTGCTCGCCGGCCGCGACCCGCACGACGCCACCAGCGTCGACCGCCCGGCGACCGCCTCCGCGACGCGCGGCGTGAAGGGCCTGCGCGTCGGCATCCCGAGGGAGTTCCTGACCGACGCCGTGCAGCCCGAGGTGCGGGACACCGTCCGCCGCGCCGCCGCCTGGCTGTCCGCCGAGGGCGCGACCTGCGTCGAATGCGCCCTGCCGGCCGTCGACTACTGGATCCCGGCCTACTATGTCGTGTCGTCCGCCGAGGCCAGCTCCAACCTCGCGCGGTTCGACGGCGTCCGCTACGGGCACCGCGCCGGGACGTACGACAGCATCGCCTCGATGTACAGCCGCTCTCGCTCCGAGGGGTTCGGCGCCGAGGTCAAGCGGCGCATCCTGCTCGGCACCTTCGTGCTGTCCGCCGGTTACCACGACGCCTACTACGGCAGCGCCCAGAAGGCCCGCGCCCACATCCGCGCCGGCTTCGAGGGCGTCTTCCGCGACCACGACGTGCTGCTCTCGCCCGTCGCGCCCCAGACGGCCTTCCGCCTCGGCGAGAAGTCGGGCGACCCGCTCCAGATGTACCTGCAGGACATCTGCACTGTCGGCGCCAGCCTCGCGGGGATCCCCGCGCTGTCCGTGCCCGCCGGCTTCGACGGGGAGGGACTGCCGATCGGCCTCCAGTTGACCGGCCCCGCGTTCTCCGAGAACGTCCTGTTCGCGGCCGCGGGCTGCATCGAGCGGTCGGCCGGCTGCCTGGGGCGCTTCCCCGACCTCGACCGCGCCGTGGCGAGCGCGAAGGGAGCGTGACGGGGATGAGCTACGAGATCGTCTGCGGACTCGAGATCCACGCGGAACTGTCCACCGCCACCAAGATCTGGTGCGGCTGCGAGAACGCCTTCGGCGGCGAGCCGAACACCCGCTGCTGCCCCGTGTGCACGGGACTGCCCGGGGCGCTGCCGGTGCTCAACCGCCGCGTCGTCGAGTTCGCCGTGAAGGCCGGGCTCGCGATGCACTGCGAGATCGCGCCGCGCAGCGTGATGGCCCGCAAGAACTACTTCTACCCCGACATGCCCAAGGCCTACCAGATCTCCCAGTTCGAGAAGCCGATGTGCATCGGCGGCTACGTCGACGTCGAGACGTCGCAGGGCCCGCGTCGCATCCGCATCACGCGCATCCACATCGAGGAGGACGCTGGAAAGCTCCTGCACGACGCCTACGGGACGGGAACCCTGGTGGACCTCAACCGCTGCGGCGTGCCGCTGATCGAGATCGTCGGCGAACCGGACCTGCGCAGCTCCGAAGAGACGAAGAACTACATGGAGGCCGTTCGCGAAATCCTCGAGGCGATCGCCGTGTCGGACGTGAAGATGCAGGAGGGGTCGATGCGCGCGGACGTCAACGTGTCGATCCGTCCCGTCGGCGAGACGGCGCTCGGGACGCGCACCGAGATGAAGAACCTGAACTCCTTCCGGGCGGTGCAGCGCGCCGTCGACGCGGAGGCGAAGCGCCAGGAGGCGCTGCTCGCGGCCGGGAAGAAGGTCGTGCAGGAGACGCGCCAGTGGGACGACAACCGCGGGGAGAGCCGCGGCATGCGGGGCAAGGAGGACGCCCAGGACTACCGGTACTTCCCGGAGCCCGATCTGCTGCCCATCCTGGTGACGCCCGAGGACGTGGCCCGGATCGCGGCGGAGCTGCCGGAACTGCCGGCGGCGCGGCGCGCGCGGTACGTCGGGACGCTCGGCATCGCCCCGGCGGACGCGGAACTCCTCACGCGCTCGCGGGCCGAGGCGGGCATGTTCGAGGACGTGCTCGCGCAGGGCGTGGGCGTGCGGGCGGCGGTGACCTGGATGGTCGTCGAGCTGTTCGGTCGCCTGAACACGACGGGTCGGTCGGCCGCGGACCTGCCGTTCGGCGGCGCGGATCTCGGCCGACTCGTGGCGCTGGTCGAGGCGGCCAAGGTGAATCCGGGGTCCGCGCGGCGGATCCTGGCGGAGCTGATGGAAAAAGGCGGGGAGCCCGGGCGGCTCGCGGAGTCGATGGGCCTGATGGCCGTGTCGGACGCGGGAGGGCTGTCGG
>Ga0073936_10009597_pt1 | contig 12012 bp, 7 predicted proteins | sample AliMusrvi5mmetaG_FD_87041 | JGI IMG/M metagenome (GOLD analysis project Ga0073936, IMG submission 87041) | Freshwater lake bacterial and archeal communities from Alinen Mustajarvi, Finland, to study Microbial Dark Matter (Phase II) - Alinen... | ecosystem: Environmental > Aquatic > Freshwater >... | reverse complement strand
GTCGGCACCTGGAACACCACCACCGCCTTCACCGGCGTCGGCTCCGGCGCGCGTTATTTCGCCACCTCCGTCGTTGCCAACGGCTACGTTTACATTATGGGTGGTTACAACGGCAGCAACTTCTCCGACGTCCTCTACGCCAAACTCAACTCTGATGGTACGGTCGGCACCTGGAACACCACCACCGCCTTCACTGGCGTCGGCTCCGGCGCGCGTCGCTACGCCACCTCCGTCGTCGCCAATGGCTACGTATACATAATGGGTGGTGGCAATGGTGGCAGCAACCTCTCCGACGTCCTCTACGCCAAACTCAACTCTGATGGTACGGTCGGCACCTGGAACACCACCACCGCCTTCACTGGCGTCGGCTCCGGCGCGCGCCAACAGGCCACCTCCGTCGTCGCCAACGGCTACGTTTACATTATGGGTGGTTCCGGCAGCAGCAACCTCTCCGACGTCCTCTACGCCAAACTCAACTCTGATGGTACTGTCGGCACCTGGAACACCACCACCGCCTTCACCGGCGTCGGCTCCGGCGCGCGTTATTTCGCCACCTCCGTCGTTGCCAACGGCTACGTTTACATTATGGGTGGTTACAACGGCAGCTACTTCTCCGACGTCCTCTACGCCTCCTTCCCTCGTATCTCTATGGCTGGCAACCTCGATCTTATCGGTATGTCCTCCAGCACGCTCGCGGGCTCCGGCTCCTCCGGCTCCCTCGGCTCCGTCGGCGGCAGCATCTTCGCCGGCAGCATCTTCAGCAACGGGGATCTGACGGTGCTCGGGCAGACGAACCTCGCGAACTCGCTCTCGGTCAACGGGAACCTCAACATCACGGGCACGGCGTTCCTCCCGTATGCGTCTTCCACGATGCACACGATGACCCTCGCCTCCACCACCAACCTCATCATCTCCGGCCTCGGGAACACTGCCGGCAACTGCTTGCAGGTCAACAACCAAGGCGTCGTCTCCGCCACCGGCGCAGCCTGCGGCGGATCCGGCTCGGTGCCGGGCGGCAGCAGCCAGCAGATCCAGTACAACAACGGCGGCGTCTTCTCCGGCGCCGCCGGCTTCACCTACAACAGCGCCAACGGCTTCCTCGGCGTCGGCTCCACTACCCCCTGGGCCCAACTCTCCGTAAACGCCAACGCCATCACCGGCCCCCAATTCGCCGTAGGCTCCAGCACCGCCACGAACTTCATCGTCGCGAATAACGGGAATGTCGGGATTGGTACCAGCAGCCCCGCGTATAACTTCACCATGAACGGCCAAACGAGCGCCTTCGCGGGTAACTCCGGCGCCATCTCAAGCTGGACGACCAATGCAAACGCCCTTCCGGTCGGTCGTCAGAATGCTGCCTCCATCACCGCTAATGGTTATGTGTATGTGATTGGCGGCGAAAATGGCAGTACCTACACTTCAACCGTCTACTACGCCAAGCTTAATGCCGACGGCTCTACCGGTACATGGAGCACCAACACCAACGCCCTTCCGGTCGGTCGCGAGAATGCCACCGCGGTCACTGCAAATGGTTATGTCTATGTTATAGGCGGCGACAATGGCGCCGCTCCACAAAACACCGTCTACTACGCCAAGCTTAATGCCGATGGTTCCGTCGGTACATGGGGCACAACCTCCTCGATGCCGACCGTCGACTATCGCACCGCCTCCATCGTCGCAAATGGCTACGTCTATGTCCTCGGCGGCGATACGGCATCAAATACGGCTGCGTCCACTGTCTACTACGCCAAACTCAACGGCGACGGCACGCTCGGTGTCTGGCAGACCGCCTCTAACTCGCTCCCGGCAGCCCGCGACTACACCGCCGCCGCCGTCGCCAATGGCTATGTGTATGTGATGGGTGGCTCGACGGTGTATAACAGCGGGTATCAATCCACGGTCTACTACGCCAAACTCAATCTCGATGGCTCTATCGGTGGTTGGACTACTTCCGGCAACTCATTGCCGTCGGGCTATAGCCAGGCAACCGCTGCGGTATCCAACGGCTACGTCTACTTCATCGGCGGTACCAACGGCACGGCACAAACCGCTATCTATTACACGCAACTCAACAAAGACGGCTCGGTCGGTGTGTGGCAGACCGCCTCTAACTCGCTCCCGCTCCTCCGCACCGGCGCCACCTCCGTCACCGCCAACGGTTACGTGTACGTGATGGGCGGTCAGGATCCGGTCAACACCGTCTACTACGCCTCCTTCGCCCGCACCTCGATGGCGACCAACCTCGACCTCATCGGCCTGAACGGCGGCACGGTAGGGGATTACAGCAGCGCCGGCTCCCTCGGCTCCGTCGGCGGCAGCATCTTTGCCGGCAGCATCTTCAGCAATGGCGACCTCACGGTGCTCGGGCAGACCAACCTCGGCACCTTGAATGTAAACAACGGCGCCACCTTCAACGGCCAAACCACCGCGTTCACGGGGAACAACGGTCAGCTCAGCGCGTGGAATACCGCAGCACAGGCATTGCCTGAGGCGCGTGCCGGTGTGGTTTCGGTGGTCGCCAACGGGTATGTGTATGCAATCGGTGGTCAGACGGCAGCTGTCTATCGCGCTACTGTCCTCTACGCCAAGCTCAACGCGGACGGTTCCACTGGTGCGTGGGTCACCAACACCAATGCGCTGCCAGGTAACGTCTCCGCTGCTGCTGGTGTGTACGCCAGCGGCTATGTATACATCATGGGTGGCTCTAACGGCTCGCCAATCAGTACCGTCTATTACGCCAAGCTCAATGCCGATGGTTCCACCGGCATATGGCAGACCGGCAACGCGTTGCCGTCGGCGCGCTGGTTCGCCTCCTCGATCACCGCCAACGGTTATGTATACGTCATGGGCGGCACTCCCACCTCAGGCTCAGGTGTTCAGAACACCGTCTATTACGCCAAGCTCAATGCCGATGGTTCCGTGGGCGCATGGAACACCACCACCGTATTGCCTGCGGTCCGCGGCTTTGCCTCCGTTGCGGTCGCAAACGGCTACGTGTATATATTGGGTGGTTATGACGGCACCTCGGTGTATTCCACGGTCTGGTACGCCAAACTTAATGCCGACGGCACGCTCGGCTCGTGGGTCGTCGCGTCCGGCACGCCGCTGCCTACAAACCGTTTTGAAGGAACCACCGCGGTTGCCAATGGTTACCTCTACTCTGTTGGCGGCTCTTTAGACGGTGCAGCCACCAACGCAACGCTCGTCTACTACACTAAGCTCAACGCCGACGGCTCCATGGGCGCGTGGTCGACTAACACCGCCATGACCGGCACCCCGCGCATTGGCGCCTCCTCAGTTATCGCCAATGGCTATGTCTACGAGATCGGCGGCGATCCGTCCTCGTGGTCTTGGAATGCTCCTCAGACCACCGTCCTCTATTCCTCCCTCCCGCGCATTTCTATGGCCGGCAACCTCGACCTCCTTGGTATGTCCTCCTCGACCCTCGCCGACATCGGCAGCGCCGGCTCCCTCGGCTCCGTCGGCGGCAGCATCTTCGCCGGCAGCATCTTCAGCAACGGCGACCTCACCGTGCTCGGGCAGACCAACCTCGGCACCTTGAATGTAAACAACGGCGCCACCTTCGGCGGCCAGACCACCGCGTTCACGGGGAATAACGGCCAGCTTGGGGCTTGGCAGACCGCCAGCCAGTCGCTCCCGGCCGCCCGCGGCGGCTCCGCCTCTGTCGTCTACAACGGCTACGCGTACATGATCGGCGGCGCCAATCCGTGGGGCGGCAACAGTGCGGTCTCTACTGTGTATTACACCAAGCTCAACACCGACGGCACTACCCAGGCATGGCAGACCGCCGCCAATGCCCTGCCCGCGGTGCGGCTCCAGCCTTCGGTTGTCGTCGCCAACGGCTATGTCTATGTCATGGGCGGCGAAAACAGTGGCACCACCTCCACGAACACCGTCTATTTTGCCAAGCTCAACGCCGACGGCTCGGTCGGCGCCTGGACAACTTCCGCCAATGCTTTGCCCGGCAATCGTTACGAGGCGTCCGCAATCGTAGCAAACGGCTATGTCTATATTATCGGCGGCAGCAGCGACAACAATACCACTATGGTAAGCACGGTCTACTACGCCAAGCTCAATGCCGATGGTTCCATTGGTTCCTGGCAGACCAACACTAATGCCCTGCCGGCCAATCGTACAGGTGGCGCTGCCGTCGTCGCCAATGGGTATGTCTACTACATCGGTGGCCAGGCAACGAACGCCACGCCGCTCCAGACGGTGTATTACGCCAAGCTCAACATTGACGGCTCTATCGGTTCTTGGACCACATCGCCCAATAGCCTGACCGTTGCCGCTGCTTTTGGTGCTGCGGTCGTTTCCAACGGGTACCTCTACAACATCGGCGGCGAAAACGGCGGCTGGTCACCGACCGGGACCATTTATTACGCGCAACTCAACAACGATGGCTCCATTGGTTCCTGGGTCGCCGGCGGCTCCTTGCCCGCCGCCCGCGCCGCCGGCGCCTCAATCGTCTCCAACGGCTATGTGTATGTCATGGGCGGCATCCCCGACAACTCCACCGCCCAATCCACCGTCTACTACGCCTCTTTCGCCCGCACCTCGATGGCGACCAACCTTGACCTCATCGGCCTCAACGGCGGCACCGTAGGCGACTACAGCAGCGCCGGCTCCCTCGGCTCCGTCGGCGGCAGCATCTTCTCCGGCTCCATCTTCTCCAACGGCGACCTCAGCGTGACAGGTAACGCAAACTTCACCGGCGGCCTCGGTGTTACCGGCTCGCTCGGTGTGAGGGGTTCGCTTGGGGTGAACGGCGGCGCGCTTTGTATCGCGTCCGGCTCGGGTACGGGCTGCGCCGGTGCCACCACTGCGGGCGACATCTACTACAACACTGCCCACGCGTCCGGCGGGTACGACGTGGCGGAGGCGTATCGCACGAATGATTCCTCGGTGACGGCGGGTACGATCGTGGCGGTTGATGTTGCCAATCCGATGTATGTGAAGACGGCTTCGGCGTCCTCGTCGGTCGTGATGGGTGTCGTGTCCACGCAGGCGGCGATGTACCTCGGCGAAATGGCGAGCTCGGTGCCGGTGGCGCTCGGTGGGCGTGTTCCGGTCAAGGTATCGCTTGAAGGCGGCGCGATTTCCGCCGGCGACCGCATCGCGCTTTCCTCCATCCCGGGCGTCGGCAAGAAGGCCGGTGCGCTCGATGCGACGGTGGGTATTGCGCTTGCGGATTACAGTGAGGTTACGACGGCGGGGACGGTTGAAATGTACGTGACGCTCGCGCCGGGCATCGACATCAATGCGCTGCGCACCCAGGTCTTCGCGGGCACGATCGTTGGCGGCGCGGGCGAGGTTGCGACCTCCTCCATCATTGCGCTTTCGCAAAATGACGAAGACAATGCGCTCGCGCTCCTCGCCTCCACCACCATCTCCACCTACTCGCTCGTTACCGATGCTAATGGTGTGACCCATATGGGCATCCTCGCCGCCAACGCCCCGGCGTCGGTGCGCTCCGGCACCGGCGTCGATATGTTCGGCCTCCAGACGCTCGCGATCGCCGCCATCAAGGCGCAGCAACGCCAAATCGTCGGTATGCAGCAAAGCGTCGCTACATTGCAGACCGCCGTCGCCACCACCTCCGCCGCGATCGCCTCCAGCACCTCGGTCACCGACGCCCTCGCCAAACTCGGCGTAACCATCGTCAAAAACGTCTGGCACTTCGCGCAGGTAGCCATCGACACCCTCTTCGCCGAAAACCTCACCTCCACCAGCCTAGAAACCAACAACATCTCCGTCGGCTCCACCACCACGCCTTCAGGCATCACCCTCTTCGACTCCGTCACCAAAACCCCGTACTGCTTCTCAATGCTCGGCGGCGTGGCAACCACCACCACCGGCGCCTGCCCGATGATCAGTACGAATGCGACGAGTACCGCGACGACGACCGCCGACACCGCAACCTCAACCCCCGCCGGTGCTCCGCAGATCTCAGTGCAGGGCAACAACCCGGCGTCCGTAAACCTCCACGCAACCTACAACGATTTGGGCGCCACCATCACCGGCCCGCAAGCCGACGTAAACCTCGGTATAAACGTAATCGTAGATGGGGGAGCGACCACCACCCCGGATATGATAAACATAGACACCAGCGTTGCAGGAACTCATACGATTGAGTACTTCGCCATAGATCAAAATGGTTTGATCGGCACCGCCCTCCGCACCGTAAACGTAATCGACCCGAACGCCACAACGACTGACGCCACCTCGACCCCGCAATAATCTGCGGTACTCACTTATCGTTCGTTCTTTTTAATTTCGCCACCCCTCCCCAACCCTCTCCCCCTGAAGGGGCGAGGGGCAGCTCAAAACCCAACGCCCAACTCAATAAAACCCCCGCCACCCTCAAGCTCCTCGCCCCTCAGGGGGAGAGGATGCCCGACAGGGCAGGTGAGGGGTGGCGAATGAGCGAATGTCTTGACCTTGTATAACAGAAAAACCCCCGACTTGCGTCGGAGGTTTTTCTGGATTGCCGAGGATTCGACAAAACGACATCAGAACCGGTACACATTCATACTAGCAAGAGAGTTATGTACTGTCAAATGCAACTTATCCACACCTTCTCATATATCTACAGCCAGTGGAGGGAATCGAACCCTCGACATCCAGAGTACCGATTCTGATGTCGTGACCACACCACCGGCTCCCTATATGATAACATGGTATTTTCGCCACCCCTCACCCCAACCCTCTCCCCCTGAGGGGCGAGGGGCAGCTCAAAACCCAGCGCCCAACTCAATAAAAACCCCGCCACCCTCAAGCTCCTCGCCCCTCAGGGGGAGAGGATGCCCGACAGGGCAGGTGAGGGGTGGCTGGGTTTTTGGTTTATAGTATCTTCATGTCCCAACTTTTCAATCTCCTCTCCACCAAAACCTTCCGCCGCGCCCTCCGAAAAAACGCCACGCCGCAGGAGGTGATGCTCTGGTCTCGCCTTCGTGGCGATCGGATGCCCGGCACCAAATGGCGTCGGCAATACAGTGTCGGGCCGTTCATTGCCGATTTCTACCTTCCCGAAAAACGCATCGTTATCGAAATCGACGGCAGCCAGCACTACCAAGATGGTGCTCCCGAGTACGACGCCCGCCGCTCCAAGTTCCTCCAAGAATACGGCTGCAAAGTTCTCCGCTTCACCAATACCGACATCAACACCAATATCGGCGGAGTGGTCGATATGATCTGGCTGGCGGTAGTGGGGGAGTAGGCGCTCTTCGCCACCCCTCACCCCAACCCTCTCCCCCTGAGGGGCGAGGGGGCAGCTCAAAACCCAAAACCGCAAAACTCAAGCTCCTCGCCCCTCAGGGGGAGAGGATGCCCGACAGGGCAGGTGAGGGGTGGCGGAAAAGAGGAGGTGAGGGGTGGCGGGAAGGTGTAGGCGAAGGGCTTGTGATATAATTTCTCTATGACTCCCATCTCCACTAAAAAACTTATTAAAAAAGCCGTCAAACAGCCTAAAAGCGAAATTGCTGAGGTGTCCGAAAAGGTGGATGCGTTGACCGAAGTGGTACGGGAATTAGGGATTTTTGTTCGCGCATCTGCCGCATCTGTGGATAACCGGTTTGAGGCAATCGACCGCAAGTTTGAAGCTCGGTTTGAAGCCATCGACCGTAAACTCGAGGCGATCGATCAGAGACTTGAGGCAATGGATGTTCGGTTTGAAGCCATGGATGTCCGATTTGATGCGATGGATGTTCGGTTTGATCAAGTTGATCGCCGGTTGGATTTGGCGGATGCCCATTTTGGGGCGATGGATAAGCACTTTGCGCAGTTTGATCGCCGATTTGGTCTTATTCTCGACACGATGGCGGCGACGCAGTCGGTTTTGTATGATATGTCTAAAGAGATGAAGGGCATAAACCAGCGTCTTGATACGCACGGTGTAGAGATAAGTGATGTGCGCGGGTATTCGGTGGAGATAGACAGCTTACGCAGAGAGATACGGGCCGGGGGGAAAGTGCCAGTGAAGTAGTTGCCAGTCACGTATATGCTATACTATCCCCATAGCCACTAATTATTAGTTTTTCGTAACACGTATGTCTCAACTTTCTATCAAAAAAGGCTTCACCCTGCTCGAAGTCCTGCTCGTGATCGCCATCATCGGCATCTTGGCAGCCATCGTCATCGTGGCGCTTAACCCGAACAAGCAGCTCGGCGACACCCGCAACGCCCAGCGCAAGTCCGACGTCAACACCATTTTGAATGCGGTGTACCAGTACGACATCGACAACAGTGCGATGCCGTCGACCACGCCGACGACGACCGTCAAAGCTATTTGTCGCAACGGTGGCGCTTGCACCGACATTGCCACTTCCACGGTCTATGTGGATTTGTACAATGCGCTCGTGCCGAAGTATGTCGTCGGTATCCCGGCGGATCCGCAGGCCACCAGCAGCACCAGTACCAACTACACCATCTTTATGGATGCAAACAGTCGCGTCACGGTCAGTGCTCCGGGTGCGGAGAACGGTATGACGATTTCGGTGTCGAGATAGGGGATAGGGCGGTGGTGCTAAAGAGGGCTACACCCCTCACCCCAGCCCTCTCCCCGTGAGGGGAGAGGGGGTAGCTCAGAAAACCCGCACAGCTTGCTGTGCGGTTTTTTCCTCTTCTGCTATACTATCCTCATAGCCACTAATTATTAGTTTTTTCGTAACACGTATGTCTCAACTTTCTATCAAAAAAGGCTTCACCCTGCTCGAAGTCCTGCTCGTGATCGCCATCATCGGCATCTTGGCAGCCATCGTCATCGTTGCCCTCAACCCGAACAAGCAGCTCGGCGACACGCGCAACGCCCAGCGCAAGTCCGACGTCAACACCATTTTGAATGCGGTGTACCAGTACGACATCGACAATAGTGCGATGCCGGGCTCGATTCCGACCACCAGTACGGCGGTTTGTAAGTATGGCGCCGGTCCGTGCGGCGCATTGGTAGACCTCTCGGTGCTCGTGCCGAAGTATGTGGTCGGTATTCCGTTTGATCCGAACGGCGCCACCGCCAGCAGCACCGGCTATATGATCTCGGTTTCCACGACGGACAACCGCGTTACCGTTGCCGCTCCGAACGCCGAGAACGGCGCGACGATTAGCGTGTCGAAATAAGTTGAAAGTTTGTAAAGTTCATAACGTTGAAAGGAAACCCGCACGACTTTGTTGTGCGGGTTTTCCACTACCCACTCCTTTTCCACTCCCCACATTCTGGTGTGCTATTATATAGAAGTTATGCGCCATCACTCCGCAAACGCCAAGAAAGGCTTCACCCTCATCGAAATCCTTCTCTCCATCACGTTGATGGGTATGATGGCGACCACGGTTATCGTCGCGCTCAATCCTGCCAAGCAGCTTTCCAACGCCCGCAACGCTCAGCGTAAATCCGATATTGTGAACATTCTGGCGGCGCTCAATCAGTACGTCATCGAACACTCCGGCACGTATCCCGGCTCTCTCACCAATACGCCGACCTTCATCTGCCGCACGGGCAAGTCCATTTCCGACTGCGCCGGCCTCATCGACCTGCGCGTGCTGACCGACCTCGATGCCTATATGTCCGCGATGCCGGTGGATCCGCTTGCCAGTACGTCGGTGAGTACCGGGTATACGGTGTACCTGAACGACCTCAACGGCAACGCGCTCACGGTCGCGGCGCCGTCCGCGGAGAGTGGTGTCGTTATTTCGTTGACGCAATAGGACCACGCCACCCCTCACCCCAACCCTCTCCCCCTGAGGGGCGAGGGGGCAGCTCAAAAACCAAACACCAAACTCAATGAACCCAGAAATACAAAGGTCAGACCTATGCAACAAACAATATTTTTACCAAAGTATCTTGATTGAGTTCAAACGGAGGTTTTGGGCATAGGTCTGACCTTTGTATTTCTGGGTTCACAAGCACACACCACATATGTTTACCACTCCTCATCACTACAAGACGACATTGTCCGACCGGGTGGAGGTGGCTCCGGGGACGTTTCGACTTTCGTTTCGGTTTGAGGCTGATGCGCCGTTTGGTTTTACGGCGGGGCAATATGTGTGGGTGGCATTGCCCTCGCTGTTGTTCCCGGATCCGCGCGGCCCGCAGCGCGCATTTTCTATTGCGTCCGACCCCGCCAATCCCGCAACCATCTCTGTTCTCTTCCGCGCGTCGGAAAGCGGTTTCAAAAAAAGCCTATTGTCACTGGAGGTCGGTGCGCCCGTCACCATTCTCGGGCCGTTCGGACAATTTGCGCTGCCGGCGAGCGGGGAGTGCGACTCATTGGTCTGCCTTGCGGGCGGCGTCGGCGCAGCGCCCTTTTTCAGCCTGCTGCCCGCCTGCGCGAAATTAACGCCCGTTCCGCCCGTCACTCTTATATATAGCGAAAGCGTCCCGGAGCGCGAAAATACCGAGGTGCAGGCGCTGATCGAACAAACATCGGCATATGCATCTATGAACGTGGTGTATTGCTACGGCCCAGTGACGCAGAAGGTTATTGAGGCTGCGCTGGGGGAGGATGACACCCAAAAACCAAAAACCAAAAACCAAAAACCCGTATCTCCTCGCACCCTTTTCTACATCTCCGGTCCCGCCGGTATGGTCGGCGCCGTCACCGCGCACTTGCTGGCTATGGGCGTGCTGCCGACGCAGATGCTTTTTGATGAAAATTATCCGCTCTTCCCGGGAGAAAAAGACGCGACGGAAACACTGGTGCACCACACTCCGGATCCGCACGATCCGCTAGGCGAGCAGCCTCGCGCAGTGCCCGGCGAAGTGAATTACTATCGTCTCATTTCCGAAGACTCGCTCTCGTACATCGTCGTCACCGACATCAACGGCCACATCCTCTACGCCAACAAGACCGCCGAAGTTGCCACCGGCTACACGTTCGACGAGATGAAAGGCAACACGCCGCGCCTCTGGGGCGGCCTGATGGATGCGGCGTTTTATCACAATCTCTGGCACACCGTCAAAACCGAGCGCAAGATGTTCCGCGGCAAAGTGGAGAACCGCCGCAAGGACGGCAGCCGCTACACCGTTATTCTCACCATCTCGCCCATTGTGCGGGAAGACGGTTCCGGCGATTTGATTGGGTTTGTTGCGCGCGAGGAAGACATCACCGACCGTGAGCGTATCGATCAAGCAAAGACCGAGTTCGTGTCGCTGGCATCGCATCAACTTCAAACGCCGCTTTCTGCAGTAAAGTGGGCGACCGAGACGCTCCTTGGTGGCGACGCCGGCGCACTGGTGCCTGCGCAAAAGGAGTTTGCGGATATGATTTGGGAGAACAATGAGCGAATGATCCGCATCGTGAATTCTTTGCTCAATATTTCGCTTATTGAGGCGGGCACGCTAACGGCGTCGGTGAAAGAGGTTCATATCGAGCAGGCGATCGATTCGGTAGTGCACAATCTTAGTCCCCGATTTGAAGAAAAGCGCATACATTTTACGGTAACGTACGGCAAGGAGTTGCCGGATATGCGCGCCGATCCGGACTTTTTGATAACGATCGTCGAAAATCTTTTGACGAATTCTTTGAAATATACGCCCGAAGGCGGCACGGTGAGCCTGATGGTTGCGTGGAATCCGCGCGACGGCGGCAAGCTCAACATCCGCGTGGCTGATTCCGGCTACGGTATTCCCCTGGAAGCCCAGTCCCGCATCTTCTCCAAATTCTTCCGTGCCGAAAACGTAAAAGACAAAGACATCAACGGCTCCGGCCTCGGCTTGTATATCGTAAAGAAAGTAACCGAACTAGCCGGCGGTATAGTATGGTTCGAGTCCGTCGAAGGGAAAGGCACCACGTTCTACGTGCTGCTGCCGGTGGTGGGGTAGAAGCGGCGCTCCGTACCAACCCCAGGAAATACAAAGGCGAGACCTATGTATTTACATAGGTCTCGCCCACTACTGTCCCACATAAATCCCCCCAATCCTAAACGGCGGCTCCACTGAGCCGCCGTTTAGGATTTCTGCTCCGCACGATTTGAATTGAAATGAGGGAGAATGAGATT
>Ga0073936_10009596_pt1 | contig 12012 bp, 4 predicted proteins | sample AliMusrvi5mmetaG_FD_87041 | JGI IMG/M metagenome (GOLD analysis project Ga0073936, IMG submission 87041) | Freshwater lake bacterial and archeal communities from Alinen Mustajarvi, Finland, to study Microbial Dark Matter (Phase II) - Alinen... | ecosystem: Environmental > Aquatic > Freshwater >... | reverse complement strand
TTGGCATCAGCGAATACACTGTAAAGGCTCATATGAAAGCCATCTTCGCCAAGCTTGGTGCTGCCAACCGCTCCGAAGCTGTGACGCTCGGATTTGAACGTGGAATTTTGAGTTTTTAAGGGGTGCTGTGTTCGCTTGCCCCCCTCAAACGAGGTATTGCAGGGTTATCCGACTGCTGCGAGCATGCTCATGTATTGTCAAAACCGACGCTGCGCCAGCCACTAACCCGACTTCGCGGACTGGAGATATTTGCGGTGCTGGAAGCCTCCATTTTCCGACATAGCGGCAAAAAGGTCGGCACTACAAGATTTGCTCAATTTGATGGCTTCGAGGTGGCTTGGATCTTTGGTGGGGCTTGTTCGGGCAGGGTAAGCTGAAGTTGGTGGAGCAGGATTTGGAGCTCTTTTTCCGGCTGGGTATAACGGGTCAGAACTATTTCCCGACCGTCAGTGGTCGGAAAGTGGACGTCGAGCATTTGCACGGCGGCGAACTTTTCGATGACCGCACGGGGCGTCAGGCCGCTGGCACAGCGTTTGAGCCGGGCTTTGAGGGTGACTTGCAAGCAGTAGGATAGGAACGAGATGAAGATATGAGCCTTGATGCGCTCCTCAAGTTGGTGGTGGATCGGACGGATAGATAAGTCGCCTTTGAGTTCCTTGAAGGCTTGTTCGATCTCGGTGAGTTGGAGATAATACTCCCAAAGTTTGACCGGATTGGTGCCGGTGATGTTGGCACGCAACAGGTAACGGCCCTCGCGACGCCACGCCACGCGCAGGGTGGCGCGGTCGATTTGATAGGCCAGGGTGGCGGATTGGTTTTTCCCATCGCCATGGAGCGTGACTTGCACTTTGACGTGACGGGCATCAAGGCCCGCTTCCTTTTTTGCGGCGCCTAGGGCTTGGTGGAGTTCGTCGCGTTTGAGTTGGCGTTTGCGGGTGGTCAGATCAGCCAGGGCTTTGAGGTATTTGCGCAGACGGCGGCGGCGCATGGAGCGTTCCTTGGCGATACGGTCCTCGCTTTGGGCCAAGACATAGGTTTCGCCATCCAGGGGCAGCAGTTTGACTTTGACGCTGGGACGCGCAGTATGCCAAGGCATCTCTAATAAAGGTTTTTCCAAAGCGTTGAGCCGTCCTTTGGGGGTGCCCACCAGATAGGAAACGGGCGGGTTGCTTTGGCGCATTTGAAGCAGGGTTTCCTCGGTGGGGATGCCTCGGTCCATGATCCAGATGCGATCGGCTTTGCCATATTGGGTTTCGATTTTCTTGAGGAAGTCGGCAAGGGTGGTTTTGTCGGTGGTGTTGCCAGCGAGCACTTCGTAGGCGATGGGAAATCCGTCGGGCGTGACGATAAGGGCGATGACGACCTGAACGCAGTCGCCGCGTTTGTCGCGGGAGTAACCGAAGCGGCGGATGTCTTCGGGGTTTTCGGGAGGATTGCTCTCGAAGTAGGTGCTCGTTAGATCATAAAGCAGGACTTCAAATTTGGCGTCGAAGAGAGTGCGCCAACGTTCAGTGAGATGATCGAAAAGCGCGGTCTTGTGCTCAAGAAGTTGATCGTGGCACTGGTAAAGGCGATGGATTTCCACCAGTGAGAAGTCCGCTCCCAATAGGTCTGCCAGGGCGCTGTGATCAAACCAGTGGCGGTGCAGACGCCATTCGCTGCCGGGGTCGATCAGACGGTAGAGGACAAGGGTTTGCAGGATCTGATCCCAGCGGGCACCTTGCCGGCCCGACGGAAGTTTTTCCGCCCAGAATGTGTCGAGTCCGAGTTGTTTCCAGAGTTCGCAGCCAAGCCAACAGGCTCCCCATTGGCGGGGCCGCTCCAGGCGCATTTTTGAAAGGCAGAGGCCGACACTCGCAATGGGCGAATCGTTGGCGGTGGGTAAATGCTCTTGCGGGAACAGTGATACTTGGCGGGGTGGAGACTCGTCATGGTCAAACAATTCCACCGTCCTGCGCCACGATGCTTCCTGGCAACCATTGAGTTCCCCCAGATAGAGCACGTGGCGTTGAAGAATGCGCCCGCCCATAACGCGGCGGTTTTCAACAATGCTCCAGTAAAGATGCTCCTTGCCATCCTTGCGGCGTTTCTTGCAGCGCAAAAACATGATCGCATTACACCATGGCAAACCGAAGGGGCGCAATGGGGCAGGTCGGCACTACAAGCACTTTTGTGAAGTGACCCTCGTGAAATCAAGGGTTCCAGCGCCTAACGACACCGAAAATAGCTGTTTTTCGCCGCGAGTCCGCCAAGTCGGGCTAACATTACCCAAATGACCACGATCCAAGAAAACCGTACGCTGATCGGCATGGTCGGCACCACGGCACGGGCTGGGGCGACCCCGGCCGCATCAGCGCAAGTTGCAGACTTTCTCTGCGATTTCAACTTGCTGGCCCTCGGTTCTTGTCCGGACAGGACGACTGGTGTTCTACCCCGCAGCTATTGGGGTGACGCGTCCATCGTGTCGGACACGGCTTCGGCGGGCATTTCTAACATGGTTCTGCAAACCGTCGGCGGACAGGGGAAAGCAGTCCCACCGGGGTGAATAAGGAATTCCGGGGTTATGGTTATCCCCGGACTAGCGGGGCTGTTGATTAGACAGACGGTCAACAGCCCCGCGCATTCATGCTTGAGCCTTGAATTTTGCATGCCGCGGCAAGTCTCCAAGCCGTAGCTGCCATCATTAGGTGTGGACGATGAGACATGTGGTGCGGTGACGGACTCCTGCAGATATGTGCCGGAATCCGCTGCCCCCTCCCCTCAAACGAGGGGGGGGCAGGTTGCTTGACTAAGGCGAATTTAACTATAATTTCATGTGGAAATGCTTCTTGCCGGGCCGGTCTCCATATTCAGATGTCCATTCCCTTCACTGCATTTGGACCCCAAAAGTGCAAAGCAGCCAATCCGATGACTCAGAACGCACACATTAGACCGATGCCCAAAAGAGATTGCCAATATAGGAATTCTCTTTTCCGCTCAGGGGCAGGAATTTCAATCTCTAACTGTCCAACCGCAGCAATAACTTTTTGCATTCGGTCTACTGACTCCAAGTGGGCTGGCCGTCTTGTTCAGCCAAAATGCTGGGCGGAACTTCCCCATTCATTTCGAGTGATCCATAGCTTGCTCCTTCCCCGACCGGCCACAGCCATCGCCATGCTGTTTGGGATGGTCACATCGGTGCTTACAGCGTCCACCTACTACGTGGATGCCACCAACGGGAGCGACAGCGATCGGACTCCCGCGCAAGCACAGAGCATCAACAGCCCTTGGAAGACGATTCAGAATGCCGCTAACCATATGACGGCCGGTGACACCTGTCTCATCCGCGCCGGAACCTACCGTGAGACCGTGGTAGTGCCGGTGTCTGGAACCGTCGCTGCACCCATCACCTTCCGGCCCTACGGCACCGAGGACGTCAATATCAGTGGGGCCGAGCCCATCACGGACTGGACCCTGGAAAGCACCAATATTTACCGTGCCACAAACATGCCGACGGGCTGGAGCTCCCTAGGTACTGGCAACCAGGTTTTTCAAGACGATGTGATGAAACCCGAGGCACGTTGGCCCAATGCCGGCGGCTCTTATCCCTGGCAAAACAGCACCATCTATCCATCGCCGGACTGGGGCTATGTGGATATCGCCGGATATGACGCCAACGGGCATAACGGCTGGTTCACGGATGCTGGACTCCCTGCACGGACGGGCGCGAACTACTGGGCTGGAGCCAGAGTACATGTGATGGCGGGCTTGGGGTGGACCATGACAAACTCAGTCGTCACGAGCTCTAGCAACCAGACCCTGGTCACCGATGATGCGAACGGGACCGCGATCAACAACTGGGCCGCCATCTCCACAGGAAACGCATACTACCTAAGCGGCATCAAGGGGGAAATGGATAGCGATGGCGAGTGGTTTTATGACACCACGACGAGCCGCTTGTGTTTCTACTCCACCACGGGCGCTCCCTCCAACGTGCAGGTCAAGACACGCCCTTATGATTTCAATCTCTCCGGACACACATTTATCACCCTCAAAAACCTGCGCTTCTCCGCCTGCAACATTCTAGCAGACGCCGCCTCGACCAGTTGTGTTTTTGACGGACTCGACATGAAATATCTCAACCACTCCTCCGCCACCTCGGGCTATTGCGGGCTGACCTTGCGGACTGGTTGCGTCTTGCGCAATAGTGAGTTGGAATTCGATTCCCGAGGCCTCGTTTCTCTGGACGGGACGGATATCCGCGTCATCAACAACACCCTGCACGACTCCGGCTATGAGCCATCATGGACCCGGATGCTTGAGGCAGTGAACGGTGACACCAACACCAATTGCGCACGCAATCTGGTCAGCCACAACACCCTGCGCGACTCCGGGCGATCACTTGTTGGTTTCACGGGCAGGGAATCGATCATTGAATACAATGACATGTCGTATGCCATGAAGCTGACCACCGATGGCGGCATTTATTACGCAACGAACCGGGCAGGTGGTAACACCGTGTTCCGCTACAACCTGCTGCATGATTCGATAGGACCGATAGGGCCCACAGGTCCTGTTAGTTCAATTATGGGCTTGTATCTGGACAACGTGCACAACGGCTGGATCATTCATCACAATATCATCTGGGGCATACCCGGTAACGCCATGCATTTCGGGAACCGGCAGAACTTCAACATGGTTTTCAATAATACCTGCTGGGACGCAGCCGGCGGAGCGCTGAGTACCTACCTCCTGACCGATGGTGAAACCGGCAGCAATATTTTTAACAATCTATTCACCGCGCCCCCCACCGGAGGTGAGGCCGTATGGGCCCAGACGAACCTGCGCTACAATCGCTACAGCGATCCCACATTCGCCTCCGGAAGTTTCCAACTCGCGGCTGGATCCCCCGCCATCAACAGCGGCAAGGATATCCCCGGCATTACCGACGGCTATCAAGGCAGTGCTCCCGATCTAGGAGCCTTGGAATACGGTGCGCCGGATTGGACCGGCAGCGTGGGATACAATGCAAGCGTGCCACCGAGTCCTGATCCCACATATGCATCATATCCAGTCATGGATTTTGCGAACAAGGTCATTGATGGCAGTTTCGAGAGTGGCAGCCTGTCGCCTAATTGGTCGTCATCTGGAAGCAATATTTCCCTGCTTGCCGGCAATGCCTGGAGCGACCCGTTGCTCCGCACCGGCAGTTATGTGTTGAAATTCGCTCCCTCATCGGCCACCTCCGAAGTTTGGCAGTCCCTCACCGGCCTGCTAGCCAACCGGAAATACAAACTCTATTGCGGAGCGAAACCCGAAGATGTGATTGGAAAAGTGCACGGGGCGCGGCAACTGCTCGCCGCCTCCGGCTATGCATCCAAACCGGTGTGGAATACAGAGGGAGCGGTGGCCAATGGCTACCCCGCCAATCCCCGTGCCTCCACCGCCCGTTGGCTGCTCCTCAACTGGGCCTTTGGCATGGGCAGCACCTCGTGGTATGCATGGGACATTCCCTGGAGCGCAGACGGTGGAGTGAACTTGTGCGTCGACCCCTTACAAGCGAATATGACATCTTCCGGAGTTGCTTACATGCTCACGACTTATTGGACCAGAGGTTGCAAACTGGTGAGCAAGAGTGTTGACGCTAACAACACATGGACACTCCACTATACCGCAACCACCGGGTGGTCTGCCTACGTGATTTGGAACGCCAATGAGGTGACCAGTAATTATATTATCCCCGCAGAATGGAATGTGACAAAGTATGGGGGATTGGGCGGTGACTGGGTTTCCCTCAACGGTAAAAAAACCGCGCCCATCAGCGGCGATCCAATTTGGTTGACCAACTGGTAAATGGCATACATGCAAGGTGCACCCGGAAACTTTATGAATATGAATACCATTGCTCGGGATTCCAAGAGGAAGAAATCCAAAAGCGTGAAGGTTCTGAGACATGCCCCACCCGCCAAACGGGGATTTGCCTTGGTCATCACTATCTCGCTGATGATCCTGTTGGTGCTTATCGGAGTGGGTATGCTGACCCTTTCAAGCATCACCCTGCGCACGACCAGCCAGGAAACCGCGATGGCCACCGCACGCGCCAACGCACGGATGGCACTGATGCTCGCCATTGGCGACCTCCAGCGGAACGCGGGCCCTGACCAGTATGTGACCGCACGGGCCGAGATTCTGGACGCCAGCCCGGCCGGGACAGTAGTGAGTGGTGTCAGCCAACCCTATTGGACAGGCACATGGAAAACCGGAGCTGCGGGTCTTGATGTCGCACATAGTGGTGATCCACATGGCCCACAGCGAGGCATCTCGTTTACATCCCCGTCGGGTGCCGCAGATAGGGCCAAGTCGGCCCATTGGCTAGTATCCGATCCTACCCCCGCCACCGCCACCACCCTATCCAGCTATTTGCCCACCACTGGTTTCACCCCAGTGACCACGGGTAATGGATCTAGCAGGAATGCGGTGAAGATAGCCACCAACCAAGGCACGAATTCGACCACTCAGGAAGTTGACGTTCCCTTGGTTAAGATCATGAACCCCAGTGCTTCGTCCACAAATCCCACAGGAGGATTCGGCTACTGGGTTGCCGACGAGGGACTCAAGGCGAAAGTGAACATGGTGGACCCGACGATGGCTACAGCGACTCCCGCACCCGACGCAGCCCAAAAACAAACCCACTTCCTAGCCTCTCAGGCCAACGCAATCCAGAAGGTCAGCAACACAAAAGGCAGTCTGGTCAAAGACAGTACGAAGGATTTCAGGACAGCTAACACTACGGATCAATTGGGAAAAACCGTCACATATGGAACCATCGGCCTCCTGCCGACGATATCTACCGGAGCGGATCTCAGAACCTTCATGCCCGATATCACCACCGAAAGCCGCGGTGTGATCGTAGATGTGAAGAATGGCGGACTGAAAAAGGATCTGACATCAGCGTTCGAGACTAGTGCCGCGAATACTGCCGCATACACCAATCTTGTGACCAATTACGGGTATGACAGCCAGAGTGCTTACCGGAATCATGCAAAACTCAGCTGCCCATCTGCCCCGGCGACAACCGGGTATGGGAACATGACCGATGGTTTGCCGTGGATTGCGTTGTACACGTATTACAACACCTACAGGAGCAAATTGGACGCGACTCTGCTTCCTCCTATTGCTGCCCAGGCCGTTGGCAATGTCACTGTGGTCGGATATACACCCACCACTACAGATGCGGGTGGCGGCACGCAGTTGGCGAGTAGTCTGCCGAGTTCCGTCTCTCCCCGCTTCGTGGTGTCTAATCTCAATCTTCCAAGTGGCAGCGCCTGTGGGAAATTCGGTGGCTTGGTTCCGGAAGTTATTGCCCAACGTATGGACATCGGAATGATGTCCTATAAGTCGATCGACAGCACAACAGGTGAAACCCTTTACAAGCTTCAGGTTTGCTACCACCCGCAGTTGGTCCTCTACAATCCATACAATTGCAGGCTACATCTCCCCACCGGGTTTTATTACACCAGACGATATAAGACAGGCACAGGTAATGGTGATCACTATATCAATGTGTGGGTGGATGGTAAGAAGGTGACCAGGAGCACTAATGCGTTTGCTGGTGTGTTGTTAAATCAAATGACCACGTGGTATGGAAACGCCTATGTCATGATAACAAAGGGTGGCGAATGCGACGACGGCCTGGCACCGGGGGAAACACGGGTGTTCGGTCTTGTACAAGATGTCCAGTGTGACAACCTGGCACGGGCGATCATCTGCGATAGTTTGATGGCGCATGGCAAGCTCTCGGCGGATCGTATGCACTACGCTGACTTGCCGACCTATACGGATGCACCATATAGTCCGGATCCTGCTAATGTTCCAGCTTGGTATCAGAATGGACCACCGTACGCGGGAACCAAGGATGGCAGCGCAGATGTGGTGGTCTCCATTGACTCTCCAAATCAAGTCACATACACATACGAGACAAAATGCAACGATGGTGAAGTATTTATCGACCCCAACACAAAGTGGCCATGCTCTGACGGAGGTGGTTCCCAACATTGTTTCGTCGTCAATGGTCCTGATGAATCCTCTGCTGGGAAGGGATGGCCGCCGCACATGGCCATCAGTTCCATGCTGGGGCAAGAGTACATCTTGTGCAGTTATTTCATTCGCACCAAGGGCATGAATACCTCCGCTGCCACTCCAAACAGTAAAACCTATTTCGACGGCGACGATCTGATTCCCATCTTTCATGGAAATGCAGCTTATTTTTCCCCGTTTGAAACTTATTTTAGCCCATCCAGACATGAGCTGTTCATTAACGATTTTGGCAAAGCCTACTCCAGTGCCTCGGAGGTTGAAACTTACCAGAAATCCACTTCCGACGCGTGGGAAACGTATTACGGCAACTACAGCGCGGGCATCAACGATGGCACTACCCCGCCGGCCCGCCGGGTGCTGCGGGACGTCCCTGAGCAGCCTTTGCTTTCGATCGGGCAGTTCATGCATATGCCCACCCTTGTCTCTGGTGATTCAGGGGCGGCGGGGAATTCCCGTGATCCAGGATCGATGTATATCGGGGGCTCAATGTGCAGCCCTTTTATTTCCATCGATACAAATGCCATGGTGGACAACAATAGCGGGACACTTTTGTTGGATGATAGTTATATGGCCAATGATGCCTTGTTTGACCGCTTTTTCTTTTCCACCGTCCCGCCGGCCAGCCCTGACAAGAACGCACCGCAACAGTGGACGGATTTTAACACCTCGAACTCCGGGTCAACCGTGGTTTCCAATTCACCCCCGCTGCCCAATTCTCGGATCAAGCCATACGGTAGAAACGGATCACTGCCGCTTATGAGCGACCTCCGCGACTTCGACAAGGCGGCTGCCAACCTCATGTTGGATGGCGCATTCAATGTGAACTCCACTTCGGTCAACGCGTGGACGGCTTTCTTGTCCAGTCTATCGGGTAATAATCTGCACATCTGGGATGCGGTGGCTAGAGGGAGCGCCGATATCCAGTCTGGCACTCTCCAAAATTTCATCCCACGTTTCTGGTCGGGCGGCACGGGCAGCGTCAATCAGCCATGGAGTGCCGGCCGCGCGCTCTCGCCTAATGATGTCTCGCAATTGGCGGCCAATATTGTGCAACAAGTCAAGACCCGTGGACCCTTCCTCAGCATGTCGGATTTCCTGAATCACCGCTTGGGGAAAACTAACAGTGCTATTACCCGCGTCGGCTGTCTGCAAGCGGCTATCGATAAGTCACCCATCAACAACAACATCAAAGCCGCAGGGACTGCCGTCAATGCGAAGCCAAGCGGTATGTTGATGACTAATTTGGCCCCTAAGACTTTGCCAACTGTTAACACTGACAATCTGCATGACGGACAAGACGGGGCGGGTAGCCTGCTTACCACCGCTTTTGGCATGCCCGGATACCTTATGCAACAGGATATCGTGCAGGCATTTTCCCCGGCGATGACGGTGCGCTCGGACACCTTCCTGATTCGCGCTTATGGCGAGTGCGTTAATCCGCTTACTGGTGAGATTCAGGCCAAGGCATGGGCAGAGGCCGTGGTCCAGCGGGTACCCGATTTTGTGGATTCCACCACAGATCCCGATCCCTCGGTGGCCATTCAAACAGATCCATCAGGCAATGCTAATCCGGTCCCTACTGGCGTAGCCAAACTCAACTCGACTACCGTCAACCTTAACCTCGGCCGCCGTTTCAAAGTGGCGGGCTTCCGCTGGCTTTCCCAAAATGAACTCTAAAATTCCTTGTCTTGCGCTGTTCCTTCTGGCCGGTCTGTCTCACTTGTCTGCACAGGCACCGCCAGAGGAACATAAGGTACGTTTCCGCACCATCGGTTGGCAGGTGTCATTCGACGATTTGTATTATGAACTGAAAGGTCGTGATACCAACGTGTTTGTCACCGAATCAGCACGCTCCATTTTCTACGACGCCCCGAGGGAGAAAGAAATCGTATTCTATCGTCTGGTTCCCGGAACTGATGACAAGACCAAGAAGACACGCGAGGTGGCTGCCACGGTGGATATTACCAATGCCGGGCACATTGTCTTGTTGCTGTTCATGACGGACCCCGCTTCACCCAATCGCTACCGTGTAACTGCCTTCCCCGATGACCCGAAATCATTCCCATTTCCGAGCTGCCGTTTTATCAACCTCACCAAGGTTGATCTCCGTGCCACATACGGGGATCAGAATGTCGAAGTGAAGGGCAAGGGCATGGCTCTGGCATATCCTAAACTGAAAGCCGACGACGAAAGCGATACTCGTTATACCTCCGTGAGCATGGACACCCCGGAAGGTCCGCATCAGCTATACGGCAACAACTGGGTCGCGCGTCCTAACCGACGCACACTTGTGTTTATTTTCCCGCAGGACGATAGGATATGTGTGATGCGAGTATCGGATGACATAGGTATCTTCCTCCCGCCGCCGAAATAATGGTTGCCAAAAGAGATTACTTACATTGCCCGTCCTTGTTTTTCTTCTGGGAGCCAAGTTCCTCCTCAATCGAAATCCCACCAATTTCACCAGACTTTTCATGAAACAAATCCCCTCTGGGAGAACCTGCGCGCTTCTCCTCCTATCCATGTTCGTCTCCCATCAGGTTGCGCCTGGCGCCATGATTGCGGAGGATTTCGAGTCTTACAAGACCCAGACGCCTGTTGATGGACAGGGCGGGTGGTTCGCCTCCCTTTACGGCCAGCATCCGGCAGGCACTGTTGTCGCGGGTAATGATGATTCCAACCGAACACAATATCTCCAAGCGCCGGGAGGGTCGGATCACTACGACAATTGCAAGCTCACTCCCGAGCTTCAGGCCGATATCCGCAAGGCCCGGGTGATTTGGATTTCCGTGGCCCACAGAGGGCAATGCTCACTGAGTTTCGGCGATTTCCGGGTGGATTTCGACAGACGCATTTCTTGCAACCAAGCTAATGCATTCAGCATTACCGGCATGGAGAACGAGTGGAAAGCCAACACGTGGGAGGAATCGGTCTTCGTGCTCGAAAAGCAGGACGATGGCCAATACAAGGCCCGGGCCGGGAGACGTTTCCGTTCCGGAGCCAAAGACCAGACATTCCCAGGCGACGCGATGTTTGCGATCATGCCAGCTATTGCTCCCAAACTTTTGGCTTTGGACTCCTGGGCGTCGGTTATGTTGCGTTTGGATGGGAACAACGCCGTCGATGACCTGAAGATCGGAACATGCGACAGCCTGGATGAGCTTCCCTTCAAAATCGAGGCCCCGAAGAAGCTGAAACCCGAATTTTCTCCGATCCTGGACCATGTGATCCCCCCCCGTGAGGCGATGGATATGGATGGCATCTGGGAAGCGGTGCCGGTGTCGGCGGGCGAAAACGCCTCCCCGGAAAACGGGTGGAGACCCGTCCTTGTACCCGCCAGTCATAGCGACCTGTTTAGCGCGGAGAAGAGCGTCGTATGGTTCCGCCGGAAATTTGAGCTTCCCGAAAAAAAGCCCGATGCCAAGTATGAGGTGTGTTTCGAGAGAGTCACGGATCGCTGCGAAGTCTTTGTCAACGGGAGTTCCGCCGGAGCAAGCGATGATGGGTTTTTCCCGTTCCGTATCGATGTCACGCCTTTCATACGTCAAGGGACGAACGAGCTGTTGGTGAAGGTCTATGGTCCCACCGATGCAACCGTGACCGGGAAGCGGCCGCAAGGTCTCAATTTCCTATATTGGAGCTATGAAGGCATTCACTTTCCGGTGCATCTGGAGACCGTCGGCATGGTCTCCATTGAGGATATCTTTGTCATTTCCATCCTCACTCCCGCCTCCTCGCTGGAGACCCGGATCGAGGTGAAAAACCACTCCGCAAAGCCTGTCAGCGCCCAGGTGACTGCGGCCACGCAGGAAGGAGAGTTCCGCTACAAGCCGGTCCCGATCAACCTGGGACCAGGGGAAACCCGGACGGTCGTCCTCAAGGAGCCTTGGAACAACCCACACCTCTGGCAGTTGCACGACCCACACCTCTACAATC
>Ga0073936_10009595_pt1 | contig 12013 bp, 10 predicted proteins | sample AliMusrvi5mmetaG_FD_87041 | JGI IMG/M metagenome (GOLD analysis project Ga0073936, IMG submission 87041) | Freshwater lake bacterial and archeal communities from Alinen Mustajarvi, Finland, to study Microbial Dark Matter (Phase II) - Alinen... | ecosystem: Environmental > Aquatic > Freshwater >... | reverse complement strand
GCGATCGAAGCGTTTATTGCGGCGTATGGGCCAACGGCCAAGCCGTTTGTCTGGCGCAAGCGCGAAGTCAAAGGTTCGCAACTGCGCAATACTATCTCTAACTTTTGCAATTAAGCACTAGTTTATGCCGGCTTGTCTGGCGCCGTCTCCCTCACCCTGGCCCTCTCCCAGCGGGAGAGGGAAGAATTGGGGTGCCGATGACGCTTGCGCGAACGTGTGGCGCGTGCTGCCGGAACTGGCCGCATTGATCGGCGCGGGGTGAGGGAACACGACGGCAGGACAGGATTCGCTGCCGTGAGCGGGAAATCCAATCGTCCCGGTAGGGACGACCGAAAATAGCCCCCCAATTTATTGGGGGGATTGTGTCATAACAATAGTGCCAAGTCCCGGCAGGGACGGCCGAAACGCCTCGGTTACTCCCCTTCGGTCGTCCCTTTCGGGACTTTGGGCACACCGCAACGGCCGAACCCGCCAGTGAACTGGCGGGCGATTATCGGTTGTCCCGGTCGGGACAATATCACCTCAGAAGAGGCAATCAGGTGAGCAATCATTATGGCGCATGATGTCTTTATCTCCTTTTCCACGGCGGACAAACTGACCGCCGATGCCGTCTGCCACGGGCTGGAGGCCGCGGGGATTCGCTGCTGGATCTCCTCGCGCGACATCCCGCCGGGGATGGATTTCGGCGAAGCCATTACTCTGGGCATCGAAGGGTGCCGCATCATGGTGCTCATCTTTTCCGCCCAGGCGAACGCCTCCAAATATGTCATCAAGGAGGTGACGCTGGCAGTCGGCGAAGAATTAACCATCATCCCCTTCCGCATCGAAAACGTGCCCGCCAGTGGTGCGTTGAAATATCACCTGAGCAACCCCAACTGGCTGGACGCGCTCGACGAACCGCTGGCGGCGCATATTCAGGAGTTGCGGGCCTCCATCACCCGCTTGCTGCCGGCCGCACCTACGCCACCGCCCTTCTCACCCCCGGCGCCGGTGGAACCGGTGGTCGCCATCCCAGTACAACTGAACCTCGAATGGGTCACCATCCCCGGTGGCGACTTTCTCTATGGCGAAGACAACGCACGGAAATACTTGCCCATCTATCAGGTGATGAAATATCCGGTCACCGTTGCACAATACCGGCAATTCTGCACGGCGACGGGGTGCGAGATGCCCGACGCGCCGAGTTGGGGGTGGCAGGACACGCACCCGGTGGTCAACGTCACCTGGGAAGACGCGGCGGCCTTCGCGGCCTATGCCGGGGGAGCGTTACCCACCGAGGAAGAATGGGAAAAAGCCGCGCGCGGCACGGACGGACGCGTCTATCCGTGGGGGAATGACTGGGATGCCGCCAATGCGCACTGTTCACAGATGTACTATGGTGAGGCCAAACAGACAGCCCCCGTGGGGAGCTACCCGGTTGGCGTAAGCCCCTATAAGTGCCTGGATCTGGCGGGGAACGTGTGTGAGTGGTGCGACAGTAGGTATTACAGCGACAAGAAGGATACGCGGGTGTTGCGCGGTGGGAGCTGGGCCAACATTTATCCGGGCAACTTCAGCACTACCAACCGGTACCCCGGCGATTCGACGTTCAGGTTCCGCAACAACGGGTTCCGGTGTGTGCTTCGGACGCCCGGACCGTAATACCCTGATGGAAGGCCAGACAGGGGAGCGCAGAGCTTGTCTGGCGCCGTCTCCCTCACCCTGGCCCTCTCCCAGCGGGAGAGGGAAGACTTGGGGTGCCGATGACGCTTGCGCGAACGTGTGTCGCGTCGTTGCCGGAGCTGGCCGCATTAGTCGGCATCCCCTCTCCCGCTGGGAGAGGGGCGCGGGGTGAGGGAACACGACGGCAGGACAGGATTTGCTGCCGCGAGCGGGAAATCCAATCGTCCCGGTAGGGACGACCGAAAATAGCCCCCCAATTTATTGGGGGGATTGTGTCATAACAATAGTGCCAAGTCCCGGCAGGGACGGCCGAAATCCGTGATGGCTCACAATTCGACGATACGGGTGTTATCGTCCCAGATATACCGAGCGTCATACGGAATTTGATACCGCTGGAGAAAAGTCAAAAATTCTTTCTGATACGTTTGCTGGTGGTGATGCTTTACTTGTTGTTCAATATAACCGCGCACATTCGGCACCGCGGCATTTCCAACACTGAATGCTCCATACCCCTCCTGCCAGGCGAAATGTTGTAATGCTGGCATCTGTTCATGCAACCATTTCGATGACGGCGCCTTAAGGAGTTGGATCGCTTTGGCGATTGATAGCGAAGATGGTAGAGAAATCAACGCATGCGCGTGGTCTGCCTCTCCTCCGATGACGGCATCCTCCATCCCTTTAGCCCGTGCTATACCTCCCATGTATGCTCAGAGGCGCTCTCGGATCTCCGGGGTCAGGCACGGGATGCGTTCTTTTGTACTGAAGATGTAATGGATATAGCAGCTGACAAACGAGTGATTTGACATTGCTGGTTCGACACTTTCGGCCGTCCCTACCGGGACTTTGGGCACACCGCAACGGCCGACCACGCCGGGAGTCAACAACACGGTGCTGCGCGGAACCAGGTCGTTGCGCGATGTCGCACGGAGCTGGGTGATGCTCTCAGGACGCCCGGTGCTCTCGCGCGTGCTCGCGAGACCATTCGATGTAACTCATGACTTCGCGCTCGCGCGCCATACGGGGTCTGACTTGCGATGCTCGCGGGGATCAGGCGCCAACACACCAGGACTCCATGCGCGCCGGGCGGCTCACTGCCCCTGCTGATCCACCCAGGCTTCCGCCGCGGCTTTGAAGGCCCCGTGGCTGTTGCCGCCGGCGCCGGGGAAGCCGCAGTGCTGCACCAGGTAGACGGTGATCAAGTCGCGGCGTGGATCGATGGTCATGTTGGTGGCGTGGGCGCCGCCGTGGCCGAAGACGCCGTTTGCCGTGTCCCAACCGAAGCCATATTCCGCCTCCACGGCGTCGCCGGTTTGCTTGCGGGTCATCGCGCGCACCGCGGCGGTGGACAGGAAGCGCCGGTCCTGATAAACGCCGTCATTGAGCACCATCTGGCAGAAGCGCGCCACGTCGACCGCGGTGGAAAAGAGGCCGCCGGCGGGCATGGGGTAGCGGGTGGCGCGGTCGTCCAGGGGGTGCTGGAGCTGGGCCAGCGGGGCTTCTTCCAGGCCGGCGCCGTCCGCGGTGGGCCGATACGTCTTCGCCAGGCGCGTCAGTTGCGCAACGCTGGGCCAGAAGGTGGTGTCAGTCATGCCCAGCGGGCCGAAGAGGCGCTCGTCCATGAATGTCTCATAAGGCTGACCGCTGACCACTTCGATAATGCGCCCGGCGGTGTTGATGCCGGCATTGGAATACTCGTAGCGCGTGTCGGGCGGGAACTGCAGCGGGGTGATGGCGTAGCTACGTGTTGCCATCTCCAGCGTCAGGCGGTCCAGAGTGGGCACTTCCAGGGCCGACATGAAGGGCATGCCGCTGGTATGGGAGAGGATATTGCCCACGGTGATGGGATGCGCCGGTTTGCGCAGCACCTGGTGCTCCGCGTCCCCCTCCACGATCAGCCATTGCCCGGAGAATTCCGGCAGATAGGCCTCCACCGGGTCGTCAACGCGCACCGTCCCCGCATCCACCAGCATCATCAGCGCCGCGGCGGTGATCGGCTTGGTCATCGAGGCGATCCAGCACAGGGCGTCCGGCAGCATGGGGCGCTGGCCGGCGATGTCCGCCATGCCGACCGCTTCAAGGCCCAGAATCTCCCGACGATTCGCCGCCAGCACCACTGCGCCGGCCAATTCCTGGCGCGCGACATAGGGCTGCAAGACCGGGGCGAAGAGCGGAGGAGCCGGAGAGGTGGAAGACATGGCAGGATCCTTTCGTCAGGTGAACCGTGTGCGCCATTATAACGCGTCTTCCCGGTTTCGTCAGCAGCGACCTGCGCCGGTGTCGGGTTACCAGGTCCTATCTGTCCCATCCGTCCTATCTGTCCTATGAGTCCTGAACAAATCCGGCAACGAACCACACAGGCGGATAGCGCACGGGCGCCACGTTTCCGTGGCGCCCGCGGCGCTGTTTACCGTCCGTGTCGCACCAACGGACTGCCGCCGGGGTGGAACGGCGCCTTAGCCGGCGGGGGCGGGGACGCTTTTGGGCGCCGCCGCGACGGCACTGCCCTCCCGTGCAAACCAGCCGGTGTTGTTGAGCATCTTAACCAGATTGTCGACGAGGATGCCCAGCACCGTCGTGTTGGCGAGCACCAGCTTCACCAGACCGGGGATGGGCAGCGACTGGATGAGGGTGAGGGCGTCGGCCACTACGGCCTGCTTTTTGGCCGCCCCGTTGCCCGGTTCCTCGACGGACTTGATGAGTCCGAGGAGGAGCGCCGTCACCATGGCGACGGCTTCAACGATTTTCGTGATCATAGGTCTGCTCCTTTCCAGCGACACGCGGGGATCCGCGTGCTGTGTCGGCACGGCCGGCGATATTGCCGGCCGTGCGAATGATTCGCGCATCAGTCATTCCGGCGCGGCGCGCGCCACGCCGTCGGCAATGGCCTGCGCGAAGGCCTGGCGGATACGCGGGGTGCGCAGCCAGCGTTCTTCGCGTGGATTGCTGATGAAGGCCAGTTCCACCAGCACCGCGGGCATCTTTGTACGGGTGAGCACGTAGAATTCGCCCGCTTTCACCCCGCGATTGCGCAACGGCAGCGGACGCGTGAACCACTGCCCGCGTTGCCCGGCCACCTGCTGCAGAATTTCCGACAGGATGTCGTTGGCCAGGGGTTGGCTGTCCGGGTGATGCCGCCACACTTCCACGCCGCCCGCGTTCGCGTCGCCGGCGGCGTTGCAATGAAGGGAGACGAACAGCGTGGCGTGCGAGGCGTTGGCGCGTTCCACGGCGCGGGTCAGCGCCTCCGCCTGTACGGGATTGGTGGTCACGCCGCGCGCGCGCAGCAGGTGCGCCGCCCGCCGCGCGACATCCAGCGTGACTTCCGCTTCAGTGAGTCCGCCGGGGCCCACGGCGCCGGGGTCGGGTTGACCCGCCACGCCGATATTGTGGCCCGCATTGAGATAGACGTACATCGACACCTCACTTTCCGCCGCATGATTCGGGGTCCGCCGGGCTGCCGCCGGAGAGCAGGTGCAGCGCGTCGTCATCTGCTATGCCGCTCTTGCGCAACAGCAAGAGCAGCACCATGTTGATTTGCCGCACCGCCCCCGCCAGGTTCCCCATCGCGCGCTCCAGGCGGATGATGACGAAAAGCAGCACCACGGCTAACGGCCCCAGTTGGAGCAAGGCCAACGGGTCAAATTGCATAGGACACCTCCGGTGAAATTTAATACACGCGCAGCGGCGCGGCGGCGTAGACCGGGGCGCCGTTCTGCGGCGTGCCGGTGACGGCGTTGCCGCTGTAATCCGGGACACTGGCGCACGGTTGCCCACCGGGCCCTTCGTTGAGCAACCAGCGCGCCAGCAGGCCGCCGGTGATGCCGTCGCTGCCGTGCCCCTCGGCAATGCTCTTCACCTCGGCGGCGCCCAGCGGGCGGTTGTAAACGCGCAGATCGAACAACTCGATATGCGCCGCCCCATAGCCGCTGTAATATCCCATCTGCAGCGCGGCACTATACCCGATGCCGGCGAATGCGCCGGGGACCTGGTATTGATACGTCTCCTCGTTGCCGTTGACATAGAGGCGCATCTCCGGCGCGCTGGTGCTGGCCTGAAAGGTGGCCGCCAGGTGAAAATAGGCCCCGGTGGTCACATCCGTCGACCCGATGCGCTGGTAATAGGCCGCGCCATCCGCGGAGCGCACCAGTCCGGCGAACGCTTTCTGGTAAGACCCGCTGTTCGGACGCACGCTGAAGAAATAGCCCAGCGGCGTGCCGGAGTTGGTGCAGTGCAGCACGGTATTGACCAGCGCCGGGTTGCCCACGCGGCACCAGCCACAGACGGTGAGCGCGCCGGTGGGACGGCAGGCCGCGCCGAAATCCACATAGGGACCGGCGGACAATTGCAGCGACATGGTTTCCTTCCTTTCCGAATAGCATAAGCTTGAACGCGCGAGGGTGACGCCTTCACCACCAATCCTGAAGCCTACTCTCGCTCCGCGAGAGGAACGGTGGGCGGCTCGCGAGGACGCTCGCCCTCCCGACCTGGCACGGCAAGCGTATCGCAATAAGCGGGAGGGCGAGCGTCCCCGCGAGCCAAAGACGTAGCGCAAGAGGTTAGGGTATTCACGAGCCACAATCCCCCCAATAAATTGGGGGGCTATTCTCGGTCGTCCCCATTCGGGACGATTAGACGCCGAAAATCCGGGTGGGAGACAATGCCAGCGTGCCGTAGCATGGGGGAGAATCCTTATTTTCAAAAACCAAAGCGCTCAACGCCGGGCTAGCAGCCTGCGGATAAAGTATCGTTGTGCGTTGATGCCGAGATTTTCGCGTCAGGGAAGCATCACGCGGAAAGATCGATGGCAACGCCGACGAGAGTTTATCCGCGGGTTGCTACAGCACCGGCACACGCAGGCAACAGTCGATCAAGCCCCAGGAACCAGGCAGGTTATTGGCTGATGGCTGGAGACGCGAGAGTTTGATGCGGATCACATCCCCCGCCTGCCATCCCAGGTTGGCCACGGTTTCCGACCAGCTCACGCGGTCCAGCACTTTCTGCGTGCTGTTGCACGCCACATCGCCGGAGACTTTGCCGGCATAAGTCGAGTCCCACGCGGCATTCGCGCGCGCGGTTGACGCGGAGAATTTCAATTGAATCGCCCGCCCGCCGGCGGCGGTGGTTGCATACCCGAGGACTTCGATGGTGACCACGCCGGTGGCGGACAGGTTGAAAGGCAGGCGAAGTTGCCGGATGACGGCGCATTCGGTCGTCGCGTCAAACAGGTGGCGTTTTATCGTGCCGTTGACGCCGGTGTCGGTATCCAATGGTGCGGGATTTGACGCCGGGTAATCCCACGACCCCGCGGGCAGATCGATCAGGTATTCGCGGTCCGCCCAGCGCACCCCCGCGGTTTGCGCGGCGTCCGCGATAAGCACCTGCCCATCGGCGCCCACCGGCAGGTTGGCCAGCGTCGCGACGCCGTTCGCCACCAGCAGGTCGCCGCGACTGTAATTCGCATGACCGGTAGCCAAACACGGTGTTGGGCGCACTGCCGGCCATGCTCGGTTGCCAGATATAGCGGTTTTGTCCATCTTTCAACAGCATCAGCGACAGTTCGGTGGCGCGGCGCATCATAAAGCGCGCGTTGGGCAGGAAGCGCTGATCGAGGCTGTAGATCATCTTCAGCAGCGGGTCGGCGCTGGGCAGCGTGCTGGCATGACCGCTGTGCACCTCGGAGATGCCCGGGGCGCTCAGCAAGCCGACCGGTTTCCCGGCGCCGTCGCCGGTGAGGTAGTCTTCTTCCATGAGCGTCTGCAACGCGTAGCGCACTTCCGTGTTCAGGAAGGAGACGATGTCGAAACGCGACAGGTAGATTTGTTTCTGCGTGAGCGTGGGGTAGGCGTAATACCCGTAGAGCGGGATGGCCAGCTTGCCGAATTGCGGCTCACTGGTGGCGCCGCGCACGCCACGCTCGCTGACGCGGCCGGCGAGCGCGCCGCCGGTAACTTTCACCTGCTCCCAGGTGTCGCTGTCGATCGTTTCCACGCTGCACACCTGTTCCATCGCCGATTCCACGCGGATGAGATCGAGCAACTGGTCGCTCATCGCCGGCGGCAACACCACATAGTGTCCGGTGCTGCCGTCCACGGAGAGCGCGCGTTGTTCGTCGCGACGGATCACCTCCCCGTCCGCCCGCGTGGCGATGGCCAGGTGCGGCAGATCGTCGCGCGTGAGCGTCCCGCGAATGTAGTGTTCGGCCGCGCGTCGACCGGCGTGCAATGGCGCGTCCGTGTCGGTAGCCTCGTCGACGGCTCGCGGGGCATTGAGACGCGTTTCCAAATCAGCGATCTTCTCCTGGGTGGCGGCCAACTCGGTCAGCGCCCGCGTGAGCTGCTCGCCGGCCAGCGCGTGTTCGGCGCCGCGTTCCGCGCGGGAGTGCTCGATCTTCTTATTGATCTGGCGGGCCTCGGCCACCACCTGCCGCAGATCATCCACTAACAGGGTCATCTCGGTCGTCATCGGATCATTCTCCTTTGTTCGTATCGCCACGCCTGCAGCAACTGCTGCACAACCCACACTTCCGCGGGATCCGGGAGCGCCGGATCCGCGCCGGGACACATCGCGTCTTGCGCCGCGCGCACCGTGCCGATCCGCGCCTCGGTATTCGCTGGGAAAGTCACCGCGCTCACTTCGCGCAGCACCACTTCGGTGAAACGCGCCTGCTGTCGCGCGCTGTCCCAGACCTCCCGCACCGGGACAAAACCGACGGACAGCCCGCGCACCGCCCCCTGGCGGATGAGGCTATGAATTTCCCGCGCGCGCGCCACCTCCAGGTTGAGCTGACCGTGTATCCGCAACCCGGTCTGGTCCTCCACCGCCGTGGTCACCAACCCGATCGGCTCTTCCCGGTGGTGCATCCACAACAACACCGGCTGCGGATTCTCGCGCAGCGTGTTGGCAAAACTGCCCGGGTCGAAGGAGGTGCCGTAGGCATCCACCACACCGAAGACGTTGGCATACCCCACAAATTCCCCCTCTGCCAGCTCCGCGCGCGTCTCCAGCACCAGCGGGAACGCCCGCGTCAGATATTGGTGCAACCAGCTCTGCATGCCACGCCCTCCTTTCCTCGCGTTTTGTTTCTTCCGGCGTCCAAAACTATTCAATATACTCAAGCCCATGCGGATATCCTGATGAGCGCGACAGCACGGTGCCGCAATGTATACCTCCGCACGCTCACTCCACCCGCTGCATGCCCGACGGGGCCAGCAAGGCGTCGCCGCCGGGGAGCGGGTCGGCGCCGGTGGCGCGGCGTTTTTCATTCACCGTCAGCCACCACGCCTGCGCGGTGCGTTCCACCACCGCGTTCTGTTCATCGCGCAAGGCGGCGATGGCGTCGCGGTCGTAGTCCAACTCCAGCCGGTCGTCGCCGTATTTGGGCACGAGCCAGTTGCGCAACTCGTCGCGCCAATAATCCGCCAACCCGAGCACCGTGCTGGTATAGAAATGGCGCAGCGCCTGTGCAAAATTGGCAAAGGTCTGGCTGCCGCGGATGCCCACCAACTGCCCGGGCACCGCCAGCGCTTCGGCGATTTCCACTGCGCTGGCCGGGTCGGCCGTGCCGCTGAAAAACTCTTTGGGGGAAAAGCCGACGGCCTGGAATTCCGCCCCGTTCTGCAGGAGCATCACGCTGCCCGCCCGTTCAGCGCCGGCGTATTTGTCGCGCAGTTCCTTCTTCAGACGCTCGTAATCCGGTTCTTGCAACCGCCCCTGCACCCGATAAATGCCCGACGGCATGGCGCTGTTCTTCAACAGGTTGTAGCGGAAGCGCCGTTCCGCGGTATTGGTGTCGATGGAGAGCGCCGCCGCGCACAGCGGGGACAGCCCGCGGAGTTCGTTGAGCGGATCCTCATACCACAGATGCAACACCTGCGCCGCACTGAGCGGCGCGTTGTCAAACAGATAACGGTGCGGGTCGGCCAGTTGCGCACCGGCCTGTACCAGCACGCGGTCCGGGGGCAGCGCGAAGGCCATGCGCGGCGCGTCGTCGCCCGTGGCCGCCGGTCCGACAAAACGCAGGAAGGCATTGCCGTCCAGGTCCAGGTGGAGCATGGCGCGCTGCATGAAGGCCGACCACCCCTGATGCGGGTTGGGCCGGCGCAACAGGCGGCACAACGGGTGAGCCGCGGCCACCGCCGTCTGCTGACCGGCGTTGCCGCGGCGATAGACGCGCCACGTCAAACTGCCCATGGCCAGCCCGCGCAAGCGGATGCAGCGGTAGGCATAGACGTTTTGCGCATAGCCTTCGGACGCGTATGCCCGGTACCCCGCGCTCATGCCCGCGGCGTCCGCCAACCCCACGCGCACCAGGTAGTGTCCCATTTCGCTCCGCGCCAGCCACTGCCGCACGCGCTGCCATACGGTTCCACGCATTCCAACTCCTTATCCCGTCGGGAACTGTCCCCCGGTGCTACCGTCCTCTGGCGCGCCAGGGCTAAAAAATCCGGATATCGCTGCCGCTGCTGAAAAGGTAATCCGGCGCCAGGCAGAGCACCAGTCCGTCGCCGTCGTCGGGAGAGCGGCCCACGCGGGCTTTGAAGCGCTCCTTGGCTTCCAGTTGCTTGACCTCGATCCCATGACGCGTGGTCCAGGTATAACGCCGTTCGCAGAGATCGGCTTCCAGCGTGTCCGGCGGGTCGCGCAACGCCAGGCGCGTCAGGGCGTCCGCGGCTGCCGCGCACATCTCCGTCGCCAGATCAGCATAAGCCTCCGCGGCATAGGGCGTGCCGTTGAAGTGCACCACATGCACCTGGAAATCCGTGAACGCCGCGGCGAGCGTCGGATCGGCGCGCAGCAGGTCGATGACCCCGTTGCCGAATCCACCGCCGCCATCCACCCGAATGTGCAGGCTGTTCACCCCGCACGCCGCCAGCGCCCGCGCTTCCCGCGTGATGCACCGGACGTAGGCCAGCGTATCCTCCTGGGCGAAGCGCGCCGCGCGCCAGGCGGTGTCGCCGCGGGTAATGTAGAGCGTGCCCACGTCGGCGCCGTAGCGCGCGACATCCACCCCCATGCGGGCGCGACTGCCGTCGGCCGGGGCCCGCGCGTCGCGCGCCGCCGCCGCCGCGAAGCGCCCGACCGGCACCAGCGTGTCGATGGCCAGCGTCAACGGCGCCACCCCCAGCACGCGGAAGAGGAACTCGGCATCCGGGCGGTAGATCACTCCCGGTTGCCATGGCATCTCAAAGGTGAACTCGTCGGGCCGGTGTTCCGCCACGACCGCGGCATGCGCGGCGAGCATCTCCTCCACATAGGCCCGGCGCACCGCCCCCGGCACTATCTCGCGCCCCTCCCGCACATTCGGATGCTGCAGGCAGGAGATGCGAAAGTTGCGCACGCTGGGCACCGCGGCAACCTTATGAAAGCGGCTGGTGCGCGTGCGCGGATTGGCGAGCATCAGCACGATGGCGATGCCGCCGCTGGTCATCGAATCTACCGCGTCGAACACATAATCCGCCACACCCTCCGCCTCATCGAGCACGAACATCAAGTAGCGGCCGTGCTGCCCCTGCAGGCGCTCGCTCCCCTGCCCACCGGCATCATGGGTCGCCCGTCCGCGGGCAAAGTGCTGGGGGCCGCGCTCCAGCGCCAGGTCCAGCATCTTGCCCGGCAACCCTTTGCCCGCCCGATCGACCTTAATTTCCTTCCAGAGCAGATCGTGTACCTGTTCCCAGGTCGGCGCGTAGGTGTAAATGATCGACGGCGTGAAGCAGTCGAAAAAATGGTTGACCAACCCGGCGGCGAGTTTGGTTTTGCCCACGGTATGTCCGGCCTCAATCCGCAGGCGGTGCTGGATGGTCATCCCCGGTTGCCAGTAGCGCAACTGGTCGGCGGCGAGCTTTCCGTGCTCGAACTGCTCCCGTTCCAGTTGCTGGCGCAGCGCCAGCGTGTAGGCCGCCAGCACCTCCGTCTGCCCCGGCGCCTCCGGGGTCCCCGCCCACGGCGTCCACCCCAGCACGTCCCGCAGATACCCCTCCGGGCAAAAGCGATACCGGGTCCGCTGGCGCAAGCAGTGGAGGATTGTCGGCCAGCAGATCGGCAAATTCCGCCGGCAAAGCATCTGCAAGAATGGCCGCGACTCGTGCGACAAGCTCCTCATCAGATAACCGGCTAATTTCATCCTCACGCCCCGCCGCCTTGCCCAGCACGCGATCCAGCAGATACTGCGCCGCTCCGCGATCCGGCGGGGCGACAAAAACCTTCGGGCCCTCTTTGCCGGCTTTTTCAGTCGTCACCCCGCGCGCCAGCAGCAGCAGCGCCTCCACCAGTTCCGGCAAGTGTCGCGCAATCAACGCGTCAGCCTGCTCGACCTCACCGCCCACCCCCGCGGGCGCCGCGCATCCCTCCATTG
>Ga0073936_10009593_pt1 | contig 12014 bp, 13 predicted proteins | sample AliMusrvi5mmetaG_FD_87041 | JGI IMG/M metagenome (GOLD analysis project Ga0073936, IMG submission 87041) | Freshwater lake bacterial and archeal communities from Alinen Mustajarvi, Finland, to study Microbial Dark Matter (Phase II) - Alinen... | ecosystem: Environmental > Aquatic > Freshwater >... | reverse complement strand
TACGGCATCAAGCTGCTGGCCGTGATCAAGTACGCGGACGGCGCCATCGAGGTGCGCGTGCATCCGACGCTCGTGCCGGCCGGACACATGATCGCGTCGGTCTCCGGCGTGTTCAACGTGGTGCTGGTCGAGGGCGACATCGTGGGGCAGACCGCCTATTACGGGCGCGGCGCGGGCCGCCTGCCGACCGCCAGTGCGGTGATCAGCGATTTGGCCGACGTGGCGCGCCGCCTGACGGCTACGGGGCGGTTCCCCGAACCGGCGCCCCGGCCGGCGTCTTCCGCCGTCTACCGCGACCTCGGCGCGATTGTTTCCCGCTACTACCTGCGCCTGTCGCTGCTCGATAAGCCGGGCATGCTGGGGCAGGTGATGACCATTCTCGGGCGGCACGGCATCAGCATCGCCTCCGTGCTGCAGAAAGAAATGCATGCGGGCAAACATGTGCCGGTGATCATCGTCACCGATCAGGCACAGGAGAAGGAATTCGAGGCGGCGCTGCGGACGCTGGACGCCATGGACGGCGTGGGCGGTCGCACGGTACGGATGCGCATCGAGGATCTGGGAGTGGAGAAGTAAGCCATGACGACGCGCGCAACGGAGCTTAAGGTCGCGAAATTCGGCGGTACGTCGGTGGCCGACGCCACTCAGATTCTCAAGGTCTGCGCCATCATCCGCATGGACCCCGCGCGGCGCATCGTGGTCGTGTCGGCGCCCGGCAAGCGGCGTCCTGACGACACCAAGGTGACCGATCTGCTCATCGCGCTGGCCGAACGCAAACTGGCCGGCGGTAGCGGTGAAGCGGAACTCAAGGCTGTTGTGGATCGCTATGCGGTGATCCAGCGCGAGTCCGGCGTGGCGTCGGACGTGATGCGCGAGATCGAGGCTGACCTGCGGAGCCGGCTGGGGTCCGACACCGGGCATCGCGGCCGTTTCCTCGACTTGCTCAAGGCGGCGGGCGAGGATCTGAACGCCCGCATGGTGACGGCCATCTTCAGGAAGCAGGGCGTCGACGCACACTACATCGATTTGAAGACGGCCGGCATGCTGATGAGCGACGAATTCGGCAATGCCATGGTGCTGCCCGAGGCGTACGAGCGGCTCAAGACCCTGCGCGACGCGCCGGGCGTATCGATCGTTCCCGGGTTCTTCGGCTATACCAGGACCGGCGAGGTGGCGACCTTCCCGCGCGGCGGCTCGGACATCACCGGCGCGATTGTCGCGGCGGCGGTCAAGGCTGACGTGTACGAGAATTTCACCGACGTCGACTCGGTTTTCGCGGCGGACCCGCGCATCATCCCTGACGCGCGTCCGATCGAATTGCTCACTTATCGCGAAATGCGCGAACTGGCCTACGCGGGGTTTGGCGTGTTCCATGACGAAGCCATCGTGCCGGCGGTCCACGCGGGCATCCCGATCTGCGTGCGCAACACGAACCGGCCCGAGGCGCCCGGCACGCGGGTGGTGCCAAGCCGTCCCTACAAGCACGGGGAAGTGGTCGGCATCGCCAGTTCCGACGGGTTCTGCGCGATCTACGTCGACAAGTACCTGATGAACCGCGAAGTCGGGTTCGGGCGCCGGTTGCTCCAGATCGTGGAGGATGCCGGGCTGTCCTACGAACACGCGCCGTCGGGCATTGACAACATGTCCGTGATCCTGCGCGAGAAGGATTTTACGGCGGAACGCGAGGCACACGTCGACGACCGGATCCGGACCGAACTCGGCGCCGACGACGTCGAAGTCGACCGCGGCCTGGCCATGGTCATGATTGTGGGCGAGGGCATGCACTACACGGTCGGCGTGGCGGCGACGGCCACGGAGGCCCTGGCCCGCGCCGGCGTGAACCTGGAGATGCTGAACCAGGGTTCGTCGGAAATCAGCATGATGTTCGGCGTCAAGGCCATGGACCGCAAGAAGGCGGTGGCCGCGCTGTACCGGGCCTTCTTTACGGACAAGGAGCAGGCATGAGCACGCGGCCCCGGATTTGCATTTACGACACGACCCTGCGCGATGGCGCGCAGGGCGAGGGCATCTCGTTTTCGAGCACGGCCAAGGTTCGCCTGGCGCAGAAGCTGGACGAATTCGGCGTGGATATCATCGAGGGCGGCTACGCCGGTTCGAATCCCAAGGATATGGACTTCTTCCGCGCCATCCGTACGCACACGCTGCGGCACGCCCGGATCGCGGCGTTCGGCAGCACGCGGCGCGCCCACACGCCTGTGGGCGAGGATGCGAACGTGATGCGTTTGCTGGAAGCGGAAACGCCGGTTGTCACGCTGGTGGGCAAGTGCTCGCAACTCCACGTCAAGGAAGTGCTCCGGACGACACGCGAGGAGAACCTCGCCATGGTGCGCGACACGATCCGTTATCTCAAGGAGCGGGGGCGCGAGGTGATCTTTGATGCCGAGCATTTCTTCGACGGCTACAAGGAGAACGCAGCCTTTGTCCGCGAGGTGCTGCAGGCGGCCGTCGAGGCCGGTGCCGACAGCATCGTGCTGTGCGACACGAACGGCGGCACGCTGACCCACGAAATCTACGGCATCACCGCCGAACTTGTCAAAGTGGTGGCCGTTCCGGTGGGCATTCACACGCACAATGACGCCGGCCTGGCGGTCGCGAACAGCCTGGAGGCGGTGCGCGCCGGGGCCACGCAGGTGCAGGGCACGATCAACGGCTATGGCGAACGCACAGGAAATGCGAATTTGTGCTCCATCATCCCGTCGCTGGCCTTAAAGATGGGTTGCGAGTTGGCATGCGCGTCGTCCCTGGCCGGCTTGCGCGGCCTGGCGCTGTTCGCCGACGAACTCGTGGGGTTGCGGCCCGACGGCAAGGCGCCTTACGTTGGCGAAAGCGCCTTCGGCCACAAGGCCGGCCTGCACGCCAACGCGGTCCAGAAGAATCCGGTCACCATCGAACACATCGATCCGGCGCTGGTGGGCAACCACCGCCGCATCCTGATCTCGGAGGATGCCGGCACGAGCAGCATCCTGCTCAAGGCGGCGGAGCTCGGCATGACCGTGGATCGCAGTTCTCCGGAAGTGAAAGAAGCGCTGCAGCGCATCAAGGACATGGAGCGCGAGGGCTACTCGTTCGAGAGCGCGGACGCGTCGTTCCGGATTCTTGTCCAGAAGATCCTCAAGCGGCACAAGGCGTTTTTCGACCTGGAAGGCTTTCGGGTCATCGTGGAAAAACGCGGCAAGAACGAGCCGTGCGTCTCGGAGGCGACCATCAAGGTGCGCGTCAACAACGAGGTCGAGCACTCCGTGGCGGAGGGCGATGGCCCGGTCAATGCGTTGGACACGGCACTACGCAAGGTGCTGGTGCGTTTTTATCCCGACATTGCCAAAGTCGCGCTGACGGATTTTCGCGTCCGAATCCTCGATCCGCAGGAAGCTACGGCTGCCAAGACGCGGGTCGTCATCGAGTCCAGCGACGGCACGGAGACCTGGGGCACGGTCGGCGTCTCGGGCAACATCATCGAGGCTTCGTGGGAGGCGCTGGTCGACAGCGTCGAGTACAAACTTTTTCGCGAGGAAGAAAAGACGAAGCGGTGAGGGTGGCGGGGTGAACGTCCAACGCCCAACATTCAACGCTCAACGTTCAAACGGTCGAACAGGCGTTGATGCCGCTCCTCCACGATCCGTCGCATCTTGCCCTGCAGTTCCCCCGTCAATTTAGAATGCTCCACCTGCTCCAACATCATCGGGTAGCCATGCTCGAACCGTGCAAGGATCGTGTCAAACACCCTCGCCGGTATCTTCAGGACATCGGCCAGACGTTTGAAATCGCCCCGCCCGATCCTGTTCTGCTTGCCGTTCAGGGTCAGGGCACAGTCCGATTCCCGCGGAATCACCGCTTTCGAACAGACAATGTCATAGGCCGGCGACAGTCTCAGTCCGCCGTCACCGTCATCCGTTTCCAGCATGGAGAAGTTCTTCATGTGCGCATCGCCATTGCCGAGCAGAAAATTCAACAGAACCCGCTCGAAAAACAACTGAACGTCCAAACCCGGGACGCCGGACAGTTCATAAATCTTCTTCCCTATCCGCTCCAGTGACCCGGAGTACTTGTCGTCTTCGCCCAGGATTTGGACGAAGTCCTCACACCGCCTTTTGCCTCCATCCGTGGTGCGGTCAAATCGGCGCACAAGGTAGGCAGGCGAGCCATCCAACAAATCGAACAACCCATGCTCGGGGATCGCGATGTCCATCAGTCCGGCGATTGTCATACAGAGATTCTCATTCTGTGGAAGTGAAGGAAACCGCTCGGTCTGGGGTTTGAGGATGAATTGCCCGCCCGTCGTCACCGCGATCAGCCTGGAGCCTTGGCGGGACATGGACAGTTTGGGCTGGACCCCGGAGATCGACATCCGGCCCGCCATTTCCTGTGCCTTCATCAGGACGTCGCCGTGACGCAGTTCGACGGCAGGCAAGGTCGGTGTTCCGAATAGTCGCCGCAGGCAGGCGGCGTGATATCGCGGCTCGTCACCGAGGACCTTGCCACAGATATCGCAGTCGTTCATTCCTTGATCCATACCGCCCCGATGCAATCGCCGCAGGATTTGATGAGCAGGCCGAAATCGTCCTTTGGGTCGATTTTGATAGTCTGGCAGACGATCTCCCGGAACCAGCCCTCGGGCAATAACCCCTTGAAGAACGGGAACAAGGTGCCACTCTCATAGGGTTGATCCCGAAGAGGGAAGGCGACCGCGATGGGGCAACCTTGAGTCAGGTATGCAGGATCGTAGGCAAAGCGGTAACCCTGACCGGTTTCCTCCAAGGTCCCGGCAAGCGACTCCTTGAACATGATGTCGGCTTTACGGAGAGTTTTCACGATCCTTGACCGCCTCGACATGATAGCCGGACAGTGCGAGCACCTGATTGACCTTATCCAGCCGGACGGTCGGCTTGCCCTGTTCGACATCCCGCACAAACCGCAGCCCGACGCCGGTTCGTTGCGCCATTTCCGCCTGCGTCAGTCCCGCCTTCTTCCGCAGCCCCTTGATCTGCACGCTCAGCGCCGACAGAGCCGGTGCCGCCGTCATTGTCTTCGTTATACCCGATCTGGCCTTGGGTTTCCTGCTTCTCATCTGGAAGATACCATAAAGGGTATAGCGATGGCGTTCAAGCTCATTTGTTATACCCGCAAAGGATCATGGGCAACACGGATCGGGACATTTTATACCTGAAAGGGTGCAGGCGAGTCTGCTCGATCTATCCATCCGTCCGTTCGGACAGCCCTTTCAGCGTCCCAAGCACGATCCGTATGGAGGCGTGGGTCTGGGGCGTGCGATCACGATCAATGAGCGGATGTTGCTGAAGCGCGAATATCTGCTCGTACTTCAGCGCCCCGAAACGAAGTTCCACCTGCACGTCGTCATTGAATTCGATGGCGTGCTCGAGTGATGCCAGTTGGCGTTCCAACTGAGTGCGTTCTTGCCCTGGATCTCGGCTTTCACCGGGATTGTCCTTCAACTTCTCCAAAGCGCGCACGAGTTCTTTGGCTTTCCCCAGTTCCGGCGTGTCCATGCACATGGCGGGATACTCCGTGAGTATTTCTGAAAGCGCACTGGCAACGAATGTCTGTCCGTGGTTCGCTGGATAAGATGATGGATGACGAGTCGCCGGAATCCGACTAGTGCTCAGGTTAGGATAGCCCATGATCTCTACAAACCGTGTAAAAGCTCTGTCTGAAGAACCGGATGCGGGAAGTCTGCTAGTCCGGGACTGTGGGGGTAGCTCGTTGGTAAGTGAGTTATTACCAGCGAGTTACTACCCGGAACTTGTCACACTTCGCTATTAGTAAAGTACAAGACAGGACCTTCCGACGGTCAAACCCACAGTTCCAATCGCCAACCCGTGGTGTGTCGCGCCGAATCGTTCCGGCGGTGCCTTCCGCCCGATGCTGCGCATCTTGACATCACATGTTCCATGCATCATGATGTTGAACATGAGAACGACATTGACTCTGGATGACGACGTGGCGCGCGAACTGCATCGGATGGAGCGCGGCACGCAGCGGAGCTTCAAGGAACTCGTAAACGAATTCCTGCGGAAGGGCATGGCTTCCGGTGCCCGGCCGATCTTGCCCCCGGGCCGATTCACAATTGTTCCGAAGGCCTCGGGTTTCAGACCGGGTATCGATCCGCTGAAGTTGAACCAACTATCCGATGAACTGGAGACCGAGCGATTCGAGAAGACGTGTGGCGGAAGGGGCAGCCGATGATCGTCCCGGACGTCAACATCCTGGTTTACGCCTACAACAAGGATGCGCCGCACCACCGGGCCGCGCGTCGGTGGTGGGAAGACACTCTGAGCGCGACCGAGACGGTTGGGCTTACCTGGGTCGCCTGCCTCGGCTATTTGCGACTGACGACCAGCCGACGTGTGTTACTGCAGCCATGGAATCCCACGGAGGCGGTCGAGCACATTCGGACTTGGTTAGCCCGGCCGCAGGTCCAACTCCTGCAGGCAGGACCGCGTCATTTGGACATCCTGGCAGGTTTTGCGGCGGCCGGGGTGCTCTCCAGCGATCTTACAACCGACGCGCATTTGGCCGCCATCGCCATCGAATACCAAGGCACGATCTGCTCCAATGACGGCGATTTCGACAGGTTTCCGGGGTTGCGGCACCAGAACCCCGTCCTGACCTGATGCGCAGTGCGCGCGGACGATACCGACACGTCCCGATCCGTCTCAATCCTGCCCACTGCGTCCTGACCCGTTACTAAAAACCATAAAAAAACCATCAAAATCTATTGACGATGGGTGGGGCAAGGTGGTGTATTGTGTCGCTTAGGTACAGCGTGGTGGGGCGATGGGAGACTTGGACAACAAAATTGGTGGTGGACTTGGCGGCGCGCAAGGCGTGTTCGTCGGGAATTTTGTCCATTCGTTGGATCCCAAGCGGCGCCTGACGGTTCCATCCGAGTGGCGGGACTATGTGGGCGACCCCAACACCCTCTATGTGCTGCCGGGTGTGGAGGAGCATTACCTGACCGTATTTCCGGCGCGCGAGATGGTTCAGCGCCTGCAGCGGCTCAGGAATCTGTCCATCGCCGATGCCAAGGCACGCCAGTTCGCGCGCATCCTTGGGTCGCAGTCGCAACTGGCGCCGTGGGACTCGGCGGGGCGCATCCGGATCAAGGACGACTTGTTGGAGTATGCGGGCTTGTCCGACCAAGTTGTGTTGGCAGGCATGATCGAAGGGTTCGAGTTGTGGAGCCCTGAACGCTGGAAGGCTGTCAGAAGCACGGACGCGGTGAGCCTTGGTGAGGCGGCGCGCCACGTCGGCTTTTGAGCCATTCCAGAAGGATGGTTAACGTATGAGCATGTCAATGTTTGCCCGATTCATGCAGATGAACGGCTCGATCTCGGGTTGGCGGGACCAGATCTCGTGGCTGAAAGTCACGCGGCGGGAAGCCGACATGATTGAGTCGCTGTTCGGTACCCGTCACGTCGGTCGTGGCGGGTTGCGGATAGCCAGTACGGTGGTTAGCACCGATGCCATGCGGCGGTTAAGGACTATTCATGCACCAGGGGGTAATGCTCCATGAGGTGGTGAGGCTGATTGCTCCTAGGGCCGGCGGCGTCTACGTGGACGGCACGCTCGGCGGGGGCGGTCACACGCGTGCCATTCTGGAGGCGGCCGGCGGCGATGCTCGCCTGCTGGCCTTGGATCGAGACGGCGACGCGCTCGAACGCGCCCGCCGCACCTTGGGAGAACTGGCCCGGCAGTGCACGTTCGTTCAGGCCAACTTCGCGACGATTCGCGAGACGGCCCGGACTCATGGGTTTGAAACGGTCGACGGCATCGTCCTGGACGTGGGGCTGTCGTCGGATCAACTGGACGACCCGGAACGTGGCTTCAGTTTCATGAAGGATGGTCCGCTGGATATGCGCATGGATCGCACGCAAAGTACCTCGGCTGCCGACTTAGTCAACACCCGGTCGGCGACTGACTTGGCTGAGATTTTGAAGCGATACGGCGAGGAGCCGAGAGGGCGGGCGATCGTCGCGCGTATTATCGCGCAGCGGCAGGCGCAGCCGTTCACCCGCACCGCCGAACTGGCGGCGCTGGTCAGTGACGTCTACGGCGGCCGGCGTGAGCGGATTCATCCGGCCACCCGGACGTTTCAGGCGCTTCGGATCGCCGTGAACGGGGAATTGGCAGCGTTGGCAGAGGGATTGGAAGGCGGCCTGGAGTTGCTCCGGGACGGGGGACGGATGGCGGTCATTGCGTTTCACAGTCTTGAAGACCGCTTGTCGAAACGGTGTTTTGCGGAACACGAGGGGCGCTGGGAAGCGCGGCCGGAGGGCGGCGAAACGTGGGTGGGACAGAGCCCCGCGGTCGTGCGCCTGACGCGCAAACCGGTGACCCCGACGGAAGAGGAATGCGAGCGCAACCCCCGGGCCCGATCGGCCAAGCTGCGCGTGGTGGAACGGAAAGGATGACCGATATGTTACGGCGTAACCGCAAAAAGAACGATGCTGGACTGGTGAACCACCTTCCCTGGGCGTTGACGCTGGCGCTGGCCGCCACGTTTGCCCTGGCTTACATCCACCTCCACCAGCGGATCGATTGCGTCGGGCGCGAACTCAAGGCGCTGGAAGTCAAGCGGGATCAGCTTAGCGAGCAGATCGTCAAGCAGCAATACGCGTGGGCCCGGTTGCAGTCGCCGATCAGTCTCGAGCAAGCCTTGCGGGAACAGGGGCTTGTCATGACGTGGCCAAACCGGGACCAGATTGTCCGCGTCCGGGCCGACGGGACGATCGACAGTTCCAGTGGAGCCGAGGGCCGGACCGTATCCCGCTCGGGGCGGTCCGACAGGGTCGTGATGAATGACTGACGAACGGGGAAGCGCCAGGTACAAGGGCGTCGGCATCGCCATCGGGTTTCTGATGGCGTTGCTGGTCTTCCGCCTTGTGACGCTTCACCTCGGCCTGACCGAGCAGGCGCGCAAGCCGGTCGCCCAGGCGCGCTCGTATCACGAGACGCTGGCGGTGGAGCGGGGCCGTATTCTGGACGGGAGCGCCTCCGCAAATATCCTCGCCGTCAACGTGGGGGTGAAGGACATTTGCGCTGTCCCGGCGCTCCTGGTCGCCAGTAACCGGGTGGCGGCCGCGGCGCAGGCGTTGGCGCCCATCCTCGGGTTGGCGCCAACCGCGATCGTGTCCCGGATCGATGAACCGACCCGGCGTTTCGCCTACGTTCAGCGTTATGTGCCCGACGATAAGGCAGCCATCGTCACCGGTGTGGTGGGCCGGCTCAAGCTGGCCGGAATCTACACGACTCCTTCCATGACCCGTTCTTACCCGCAAGGGGAGATGCTGTGCCACGTGCTGGGGTTCGTTAACTACGACGGCGTCGGCTCCGCCGGACTTGAGCAACAACTGGAGATGCACCTGCGGGGCAAGCCCGGAGTACTGGTCAGCCGCCTGGACGGGCACCATCACGAAGTGCCCGGATACCGGACGCTGGAGGTGCCTGCGAAGGATGGAGAGGACGTCTCGTTAACCATCGATCAACAACTTCAGTACATGATGGAAAAGGCGCTGTCGGGGGCGCTCGAGCGCAATCACGCCAAGGCCGGCTGGGCGATCATGGAGCGCATTCGGACCGGTGAAATCCTGGCCCTGGTGAGCCGCCCGGGCTTCGACCCGAACGATTTCCGGACGGCCACCGATGAGCAGAAACTCAACCGGGCCATCGGCTACACGTACGAGCCGGGGTCAACGTTCAAAGTGGGCGTGATCGCCGCCGCCCTGAACGAAGGCGTTGTAACACCCGAAACGGTGTTCAACTGCGAGAACGGTCACTGGCTCTACCAGAACAAGATCCTGCACGACGCCCACCCGTACGGCGAACTGTGCGTCGCGGATATCCTCAAGAAATCCAGTAATATCGGGGCGGCCAAGATCGCCCTTCTGCTCGGGCCCGCCCGCCTCGATCGTTACCTGCGCGAGTTCAACATCGGGCGCAAACTGGGCATCGATCTGCCGGGCGAGGAGAGCGGCATTTTGTGGCCGCTTTCGAAATGGTCGGCCATCAGTTCCAGCCGTATCGCCATGGGGCAGGGCGTGGCCGTGACCGGCCTGCAGATGCTGGGCGTCCTGTGCGGGATCGCCAACGACGGCGTCGTCATGAAACCCTACGTGATCAAGCAGATCATGGATGCCGACGGCAAAGTGGTGCTGCGCAATGTGCCCCAGCAGTTGGGTCACCCGATCCGGAGCGACACGGCGGACCTGATGCGGAGGCTGCTGACGCGTGTGACGGAACCGGGCGGCACCGGCGTGAAAGCCGCCGTGGAGGGCTTCAAGGTGGCCGGCAAGACCGGCACGGCTCAGAAGGTCATGGGCGGCCATTACTCCGAGACCGATTATATGGCGTCCTTCGTCGGCTTCCTGCCGGCCGACAACCCCGAGATCGGTATGATCGTGGTGATCGACGATCCGCAGCCGCTGCACACCGGCGGCACCGTCTCCGCGCCCGTGTTCGGCGAAGTGGCCGAACAGGCGGCGCGTTACCTTGGCTTCATTCCCCCGGCTGCGGCCATCGCCGAGAACCTCGCGGCCCAACAGCGATCCCGCGCGCCATGAAACTTTCCGATTTGCTCAAGCACGTGCCGCACGGGGCCGTTCGCGGCGACGTGGAGCGGCCCGTCGCCGGCATCGCTTACGACTCGCGGCAGGTGCGGCCGGGGTACTTGTTTGTCGCCGTGCCGGGCGAGCATCACGACGGGTTGGAATTCGCCGATGACGCGGTCAAGCGTGGCGCCTGCGTCATCGTGGGAACGCATGCGAGGTTCGCCGCCCGGGACGTGACACACGTCCAGGTGGAGGATGCCCGGCGGGCGCTCGCCGAACTCGCCGACGCCTTTTTTCAGCACCCTTCAGGCCGGCTCAAGTTGGCGGGCGTCACCGGTACCAACGGCAAGACAACGACGACGTTCATGCTGCACGACATCTTCTCGGCCGCCGGCCTCGCGCCCGGGCTGATCGGGACCGTGCAGTACGAGGTGGGCGCGCGCACCATCCCCGCCAGCCGCACGACGCCGCAGGCTGCCGATCTTCAGGCCATGCTCGATCAGATGCTGAATGCCGGCTGCAAGAGCGCCGTCATGGAGGTCTCGTCCCACGCCCTGGACCAGGAGCGCGTGCTCGGGTGTGACTTCGATGCAGCCATCTTCACGAACCTGACGCGGGACCACCTCGACTTTCACCGGACGATGGAGCGCTATTTCGAAGCCAAGCAGCGCCTGTTTCTCCGGCTGGGCGAGGGCAGCAAGACGGCGTGCGCGGCCATCAATGTCGACGATCCTTGGGGCCGAATCCTGGCTGCCGACACGCGGATCCGGGCGCGCGTATTCCGGTTCGGGTGCAGCAGCGATGCCGATGTCCGGGCTTGCGATATCCGGCTGGGTGCGCAGGGTAGCGAGTTCCGCGTCGTCGGTCCCTGGGGTGAAAGCCGCATTCGCCTCGCCCTGCTGGGCCACTTCAATGTCATGAACGCGCTCGGCGCGTACACCGCGGCCCTGGCGCTCGGCCTTGACGCCCGCCTGGCGGTCGAGGCGCTGGCGGCCCGCCAGTCCGTGCCGGGGCGCCTGGAAGAGATCCCGACCCGCCGGGGGTGGCGCGTGTTCGTGGACTACGCGCACACGGACGATGCGTTGATCAACGTCTTGAGGACCCTGCGGGGACTGACGCCCTCCCGCCTGATCGTTGTATTCGGTTGTGGTGGAAATCGCGACCAGAGCAAGCGACCCATGATGGGCGAGGCGGCGGCCCGGCTGGCGGATCACGCGGTCCTGACCTCGGATAACCCGCGGAGCGAGGAACCGCGCGCCATCATCGCGCAAATCGAGGCGGGGTTCGCCGGTCAGGGCTCGTACGAGGTGGTCGAAGACCGGGTCCGTGCCATCGAGGCCGCCCTGCGTCTGGCGCGTCAAGGCGACGTGGTGCTGATTGCCGGAAAAGGACACGAAAGCACCCAGGAATTCGCGAATACGATCATCC
>Ga0073936_10009591_pt1 | contig 12016 bp, 4 predicted proteins | sample AliMusrvi5mmetaG_FD_87041 | JGI IMG/M metagenome (GOLD analysis project Ga0073936, IMG submission 87041) | Freshwater lake bacterial and archeal communities from Alinen Mustajarvi, Finland, to study Microbial Dark Matter (Phase II) - Alinen... | ecosystem: Environmental > Aquatic > Freshwater >... | reverse complement strand
TCCGGATTCCGCCCGCGCCCCGCAGCCGACACCTCATAAACCCGGCCGCCCTCTTCCGGCTCCCCGGGGCTCCGCCAGTCCGCCGCGTCGAACACTACCCCGTCGCCCGCCCGCAGCGGCAGCACCGCGTGCGCCTCGGCAGGAGCCATCGTGACCGAATCGAAATCCACGCTGACCACGCGCCCCATCAGCACACCCCGGTGCCGCGGCGCCCGCCCGTTCACCACCGCCTGATGATTCGTCCCTGTCGCGAAATGCGCCCCGAGGCCGCGCGAGTACACCTGCTCCAGCCGCAGTTCGTCTTCCCGCCGGATCTCCGGCGTGCGCCCTTCCCACGCTTCATCTACCGCCTTCCGGTACGCACTGGTCGTGAGCGCCACGTAGTCGGAATCCTTATAACGCCCTTCGATCTTCAGCGCACCCACCCCGGCCCGGAGAATCTCCGGAACCTGATGCAGTGTATACAGATCCCCCGGCGACAAAAGGTACCGCGCATCCGCCAGCGGCTTCCGCTCGCCATCCACCATCAGGTCATAAGGAAGCCGGCAGGCCTGCGCGCACTGCCCCCGGTTCGCACTCCGCCCGCCCCAGGCTTCCGACGAAAAGCACTGCCCCGAATACGCCACGCACAGCGCGCCATGGACGAACATCTCCAGCTCACAGTCCGTCTGCTCATGGATCTTCCGCACTTCCTCCAGCGACAACTCGCGCGCCAGCGTCACCCGTGCCACGCCCAGGCTCTGCGCGAACCGAACACCCTCGGCGTCGGTAATGCTCATCTGCGTGCTCGCGTGCAGTTCCATCCCGGGCGCCAGTTGCCGCACCAACTTCAGCACCCCGACGTCCTGAATAATCAGCGCGTCCACGCCGGCGCGCACCACCGCCTCCAGCGTCCGCGTAGCCTCCCTCAGTTCGTGCTCGAAAACCAGCGTGTTGAACGTCAGGTAGCCGCGAACCCCGCGCGCATGCAGCGTGCGCATCACCTCCGGCAGTTCCTCCAGCGAAAACCCGACCTTTGCCCGCGCCGTGAAATGCTTGAGCCCGAAATAAACCGAATCGGCGCCCGCCTCGATCGCCGTCCGCAACTGCGGCCAGTAACCGGCCGGACTCATGATTTCGGGCTTACGGGCACTGCGAAGCGGTTCCAAACTACCAGCGTAGCGCGGATTCCGCCCGAAACCGGATCCGCCTCCGCCGCATCTTTCAATAGCCCCGGCCCCGCGAACCTGCCTCCCGGGAAACCCTGGCCAACCAACGTGTTATCGTCGAATCTTGTGAAAATACTGCGAATATCGGCGCTCCTTGCCTGCTCGGCAGCCGCCTTCGGTGCCGGAGAAAACACCCTCCTCGACACCATGAATCAGGAACTTCTGCGCAATTACCAGGCTCTGAAAAAGGCGGAAACCCCGCCCTATTTCCTCGCCTATGAAGTCACGGATCTGGAAACTCACGAGGTTGGCGCCACGCTCGGCGTCCTGAACTCGCAGTCCAATTCACACAACCGCTATCTCGACACCACCATTCGCGTCGGCGACCAGAAGCTCGACAACTACCGGCGCGTCCGCGGCGACCGTATTCAGTTCACCTCCGGCACTCCCATCTCGATCGAGGACGTCCCCTCCGCCATCAAACCGCGCATGTGGCTCGAAACCGACCGCGTCTACCGCGCCGCCGCCGATCGCCTCATCCGCATCCGCACCAACCAGCAGGTGAAGGCCGCCGACCGTGACCAGTCCGCCGACTTCTCTTCCGAAGAGGCGTATGCCCACACCGAAGCGGTCTACAAGACCAACTTCGATGCCGCGCACTGGTCCGAACAGGCCCGCGAGTGGTCCCGCGATTTCCGCGCCTTCCCCGATCTGCTCTCCTCCGCCGTCACCGTTTCCACCCAGGCTGACAACCGTTACCTGGTGAACACCGAAGGCACCCGCGTGGAACATGGCCGCGGCTTCGCCCGCATCGTCATCTCCGCCTCGGCCAAAGCGAAGGACGGCATGGACGTTTCCGATTTCGAAACCTTCGAAGCTTTCGAACCCTCCGGTCTCCCCTCCGCCGAAGCGATCCACACCGCCGTCAGGAAGGTGGGCCAGAACGTCGAACGCCTCCTCGCCGCCAAACCCGCCGAGCCCTTCGTCGGCCCCGCCATCTTCTCCGGCCGCGCCTCCGGCGTCTTCTTCCACGAAATCTTCGGCCATCGCATCGAAGGCCACCGCCAGAAAGATGAGGCGGAAGGCCAGACCTTCACCACCAAAGTCGGCGAAAAAATTCTGCCGGACTTCCTCTCCGTCACCTTCGACCCCACCCAAAAACAGGCCGCCGGCATCGACCTCAACGGCTGGTACGAATACGACGACGAGGGCGTGCTCGGCAAACCCGTCAAAGCCGTCGAAAACGGCGTGCTCCGCAGCTTTCTGATGTCCCGCTCGCCGATTCAGGGTTTCGACCACTCGAACGGTCACGGCCGCCGTCAACCCGGCCTCGAAGTCGTCTCCCGCCAGTCGAATCTCATCGTCAGCAGTTCCCGCGCCGTCCCCTTCGACGAACTGCGCCAGATGCTGATCGCCGAAATCAAGCGCCAGAACAAACCGTACGGACTCTTCTTCGACAACATCACCGGCGGCTTCACCACCACCCAGCGCGGCGGCTCGCAGAGCTTCAAGGTCATTCCGCTCATCGTCTACAAGATCTACCCGGACGGACGCCCCGACGAACTGATCCGCGGCGCCGACCTCGTCGGCACGCCTCTCGCCAGCTTCGCCAAAATCATGGCGACATCCGACAAACAGGAAGTCTTCAACGGCTACTGCGGCGCCGAATCCGGCAGCGTGCCCGTTTCGGCCGTCTCCCCCGCCATCCTGATCACCGAAATGGAAATCGAAAAGAAGGATTCGGGCCAGGACCTGCCGCCGCTGCTGCCTTCTCCCCTGAGCGCGAAAGCGGACGGCGCCAAAGGAGACACCAATTGAAAACCTCCCGCCTTACCGCCGCCTTCGTAACCGCCTTCCTCTCCGGCCTGGCCAGCCTGACCGCGTTCGCGGCGCAACCCGACCCCGTGTTCGACGCCATGCGCGCCGAACTGAAACGCGCCACCACGCTCACCCTCAACCAGCTCGAAAAGCCCTATTTCGTGAGCTACGGAATCGACGAGGGCCGCACCTTCTCCGCCACTGCGACCAACGGCGGCCTCATCTCCTCCAGCGCGACCAATTTCCGGGTCCCCGAGGTCCACATCCGCGTCGGCGACTACAAATTCGACAACACCAACTACGCAGGCGGCGGAGGCGGAGGCGGCGCGCGCTATGACCTGCGCAACTTCCCGCTCGAAAACGATCCCCTGGTGATCCGCCAGTACCTCTGGCTCGCCACCGATTCCGCCTACAAAAGCGCCCTGCAGCAGATCGCCCGCAAACGCTCCGCCCTCCGCAGCGTCACCATCAACGAGCAACTGGCCGACCTCGCGCCCGCCCCGAAATACACGCTGATCGAAGACTGGAAACCCCTCAGCTTCGACAACCAGGCCTGGAACGACCGCACCCGCAAAATTTCCTCGATTTTCAACGACTTCCCGACTCTTCGCACCTCTCTGGTCGAGTACACCGCCGTCGACGGCCTGCACCGCTTCGTCAACTCCGAGGGCACCGAGATCCGCAAGGGCGAAACCATGGGTTCCGTGCAGATTCGCGCCTCCGCCCAGGCGGCGGACGGCATGATCGTGCGCGACTGGGCCATCTTCTACACCAACGACGCCTCGAAGATGTTCCCCGAGGCCGACCTGGCCAAAGCCGCCCGCGAAGTCGGCGCGCAGGTCACGAAGATCGCGGCCGCCCCCGCCGGGGAGAACTACTCCGGCCCCATCCTGTTCGAAGGCGAGGCCGGCGCGCAACTCATGGCCGAAATCCTCGGCCGCAATCTCCACATCGCCCGCAAACCGGTGACGGCTCCCGGCGCGCCCAGCCAGGCGGCAGCCACCGAACTCGAAGGACGCCGCGGCGTTCGCATCATGCCGGAATCCTTCGACGTCACCGACGACCCCACGAAAAACCTCTTCGGCAAAGAGGAAGTGGACGACGAAGGCGTTCCGGACAAGACTCTGAAGCTGGTCGAAAAAGGCGTTCTGAAAGATTTCCTCCGCACCCGCGAACCCGTTCGCGGCTATGCCGAATCGAACGGTCATGCGCGCCTTTCCGGCAGCCAGCCGGCTCCGACCAACCTCATCGTTACAGCCCGCGAAACCAGTTCTCTTGCCGACATCAAAAAGAAGATGATCGACCTCTGCCAGCAGCGTGGCCTGCCCTACGCCATCATCGTGCGCAAGATGGATTTCCCCTCCACCGCCCCGCTCGACGAAGCGCGCAAAATGCTCGCGGGCGCCGGAGCCGGACGCAGCGCCGTCAGCCAGCCGCTTCACATCTACCGCCTCTACATCGATGGCCACGAAGAGATGATCCGCGGCGTTCGCCTCCGGGGTCTCAACGCGCGGAGCCTCAAAGATATTCTGGTAGCGGGGAACGACAGCGTGACCTTCAACTATCTGGAAAACAACGCGCCCTTCGCTCTGCTCGGTCTGGGCTCCAGTTCCGCCGCGGTTTCCGTGGTGGCGCCCTCTCTGCTGATCGACGATCTGGAACTGACCAAAATCGACGACGAACTGCCCAAACTGCCCGTTGCGCCCTCCCCGCTTTCGGCGGCCAAATGAGCGCCCGCGGCGGACAACTGAAGGAAATGACCCGGGCGGCCCGCGCTCAGTAGACGATGAAAATCCTTTCGCGCTACGTCTTCCGGGAGATCCTCGTCAGCTCCTTTCTCGCGACCGCGCTCTCTACATTTGTCATCTTCCTGAAGTTCCTCTCGCCGCTGGTGGAACTTCTGGTTCGGACCGGCAACATCCCGGTCTTCCTCGAACTCTGCGTCTTCGCCCTGCCGCCCGTCCTGCTGCTGAGCATTCCGTTCGGAGTCCTGGTCGGCATCCTCGTGGGTCTGGGACGCATGTCGGGCGACAACGAACTGATCGCGATGCGCTCGAGCGGCATCTCCTCCCGCGTCGTCGCGCCGCCCGTTCTCACCTTCGCGACGCTCGCGATGCTGATCTCCGGCGCGTGCGGAGTCTGGCTCAATCCCCTGGCCCTGCGCGCCCAGTACAAACTCCTCAACAAATCCGCCACCACGCAGGTCACAGCGGACGTGGTCCCGCAGGTCTTCCAGGAACAGTTCACCAACGACACGACGGTGCTTTACGTCAGTGACGTTCTTTCCGGCGTCGGCCCCACCGTCTGGCGTGGCGTCTTCATCGCCGATCTGACACCGCCCTCCGAACGCAAAACCGGCCTCAAGACCCAGCCCGTCGGCCCCAAGATCACCCTGGCCCGCGAGGCCATCGCGGTGCCGGACCCGGCCAACAACCGCGTCCAGCTCACCATGCTGGACCAAAGCCAGCACGACGCGCCCATCCACACCCGCGCCCCTCGGGCCACCACCGCCCTGCAGCAGAATCCGCAACAGGAACAGCGCGCCAAGCCTTACCGCGAAATGCTGACCAAAGAGTTGCTGGTCTTCATCCGCGCACACCCGAAAGGCTCGCAGGAAAACATCGACGCGCGCGTGGAATTCCACGGCCGTTTCGCCCTGCCCGTCGCCTGCCTGATGCTCGCCCTCGTCGGCATCCCGCTCGGCGCTTCTTCACGCCGCGGCGGACGCTCCGCCGGCTACGTCTGGGCTATCCTCCTCGCCTTCTTCTGCTACTACCTCGCCTACGCCAGCCTCACCAACGCCGCCTCGCGTTCGCACGCCATCTCGCCTGAACTCGCTTCGTGGCTGCCCGATCTCGTCTTCGGCATCGCCGGCCTCGCACTGATCGCACGCATGGAAACGCCCGGCGACCGCGATCTCATCGGCGAAGTCCGCATGGCGTTCAATGCCTGGTTCGCCCGCCTCTCCGGCCACTTTTCGCGCAAACGGGAGTCCTCCGGTTCCGCCGGCATGCCGTTCGTGGTTTTCCAGCTGATGGACAGCTACGTCCTCTCCAACTTTCTCTTCTACTTCTTCCTCTGGCTGGCCGCCTTCGTGACCATGACCCAGATCTACAACTTCTTCGAAATGGTGGGGGACAGCGTCAAGAACCACATCGCGCTCTCCCGCGTCCTCACCTTCCACCTCTTCCTCACGCCGCTGCTGATCTACGACACGCTGCCCGTGGCCGTCCTGCTCGCCGTCCTGGTGACTTTCGGCGTGATGACCAAGAACAACGAAGTCATCGCGTTCAAAGCCTGCGGAGTCAGCGTCCGCCGCCTCGGCGTCCCCGTCCTGCTGATGAGCGGCATCCTCAGCGCCGCCCTCTTCGCCGCCGACTACTCCTGGATCCCGCAGGCAAACCAGATTCAGGACGCCATCCACAACGAAATCAAGGGCCGTCCCGTCCAGACCTACCTGCACCCCGGTCGCAAATGGGTGATCCACAACTCCCGCATCTTCTACTTCCGCGGCTTCGACGCCAACGAAAAGCTGATGATCGAGCCTTACGTCTACGAGATCGACCCGAAGACCTTCCGCCTCGTCCGCCAGATCTCCGCCAACCGCGCCCGCTGGCAGTCCAACATCAAACAATGGGTCTGGGAACAGGGCACAGCCTTCAACATCTGCAACGGCGTCGACGAGTGCAACCTGCAGAACTTCACCGTGACCTCTTTCCCCGAGATCACCGAAGTTCCCGACGACTTCCTCATCGCCGCCAAACAGAACCAGCAGATGAACTACGAGGAACTCGGGCAGTACGTCAGCTACCTCCAGGAACGCGGCTTCGACACCGTCCGCCTGCGCGTGCAGTACCACAAGAAATTCGCCGTGCCGGTCTTCGCCCTCATCATGGCGCTGATTTCCGTACCTTTCGGCTTTCTGGTGGGAAATCGCGGAGCGATGGCCGGAATCGGCGTCAGCATCGCCATTGCCATGGCTTATCTCGGCGTCGATCGCCTCTTCGAGCAGATGGGAAATGTGAACTATCTCCCCGCCTCGGTAGCGGCGTGGACACCCGACGCACTTTTTGCGCTCGCCGGTCTTTATCTTTTGTTAAGAATGAGAAGTTAGCAGTACACGGGAACCGAAACGGGGTCGCCCGCCACCCCGTCCAAAGGATGCCCCAAAGGAATCTTCATGCGCCTCAAGACAGCTGTCCTCTTCGCCTGCGTCGCCGTTGTTGGAATAGCCGCGCCTCCGAAACCTCGCGAACTCGTCCTCCTCCTCGAAGACGAGCCCGTCTCTCTCAAATTCGCCGGGCAAACCTCCCGGAATGGCGTCGCCGCCCTCTCCTGGCGCACCCAACTCCGCGCCAAACAGGCCCTCCTGAAACAGCGTCTGGCGACCATGAAAGTTCCGGTCACCGGCTCCGCCGACACCTTCCTGAACGCCCTCTTCGTCACCGCGCCCGTCGACCAGATCGCCGCGCTTCGGGCCATCCCCGGCGTCAGCGGCGTTGCCCTCGCGCCGCGCCTGAAACGCAAACTCGACAAAGCGCTCGACCTGCAAAATGTCAAACAGGCCTGGAACGCCGTCGGCGGCCAGAGCCAGGCCGGCGCGGGCGTGAAAATCGCCATCCTCGACAGCGGCATCGACCAGACCCATCCCGGTCTGCAGGATTCCACTCTCACCGCCCCCGCCGGTTTCCCCAAAGGCGACAGCGGCTTCACCACCCCGAAAGTGATCGCGGCCCGCAGCTACGTCGCCTCTCTTTCTTACCCCGATATCCGCTATTCCAGTCCCGACGACATCTCCCCGCGCGATCACGTCGGCCACGGCACGGCCCTCGCCATGATCGCCGCCGGCATCACCGTGAAATCCCCGGCCACTGGCTCCATGACCGGAGTCGCCCCGAAAGCCTTCCTCGGCAATTACAAGATCTTCGGTTCCCCCGGCATCAACGAATACACCTCGACCGCCGTCCTCGTCCAGGCTCTGGAAGACGCTTATAACGACGGGATGGATATCGCCGTCCTGAGCCTCGGCGACCCCGCCTTCTACGCCCCTCTCGACCAGAGCACCGGCTGCGCCAGCACCCCCCTGCGATCCTGGCTTCCCGCCAATACCTGCGACATCAACGCGTACGCCGTGGAACACGCGGCCCAATCCGGCATGGTGATGGTCGTCGCCGCCGGGAACGACGGCTGCGCGGGCGACATTTGTCCCACCCTCGGGACAATCAACACTCCCGGCACCGCCCCCTCCGCCATCACCGTCGGCTCCACCACCAACTCACACGTGCTCTTCTCCCAGATCCGCACCAACGGCCAGACCTACAACGGTTTCCTCGGCAACGGTCCCAAGCTGAACGCCCCCCTGACAGCGCCCGTGGTCGACGTCATCGGTCTCGGCAATGACGGCAATGCCTGCGTGAGCCTCCCGGCCAACTCGCTCACCGGCGCCATCGCGCTGGTCTCGCGCGGAACCTGCGAGTTCTTCGTGAAGGCGAATAACGCGCAGGCCGCCGGTGCGATCGGCGTGATCGTGTACGACACGCAGTCGGATAACATCTTCCGTCCGGACACTCTGCTGCAGGATTCCGCCCTGCCGCTCGAATACGTCGGCGTCACCGCCGGCAATGCCATCAAAGCCGCCATCAAAGCGAACTCCGGCCTCACCGCCACCCTGGACCCCACTCTCACCGCCTTCGACAACCCCGGCTTCGATCAGATCGCCTACAATTCCTCCCGCGGACCCACCGTGGGAAACTCCCAGCTCAAGCCCGAGATCGCGGCCGTCGGCGCCAACGTCTACACCGCGGCACAGAATTACGATCCCAATGGCGATGCCTACGACGTCAGCCGCTTCACCAGCGTCAACGGCACCAGCTTCGCGGCCGCCATGGTCGGCGGCGCCGCCGCGCTGGTCAAACAGGCGCATCCCGGCTACACCGCCGCCCAGATCAAGAGCGCTCTGGTCAACACCGCCACCGCGAATGTCGTGATGGACCCGGCCACCGGAACCCTCGCCCGCACCACCGCAGTCGGCGCCGGCAAGCTGGACGCGAACGCCGCCGTGACCTCCAACGTCACCGCCAACCCGCAGGTCATTTCCTTCGGTCAGCTCAGCGCTCTGGCCAAAGCCGTTCCGGTCACCCTCACCAATACCAGCGCCTCCAGCCAGAACCTCACGCTCTCGGTCGCCCGACGCGACAACGACGGCAACGCCACCGTGACCGTCTCGCCGTCCTCCCTCACACTCGCCGCGGGACAGAGTCAAACCGTGAGTGTAACGATGACGGGCAAAGCGCCTACCTTCGGCACCTACGAAGGCCAGATCAACATCACCGGGGGCAGCGCCCCGCTGCATCTGCCCTACCTCTACATCGTCACCGACAACAAAATCGCCAACGCCTACCCGGTCTCCGGCGACTACTACTTCGCCGGCGTCACCGAGTACCCCGATTACATTTTCATGCGCATCACCGATCAGTTCGGCGGCCCCATTATCAACGCGCCCGTGCAGTGGACCGCCCTCAACGGCGGTACCGTCGACCTCCGCAACTCCGATTCCGGCACCGACAACTACGGCATCGCCGGAGCCACCATCCTGCAGTCCTCCACCGATGGTTACAACACGTTCGAAGGCGTCACGCTGGGAGGCTACGGCTGGGATTTCACGGAAATCGTGAACTTCGCCCCGTCCATCTCGAACGGCATCTTCAACGCCGCCACGCAGGTGGGCGGATCTCTCGCCCCCGGCTCCTACGCTTCCATCTCCGGCAGCGATTTCGCCTCGGTCCCGATCCTGCCCAACACCGTCTGCCAGGCCAACACGCCGTGCCTGCCCATCTCCCTCGGCGAAGTCTTCGTCAGCTTCGACGCCGGCGGCATCAGCGTCCCCGCGCCGGTCTCCTACATGAGCTTCAACTTCATCAATATCCAGATCCCGTGGGAGATGGCCGGCCAATCCTCCGCCAGCGTGAAGGTCACGTACCGCGGAATCGCCGGACCTCCGGTGACCCTGCAGCTCGCGCCCACCTCCCCGGCGTACTTCGAATACACCGATTCCACCAACAGCCAGCTCTCGGCCGTCGCGCAGGATCTGAACTACCAGCTCATCACCAGCCAGAATCCGGCTGTCCGCGGCAAAGTCATCACCCTCTACGCCAACGGACTCGGTCCGGTGGATAACACGCCTCCCACCGGCGCGCAGTCGAGCGCCACCACGCTGTCCCGGACCACTTCCCTGCCGGTGGTGACGATCGGCGGCCAGCAGGCGACCGTGCTGTTCAGCGGGCTCACGCCGCAAACGGTCGGACTCTACCAGATCAACGTCACCGTGCCCTCCGGCGCCCCGACCGGCCTGCAGCCGCTCACCGTCAGCATCGGCGGCGTGACCAGCAAGTCCTCGCAGATCGTCGTGCAGTAAAGGTGGTGCAATAAGCGAGGAGCTACGCCCGTTTCAGGCGCAAGCTGTTCAGCACCACCGAAACGCTCGACATCGCCATCGCCGCCGAGGCAATCATCGGCGACAGCGTCCACCCGGTCAGGGGAAACAGCACCCCGGCCGCGATCGGAATCCCCAGCGCGTTATACGCCAGCGCCCAGAACAGGTTCTGGCGGATAACGCGCAGAGTTTTCCGGGCCACCAGCAAAGCCTCCGGCACACTCCTCGGATCGCCCCGCATCAAAATGATCCCGGCCGCGTCAATCGCCACATCCGTCCCGCTGCCGATCGCGATGCCGACATTGGCCCGCGCCAGCGCCGGCGCGTCGTTGATCCCGTCGCCCACCATCGCCACCCGCTGCCCGCCGTCGCGCAGCCGCGCCACCTCGCGTTCCTTGTTCTCCGGCAGCACCTCCGCCAGCACGCGCGCCTCGTCGATCCCCGCTTCCCGGGCCACTTCCAACGCCACGCTCCGGTGGTCGCCGGTGATCATCCAGACATCGATCCCCAGCTCACGCAGTTGACTGACCGCCTCGCGGGCGCCCGGCCGGATCTCGTCCGCGATCCCGAACTCCCCGGCGTAAATGCCGTCTACTTCCACCGTGCGGCCCACGAAAACCCGCCGCCCTTCCACCACCGCCTCGGCGCCGCGCCCGGGCAGCGCCCGAAAATCCGAAGCCACGGGCAGCACCGTGCCGGCGGCCCGATCTACAATCGCCCGCGCGACCGGATGCTCGCTCCACCGGTCCACCGCCGCCGCCAGCCGGACCACCTCCGCCTCCGCGAACCCGTTCGCCGCCGTCACCCGGGTCACCCGCGGCTTCCCGTTGGTCAGCGTCCCGGTCTTATCGAAGACCACCGTGTCGATCCGCGCCGCCGTCTCCAGCGCTTCCCCGCCCTTGATCAGAATCCCGCGCTCCGCGCCCCGGCCCGTACCCACCATCACCGCGGTCGGAACCGCCAGACCCATCGCGCACGGACACGCGATAATCAGTACCGCCACCGCATTCACCAGAGCCACACCCACCGGCGCGAACACCAGCCAGACGCCGAACGTCACCATCGCAATCGCCAGCACCGTGATCGTGAAATAGCCGCTGACCACATCCGCCAGCCGCGCCACCGGAGCCTTCGACCCCTGCGCCTTCCGCACCAGTTCCACAATCCGGGCCAGCGCCGTCTGATTCCCCGTCTTCGTCGCCACGAACCGGAACGCCCCGGTGCCGTTCACGGTCCCGCCGAATACCGCCGCGCCACCGGCCTTCGACACCGGCAGACTTTCGCCGGTCAGCATCGATTCGTCCACCTCACTGGCGCCCTCGCGCACCTCGCCGTCCACGGGAACCCGCTCGCCAGGCCGCACCGCCACCACGTCGCCGGGAACCACACTGGCGAGCGGAATCTCCACTTCCGCATCATCCCGGATCACCCGTGCTGTCGCAGGCGTCAGACGCATCAGCCGCCGCACCGCGTCGGACGCGTGGCCTCTAGCCCGCGCCTCCAGCGTCCGTCCCAGCAGGATCAGCACGACAATCACCGCCGCCGCTTCGAAGTACACGTCCTGCCCGCCCCGGCCCACCACCCACGCCGAATAGCTGAACGCCGCCCCGGTCCCCAC
>Ga0073936_10009590_pt1 | contig 12017 bp, 9 predicted proteins | sample AliMusrvi5mmetaG_FD_87041 | JGI IMG/M metagenome (GOLD analysis project Ga0073936, IMG submission 87041) | Freshwater lake bacterial and archeal communities from Alinen Mustajarvi, Finland, to study Microbial Dark Matter (Phase II) - Alinen... | ecosystem: Environmental > Aquatic > Freshwater >... | reverse complement strand
CCTCGTCGCGCTGCCACGGGTAGGTGCGGAGGTTGCCGGTGTGCAGGCGTCGGCCGAGGTTGGTGGCGGTGACGCGGGCGATGGAAGCGGCCAGGTCGCCGGCCCAGCGGTGGGCATCTGCCACTGCTAATCGGTTAGGGCCGTCCTGCAGCACGAGGTTGGGGCGGTCGATGTATTCGGCGAGGGCCACCGGGCCGACGCCGATGCCGCGGCCGCTACCGGAAGGGGCGGGTCCGTCGGCGGTGAGCATGTAGAATGAGCGCGTGGTGCCGCCACAGCCGGCGAGCAGCAGAGCGGCGAGAGCGAGGGCAGAGGCTTTGAGCATGGCAGGGTATCAGTGTTTGGTTCGCGGAGCACGCGGCACCGGATTGGCGGAACCATCCCGGCCGAAGAGCAGCGCATTGGGCTTTTCATCAAGCGTCGAGGAGAGCCCCTTGATCGAGCGAAGCGAGGCCCGCAATTCATCGAGGGTGCGCAACAAATCCCCTTGCATGCCCCCATCCGGTCCAATGCTGGCAATGGTCTTTTGCAAATCGGCCAGCGTGCGGTGCAGGTCGGTGGGCACACCGCGGAATTGCGGATCATCTAACATTTTTCGGGCCGCCGCAGCGGTGGTGTTGATCTCATCCAAAGTGGCGCGGGCCGCGGCTATGGTCGTGGCCGATTCGTCCGCCGCCTTGGCGATGTTGCCCATTACCTCATCTAACGGCAGAGCCTGGATCTTGTCCAAAATGGCCGTCACCTTCATTTCAAGTTGCGCCAAGCCGGTTGATAACGTGGGCACGGCGGCAAACTCGCCAGCCTGGCTCACCGTCGCGGCAGCAGCGTCCGGATAATAGGCGAAGTCCACAAACAGAGTGCCAGTTAGGTAACTTTCCGTCTTCAGCGTCGCCCGCAGGCCCTGCTCCACCGCTTGCTTTAAAAACTCCCCGTCCGGTTCCGCCACCTGCCCCTGCATGCTGCGACGCAACAGCGCCGGATCAATATCGACGAGGACCGGCACCCGCGAATCCTTGCCGGAAGGCAGGTAGTCAAATGACACGTTGATCACCCGGCCGATCGGGATGCCGCGAAATTCCACGATGGCACCCTTGGCCAGGCCGCGCACCGATTGATCAAAGAGCAGCAGGACTTTCAAACTCGGATCAAACAACGAACTCTGCGCCTCCTCCCCGTCCCCATAAAGTTTGAAAGTCATGTTGTCCGTCGCCGGTTTGCCAGGTTCCAACCCATCCGGTATGCCAAATGACGCGCCCCCGGCGAGCATCGCTTGAAACGACGGCGTGCGCACCTTGATGCCCGTCGCCCCGGCACTGATATCCACGCCGCTGGTATTCCAAAAACGGGTGTTTTCCCGCACCAGCGAGCTGAATTCCTCGCGCACAAAAGCATGATAGTGAACCTGCCGCGCATTGCCCGAGAGCTCGCGTTTCTCAATCCGGCCCACTTCCACCCCAAGATAGTAAATTGGCGAGCCAACCCCTAACGAACCTGCCTCATCCGCCGTGAGCACCAAGCGCCGGCCCGGCACGCTGCGATTGGTCGTCGGCGGTTCCTCCAAACCGCGAAACGACGTGGTCCCTTGCTGCCCGCTGCCCGGTTCCACTTCAATGTAGGCACCGGTGAGCAGGGTGCCCAGCCCGGATATGTCGGTGGCGCTCACCCTCGGGCGAACCACCCAGAAGCGGGTGTCTTCGCACAGCAGTTTGGCGGCTTGGCGGTCCATTTGGATATTGACCAGGACCGACTTCAAATCCCCTGCCAATTCCAATTCCTTGACCATGCCGACGCGCACCGAGCGGCAGCGGACCTCGGTTTTGCCGGCGGCGATGCCATCCGCCGTCTCAAACCGGACTTGGGCGGTGGGTCCGCGGGAGGAAAGGTTTTGATAGACCAGCCAACCGCCGATGAGCACGGCTAGAATTGGCACGACCCACACCATGTTCCAGCGCTGGGCGGCGCGAAACTCCGGCGTCACGGGTTTGACGGATGGGGACTTACTCATGGTCGGTATCTGGCTGCGGTCTCTCGGTGGCATTCATTTCTTCAAGGCGATCCCACAATAGGCGCGGGTCAAAGCTCATCGCCGCAAACATCGTTAGCACCACCACCCCGGCAAACGCAAGCGCTCCCGGACCCGGCGTGACCGTCATGTAAGCCCCAAACTGCACCAACGCAACCAATATGGAAACTACAAATATATCCACCATCGACCACCGCCCTAGCAACTCGGTGAACCAGTAGATCCGCCCGAGAATGTGCGGCGAGGGCCGCACTTTGCCCGCCGCCGCCGCGCACAACCACACCAAAGCCACGATTTTGACGATCGGGATCATGATCGAGGCAACGAAAATCACGATGGCGATCGGATACGCCTGACGGTGCCAAAACTCGACCATCCCCTCCAGAATCGTGGATGCCATCACATTGCCCAACTCCGAAATGGTCATGATGGGCAGCATGTTCGCCGGCAGATAGAGCACACAGGCTGCCACCAACAGCGCCACGGTGCGTTGCAGGCTCGCTGGCTTGCGCAAATGCAGCGCCGTGCCACAGCGGGGGCAGCGCCGTGCCAGCACCTGGGTCATTTTCCCGCAGACCTCACAATTGGCCAGGCCATGGTCGATGGCGCGTGGTAGGGGAGGGGACTTGAGCGGGTTCATTCGGCGGCCACCTCCAGTCGGTCCCACAGTTCATTGCGATCAATCCCGGCCACCGCCGCAGCCATGCACAGCATCAGCGCCGCAAAGGCCCAAAATCCCACCCCAAAGTACAAATCCGCCATTTTCCCCAATTTCATGAGGCTCACCAGCACTCCTAACAAGAATACCTCGATCATGTTCCACGGTTCGGTGTGGCCGAGCCAGCGTGCGACGTGCCGGGCACCGGGGGCGGCTTGGCCAAACAGCAGCGGGCCGCAGACGTAGAGCATGCCGCCGGCCATCACCAGCGGCGCAATCATGGTGAACATCGCCACGCACCAGCCGATGGCCGGGCTGCCCTCCCGGATGAGCTCGCAGGCTGCCCGGAAAAGGCTCAGTTCGGTCTTGATTCCGTTGGCAGACATCGTGAGAAACGGGAAGGTGTTGACGATTCCCATCAGGATCAGCGCCGTCAGGGAAAAGGCGGTGACGCGCACCAGTGAGGCCGCACGGTTTTGATAGAGCACCACTCCGCAGCGTCGGCAGCGAGCAGCGGAGCCCTCGGGCACGGCGCTTGCCTCGTGCAGGGTATCACAGAAATGGCAGGCGACCGGATGCGGGGAACCCGCCGGTTTGGGCCAGCTGCTGATGGAAGCGCGGCGCTTCAAGAGGCGTTTGGGTTGTTAGTCTGATAGCCGACCACTCGTTGTTTGAGTTCGCCGAGCCCATCGACGCCGCATTCCACCCAATCGCCAGCTTGCAGGTAGCGTGGTGGGTTCATCCCCATGGCCACTCCCCCCGGCGTGCCGGTGGCGATGACGTCGCCCGGCAGCAGGGTCATGAAGCGGCTGATGTAGCTGACGAGGTAGCGGAGCGGATGGATCATGTCGCCGGTCCAACTGTTTTGGCGGAGTTCGCCGTTGACCTTGCACCACAGGCGCAGGGCTTGCGCGTCCGCCACCTCGTCGGGCGTCACCAGACACGGTCCCATTGGCGCGAAGGTGTCGGCGCTTTTGCCTTTCGTCCACTGGCCACCCATGTCCTTTTGAAATGCCCGTTCGGAAAAATCGCAGAATGTGGCGTAGCCGGCGATGTATTCCAGGGCGTTGGATTCCTCGATGTAGGATGCGCGACGGCCGATGACCATGGCCAGTTCGACTTCATAATCGAGTTTGCTGGCCCCCCGCGGCAGCATCACCTCGTCGAAGGGGCCGCTCCAGGCGCTGGAGGCTTTCATGAACAACGTCGGTTCAGTCGGGAGACCCTCTCCTAGTTCTTTGGCGTGCTCCAGATAATTCTTGCCTACGCATACAATCTTGGACGGTCGCGCCACTGGCGCGCCGAACCGCAGCGCCGGATCCACCTCACTGCCACCCGGGCAGCCATCAGCCACCCACCCGGCCAGCGACTCCAAGCCGCCCATCGCGAAAAACCCCTCGTCGTAATCCGAAAACTCGCTGCTGGCATCAATCCGGCGGCCATCCGCCAGCCAAACGCCGGGCTCCTCGTTGCCATTATCGCCAAATCGTATCAAGCGCATGAGCGGACCTTAGCACGCCCCGGCACAATTGAAATCCTAATCCTTGGCTAATCATTCCGCCGCTTCCAAACCGTCATCAACGCCGTCGACCACTGGAATTTACGGGCGGTTTCACGGATGAGAAAGGGTTCGTCTAACTCTTCAACTAACAAAAATGACGGATGCAGCGCCGCTTTGAGCCAGGCCAGTGTGCCCTCGGCAGGCCAATGGGCCGGTGGGGTGAACTCCTCCAGCCAAGTGCAGGGCGTGGCCAGAACCAATTCTCCGCCGGGCCTCACCAATGACGGCAGGCGCTCGAGCAGGAGTTGGGGTTCGCTCAGCCGGCACAGGAGATTGGCGGCATGCACCCGCTCAAAGGCCCCCAGATCCGCTGCCAGATGCATCGCGTCACCCTGACAAAACTGCAATTTCCCGCCAGCGATCCCGGCCGGCCGACTGGCGCTGAGTTCAGTGCGCTGTGTCCCTTCCTCAAGCCGATGGTATGCCAGCGTCGCCCCGCTCCGCAGCGCCTCGGCCGCACGGATGAAGGCATGCGAAAAATCTATCCCGAGCACTTCATCACAGTGACGCGACATTTCAAAGCTAGAGCGGCCCACTGCACAGCCAAGGTCCAGCCCGTGGGCCACCTGTGCCTTGCCAAAATGCGCCACCGTGCGGCACGGAAATTCCAAAGCCGCGGCCATGTCCGCCGGCCATTTCCGTCCGGGCGGCAAAACTTCCTCCGCCGATGCGTAATGAAACAGCAGGTACTCGGCGAGCAGTTTCTCGGATTCGTAAATCGAACTCATGGCGTTCATCTGGGGTGCTCCCGATCCCGCAGCATCGGATCGGCTCATAAAAAAAGCGGCCCGACTGATCGTCTTCAAGGAAAACCCATTAACCTTAAAGTCGTCTCAGTCGGACCGCCTATGTTGTCGCGACACGGCAAAACTACAAAGAACGCCCCCCTTGTCAAATGGAAATCGCGATTTTTTCAAAATTATTTTTCAGGGGGTGTTTCACGGGTGATTCACGGAGGGGGGGGGTTATTGGAATTGCTTGTGGTTAGGATGATTTTGGATCACCGTATTGGCGGGCCTGACACCTGATAGCTCAGGGGTCTCTTGTTGGTGAAATTCTCTTCAATCCGCGAAATCAGTGGCAATATACTTCGTTGCAACCCTTTTTATTTTCCATTTCAGCACCAGAACCCGCGCATCGAGGGCTCTGATGATGATCAGCGTCTTGCTCGGATTGAGCCTGGTCTTCTTGTGTCTGGCCGTTAGCGCAGAGGTCCCGCAGCCGAATTCGCCCATGCTCGATGAAAACTTCCAGTCGGCCACCGCAGCCGCGCCGCTGAAGGGGTTTAAGAGCTATGGTGGAGACTGGGGCGTGCAGGAAGGCGTGCTGGTGGCCGGGGCGGGTGCCGGCCCGAAGTTGCTGCATGAATCCGTGCGAGTGGTTAGCGGCGAGGTGGGTGTGGAGATGTGGTTGGCGGATCGGCGCGAGGGCAACGCCGGCCTGATCGTCAACGTCAGCCAAGCGGATGTGGGCGCGGATGCCTTCAACGGTTATGAGGTGGCCCTTGATGCCAGCACCCAGACGTTGCGGCTCGGGCGGCATCGACAGAACTTTGAAGGGCTCCGTGACGTGCCATGCCCGGTGCCACTTCATGCGTGGATCCCACTGGTCGTTAGGCTCACGGAAACTTCGATAGAGGTGCTCGTTAATGGCCACAGCATGCTGCGCTTCGAGGATCCGCAGCGCTTGCTGCCCGATGCGGCCGTGGGCCTGCGAACCTGGCAGCGCGACGCCCGCTATCGTGACTTTTGGGTCAAATCGGATGGACCACGCCAGGCACTGCCGTTTGTGATGGCCGGCTCGTCAGCCGTGGACGGCGTCTGTGCCGGCTGGCAAGCCTTCCGGCGTGGTGCCGCACGCGGTGGATTTTCCCTAGAATCCGGCGGCCCCTTTGCCGCCCGCCAAAATCAATGTGTTGATTTGTTGGATGGGCAAGGTGAGTTAGGCATCGAACACACTGAGGCAGGTGCAACCGGCCTGGCTTTGGTCGCAGGCCGTTCCTATCAGGGGTTTTTGACAATCCGCAGCGACGCCCCGGCGGAGGTTTTTGTGGGCTTCCAAGACGCCAATGGCCACATCCTGGCAGAAATTCCGCTAGCCGTCACGGCAGGGGATTGGGGGCAACACAGGTTTGCTCTAACGCCAAAGGCGGATGCCGAAGACGGGCGTCTAACCATCACGTTGAAAGCCCCGGGTCGCATTCAATTGGCGCGTGCCTTTCTGCAACAAGGCGACTGGGCTTGGCCGCCATCGTTGGCGTTCGACGGGTTGCCGCCGGTCCTATTTTTGAAGCGCCATCCATTAACGGCGCCGCCGGCCGTCGGGTGCGACGTGTGGGCGGCGCGGCCGACGGCCCCTGGTTGCGCCATCGCCATTGTGGAACCCTCTCGGCCGGAGTTAGCGGCGCGCACGGTTTTCGCGGATTCCGCGGGATGCATCTACGACCTGAACCTTTCGCTAGACGCGCGGACGGTTTATTTTTCTTACGCCCGGAAGGATGAGAAAAACTGGCACCTGTGGCGAATCGGTGTGGATGGTACGGGGCTGCGCCAAATCACCGACGGCCCGTTCTACGATGTGAGTCCCTGTGAGACTGCTGATGGATTCCTGGTGTTTGTCTCCACGCGCCGCTTCGGGCACACCGCTTGCCAGCCAGGCCCCAGCTCCAATCTCTATCGGGTTTCGGCCGATGGGGGCATCCCTCAATGCCTGAGCATGAATACCCTATCCGATGCCTCGCCGCAACTTCTGCCCGATGGCCGTATCCTCTTCATGCGCTGGGAATACGTGGATCGCGACCTCACATTCCGCCAGAGCCTGTGGACCCAACACACGGACGGCAGCGGCTATCAGCTATTTTTCGGCAACACCCTGCGCGACCCGGGCACCCTCTGGCAAGCCCGCCCAGTTCCCGGACGCAGCGACCGGGTGCTGGCCACCTTCGCACCCCATCACGGCTATCCGCACGGGGCAATTGGTTGGATCGAGACCCATCAGGGCCCTGAGGCGGCGCGCGGCGTGGGCTTCGATTGGATCACCCAAGAATTTTCCACGATTGGCGACACCCAGCACCCGTGGGGCTACCGCGATCCGTTTCCGCTGGACGAGCAGCGGTTTCTATGTGCCTACGGCGGCCCGGCCCAGCGCTTCCGCCTGTTTCTACACGACCTCGCGGACCGCCAACGCCTGCTCTATGAGGACGCATCGCTGCATTGCTTTTTTCCCATCGCGCTGAGCCCGGTGGCCCGCCCGCCATCGATTGCCGCGTACGCATCTGACCTAACGGAGATTGCCGTCGGCTTGCCGGAAGAGCATCCGGCCGATGCCCAGCCGATGGGCACCTGTGTATTGCTAGATGTCTATCAGGGGCTCGGTCCGGCCATCCAGCGAGGCCGGGTGAAGTCCATCCGGATCATGGAACAGCTGCGAAAAACCGAAGATATACCGGTGACGCCGCACGTTGTCGAGTTCGGGCCGCGGGCTTACGACCAGTCGCCGCTGATGAGCTATGCCACCTACTATGCCAAACGCTGTTGGGGCGAAGTGCCGGTGGAGGCGGATGGATCTGCCCATTTCCGCGTGCCGGCCATGCGGGAAATCTACTTTCAAGCCTGTGACGACGAGGGCCGGGAACTCCAACGCATGACCTCCGCCGCCCAACTCATGCCCGGCGAAACCATTGGCTGCGTCGGTTGCCATGAGTCGCGTACCACGGCTCCGCCCACTTCGGCCAAGGTGCCCATCGCGGCACGGCGCGCCCCCTCGCAACCCCATAAACCCGCATGGGCACCCGACGGCATCATTGATTTCGTGTCCGTCGTCCAGCCCGTTCTGGACCGCCATTGCGTCAAATGCCACGGTGGAGAGCGGGTGGATGGTGGTTACGATTTGAGCGGTGATAAATCACGTTTTTTCAACATGGCCTATGATAACCTGTTGGGTAGAAGCCAGTCATACCGCCAGCACAACATGGACACCGGCGAGATGCTCCCGCAGGAGCTGGCGAAGGGCAAACCCCTGGTGCATTTCTTCTGGCTCCTCAAGACACCCACTGCGGTAAACCATGTGCTAGGGAGCGGATCGCATGCCAGCCGCTTGCCGGATTTCCTCACAGCAGAGCACTGCGGTGCCCCCGTTCCGCCCGAAGACTGCCGCCGAGTTTACACATGGATAGACGCCAACGTGCCCTACTATGGCACCTACGCCACCAGCCGACCGCGTAGCGGTGGCAAGCGTGACCTGTGCGCCGACCCTCTAACCGGCGAACCCGCTGAGTGGTTGGCAAAGGACTTCATGCCGGTCTATGCGCGGCGCTGTGCCTCCTGCCACGGTGCCTATCCGACCGATGGACGCCTGCTCACCTGTTGGGACGGGCGCACGGCCTGGCTCAATTTCACCCGGCCGCATTGCAGTGCCGCTCTAACCGCGCATCTGGCAAAATCCGCCGGGGGTCGCGGTATAAATCACCAAGCTGACGGCACGGCCATCCCGATGTTTGCCGACACCTCGGATGCGGACTATCAGACGATGCTGCATGCGCTGCAAACCGGCTCTCGGCAAGCTCTCGATACGCCGGGCCCGGACATGCCAGGATTCAAGTTCACCCGCCGGGAACCCTAGCGAGCCCTCACATCCCGTCCCTCATTGACCCCTTCCAAATCCCCATCCCTCGCGATGTCGCCGACACCAACCCCGCCGCCTACCAAGCCATGCACGCGAAGAGTCTCCGGCAGGATGCCGGAGACAGCCGCCAAGATGGCGCGCTCCCCTCCGCCGCATGCAGTCGTTTTTTTCAAGAAAACTGAAAAATAGTCAAAGCCACCCGCTGCCCACCGAGACCATCATCATCTAACCAACCAAACACCAGCCACCTGCCCGCCCGGCCTCACCGCCATGCGGGCATTTTTTTTCACCCAAACAGTCACCCAATGTCTGAACAATACAAGGTGACAGATGAAATGTAGAGAATTATTCATGGTCAGCGACGGTGATAGACGCGCCGCTACAATGTGACAAATATTCACGGGCGGCTCCGGAGCTTGACAGCGCCCGTCTGTTGGTATGAACTGGTCGCAAGGATATGGCAGGCAACAAACATATAGGAATTCTCACTGCGGGGGGCGACAGCCCGGGCCTCAATGCCGCCATCCGCAGCGTCGGTAAGGCCGCCTTGAGCTGTGGCATGGAAGTCACAGGCTTTCGGGACGGCTTTCGCGGCCTGGCCGAAAACCTCCGCTTTCCCCTCGACAAGACCACTCTCGCCGGCATCCTCACCGTCGGTGGCACGATCCTCGGCACCGGCCGCGATAAGCCGCACCGCATGGAAGTGGACGGTGAAATCCGCGATATGACCGACGTGATCGCCGAGACATACCACCACAACCGCCTCGATGCCTTGGTGTGCATCGGCGGGGGCGGCACCCACAAAAACATCCTTCGCCTGATGGACAAGGGACTCAATATTGTCTCCCTGCCCAAGACCATCGATAACGACCTCGCACTAACGGACACCTCGATCGGCTTCGATACCGCCTTGGGCATTGTCACCGAGGTGGTGGACCGGTTGCACAGCACGGCACACAGCCACCATCGGATCATTGTGGCCGAGATCATGGGTAACCGCGCCGGCTGGCTGGCGCTGGGTGCCGGCATCGCCGGTGGTGCCGATGTGATCCTCATTCCAGAAATCCCCTATCAAGTCGAGACCGTCGCCGCGGCGATCCGGCGGAGGAGCGATCACGGGACGAATTTCAGCATTGTGGCGGTGGCCGAGGGCGCAATGAGCGTCAACGATGTGGCGGTTTACACCGCTGCCAAGCAACGCAAAAAGGCCAGCAAAGGCACTCCTGAGCATGCGCAAGCGAAGCAGGAACTCGCCGCCTTCAATGAGCGCCATGGCGGCCATACGTTGCGCCTTTCCAAGCAATTGGAAGAACTCACGAAACTCGAGGCCCGCGTGACCATTCTCGGCTACCTGCAACGCGGGGGCACCCCGTCAGCTGGCGATCGTCTGTTAGCTACTCGGCTCGGTTCGCGCTGCGTCGAGTTGATTGCAAGTGAATGCTTCGGGGTGATGGTGGCTGATCGAGGCGGGGTGGCCACTCCGGTTCCCATTGCAGAGGTGGCCGGCAATCTTAAGCTCATCGCGCCGGACCATGCGTGGGTGCTGAGCGCCCGCCGGGTGGGCACCTGCTTGGGCGATTGAGCCAGATGGCTGGGACGATTGAGCCACATGGCTGGTCGTCTCGAGGCAGGTCTATCCCCCGAGATAATTGCCATAGGTGAGCGACAGGACCGCTGCGACGAGAACGATGAATGCAACGCTGATGGTCTGGAGCGTGAGGCGGCGGCACTCGCGCCACTCGCGCAACACCACCCCGACCAAATTACTGATGAGCACCAACAGGATCATGTGAATGGCCCAGCTCGTGAATTTGTAGGAACCCATCCGCACATGACCCAGATTGTAGAAGAAAAACTGGCCATACCAAAACAGCCCGGTGATGGCCGCCATCAGGAAATTGACCGGCAACGCCGCCTCTGGCTGGCCGGCTGGCAATCTGACGAATTCGCCGATGGACTGGTGCCGTGCGTGCAGATAGAGGCAATATAGAGATGTTGTTAGAAACGCGCCGGTGTTGGAGAAGATATAGACGACGTTGCCGCGGAATACCCCGGCTCCATGGGCGGTGGCCACCTCGGCAATCGGCTCGCCGGCTTCCAGCGCAAATCCATACACCGCAGAGAGCACGCCCGCTAACAACGACAGCAGGAATCCCTTGACCAGCGAAAAATCACCACTCAACTGCTGCGCACTGAGGTCGCGCTCCTTGAGCCGGCCCGCCCAACCAGCCCCGGCAATGCCCAGGGTTCCGATGGCAATGCCCGCGATAATCCATTCCGCGCCCGGCTTGCTCAACGTCGCCGCCAGCGTCCCTTTGAACAATGGCGGAATCAAGGTGCCTAACACGCTCGACAGCCCCACAGCGATGGCATAAGTGAGCGAGAAACCGATGTAGCGGATCGATATGCCAAACGCCGTACCGCCAATGCCATAGGCGGCACCTAGAAAAAATGAGTGCCACATCGCCGGCTTTGGTGCCTCAGCCAGCACTGCGGCGAGTTGAGGAATGGTGAGCCATGCGCCTAGCAAGGGCAGCAGCAGCCAACAAAACGACGCCTGGGTGAGCCAGTAGGTTTGCCATGACCAGCCGCAGACGCGCTTTTCCGGGGTATAGCAAGTGGCGGCGAAGCTGGCACCCACAGCGTGCAGAACGATGCCGAGGAGCGGGTTGGAGGCAATGGGAGGCATCGGGTTGTTAGTTGCAATCTAGGTCAGTCGCAGTGGAATACTTCTTCCATCGGGGCCCACCATTCGTTTGCAGCGCGGCCGATGAGTGGCCGCTGGCAGGGCATGCACACGGCCCACCAGCGCTGGGTCGTCGGATCTGCGGCCATCGTAGCCATGTCGGCGGCAAAGTCCTCGCCAACGTATTCGAAGTAGCTGAAGAGGAAATGTTGGCCATCATCGAACTGGCGCAGATAGATCGAGTAATTTCGCAGGTTGCAGCGTGCGATCATATCCAGCACATCGGGCCAGACCGCAGCGTGGAGGAGTTTATATTCCTCAAGTTTGTCGGCGTTGAGGCCGATGACCGATCCGTAGCGTTGCATAGGGCTGGGGCAGGGAGGGTGGGGGAGATTTCTCAAGGGGCTTGGTCGAACTCGCCGAGTTGCAGCGGATAGACGCCGTGTTCGCGCACCAGTTTGACAAT
>Ga0073936_10009587_pt1 | contig 12018 bp, 10 predicted proteins | sample AliMusrvi5mmetaG_FD_87041 | JGI IMG/M metagenome (GOLD analysis project Ga0073936, IMG submission 87041) | Freshwater lake bacterial and archeal communities from Alinen Mustajarvi, Finland, to study Microbial Dark Matter (Phase II) - Alinen... | ecosystem: Environmental > Aquatic > Freshwater >... | reverse complement strand
TTGCACGTCGTCTTTTCCACGAAAAACCGGTTTCCGTTTTTGTCTGACGATGGTGTGCGTGGGCAAGTTCACGCTTTTTTGGGAGGAATCGCCAAAAACCTCAATTGCCCGCCCATTTTGGTCGGCGGTGTTTCCGATCATGTGCACATTTTGATCCAGTTGGGGCGCAGCGTATCCCAAGCCGATCTGGTGAAGGAACTCAAGCGGGGTTCCAACCTTTTTATTCAAGAGCGGTTCCCTCATATCAAAAAATTCGCATGGCAGGCGGGATACGGAGCTTTTTCCGTGAGCGCCTCGAATCTGGAGACCGTGCGCACCTACATCGGAAAGCAGGCTGAACACCATGCCAGAGTTTCTTTTCAGGATGAGTTCCGTGCGTTTCTGGAAAAGCACGAGTTGGCTTTTGATGAGCGATACGTTTGGGACTGATACCGCCTCTTGGAGATAGCTGGACGATTCGGCCTGTAGAGGCCCTTGTGCCAAGGGCCTATAGGATTCAACAGGCGGTTGGCACAACCGCCTCCACACCATCCAGCCAACTCAAAGAGATGGTATGAGGCAACCCCTTTCAGGGTTGGTCTATGGAATCCCATATACCCAGGGTAGCTTCGCAACCCTGGGCTGTAGGAGGCAGCCACGTTGTGGCTAAGCAATGTGGCCCGCTCCGGCTCATCTCACTCTCTTCAGAGCCTCGAAGATTTTTGTCCTGCACCCATATTCTACGCTTTGAGCCTTCACGCCAGCTTGTGGGCGATCTGGTCGTCGAGGATTTCGCGGACGGAGATCGGGACGATGACGCGGGTATCGACGAGCGCGCTGGGTTTTACCATGCGGGGAAAATGAGCGAGAAAGGGCGAAGTGTGAAGGAGGAAATCGGCTGCCCGGGGCGTCCGGCGCGTCATTTTCATGGGATGACCTTGGGAAAACTGCTTGCATCCCTCTCGCAGCAAAGAGATGTTTGCATGAATGGTTACCGACCCGCAGGAGCTGACAGCCTTGTGCCTGTCGCAGCCGCCGCCGAATTCCGAAGAGTTCTGGAAACAGGTGGAGACGGCACGGGCATTATCGCCCAACAGCGAGCTCTCTGCCGCTGGGGAAAAGATCTCCCCGCTGCCCTCTACCTCGACCCCGCCCGCGAAGGCGGCCTAGAGCACCGCGTCTGGCCTGCTGGCCCGGACATTCTCAAGGTCACTTACGGCGGTGCCTACGGTCGCACCGTGCGGCGGATGCGCAATGGCACGCTCGCTTTCCCAGTCTCCCTGGATGAGATCGGCTATCTGTGAAGAAACTCGAAAAAACTCCAGGCATACCCCTGTGGATGTCCTACCCGGCAGATCACAATTCTCCGCATGAATGACCACAATCCATCTCCGATGGAATCCGCCTCCCCTGCTGAACTTGCCAAGGGCCTGCGCGCGGGCCGCACGTTTCATCCCTTCACGCCGGGCCTGAAGGAAGCGGCGCGGGATCTTATCCTCGCTCTCATCGAACGCATGGAGGGCGGAAGATCGAACCCGCCCTATTTGCGCGAAGTATAGAGCGCCACGAGGGCGGCCCCGATCGCCTGCGACAGCTCGCCCAGGCTCGCGGGGACGATTTTGATCGTCTGGCGCTGGAGCGGATACAGCCACGGTTCGGCGGCGGCGTGGATCCCGGCGAGATAACGTTCGCGGAATTCCGGGGTGGTGGAATGCGGGTCGATCAACCCGCCGCCGATCACGACAAACGCCGCGTCGAACGCGATCGAGAGGTTCGCGACATGGAGGCCGAGTGCTTTGGCTTGGATTTCGAAAATTTCGAGCGCGAGCGGGTCGCCTTTCTGGGCGAGCCCGCGGAGGGAAAGGGCTTTTTGTTTCGGGGGAACCCCAGGCTTCGCGAGCTCGTGGTTGGGATATTTCGGCAGCAGGTAGTCGAGGAATTGCGGCAGGCCGGAAATCGTGGTGTAGGCTTCGAAGCATCCCCAGGCGCGCCCGCATCCGCAGGTGAACGCCGGGAGTCCGAGCAGGTGGAGCGGCGCTGGCATGTGGCCGGCCTCCATCCCGCAGAACGCGTCGCCTTCGAGCGGAAACCCGTTCGGGTCGATGTAGGCGGCCCCCAGCCCGGAACCCGGTGCCAGCATGAGCACGCCGGCCTTTTTGTCTCCGCGGACCTGGGCGGCTTCCGCGACCCCGCCGTAGTTGCCGTCATTTCCCACGACCAGCGGGATGGGCCGCCCCGCCTGTTTTTCGAGGGCGCGCGAATACTCGGCGTGAAATTCCCACCCCGCAAACGAAGGCGGCAGGTTGGGCGTGCGATCCAGGACCCCGTAAGACTGGTAGGGCCCGGGGATGGCCAGCCCGACACCGCGGACCTGCCCCCAAACCAGCTTGTTCTCCGCGAGAAATTTTTCCACGCCGGCGACCCAGCCCTCGATGACGACCGAGGTCCCGAGTTCGGAATTCGTCGAGCTTTGGGCGAGGTGGAGGGAAACGGGTTTGCCGTCGGCGTAGATGCCGCCGGTCTTGCAGGTGGTAGCCCCGCTGTCGGTGCCGATGAAGATGTCTTTCATAAGGGGACCACGTTAAAGATACTTCCCTTCTTCTGGCGAGAATCTTTCTTGCCCTCGAGCTGGGGCGATCCGCCTACTTGGACACGACTCCGCTCAGCGGATGGTGGGTGACGGCATTCCAGGCCACTTCCTGCAAAACCCGGTTCAGGGGTTCGAGATCTTCTGCGGCGGTCCCGGATTTGGCCAGGGCCGATGGCACCGGCAGGCCGACCGGGCTTTTCCGGTAGATCACCGCATAATGGCAGTAGGCTTCCAAAACTGCGAGCGGGGCCTTGGGGTGGCCGAGCTGATCGGAAAAGATGTCCTCTTGGACTTTCAGCCCGGGAGCCTGTCCGGCGATGATCTTCTCCCGCAACTCGGTCGCGGCCTCGGTCATCGGCACGACAAAAACCACCTGCTTCCCCAGCTTTTTGTTCAGCGCAACGACGTGCTCGTTCATCGTCCGGACATAGTATTCCATCATTTTCCGCAACCCTTCCCCCGTGGCCGCATTGTGGTCCACCTTCACCGGTTTCAGCGTCACCGGCGGTTCGTCGGGCTGGGGCTTGTAGTGGGGATCGTAGAGAACAGGATTGTAAACATCGAAAGGCGCCCACGCTTCCATGACCGTGACGCGGATGTCCGGGTTGTGCTCGAACCCGAATTGCGCGAATTTATCGATGCCGTCGTCGGGCAGGTAAACCGGCGTCAGGATCAGTGCGTCCACTTTGCCCGCGGCCAGCTCGTCCCTCGCTTTGTTCATCTCGGGGTCGCGGCTCTCCCAATGCTGAATGGATTTGGAACCGCCGATCATGTGATCGCCAAGAATGGTCTGGTCGGGAAACCCGCCCGCATTGGCTAATTCCGCCAGGATCTCGGGCACTGGCACGAAGTAACTGTGATGGCACGCGTAGATGCTCGCCCCTTTGGTGAGGGGTTCCGTGGGGGCCGTGGCTGCAAATGCCGCGCCGCCGCACGCACAAAGGACACCGGCCGATAGGAAGCAGAGAATATTCCGGGGCTTCATGGGTGTTCATTCAACCCGGGCCCCGGGAATTTGTCGCGGTTTTTCCTTACCGCTCCCAACAGAGCCTCTCCTGTTCCAGCATCATCCCAAAACGGTCTTGAGATACAAATCGCGGAGTTCGGAGAATCGGATATCGGTGGTGACTTCCACATTCGGCACGTCACCGGAAACGACCGTCATGCCGCGCGTGAACTCGCCCCGTGTCTCGACCCGGACCGCCATCGGGACCGTGGTGTAGTAGGAGTGGTCAAACGACCAGACGATCGGGAAGATATCATACATCACCGGCCCGGGTTTCCAGCTCTGCGCAGGATGCCACAGGTCGATCGCCCGGCCCATCGCCTGGCAAAGCGGCGACGGATGGTTTCCGAAGAGTTCGCAGTCGCTCTTCGAGAGCACAAAACGACGCGTGACGTCCCAGGTTCCCATGATGATCGGGATTCCGGAGGTCAGCACCACGTCTGCGGCGATATAGTCGAAAGCGACATTATGCTCGGCGCGGTTGAGAGCGGTCTCGCCTCCCATCATCGCGATATACTTGATCTTGCCGGCGATCCCGGGCTTCTTCCGCAGGGCGCAGGCGATGTTCGTCAGCGGGGCGAGACACGCGATGCCGATTTCGCCGGGATACTTCTCGACGGTGCGGATGATCAGATCCACCGCATTTTCCTCCCCCGGCTGATCGCGGGGATCTTCCGGTTCCGCAAACGCATAGTGGTTCATCGTCTGCGCGAAGTCATGCTGGCTGCGGGCTTCGGCGTCCGAAAACTGCCGCAGCGGAAACTCCATGCCCGCCGCGACAGGAATGTCGGTCCGGTCCAAGTAGCGCAGGAGGCGCTTCACCAGACGGGCCCGTTTGTTCGACGGCAGGGTGACGGTGGTGATGGCCTTGATGTCCAGTTCCGGGCGCAGCAGGGCGAACTGAACCGCCAGAAGATCGTCAATATCTTGGCCGGGATCAGTGTCGATGAGGATTTTTTGCATGCTTGTTTCCTTTCAGCGGGAAGTGGGTTTGGCAACTCCGAGATTTTGGAATTGTTCGTGCCGCAGGATCACTTCTTCCCAGGCGGGGTGTTCGGTTGCAGAAAGGTCTGCGGGGAACCTGGCGGTCGAGCGCCTCCACTTCGCGAGCCAGTCGGCACCGAGAAGTTCGCGGTCGTCGCGGACCGCTTCCCGGGTGAGAGCGATGGTCGTTTCGGCTTTGTCGCCGGTGCTCCGGCCGCGGGCGACATGAAATCCGGCGGCCAGCATAGCCACGCGCGATGCGGTCGAGCACGTGTAGGTGAACAGCTCGACCCGCCTGCCCCGGCAGACACCGAAGAGCCGGCGGAACGCGCCGAGCGTCCAAGCTTCCGCGTTTGTCTTGCCGGAAAACATGTCGTAGTAAATCAGGTCCGGCGGCTGCGGGGCGGCGTCCAGAGTTTCGAGAAAATTCCCTCTGACAAGCGTCCATGAGAGGCCCGGATGCGATTTCGATTGCCAGCGGCCATCCTTCAAAATCGCAGCGGGGCCACTGTGACGCAGGTATCGGAACTGGTCGTTGTTGCGGAACGCCAACCGCAGCGAGTCGAGGTCGTTTTCGAAACTCACGATGTGCAGGCCGCGAGGCGGCGAGGGCTCCCGCTCGTAACACTCGACCGCCGCCATGGCGTTGGCTCCGGCACCGAGGCCGACATCCCAGATCACCAGCGGCCCGGATCCCGGCTCGCGAAGACCCACGGCCAGCCGCGACTGCTCGATGTAGAGCTGCCGCGCCTCGTCCATCGGCGGGGTGCGCGAGTGCATGATCTCCCCCGAGCCGATGTGCCGGATGCTCGCGAACCCCTCCCGGGCGGTGTGGATTTCGTAGTTTCCCAGCACTAGCCGCTTCGCTTTTTTCGGGACCTGGGCAAGAACTGGATTATCCAGGTCATCCTCGTGGAGCGTGGCCCGCTTTTCCTGATACAGCGCGACGAACGTGTCCGAGAAAATGCTCGCACGGATCTCGCGCAGGAGCTGGTGGTAGAAGTGGATGTTGTGCTTGCCGAGAAGCTGCCAGCCGAGGGTTTCCCGGGTTTTCGTGAGGTGGTGGAGGTAGGCGCGCGAATACCGCCGGCAGGTCGGGCAATCGCACGCGGGGTCGAGCTTTTCCTCGGAAAACTTATAGACGCCGCGCCGCAGTTGCAGGTAGCCGCGCGAGGTGAAAACCCCGCCCCGCTGCGCGACCTGCGTCGGGATGATGCAGTCGAACATGTCCACCCCGCGATGCACCGCCTCGAGGATGTCGAGCGGCGTGCCCACGCCCATGAGGTAGCGCGGCTTGTCCTCTGGCAGAAGGCCCGCCGTGAACGCGCACGTGTCCTCGCGCTCGCTTTTCCCCTCGCCGACCGCAAGCCCTCCGATCGCGAATCCGTCGAAACCCATCTCTGCCAAGCCCAGCGCGCTTTCGCGCCGCAGCCCGGGAAACAGCGCCCCCTGCACGATCCCGAACATCGCCTGCGGCGAATCCCCGCGTGCCGCGAGGCTCCGGGTAGCCCAGCGCCCCGTCAATTCCAAGGCCGCGCGCGCGACCGCCTCGTCCGCCGTCGAGGCCACGCACTGGTCGAGAGCCATCATGATGTCGCCGCCGATCGCCACCTGCGCGGCGATGCTGGCCTCCGGGCTCAGCAGGATCGTGCGCCCGTCGGTGTAGCTTTGAAAAACTGCCCCCGCCTCTGTGATCGACCGCGAGTGAGGCAGCGAAAAAATCTGGTATCCGCCCGAGTCGGTGAGCACCGAACGCTTCCAGCTCATAAATTTGTGGATGCCGCCCACGCTGCGGAATACGTCGAGCCCCGGACGCAGGAGAAGATGGTAGGTGTTCGCGAGAAGGATCTGTGAGCCCGAGTCCTCGAGCGTCTGCGGCAACTGCGCCTTCACCGTCGCCTGCGTTCCCACCGGCATGAACAGCGGCGTCTGCACCTCGTCGTGCAGCGTGCGGAACACCGCCGCCCGCGCCCCGGAACCTGTGGCGCGTGCCTCAAGTCGGAATCGGAGTCGGGAGGTCATCAGGTCTTATGCCGGATTCTCCGCCCGGCATCAAGCCGGAGATAGGCCATCGCCGTGCAAAAATGGAATTGTTTGTTATCGCCGTTTTTTGTTCAGGCCCTAAGCTTGCCGCCTCACTCCCTATGAAAAAATACATCTCGCTTTTACTGGTCGCCATGGCCTGTGGTCTTGCCCCGCTCATTTCCGTTGGCGCGGAGCAGCCGGCTGCGGGGGCCTTTTTTTTCCGGGATGGCGACCGGGCGATGATTCTCGGCGACTCCATCACCGAGCAGCGCCAGTATTCGGCGCTGGTCGAAAGTTTTGTGCTCTCAAGGTTCCCGGACTGGAAAATCACATTCCGCAATACCGGCTGGGGCGGTGATACCATGGGCCTGCGCACCCGCAAGGGGCTGGATGCAGGATTCGACCGGGACATCAAGCCGCTGCAGCCGACCGCCGTGACGATTGACTTTGGAATGAATGACGCCCGGGCCGGGGAAGCCGGGGTGCAGCCGTATGTCGAGAGCGCCAGGCTGCTTGCCGAAAGGTTCGCGGCGCTGGGAACGCGCATGGCCTTCATCACCTCATCTCCCGAGGAGCGGTTCCAGGGCGGCCAGCCCGCCGGATCCGGGTACAACCTGATGCTTCGGAAATATTCCGATGAGCTGCAAGCCGCCGCTAAAGAGAAGGGCTTGGTTTTTGTGGACCAACTGGCACCGATGATCGAGGTGATCGAGAGCGGGCGGAAGGCGGGGGTTCTTTCCCCGACGGAGTCCGGTCCCCGGCTGATTCCCGACGGCGTCCATCCCAACTGGGCCGGCCATCTCGTGATGGCGACGGAAATTCTCAAAGGTCTCTCCGCGCCATCCCTGGTTTCCACGGTGACCATCGATGCGAAGTCGGGCGAAGCGAAGGCCGAAAAAGCCAGGGTTTCCGAGGTGAAGACCGGGGAAAAATTGTCGTTTACGCGTGCCGACGACGCCATGCCCTGGCCGGTTCCCGCCGAGGCGGCAGCGGCCTCCGACATTCCCGGTTTCAAGCCGTTTGATGAGCTTTCCCGCTACATGCTCACCGTGAACGGTCTTTCGGCTGACAAATACAAGGTCTCCGCTGACGGACACGAGTTCGGCACATTCAGCCGCGAACAGTTGGCAGCCGGGGTCAATCTCGCTCAGGGCGCATTGAAGGGGCTGCCGGAAGTCCAGGAGCTCATGAATGCGATCCTCGAGAAAAACAATTTGTTTTTTAACCGCTGGCGCGGGGTGCAGGTGGCGGAGCTCCCGGCCTGGATTCCCGCAGAAACCGTCGAATCTGCCCGGGCGGCTGAGCTGCAGAAACTCGACGCGCAGATCGCCGAGGCCGAGGCCAAAGTCAACTCGCTGCGCAAGCCAAAACCGCACCAGTGGGTGATCGAGCCCGCCACCTGAATCTTCTTTATCCCCCGGCGTTTGAAGTGGCGGACCAGTGCTTGCGAGGCTACTTTCCCCGCATGCCCGTGGAACTGCTTGCCCCGGCGGGGGATTGGGACTGCCTGCGCGCGGCCGTGGCAAACGGGGCGGACGCCGTCTATTTCGGCATGCCGAGGTTCAATGCCCGCATGCGCGCGGACAATTTCCGCAATGAGGAACTGCCGGAAGTCGTCGCGTTTCTCCACGGTCACGGAGTCAAAGCCACTGTCGCGCTGAACGTCCTCATCTTCACGGACGAATTGCCGGACGCAGTGGGGGAACTGCAGCGGCTCCACTCCGCAGGCGTCGATGCGGTGATCATCCAGGATGTCGGGCTGGCGGAGATCTCGCGCCGGATGTTTCCGGACCTCCACGTCCATGCCTCGACCCAGATGACGATCACGTCGCCCGAGGGCGTCCGGTTTGCCGAATCGCTCGGCGTCCGGCAGGTCGTCCTCGCGCGGGAGCTCTCGCTGCGCGAGCTGGAAAAATTTCCTGCGGTCCTGCCGATCGAGGTTTTTGTGCACGGGGCGCTCTGCGTCGCCTACTCGGGCCAGTGCCTGACGAGCGAGGCGCTCGGACGCCGGAGCGCGAACCGCGGCGAGTGCGCGCAGGCGTGCCGGATGCCCTACGAGCTGGTTGTGGACGGGGTGCCCCTCGATCTCGGCGACAGGAAATACCTGCTCTCCCCGCAGGACCTTGCGGCCGTCCGGGAAATTCCTGACCTGATCGCGCGCGGGGTCGCGAGCTTCAAGATCGAAGGCCGGCTCAAGTCCCCGGAGTATGTGGCTGCGGTCACGTCGGTTTATCGCAAGGCGATTGATTCCGCCCTGGCGGGACACGAAACGGCACCCACGCCGGACGACCAATACCGTCTCGAAATGGCGTTCTCGCGCGGCCTCTACAGCGGATGGATCCACGGGGTCAACCACCAGGAACTCGTTGGCGCACGGTTTGGAAAAAAGCGCGGGGCCTTTGTGGGAAAGGTTTTGCGGTCTGCGCGCGACCATGTCGAACTTGCTGCGTCGGCCGTCCACCTGAAACCCGGCGATGGGGTGGCCTTCGACACCGGCGGCGATACCGACCACGAGCAGGGCGGCAGGATCTTCGAGGTCCGCGGCGGGAACCTCTTTTTCGAGCACGGGAAACTCGATTTTTCCGCGATCCCCCCCGGCACGCGGGTTTGGAAAACCGACGACCCGGCGCTCGACCGGGAACTCCGGAAATCGTATGCCGGGAAACTCGATGCGCGGCACAGGAAAACGCCGCTCGATTTTGTCGTGAGCGGCAGGGCGGGATGCCCGCTGGTTTTAGAATGCCGCGGGTTCACCTTGCAATCGGGGATCCTTCTTGAGCCCGCCCGGACGCGCCCGTTCACGGAAGAATCCCTCCGAGCCCAGCTCGGCAAGCTCGGGGAGACGCCGTTCGTTCTGGGCAAAGTCCGCAACGAGCTCGAAGGCGACGTCATCCTCCCGCTCTCGGAAATCAACCGGCTCCGCCGCGAGATGATCCTCCGCCTTTCTGTCCGGGACTCCGCTCCAAAGGTCGCGCTGGATTCGGTTTTGCCGTGTCCTTCCCAGCGAACAGAAGAGGCCGTGGCATGGGCATCCTGCCCATGCGTAGAAATCCAGCAAGACATGGGCAAGATGCCCATGCTACGTAATGCATGCGATCCGTCCTCAACCAAGCCCGATCTCATCGTTCTCTGCCGCTCGCGCGAGCAGCTTTCTGCGGCGCTGGAATGCGAGGTCCGCACGGTGGCGGTCGATTACGAGGACATCCGGCGCTACAGCGAGGCGGTTGCAGCGGTGCGCGCCGCCGGGACGGCGGACATCTTCCTCGCCACGCCGCGCATCCAGAAGGCCGGAGAGGAAGGTTTTTTCAAACTGATCGAAAACGCCGCCCCAGACGGTGTCCTTATCCGCAATGTCGGGGGCATCTCCTTTTTTTCCCAGAGCACGTTGCGGCGGTTCGGGGATTTTTCCTTGAACGTCGCGAATCCCGCGACGGCTTCCGTCTTTCACCGGATGGGTCTCGAGCGCGTCACCATCTCGCACGATCTGAACCTCGCGCAGATTCTCGCGCTCCTGAAAAGCGCCCCGCCGGACTGGTTCGAGCTGACGATCCACCACCACATGCCGATGTTTCACATGGAGCACTGCGTTTTCGCTGCGTTCCTGTCCGAGGGCACCGACCACACGAACTGCGGCCGGCCCTGCGACACCCGGCGCGTCCACCTGCGCGACCGCGTTGGCATGGAGCATCCGCTCCGCGCCGATGTCGGCTGCAGAAATACGCTCTTCCATGCGGTGCCCCAATCCGGCGCCGGATCGTTCCCGGAATTTCTCTCCGCCGGGCTCCGCCACTTCCGAGTCGAACTCCTCGAAGAGTCCGCAGACGAGGCGCGCCGCATTATCCGCGCCCACCAGTCCCTCCTTTCCGGTAAAACCGACGGAGCGACTCTCTGGAAGGACCTGAAAGCCAGGAGCCAGATCGGCGTCACCCGCGGCACCTACGAGTGAAATTCAGTGGCTCTTCGCGGCGGCCCGGTGCGGGAAGATGAAGATGCACGCCACGATGAACGCGCACAAGGCGGCCGAGGCGGAATAGCGGCTGAGCGCCAGCCCGCCCTCGGCCGCCGGCTTGTCCAGAAAATCCCCGACCACGGCACCGAGCGGACGCGTCAGGATGAACGCCATCCAGAAAAGCAGCGGGCGGGAAAACCGGGTCAGGAAGTAGGCCAGCGCGACGAGGGCGAGCAGGCCCCCGAATATCAGCCCGGCCCCGACGTAGCCGAATCCGGCGGTGTCCGCGGTCCAATCTCCCAACGCCGTGCCGAGCGTTTGCGAGAACATGATCGTCGTCCAATAAAACATTTCGGCTTTCGGGGAGTTGACGGTGTCCACGGCGATCGACCCGAGGCTGCGATACCAGACGAAAAGCGAGGCGAGCAGGAGGCCGAGAAGCAGGCTCGTTCCCCCGGCGTAGCCGATGCCCAGCGAGCGGTCGGCGAAATCCGCCAGCGTCGTCCCCACGGTCGTTGTCGCGATGATCGTGACCCAATAAATGGCCGGGTGAAATTTTTTTGCGGTGATCTGGACGACGACCGCCGCGATGAACAGCGCCGCGAAGATGGCGGTGCCGACGAGGTAGCCGAGATCCATCGACATCGACACCGCATCGCCAGCGGTTTCGCCGAGCGTCGTCGCCGCGATTTTGATGATCCAGAAGATCAGTGTCACCTCGGGAACCTTGCTGGCCATTTCTTCCGCGCCGTTTTTCATGTCGCGGAGAGAACTGCGGGAGGCGGATAGGTGTGGATCGAGATATACCGGTGGATTCCCTCGACCGCTTTGCGGGCATCGCGGACGGCCTGGACGACGAGCGACGGCCCGCGCACGGAGTCGCCGCCGGAGAACACGCCGGGGACGCTGGTCATCTGGTTCTCGTCCACGACCATGCCGCCCCAGCTGTTGCGTTCGATCCGCCCCAAATCGCTTTCCGGCGGGAACGGGGCGGGGTCGAATCCGTAGGCGCCGATGACAAGGTCCGCCGGCACGGTGAATTCCGAACCCGGGACCGGGATGGGCTTGCGCCGGCCGCCGGCATCGGGCTCGCCGAGCTCCATGCGGATGCAGCGGACGCGGGCGACCGCGCCATTTTCATCGGGCTCGATCGCGATCGGGTTGGTGAGAAACTGGAAGCGGGCACCTTCTTCGAGCGCATTGGCGTATTCCTTGCGGCTGCCGGGCATGTTGGCGAGGTCGCGCCGGTAGAGGCAGACCGCCTCGCCCGCCCCGCAGCGCAGCGCGGTGCGCAGGCAATCCATCGCGGTGTCCCCGCCGCCGAGGACGGCGACACGTTTTCCGCCCACATCGATCGGCGGGAGGTCCGTCACGGGAAAATCCACGTTCTTCTGGATGAGAAACGGAAGCGCGGGCAGCACGCCGGGAAGGTTCTCCCCGGGAATGCCGAGCGGCTTCGCCTGCTGTGCGCCGACCCCGAGAAAC
>Ga0073936_10009586_pt1 | contig 12020 bp, 9 predicted proteins | sample AliMusrvi5mmetaG_FD_87041 | JGI IMG/M metagenome (GOLD analysis project Ga0073936, IMG submission 87041) | Freshwater lake bacterial and archeal communities from Alinen Mustajarvi, Finland, to study Microbial Dark Matter (Phase II) - Alinen... | ecosystem: Environmental > Aquatic > Freshwater >... | reverse complement strand
TTGAACAGCGGCACAAAACCGCCCAGCGCCGTGAAGGAATCGTGCATGGAGTTGACCGCGCCGCAGGAGGCGTCGGTGGTCACAGTGGCGAATAAAGCCGAATTGAAGATGCCGAAACGGACTTCCTTGCCTTCCATGTTCCCGCCCGACGCTGCCACGCCAAGCTGATGATGAATCGGATTCCCAGCCGCCTCTGAGTACCAGCAAAGGAACACCCCAGCCAGGAACAAGGCCATCATCGCCGCCCATACTGACCAGCCGTGGGCCTGGTTCTTCACCATGCGCCCTAGATAATAGGTCAGGCCACTCCCGATGGCGAAGATGGAAAGCATCTGGAGGAAATTGGACAGAGGGGTGGGGTTCTCGAAGGGGTGCGCGGCGTTGGCGTTGGTGTAGCCGCCACCGTTGGTGCCGAGCATCTTGATCGCGACCTGCGAGGCCATTGGTCCCTGGACGATGGCCTGTTCCTCGACCTTCTGATCCACCATAACGGGCATGTTGGTCATCACCGCTTGTCCTTTCTCGTCGAGCTTAGGAACGTCCACCATCATCGCCACACCATTGGTCAGCATTGGCTGGCCTTTCTCGTCAAGTTTGGGCGCCTGCACCATGACCGCTACATTGGTTGTGACCGGTTGTCCTTTGGCGTCGGTCTTGGCCATCTGCGTGGTGTAGGGTTCCATGACTTTGGCTTTCGTGTACGGCTTGAAGTTCTGAATCATGCCTTGCGACACAAGGACGACCGCGAAAACCAAGCAAATGGGTAGGAGCAGGTAGTAGGTCGTCCGCACGAGGTCCACCCAGAAATTGCCCAGGGTCTGGGTCGAGTGCCGGGCGAGGCCTCGCACGAGCGCCGCCGCGACGGCGATGCCGGTAGCCGCCGAGGCAAAGTTGTGGATAACCAGGGCCACCATTTGCGACAGATAGGACATGGTGGATTCGCCGGTGTAGCTCTGCCAATTTGTATTGGTGGTGAAGCTGGTCGCGGTGTTGAATGCCAGATCGGGACTGAGCGCGCCGAAGCCCTGGGGATTCAGCGGGAGCAGTTGCTGCACCCGCAGGATGATGTAGGTGAAAAGGCAACTCACCAGGCTGAACAGCAGCATGGCAATAGCGTACTGCTTCCAATCCTGCTCCTGCTCCGGCTGCGTGCCCATCACGCGATAGGTGACTCGCTCCAAGGGTTTGAGGATCGGATCGAGCCAGGTCCTGCCCTTGGCGTCTAGAACCTGCACGAGGTACAGGCCCATCGGCTTCGTAATCAGGGCGAGAGCCGCCACAAACAGCGTGAGCTGCAACCAATCATTCGAGCGCATAATGGTGTTCTTAGAATTTCTCCGGCCGAAGCATGGCCACGATCAGGTAAGCGAATAGCAACAGGGCGATCACGCCCACAATGAGGTTTTCCATATGCTCCTTTTACAGCTTCTCGCAGCAGCGGACATACAGACCGCAGACCACGAAGAACAGCACGGTGACCCCGATATAGATGACGTCAGTCATAAACGATTCCAACTTCTAGTTAAGTCCAATTCCATTCAAACGATGGTCCAACTTGGCACAGCCGCAGGAGGGCGGGTAATCAAGAAGGAACCGATGGACGTTAAAATTCCATTAAAAACGCCCTGGCCTGTCTTAGCCTAGACTTGGGCGCGCTTCCACCTGTTTAGCCTTTTCTTTGCCCGGCTCATCCCTAAGCTTCAGCGCATTCGCTTATGGGTTTAAAGCTGTTCAACACTCTATCGCGCTCGGTGCAGGAGTTCATCCCGCTGGATGCAGCGGGGAAGAAGGTCGGCCTCTATTGCTGCGGGCCGACGGTCTATGACTTCGCGCACATCGGTAACTGGCGGACGTTCATCTTTGGTGACCTGGTGCGGCGCTATCTCGATTTCAAGGGCTATGCCGTCCAGCACGTGATGAACATAACGGACGTGGATGACAAGATTATCAAGCGGGTCCGCGAGACGGGGATGCCCTTGGCGGAATTCACCGGCAAGTTCGAAGGGGCCTTCTTCGACGACCTGAAGGCCCTTAACTGCCGACTGCCACAGCGGACCCCACGGGCCACGGAGCATATTGCCGAAATCATCGCGCTGATCGAGAAGCTGGTGGCGCGCGGGCTCGCTTACCAAACCCCGGACGGCTCGGTCTATTTCAGCATCGAGAAATATCGAAGCAGCGGCTCTCGGTACGGTCAGTTGGTAAAGCTGAACTTCGACGAAATGCGCGTGGGCGAGCGGGTGCGCAGCGACGAATACGAGAAGGAAGCCATCGCCGACTTCGCCCTCTGGAAAGCGCGCGTGCCGGACGACGGCGAAGTGTTCTGGCCCAGTCCGTGGGGCGAAGGCCGGCCAGGCTGGCACATTGAGTGCAGCGCCATGAGCATGAAACTGCTCGGGACGAGCTTCGACGTGCACCTTGGCGGCGAAGACCTGATGTTCCCTCATCACGAGGATGAGATCGCGCAGAGCGAGGGTGCCGGGGTGCAATCGACGGGACACCCTTTCGTCAAATACTGGCTGCATGGAGCGCACCTGCTGGTTGAGGGCAAGAAGATGAGCAAGTCGCTGGGGAACTTCTTCACGCTCCGCGATCTGCTTGCCAAGGGTTTTACCGGACGCGAAGTCCGTTACCTGCTGCTCACGGCCCATTACCGCGAGACATTTAACTTCACGTTAGAGGGGCTGCAATCGGCGCGGGCAGCGCTGTCGCGCATTGATGAATGTCTGACAAAACTGCGTGAGCTGGAGGGCAATGTGAATGGGGCCGGGGACTCGCCGTTGCTGGGCGAGTTTGCCAAGGCCCTGGACGATGATTTGAATATTTCCGGCGCCTGGGGCGCTGTCTTCGAATGGGTCCGGGATACCAACCGAAAGCTGGCCGAGAATGCGCTGGACGCGTCAAGCGCAGCGACCTCGCTAGCCACTTGGGACAAGCTGGATTCGGTGCTGGGCATGGGCGCGCCGAAGGAACTGGAAGTGCCCGCGGAGATTACGCTGCTCGTCGAAGCCAGGCAGGCAGCCCGCAAAGCCAAAGACTTCAAGCGCGCCGATGTGATTCGCGACGAACTAAAGGCCCAGGGCTGGGTTATTGAGGACACACCCAAGGGCGCGCGGGCCAAGCGCGTTTAACATGAAGGGTTTGTTCATCACCTTCGAGGGCACGGAAGGCAGCGGAAAGACGACTCAGATTTCGCGGCTCGCAGAACGACTGCGCGCAATGGGTCACCGCGTGCGCACACTACGCGAACCTGGCGGCACACCGATCGGAGAGGAAATCCGCCACACACTCAAGCACAGCCCGGACAACCACGCGATGACCCCCGAAGCCGAATTGCTGCTGATGAACGCCAGCCGCGCTCAACTCGTGCGGGAGGTGATCCGCCCTGCCCTTGCGACCGGTGAAGCAGTCCTGTGCGACCGATTTTACGATTCCACCACGGCATACCAGGGCTATGGCCGCCAACTCGATCTGCGAATGGTGAGTAGCATTATTGACGTGGCGGTCGGCGACACACGGCCGGATTTGACGTTGCTCTTTATCGTACCTCAAGAGGTCAGCGAGGCTCGGCGTGTGGCTCGACAGCCCACGTTGGCGTTATCCATCCAGCGAGACCGGATGGAGGAGGCCGACCAGAGTTTCTTTGCGCGCGTGGCCCTGGGCTACCAAGCTATCGCCGCCGCCGAAACTAAGCGCGTGCGGCAGTTTGATGCGGCCGGAGACGTGGCAGCGATTGAGGCGGCCATTTGGCGACTGGTGCAGCCGCTCATCGTGCCGGTTGAAAAGTCCAAGCGCTGACGGAGAGACCACGGCGGCTGCATTCGCATTCGTCGGTTTTGCTTGCTGACCCGTCAGGGAGTATTATCCTGAACCTGAAATCCTGAGCAACGCGATGATTGAGGACACAATAGGTAAGATCGAAGACCGGATTCGGGGTGCGGAAGCCATCAAAGACGAGCGCCGGCATGAACTGCTGGCGTTGCTAGGCACCCTGAAGTCGGAGGTCGCAGGACTCTCCAAGACGCACGAGGAGCAGGCCCAGAGCATCGCCGGCTTCACCGAACTCTCCGCCCACGAAGCGACTCGCGCGGAACAGAATCCGGAACTGCTCAAGCTCTCGCTGGAAGGCATGGGTTCGTCTGTGCAGGGGTTCGAGGAGTCCCATCCTCGCCTGGTTCAAATCGTCAACACCATCAGCAGCACGCTCTCGAATCTGGGCATCTAACTTGGACCATTGCAAGAGCCCGCGAGTACGCATCAGCCGACGCAAGGGGGCTCATTCTCGTAAGCAGCGACGGAGTCAGAGCCTCTTTCCACGCATCGGAGGGACGAGTTACACGAGTCCCTAACCTTCACCGTAAATTGGCCCAAATCGGGGACTCGCGGAGCTCGTCCCTCCGAGTTGTCGGTTTCAGCAACACCCCCTCAGGTCGGCTGCCACACATTCTCGTACCCGCCCTGGCATCTCATGGCCAGAGGCGAAGTTTGCTTGCCGAGGGGTCCTGAAAACCACTTCTATAGCCGAATGACTGACTCTATCACTCGCCGTGGTTTTCTGAAGCAAGCGTCTGTCCTGACTGCGGGTCTGGCTTCCTTTGGCAGCGCCGTTTCGCTGCGCGCCGCCAAGAGCCCGAACGAAAAGGTCGTGATCGCAATCATCGGCTGCAACAGCCGCGGCATGGACCACATCGCCGGTTATCTCGCCTTGCCCAACGCCGAGATCGGTTACATCTGCGACGTGGACAGCCGGGCCGTCGCCAAAGGCGTCGCGGCCGTCGCCAAGAAGCAGCAGCGCAAGCCCACGGGCGTGAACGACTTCCGCCATATCCTCCAGAACCCCGACGTGGACGCCGTCTCCATCGCCATGCCTGATCATTGGCACGCGCCAGCCACCATCCTCGCTTGCGCGGCGGGCAAACACGTTTATGTCGAGAAACCCGGCAGCCACAATCTGCGCGAGAGCGAGCTGATGGTCGCCGCCGCCCGCAAGTACAAGCGCGTCGTGCAAATGGGCAATCAGCGCCGCAGTTGGCCGTGGGTCATCGAGTCTATCGCAGCGTTGCGCGCGGGCGAAATTGGCCGGGTGCACTTTGCCCGCGGCTGGTACACGAACCATCGCACTTCGATCGGCCACGGGAAGAAGGCGCCTGTACCAGACTGGCTCGACTACTCCTTGTGGCAAGGACCCGCGCCGGAGCGCCCGTTCCAGGACAACGTCATCCATTACAATTGGCACTGGTTCTGGAACTGGGGCACAGGCGAGCTCGGCAACAACGGTGTTCACGCGCTCGATCTCGCCCGGTGGGGGCTGGGGGTGGGACTCCCGCGGCGCGTGACCTGCGGCGGCAACCGCTACTTTTTCCAGGACGACTGGGAAACCCCCGATACCATGAGCGCCACTTTCGATTTCGGAGACAAGGGTATCGCTTGGGAATGCCAGAGCTGCGCCCCGCGCGGGTTTGAAGGCTCAGGCTTTGGGGTGAATTTCTACGGTGAGAAGGGCTGCCTGTCCCTCGCCGGGAGCAACTGCACGATCTACGATCTGAACGACAAAGTGGTCCGCGAAATCAAGAGCAAGCGCGAGGGCCTATTTGACTTTGACTCCATCCATTTCGCCAACTTCCTGGACGGCATCCGCGAGGGCAAAGAACTGAAGGCCGAGATCGAGGAGGGCCAAAAGAGCACCATCCTCTGCCACCTGGGCAATATCGCCTGGCGCACCGGACACACGATTAACTTCGATCCCGGAACGCTCAAGATCGTGGGAGATAAGGCTGCAGCGGCGCTCTGCCGGCGCACCTACCGGTCGGGGTGGGAGCCGAGGGTGTGAGGGGTGAAAGGTGATGCGTGATGCGTGATGCGTGAAACGTGTTGCGTGAGAGCTCAGGGGAACCGGATTTTGTCTTCGTACGGCTCCAGTTTGGCGATGGCGGCCATGATCTCATCCGCTACTTGCTGGTAGATTTTCTTTAGGCGGGGTTTGGAGCACTCCTTCGCTTCTGCCCGCAGTTGCTCAAAGTGCATCGGCTGGCCATATTTCACAGCCACCCCGTATGGACGCGGGATGCGGAGATGTCGGCCGTAGGCCTTGAACGTGCCAAAAACCCGCACCGGCACTACCGGCGCGATTGACTTAATCACGGTGAGTCCGATGCCCGAGCGTGCCGGCTGCAGCTTGCCATCGCGTGTCCTCGTGCCTTCCGGGAACAGAATGATAGCGCCTCCGGCCAGCAAACGGTCCAGGATGGCCCGGAGTCCAGCAGCGCCGCCGCCGTCGCGATCCACGGGCACCACTTGCCACTGGCGCAGGACCCAGCCCACCACCGGAAAGCGAAAAAGGCTCTCGCGCGCGAGGTAATTGATGCCGCGGCGCACCCCGGCGCCGACCAGGGGGGGGTCCAGGAAACTGGCGTGGTTCGACGCTAGAATCACCCCGCCTTTGAGCGGCACCCTCTCGGCATTATAGACGTGCCATCGGAAATAGAATAGGTAGAGCGAGCGAAAGCCACACCAGCCGAGGAAGTACAAAAGGTTCATGGCAAGGCAGGACGAGCCACGCCAAGCGCGCAGGAAGGTAACGAGAATCGTTCGACATCGTATAGTGGCGCGGAGTGGACTGCACGCCCTACCTCGAAGAGATGGGATGCCGAAGTTAGAATCTCCGACGGGCCAGGAGCGTTGCCCCCTTCACCACAATCGTCGAAATTGCTCGCAGGACGCGAAGAGATTATACGCCTACTAGTCTTTGCACTTCGGACTTCGGAGTTCCGGCCCCGCCGGTCTGTGCTCATTTGCCTTCTGCCTTCGGCTTCCGGCTTGTTGCTTTCTCCAGCTCGTCCAGCCGTTTCTTGATGTCAACCAGAATCGTCTCGCTGGTCTGATCCGCGGTCATGTGGGAGTTATTAATGACTTTGGCCCCCAGCGCGATCATGAGCGGCGCCGCCGCTCGCTGGCTGTCACGCTTGTCTCGCGCCGCCAGGTTTTCCTGGATACCGTCGGCTGCCCGGCGCCGCGATCGCTCCTCCAGTTTCGCGTCCAGGAAGTACTTGAAATCCGTCTCTGGGAACACGTTGGTGCCGATGTCGCGGCCCTCCATGACCAGGCTCCCGAACTTGATACAATCCCGCTGCGTCTTCTTCATCCAATCGCGGACTTTGGGCACCGCCGCGACGTGCGATACCGCTGCGCTGACTTCGGCCGTACGGACCTCTTTGGCCGGGTAATAACCGTCCACCACCAGGTAGGCGTGGTTATCGGTACACTTCAGCGAGGTCTTCCACTGGCGGCAAGCGGCGGCCACGGCTTTGGCATCCTGCACCTCAATCCCGTGCGTCAGGCAATACCATGCCAAAGTGCGATACATCGCGCCCGTATCCACGTGCACGAAATTCAGCGCCTTGGCCAACAGTTTCGAATTGGTGCTTTTTCCGCTCGCGCTGGGGCCGTCGATGGCGATTACGACTGGAGACTTGTTCCTGGAGTGCGGCATGGGATTCTCGGCGAGTTAAATGAGTTGCATGAGGTGCATGAGGTGCATGAGGTGCATCAGTTAAATGGGTTACATGAGCTAGTTGACGAATGACGCGAACGATCTCCTCATGTAACCGTGTAGCCATGTAACGCATGTAACCTCTAGGAGTCTCATGCGCCAAACAGCTCCGAATCTCCCAGCGTGCGCCCGCTCTTCCCCTCCAGGATCATAGCCCCCAGGCCCTCAGGAGAGGGGGCCGCCAGCTTCTGAAAGAAATTCGGGAACGTCTTCTTCACGCAAGACGGATTCTGGAGTCTTATGCCAGGGACTTTCAATCCCAGAATTGCAAAGCACATTGCCATGCGATGGTCGTTGTAGGTCTCAATTTCGGCGCCGTGGAGCTCGGAGGGGAAAACCGTCAGCGTATCGCCTTCCTCAACCACCTTTGCGCCGCACTTCGTCAGCTCCGTTCGCAGGGCGGCCACGCGCTCGCATTCCTGCACTCGCAACCGACCGAGGTCGGTAAAGAGGACTGGTTTCGCCTGGAACGGGGCCAGCGCGACGGCCGTCATGATGCTGTCCCCGAGGTCCGTTCGCCTGGAAACCACCTCCCTGAGCACCAGGAAGCGTGGAAACGCCGTATCCACCTGCCAGTCTGTAGCCGGTCCGGTTTTGACAGTGACCGCTGATGCTGGCGCATAGGTCCGGGCGGCGAAAGGCTTCGTCTGACTTCTCACCAATTGCAAAGGCTCCCAAAAGGAGAGCAGGAAACCCGCAGCCCAAAAATAGCTGGCGCTCGACGCGTCCGGCTCGACCTGGAACCGGCCACCGGAATGGGGAAACGCCGCGATTAGCTTGGAGGTCAAAGCCACGTATGGCGACTCTTCCGCATTTTCCCCTGACACCGTCACCTGCCAATTGCCAGCATTCGCACAGAGCAGCAGGGCCGAGGCAAACTGTGAACTCTCGCCAATATTAACGTGGCATTGGGCGGCGCGTGGACCGGCTCCGTGAACCAAGGCGGGCAGCTTGTCGTTAGGCGACTCGATGCGATAGCCCAGCTCGCGCAAGGCCTGGAATAGGGGCGCCTGCGGGCGTTCGTGCATACGCGGCAAACCGTGCAGGCGATAAACGCCCTTGCCCAAGCAGACCATGGCCGCAATGAATCGGGCGGCCGTCCCGGCATTGCCCACAAAGAGTTCCAATGGCTGAGATTCTGTGCCCCCCCGAGGCACCCCACCGCTCTTGCCATAGACCGTGATGGTGCGATTGCAGGACTCCGCGGGATCGTCCTCGACGTTCACCATGAACCCGGTTTCCCGCAAGCATTCGACCATCACCTGGGTGTCCTCGCTCCAGAGTGCCCCCTGCAAAGTCGTTTCGCCTTCGCCCAGCGCTGCCAGAACCAAGGCCCGGTTCGTGATGCTCTTCGAGCCCGGCACCGTGATCTCTGCGTGCACAGGCTTGTCGAGCGGTATGATTTCGATGAGTTCAGGCAGGGGCATGAGGGAGTCCTTATTCCGGCGACGGGGAACTGGAGCGTTTTGACCACCGGTCACGCCTCTCCCTGGCCTGTTCGAAAAACTCCGAGATGGCTTGCGCATCGCTATTCCTGAGTGCGCGGCTGAACTCTTGCAGACCAGCGGCAAACGTCTCCAGCGCGCGCGACAAGTTCGTCCGGTTTGCCAGCGCAATATCCCGCCACATCTCCGGCGAGCTGGACGCGATGCGGGTCGTGTCGCGGAACCCGTTGGCGCAAACCATCCCCTGCTCTTTCGGATAATCCGGGCTGAGGATGAGGCTCGCCAATTGCGCCGCCACCACGTGCGGCAAATGACTGGACCGGCTCACGAGATCGTCGTGGACTTCCGGTGTAAGCCGGAGCGGGCGTGCGCCAAGCGCCTTCCACAACTGCTCCACTCTGCGCACCGCCGTCCGATCTGATGTCCGCGTGGGTGTTACCACGCACACGGCGCCAACGAACAAATCCTCCCGCGCTGCAGCCACGCCCATCTTTTCAGCACCAGCCATTGGGTGACCGCCGACAAAATGCCCGCCCGCCCGAGCCACAAGTGTCTCCAAATCCCGCACCACGCTGCCCTTAACGCTGCCGACGTCGGTGACAATAGCCCCGGGCCTAAGCGCTGGCAGCATTTGCTCGACCAGGGGCCGCATCTGTGCGATTGGCGTGCACAGGACAATCAGCTCCGCGCCTCCCACCGCCCGCGTTAAGTCGCGTGTCGCGAGGTGGACCGCCCCGAGCGCCTTACATTCGGCCACACTGGCCGCACGCCGGACGAAGCCAACCACCGACTCCGCCAGCCGGCGTTTCCTGAGCGCCATGCCCAGGGACCCGCCCAGCAAGCCAACGCCAACTAATGTGATCTTCTTCCAACGCACGCGCTGAGCTTCGGGTTTCGCCGCGCTGCTTTCAAGCCGGGACTTGGTCACCGGGATTCTCCTTTCCAGGAACACTACCCTGTCTTCCTGATCCTTGCGCAGGCGCCGGTGGGAGTCGGCTACTTTCCATCTGCACTGCTATTGCGAAAGTCGTTCGTGGGCTGTGACGAAATGCTGCCGTTCCCTCTTTTCACGTTCACCCTTTTCAATGAGTTTGAATTTGTTTCGGATTTCGGGTTTCGGATTTTGGATTTCCGGCTCCGCAGGGCTGCGATCCATCGCTTGTCAGCGACTTGGCCTTTCAGCATCTTCTGGTTGTGCAACGCTATGGACAACCGTCTACGATGGCTTGTTAGGTGAATATGACCTCGACCAAAGCCCTCCTTTTCCTAAGCGCCGCTCTCCTCGCATGCGTCCGCACCTCCGCAGCCGCAAAGCAAAGCGCCACACCGCTGACGTTCTGCTGTTCTGGACAGAACGATCTGTACGTGGCCCTGGGCAAGACTCGGTATCCGCGGTTCCAGACTCCGCTCGCGGCGATCCAAAACGCTGCCCCCGGCTCGGGCGTTTTGCTGCTGGCGGACGACTACCCCGCGCGCCAGACGGTTCTCGATCCGGCCGGCTTCGACCTTGCGCGGCAGAAGAATCTCCGCGTCTTTATAGAATACCCCACCGCAGTGCCCGGCCTGGCACTGGCGGCGCCCCGGACAACAACCTGGGAGCGTCTTGTCGTATCCTCGGATCGGTTTACGCCCACCCTGCCCAGGCTACGCATTCTCGCCGCGCACGATTGTCACTTCGTGCCTGTAAGCGGCTCGCCGGCCGCCGATCTCGTCGTAGCACGGGTAGCCGGATATGACACCGCCATTTACGGTCTGCCTGAGAAGGATGTTCTTCCCATCCTTTTTGAGGTGCCGGAGCACAACCTGATTGTCGCCACCACCAGGCTGAGCAGCTTCGTTACAGGGCGCTACGCTCCAGCGCGCGACTGGCCCCTGGTATGGGAGAGAATCCTTTCTGCCCTCGACCCTGAGCACCAGCACCAACTTCATTTTTCACCCGTGGTCGAGCCGGCCTACAGCGCCACGGCCAGCTTGCCCCGCCGTTTCGAACGCCGGGCATTTGCCGAGGCGGCTGGGTGGTTCGCCAAATCGCATCTGCTCGTCCATCCCTCCGAGAAGCTCAAACTGTATCAAGCCCTGGCGGCCAACGGCGAGACGACCGGTCCAGCCCAGCCCGACGCGCCGGGGGGCGACGGCTCCCTCGGCATCCTGGAAGGCTACGCATCCGGTATTCTCTACGACGGCAACCAACCCCGCCGCCTCCCGCTGCGGAATGATTGCAACACCGAGTCCGCCATGGTCCTGGCTCTGGACGGCCGGCTCAACGGGCATAGCCAGCGCGCCCTCATCGCCAGCAACCTCCTGGATTTCGCTTATTTCAACTCTGGTATGTGCCAGGGTGCCCGCGCCGAGCCAGGACAAGCGGCCTTCGGCCTCTTGGGCTGGGGCGACGTCGCACCCGCCTGGCTGGTGGCCAACTACGGCGATGACAATGCGCGGGCCATGCTTGCCACCGCCGTCGCAGCAGCCACTTGGCCGACCCATCGTTGGGATGAACGCCTCATGCGCGCCCTGCTCGCCAATCTCCGCACGACTGGAAGACTCGGCTTTCGCGGTGATCGTATCGACCTGCCGGCACTGGCACAGCATGGCTGGCGATACTACTACCAGGCTGAGCCCGTCAACTGTTCTCCCCACTTCGAGTCTTATCTCTGGGCCTGCTACCTGTGGGCATGGCAGCACACCGGGTTCCGTCCTTTCCTGGACCGCACGCGGACGGCCATCACGATGACCATGAAGGCCTATCCCGGCCAGTGGCTCTGGCAGAACAACATCGAGCGCGCGCGCATGTTGCTTTGCCTGGCTTGGCTCGTGCGGGTGGAAGATACCCCTGAGCACCGGGAGTGGCTCAACCGGATGGCCGGAGACCTCCTGGCATGCCAGCAAACTTCCGGCGCCATCCACGAGACACTTGGCCGGGGCCCGGCCGGCTTTTTCCACGCTCCGCAGCGCAACGAAGAATACGGCACGAGCGAGACTCCTCTCCTCCAGCAGGACGGTGATCCAGTCAGCGACCAACTCTACAC
>Ga0073936_10009584_pt1 | contig 12022 bp, 9 predicted proteins | sample AliMusrvi5mmetaG_FD_87041 | JGI IMG/M metagenome (GOLD analysis project Ga0073936, IMG submission 87041) | Freshwater lake bacterial and archeal communities from Alinen Mustajarvi, Finland, to study Microbial Dark Matter (Phase II) - Alinen... | ecosystem: Environmental > Aquatic > Freshwater >... | reverse complement strand
GATTCGGGCTGGGTTTCGTCGCCGGGTTCGTCACGAATTTCGGCGGATTCCACTGGATCGCAGACCTCCTGCAGAACTTCGGGCACATCGGGCTCGGGCCGTCGTGGACCCTGTCCGCGATGATGGGTATGTACCAGGGCCTGGCGTTCGCGCTGGCGACCGGCCTGGCCGCGACCGTCACGTCGAAGTGGCGCACCCTGCCGTGGGGACTCGTCCTCCCGGTCTTCCTCACCGCCGTCGAGCACGTGGTGCCGTTCCTGTTCCCCTGGTATTTCGGGAACGGCCAGTTGCACTTCCCCCTGGTCATCCAGATCGTCGACATCACCGGCATCGCGGGCCTGACCTTCCTGCTGGTGCTGTTCAACGGCGCCCTCGGCGAGATCCTCACGGCCCGCATGGACGGGCGCCGCTTCCCCTGGGTGACGGTCGCCCTGGCCACGCTGGCGCTGGCCGCCGACGTCGGGTACGGCGCCTGGCGCATCAGGCAGGTGGACGAAACCGTCGCCGCCGCGCCGAAGTTCAAGGTCGGCGTGGTGGAAGCCGACGTCGGCATCTGGGAAAAGGAGGCCCGGGGTCCCGAGGGCGCGCCGATGCCGGTCGCCCAGCAGGTCCGCATGCTGTACCGCAACCTGCTGCGGCACCAGATCCTGTCCGCCGAGCTCGAAAGGACGGAAAAGCCGGACCTGATCGTCTGGCCCGAGTCGTCCTACATGCCCCTGCGCGAAGTCCTGTGGCGCCGGTCCGACGACGTGGCCCTGGCGACATCCGCCGACGGCCGCCTGTGGCGCGTGTCCGGGAGCGGCGTGAAGAAGGTCGAAGAGTCCGGCGCCTCCGAGGCGAAGGCGTCGGGCCTGCGGGGCGTGACGGCCGCGTCCGAGTCCCAGTTGCTGACGGTGGGCCCCCGCGGCGCCGCGTACGCGTTCGATGGCGCGGGCTGGAAGCGCGAACCGACCGGCACGGACCGGGACCTGCTGGCGGTGGCCTCCAGGCCAGACGGCTCGGCATCGCTGGCCGTGGGCGCCCAGGGTACGGCGACGTGGCGGGCCGGCGGGTCGTGGAAGCCCGTGGACCTCGGCACCACCGCAACGCTGCGCGGCGTGGCCTACGACGAGGACCGGGGGTTCGTGGTCTGCGGCGACGGCGGCTTCCTGGCCGCGTTCGACAAGCGCTCGATCAAGGCCCTGGCCGACCCGGGAGGCCCGGACCTGCTGGCCTGCTCCTGGTCGCCGAAGGGCGGCCTGGTGGCGGTCGGCCAGGACGGGACCGTGGTGCGCGTGTCCCGCAAGGGAACCGTGACCCACGAGCAGCCCGTCACGACGCCCCTGCGCGGCGTGGCCTCCGGAGCCACGACCTGGGCGGTCGGCGACGACGGGACCGTCGTGTCCTGCCGCGACACCTGCCGGAAGGTCACGAACCCCATCCGCAAGGACCTCCACGCAGTGGCGGGCGACGGATCGGGCCGCGCGTGGGCGACGGGCAAGGGCGGCACGGTGGCGGCCCTCGCGGACGACCAGGTGAAGACCCTCGCGGGCGGCGAGGGCGACATGACCGCCGTGGCGTCGCTGCCCTTCGACGAGGGCTACCCGCTGCCCCGCGACACCCGGCACCTGTACGTGTCGGACGTGCCGCTGCCCGCGACCGCGAACGACCCGGACCTCTACAAGGCCGTGGATGCCGACGACAGGACCCCCGAGGCCGATCGGAACGCGGCCCTCCGGGGCTTCCGGACGCCGCTGCTGTTCGGGGTGCTGGCCTCGGGCCCGGACGACCACGACCCCGAAAAGGTGCGGGACTACAACTCGTCCCTGTTGATCGACGGCGAAGGCACGGTCCTCGGGAAGTACGACAAGAACTACCTGCTGCTGTTCGGCGAGTACCTCCCGCTCGCGGACACCTTCCCGTTCCTGAGGAAGTGGCTGCCCGAGGCCGGGGACTTCACGCCGGGGAACTCGGTGTCGGTGCTGCCGGTCGGCCCGGCGCGGCTGGGCGTGCTGATCTGCTACGAGGGAATCATCCCCTCGTTCACCCGGAAGGTCGCCCTGAAGCAGCCGAACCTGCTGGTGAACCTGACCAACGATGCCTGGTTCGGCAAGACCGAGGAACCCTATCTGCACATGCAACTGGCCGCGTTCCGGGCCGTCGAGCACCGCCGGTTCTTCATCCGCTCGACCAACACGGGCGTGTCGGTGGCGGTGGACCCGGTGGGCCGCATCCTGCACCAGACGTCCCTCGAGGGCGCCGAGTCGTTCGCGACCGACACGGCCCTGCTGACGGAAGAAACGATCTATTGCCGCTACGGCGACCTGCTGGCGTGGGGCTGCTGCGTGCTCGGCGGCCTGCTGGCCGGCTTCGCGATGATCCTGCGGCGCAAGGACTGATCCGCCCGGGCCTTCACCGGGCGCCCCCGGCCATCGCCAGCAACGCCAGGATCTTCCGGTTCGCCCGCGGGAACGCGTACCGCCGCATGTCGTCCGGCGACGCCCAGGCCCAGGCGTCGGCCGCCCGCAGGCAGGGCGGGCCCGACGCCCCTGCGCACTCGAAGGCGTGCATCACCACCCGGAAGTGGCTGTAAGCGTGGCGGACCACGGCGACCGGGGCGCCCACCGCCACGTTCCAGCCGGTCTCCTCGCGCATCTCGCGCCGCAGGGCCTCCGCCGGCGTTTCGCCCGCCTCGACCTTCCCGCCGGGGAACTCCCACATCCCGCCCAGCAACCCTTCGGGCGGCCGCCGTTGCACGAAGATGCGCCCGTCGCCGTCCCGTACGATGCCGACGGCCACGATCACCTCGGGGACGGCCTTCGGTGGAGCCCGCGCCGGAAGGTCCGCCGCGCTGCCCGCCGCCCGCGCCCGGCAGCCCGCCGCGACCGGGCAGGCGTCGCAGCGGGGGTCCCCGGGCAGGCAGATCGTCGCTCCCAGCTCCATCATGGCCTGGTTGTGCAGGCCGGGGTCGGGCGCCGCCTCGATCCACGCCTCGACGGCCTTCCACAGGCGTCGTTCGACCGCCGGCTTGCGGGGATCCTCGCGCTCGTCCGTGATGCGCACGGCCACCCGCCGCACGTTGCCGTCCAGCACCGGCAGGGCCGCCCCGCAGGCGATGGACAGGATCGCGTTGGCCGTGCTGCGCCCCAGGCCGGGCAGCGCCGCGGCAACGTCCGGGGAAGCGGGAAACCGTCCCCCGGCGGCGCCCGCCACGATCCCGGCAGCGCGGTGCAGGTTGCGGCAGCGGGCGTAGTACCCGAGTCCCTCCCACGCCCTCAGGGCCTCGTCCAACGGGGCCGCCGCGAACGTCGCCGGGTCCGGGAACTGCCGAAGGAACCGGTGCCAGTAGGGGATGACCGTGTCGACCCGGGTCTGCTGCAGCATCACCTCGGAAACCCAGATGGCCCAGGGGTCGCGGGTCTCGCGCCAGGGCAGGCGGCGGTGGTGCTCCTGGTACCAGTCCAGCAGGCGCGCGGTGTCCATCGGGGTCCATCGCAACCGAGGCGGGCAGTCTATCGACCGGCGGGTCGGGGCGCCATCGAGCCGCGAAACGGCGAAACGATTCCGGCGCCTCGGCGAACGATGCACGAACCCGGGCCTCCTCGTGACCGCCCGACCAAGGCGGTACAATCCTTTCGACACATCGCCACCGGAGGCACCCACGGTGCGGCCCTCACCCCTTTCCGCCTCCGGGCTGGCGTTCCTGCTGGCCACGCCCCTGATCGTCATCGGATGCGCGCACGCGATGCCGACGCCTCGTGACGACGTCTGGCCGACCGAGGCATGGCCCGCCTCGACCCCGGAGGAGCAGGGGGTTTCGTCGGCGGCACTGGCGGAGGGAATCGAGGCCGCCCTGGCCGACGGCCTGCCGCTGCACAGCCTGCTGGTGATCCGGCACGGCCGCGTCGTGCTGGATGCGACCTTCCATCCCTTCGCGCCGGGGCTTGTACACGACATCGCCTCGTGCACGAAGAGCATCACGGCCACCCTGGTGGGCATCGCCCTCGACCGGGGCGACATCCCGACCCTCGATCGGACGGCCTTGTCGTACTTCCCCGACCGTCCCTCGCCGGTCGACGCTTCACAGAAGGGCGCCATCACCCTGTCGCACCTGCTGACGATGACCTCGGGGCTCGCCTGCAGGGCGGGTCCCGCCGGAGACCTGCCGCTGGTGCTCGACATGATGGCCTCGCCCGACTGGGCGGGCTACGTGCTGGACCGGCCGATGGCCGCGAAACCGGGCCGGGAGTTCACGTACTGCAGCCCGGGCACCCACCTGCTGTCCGTGATCCTCCGGAAGGCGACCGGGCGTCCGGCACGCGAATACGCGCAGGAGTACCTCTTCCGGCCGCTGGGAATCACGTCCGCGCAATGGCTGACCGACCCCGCGACGGAAGACGTCCGCGGCTGGGGCGACCTGGCGATGACGCCCGCCGACCTGGCGCGTATCGGCACCCTGTACCTGCACGGCGGACTCTGGAACGGGCGCCGCGTGCTTTCGCGGACGTTCGTCGAAGCCGCCACGCGGCGGCAAGTGCCCGTGCGGGGCATGGGCCCGCTGGACGGCTACGGATACCAGTGGTGGACGTCGTCCGCAGGGTACTTCGTCGCGCTGGGACGCGGGGGGCAGGTGTTGCTGGTGGTTCCCGGGCTGGACCTGGTCGTCGTGGTCACCGGCGAAGAGGAAGGCCCGGTCATGGCGCGAAAGGCCGCCTGGCTGCAGCGCCACGTCCTCGGGGCCGTGCGGGGCGCGGCGCCGATGCCACCGGACCCGGTCGGCACGGAACGCCTCGCCGCGGCAGTCGCGCGGGCCCGGGTCGGCGCGCCCGAGGCGGCGGGACCGGTCACGCCGCCCCCTGCGATCGCACGACAGGTGAACGGCCTGACCTTCCGCCTGGACCCGAACCCCCTGGGCCTGCGGGATCTTTCGCTGGCATTCGCGGAGGGGCGGCCGGAAACGACCCTGCTGCTGGGACGGGACGGGCAACCGCCCTGGCGCGTCACGCTGGGTCTCGACGGCGCGTGGCGGACCTTCCCGGGCAACCGCGGCCTGCCCGCGCGGGGCCGTGGGGCCTGGACGACCCCGGACACGCTGGTCGCCGACATCGACGAGGTGGCGAACATCGGCCGGTGGCGGGTCGCGATGACCTTCGAGGAGAACCGGGTCACGGTGCGGATCGACGACGCGTCCGGGATCCCTTCGACGGTGGTCGGGGGCCACCGGACCGCGCCCTGACATCCGCCCAGGTCACTTCCCCGGATTCCCGGCCCTGCGTCCGGCGCGCTGCACCAGGGGCAGGTTCACCGCGTCCACCAGGGCATGCGCCACGACCGGGGCCAGGATGCCGCCGGTCGCCAGCCGCAGGCCGCCCAGCAGAACGCCGGTACCCAGCGCGAAGGCCGACCACGATCGCAGCCCGGGCCGGAACATCCCGTGGGCCAGGCCGAACACCACCGACGTCGCGATCCACGCGACGTCCGATCCCGCCACCGCGTCGATCACGGTCCACAGGGTCCCCCGGAAGAACGCCTCCTCGGCCACGCCGGCCGCGAGGGCCAGGGGGAACGAGCCCCAGGCCGGAAGGCCGCGGAGGGTCCGGCCCAGCACGTCCGCCAGGCGCTTCCCCGACGCGGTCCACCGCACCGACACCCACGAGCCGGCGACCACCACGCCGCCCGCCAGCAGGCCCATCGCGATGTCCGTCCCGATGCGGTCCGGGACGACCCAGGGCACGCCCGCGACGGCAGGCCACAGGACGGCCGCGCCCAGGCAGGCTCCCAGCAGCAGGGCATAGAACACCAGGCCGGCAATCACCGTGCGGCCGTCGAGGCTCTCGTTCACCGGGACTCCCTGCGGATGGACGTGCGGAACCCCTGTTCATCGGCGCAGCGGGACCGGACCGTTAGACCGCCGGCCAGCCGGGCGGATCACAGACGGTCACGCCGGAGGCGCACCGTAGAGGACCTGGGGCATCTCGGCCGCCGTGTCCTGGGTCGCATCGATGAGGACCGGCCCGTACATCATCTGCGGCGTGTCGGTCGGCATCGGCACGTCGGTTGTGCCCGGGTCGTCCGCGGCGTCCACCTGCACCGGCCCGTACATCATCTGGGGCAGGTCGGAACCCGGGTCCGCCGCGACGTCGGGCGGTGGACCGTACAGCACCTGGGGGACGTCGGAGCCCGGGTCCTGCGCGGCGTCCACCTGCACCGGCCCGTACATCACCTGGGGCTGGTCGGCGGTCGGCACGTCCTGTTCGGACGCCACGTCCCAGTCGTCGGGGGGCCCGTACTCGGGCGCGGGCATCTCGGTCCCGGCGTCCTTTCCCCCGTCCTTCGTCGTGTCGCACCCCAGCGGGGCCGTCACGAACAGCCCGCCCGACAGCACCAGCCACAGCCAACGCGTGGCCGTGTAGACCTTCAGCCGCCCCAGGTCGATCAACGCCATCACGACCATGTAGACCATCAGCACGGACCACCTCCCCCGGTTGCCCGGTCACTTGCAGGAACCGCGTCCGTTCCCCCGCACCCCGCCGCCACGCCGGCGCCGGCGGACTCCGCACGCGCCCGCCGCAGCAGGTCCATGTGGCACAGCTTGGGCCCGCCGGTCTCGGCGTCCCAGAGGTGCAGGCTGTTGCCCTTGCAGATCCCGAAGTCGCCGCAGGACGCGCAGGCCCCCTGGCGCATCCAGGAGCGGTCGCGGTACTTCGCGAACCCGTTCTCCCAGACCTCCTTGACGGACTGCTGGCGCACGTTGCCCTGGACGAGGCTGCGCGGGATGTTCGGACAGCCCGAGATGCCGCCGTCGGCGAGGATCGACGCGATGCGGACGCCCGCCAGGCAGGTGAAGTAGAAGTCCCGGACGCGCCGCTCGTAGCCGCAGCCCAGGTAGCCCTCGTCGCCGTAGGACACCTTGATCGGGCGGGGCTTCGACCGCTTGTCCCGGATGAAGTCCAGCAGGCGCTGCAGCTCGGCCGGCTCCAGCAGGAAGTCCGACTGGCGCTGCGCCCGGCCGTTCGGGAAGACCGACACGATGCGCCAGTCCCGGATGCCCATGCGCACCAGGAAGTCGTACATGGCCTGCAGTTCGCCGATGTTGCGGCGGTGGTAGGTGGTGGTCACCTGCAGGCTTTTCAGGAAACCGGCGCGTCGGTACCGCTGAAGCGCCGCGACCGCCCGGTCGAAGGACCCGTCGCCGCGCAGCCAGTCGTGGGATTCCCGTGTGACGCCGTCCAGGCTGATGACCAGCGTGCGCATCCGCGTCGCCTTGCTGGCCGCGACCACGGCATCGTCCACGGCCCAGCCGTTCGACACCATGCCCCAGGCGAATCCCAGCCGCGACACCCGTCCCATCACGTCGAACAGGTCCGGCCGCACCAGGGGCTCGCCGCCCGTGACGGCCAGGAAGACGTTCCGGGGCCCGAAATCCTGCGCGACCTGGGTCAGCGCCTGGACCGCCTCGTCGCCCGTCAGCTCGCTGGCGACGCTGGACGACCGGTGGCAATCGCTGCCGCAGTGCCGGCAGGCGAGGTTGCACCCCAGCGTGGCCTCCCAGAACAGGTAGGACAGCCGCGGGTGGGCGAACTCGCCGTCCACGTAGTGGCGCCATGCCCACAGGCGGAATCGGTCCTGGACGTTCTGCCAGGATCCCGGGGAATCCATCGCTCACTCCCGGATTGCTGCCGCAAGTATCCTCTTCGGGACGTCACGTTTCAAATCGAGGAAGGCTTCCACGGACCGGCGACGAGGACGCCGGAGGCGCCTACGGGGCCGGGGCGGCGGGCGGCGGGGCCGACCAGTCCACGGGGTCGATCCATTCCCAGCCGTAGGCGCCGGCGTGGGACACGATGACGACGGGCCGGCCGATCGGGATGGAGTCGAACTCGGACTGCGACACCACCAGGGACAGCGGCTTGTCGCCGGGATTCCAGGGACTGATGAAGATGGTCGGGTAGTCGCTGCTGTCGTAGCGGCGGTCCATCAACTTGCGCACGACGGACTGGACGTGGACGACCGGCGGGGAGGTGTCGCGGTGGGCGTTCAGTTCGGCGGCCACCTCCCGTCCCATGATTCCGGCCCACACCGAAACGACGGCCAGCAGGAGGAGCAACATCTGGAACTCGGAGGCCGCCGCGGACTTCCCGCGCAGGCCCAGCAGGCCGACCAACAGGCCGACGAACCCCACGCCTCCGCCGGTGGCCAGGGCCGGGACCAGGCTCATCCCCGGCGTGGTGGGCCTGTCCATCAGGACGGCGGCGAATACGAAACACAGGCTCAGCACGAGGAAGCCGATCACGTAGCCGATCCGTCGACGCTGCGAATTCCGGAACGCGCGCCGACGATCCTGCGGGTCGGGCAGGGCCAGGCGGAGTTCCAGCAACTGGGGCAGCATGGATGCCCACTGCGCCTTGCCGATGGTCGTGCCCGCGGGAAACGTGGCCACTGCGCCCGAATCGTTCAGGCCCACGGCAACCGCGCGGGGCGGCCCGTCCAGCAGCGCGACGATCGCCGCGCGCCGCTTGCGCGAAGACAGCAGTTCCCGGGCATAGTCCGCGTCGTCGCACTCCACGTGATGCAGGCGGTCGAATTCCGGATCCCCGGACGGGATCCGTCGGTACAGGCCCAGGCTTCGGGCCAGCCGCAGCCAGGGGGTCACGCGGCGGACCAGGGTCGTGACCGCGATCGGATCACCCAGCTGCAGCAGGAGGAAGGACCTATCGGCCCACCGCGACCGCGCGTAGCGGCTCGACACCCCGGAAAGACGGACCTCCATCCCGCGAAACTTCCTGGGCATGCCCAGGTCGTCGTGGGACACGAGCTCCTCGAGGATCTGGTCCTTGACGCCCATCTCGACACCCTGCCGATTCCAGCGTGAGGGGCAAGGGTACCACCGGGGACCCGAAACCATCCCTGTCAAACGTCATGGGGAGGACGATCGGTGCGCCCGGGGCCTCCGGCCCGCAAGGCCGGGGAACGGATCGCCGATCCCGGATCCCGCGGAATCGCGGTACGCTTCGGGGGTTGGAAGGGGAAGATGCCGTGGACGGTCACGAAGGGCGTATCCGGGTGGTCAAGGGCGACATCACCACGCTGGCCGTGGACGCGATCGTCAACGCCGCCAACGGGTCTCTGCTGGGCGGCGGCGGTGTCGACGGGGCCATCCACCGCGCGGCGGGCCCCGCCCTGCTGGCCGAATGCCGGGGCCTGCGCGGGTGCGAAACCGGGTCGGCAAAGGTCACAGCGGGCTATCGACTGCCGGCCCGATGGGTGTTCCACGCGGTCGGCCCGGTCTGGTCCGGAGGCGACCGGGGCGAACCGGGCCTGCTGGCGTCGTGCTACCGGACCTGCCTGGCATTGGCGGGTGACGTCGGGGCGCGGTCCGTCGCGTTCCCGGCCATCTCGACGGGCGTCTACGGGTATCCCATCCAGGCGGCCACGCGGATCGCGATCCGGGAGGTGCGCACCTTCCTCGGCGCCTCTCCGGTTCCCGAAACCGTCGTCTTTTGCTGCTTTTCGGACCGGGACCGGGAGGTCTACGAGGCTCTGCTGGAGGAACCGGGCGGAGCCTGAGACCGGTTACGCCGGGAGGATCCCGGTGACCGCGCCGCGCGCGACGACCCCCTCGAACACCACCGCGTCCCGCACCACCGAGCCGGCCGTCGCCACGGCGCCCGGGCACAGGACGGCCCGCGGGCCCACGATCGCGCCCGCCTCCACCCGGCAGCCGTCGCACAGCATCGCCGGACCCTCGAGCACGGCCCCGGCCGCGATGGACGGGTTCCCGGTGGCCAGGATCCCCGGGGCGATCTCCCACGGCGGCGCAAGGCCGCGCAATGCGAACAGCGCGGGTGCCCTCGGGAACACCTCCCACTGCAGGGCCAGGTAGCGCTCGGCGGTCCCGATGTCGCAGAACAGCCCGCCCGGCAGCATCGCCGCGACCCGACGCCCCGCCGCCATCATGGGGATCAGCCCCTTTTCGACCAGACAGGACGCGCCGTCGCGGGGCAGGGTATCCAGCAGCGCCGGGGTCAGCACCGAGACCCCGGAAAACACGTACCGGGGGCCGTCCCCGGAAGCGGGTCGCCCGCGGATCCCCAGCACGTCGCCGGCGGGTCCGACCTCGACCAGGCGCGCCTGGGGCATGTCCGGCGGATCGGCCAGCACCAGCGTGGCGCCCGCACCGGACGCCTCGTGCCGCCGACGCACCGGCTGCAGGTCCCAGTCCGTGAACACGTCGCCGTTGTGCAGGAAGAAGGCGTCCTCGCCGGCGAAGAAGCCCCGCACGGCCGACAGCCCGCCGCCGGTGCCCAGGATCTCGGGTTCCTCGCTGAACGTGAGGGCTACGCCCAGCCGGCGACCGTCCCCCAGGCGCCGCTGCACCGCGTCGGGCAGGTGGTGCAGATTCACCACCGCCGCGGTGACCCCGGCCTGCCGCAGCCCCGCCAGCGCCCACTCGATCGCCGGGACGCCCAGCACCGGGAACAGCGGCTTGGGCACCAGGTCCGTCGCGGGCCGCAGCCGCGTCCCCAGACCCGCCGCCAGCACCATCGCCTTCATCGACGGACTCCGGTTCCGCCCGAGCACGGAGGCGGAGGCGAGGGATTGCGAATGCAATCTCTTGCCGCAGCCGGAGTCGCCTCGGGCCGCTCCATCCCGCCCGAGCCGCCTCGGGCCGCTCCATGCCCCCTCAGCCGAAGTGATCGGGCAGGTAGCCCGCCAGAACCTCCCGCGCCTCAGCGAACTCGGGGAACCGCTCCAGCGCCTCCCGGGCGTACGCCAGGGAACGGGGGATGTTCGGCAGGAATTTCGGGTTCTTCTTGACGCGGTCGATGTACACGAACCGGCCGGCGTCCTTCATCTTGCGTTGCATCGCGGCCAGGAAGAAGTGGTCGTCCAGGTCCGACGCGTCGGGGACCCACAGGCCTCGCGCTACCCGGGCGTCCCGGAAGTGCCGCCGGATCCCCGCCGCCTCGGCCGGATCGAACGCGACGTACGAGTCCCGCAGCAGCGCGACCAGGTCGTACAGGTACGGGCCCTGCAGCGCGTCCTGGAAGTCGATCAGCCTCAGCCGACCGTCCTGGACCATCAGGTTCCGGCTCTGGTAGTCCCGGTGCACCAGCCCGGACGGCAGCGCCACCAGGCGACGCACGACCTCGTCGTAGAACGCGTCCAGCACCGCCTTCTGGGCGACGGTCGGCGTCCTGCCGGTCCACGCCCGAAGCAGCCACTCGTCGAAGTGGTCCAGCTCCCAGCGCAGCAGGCCTTCGCCGAACCGCCGACGGAACGCCACACAGGCGGGGTCCGGCGAGCGCTCACCCCAGGCCTGCAGGTCCGCCAGCAGCTCGATCGCCGCGTGGTAGAGGGCCGCCTTGTCCGCGCCCGACGCCAGCGCCCGCTCGACCGTCACGTCTCCGAGGTCCTCCAACAGGATCGAGCGCCGCGGAAGGTCCACGTGCAGCACCGCCGGCACCGGCATCCCGCCCCGGGCCAGGTACTCGCCGACCTCCAGGAAGGGCATCTCCCGGGGCCGCTCGCCGTCCACGACCTCGTCGCTCTTCAGCGGATCGTCCGCCAGCGGCATCAGCACGACCGGCGCATGGCCGTCCGCCTCGATCCGGGCGTACGACCGGGCCGACGCGTCCCCTGCCATGGGCGACACCCGCACACCTTCCCGCGGCATGCCCGCCAGCCCGTCGAGGGCCGCCGCCAGCAGTGCCGCCCAGTCGCGTTCCATGGGGCCTCCTTCCCTCGGACCCATCCAGGATGTGCCCGGGCGTGACAGGATCCGGGACCGCGTCAAGCCTACACGTCCGCGCAACCGGGTGCCAAGCCTGGGCCGGACGACCCGAACGCCCATGCGAACCTGCGGGTCGACGTGGACGGGATCGACGGCAACGACCCTCCCCGAAGACGCCCGCAGGTTTGACAGGGCCCGGTATCTCTTCTACTCTTTCGGGCCGTTCTAGGTGCGGTGGAGTTGCCATGATGCGCGCTCGGACGACCTGGCTTCTGACGCTCGCCCTGACCCTGGCCCTCGGCGCCGGCT
>Ga0073936_10009577_pt1 | contig 12031 bp, 3 predicted proteins | sample AliMusrvi5mmetaG_FD_87041 | JGI IMG/M metagenome (GOLD analysis project Ga0073936, IMG submission 87041) | Freshwater lake bacterial and archeal communities from Alinen Mustajarvi, Finland, to study Microbial Dark Matter (Phase II) - Alinen... | ecosystem: Environmental > Aquatic > Freshwater >... | reverse complement strand
CACCAATTCCACCGCCTGGGGGGTTGATATCCGCTAACCGTGTCAACGCTTCATCCAACGCGAGCAGTTCGTCGTCGGGCATGGGGGCGGGGAGGGCCACCGCGTCTATTTCCACCCGCGCCACATTGCCGCCATGCTTGAGCCGCTTCTTCCGCCGGGCGGCCTCGACGACAATTCGTCGCATGGCTTCCGCGGCGGCGAAGAAATGCCGCCGACTCTCCCAGGGTTGAGCGTTGCTGCCGGCAATCCGCAGCCAGGCTTCATGCACCAGGGCGGTGGCTTGGAGCGTATGGCCAGGTGCTTCGGCGGCCATCTTGTACGCCGCAAGGTTGCGCAGTTCATCATAAACGAGCGGCAGGAGTTCCTCAGCCGGCCTGGGGCCGCCCTGCGCCATTGAATCCAGGATGCGCGTGACCTCGCTCATGGCATCATGCCAGGGAGTGAGGGCAGGCTGCAGCGATGCCAGGCCCTAAGCATGACGGCCTCGCTGCGCCACGCCAGCGGGGTGGAGACTATCTTGCCCGTGACCTTGGCCGCGGCCGGCCTGCGTTGCTCATTACCAGCTCTTTGCACGGGATTGCTTTATAGCCAAGCCATGCCCTTGCCTGAAGGGTAATTTCAAATCTCCTGCCAATGACCGCGGGTGGTTGCCTCCTTCGAAGGCTCAGAATTGGATTTGTAACAGCTTCCATCCGGAAGTTCTGCCAGTCTTCAAGTCGCGTAGCACGTTGTCCTCACTCGAACCGTACTTTGCCGGCGCAAACGGACTGACAAGCTGGAGCAGGTTGTCGGTTTTGAAGGCTGCCACGGCTATGCCGCTGTGGGTCTTCTTCATACTCATTTTCTTGCCTTTCCGATGGCAGGATTCACCTTTTCCGCGCGCGGTCCTGCCACTTTGCCGCGCCGGGAGGGCCCCTTGATCACCGAACGATCAGCGTTCCGGAGATACTGAGCCGCTTACCCGTTAATGCGATTTGGGTCGGCGATTCTCCTCAAGAATCTTTACAGAATGAAAAATGAAGTGGGCCGGCAAAGGTTCCTTGCTTGGCTTCTTTACGAATCGGGCTGCGAAAAAAATGCGCCTCTCCATTTATAGGGGAGCGGTTCGGTGGAAATGGTGTTGGCGGGAAGTGGTTGATGGGTGCGTTGTTACGCATATCGTTAACGTTATCGGGTCGCGGGAATGGGGCGGTTGGTGGGTGAAATTATTCTGCCGAATTGTCGTAATTGGCTGCAAATCAACAGGACTTTTTTTCAGGCTGTAACTGTTTTTTCCGACGGCACATTCAGCGCAAGCCAGCCCACGCCCAGCTCCGCAGGAGCGAAATGTTTATAGTGACCGTGCCCCCGATGATTCGCTTAAGCTCCGTCGGAGCGGCAAGGCCCTTGCCGGACCTCACCATGCCGCCCCGATGGGGCTTAAGACGGTTCAGTTTGGGCGCTCCTACGGATCTGGCCGCTTAGCTTTGGGCGGTCCCCACGATCCATCACGTGAGGTCGCGCCAGGATATTCCACTCGCGCGGCGCGCGGCATGGTGCCATTCGTGTCGGGACAACCGCCTCAGGTCAAGCCAGAACACCATCGAAAAAAAAACCCAGACCGATTCACTGAGCCGTAGCTGCTGGGACTAATCTACGGCTGCCCAGGTCATTTCCAGATGCAAGGTCTGGCCTGCTTGGACATGTTTCCTGCAAGTTGTTGACTTTCTCTAAACTATGCACCATTATCGATGGTGCTAACTGATTCCATTAGAAACTCGGTCGCCATTCTTGGGGTTGTTTCAGGTGTTTTGATTGAGCTGCCACTCGGCGCCCAGACCAGCTCTCCTCTGGCCATCCAACCCTCGGGGGTGAACCAATTCCAGCTCGCCTGGCCTGCCGGCACGAACTTCGACGTGCTGCAGGAACATTTTGGATTCGCCGCGACCAACAATTGGCGCGATGTCTCCGATGCCCCGGCAGTTATAGGATCACGCTACGGCATCCTCCGAGACGCGACCAACGACGCCGCGTTTTATCGCCTGGTCAGCCGTGGAACGCCCGGCTCATCCACTCCCCCCGACCCATCAACCACCGCGAGCCCCCCCGCACCCAACACGTTTAATGACCACGCCTCTTTGACAGCCTTTCTTTACACTGGCTCCAATGCGGTTCAGGTGGGGGTCGGGGCGGGCACTATTGATCCCGTCCGTTCGTCGGTTGTCCGGGGGAAGGTGAAGAAACGCGACAACTCACCGCTGCCCGGGGTGCGCGTGGCGTTCTTGCATCATCCGGAGTTCGGTTACACGTTCACGCGAACTGACGGGATGTTCGATCTCGCGGCCAATGCCGGTATATACACGGTTGATTTTCAAGCCATCGGCTACTGTCCTGCCCAAAGGCAGGTGCAGGCCCCCATCCAGGATTTTCGCACGCTCAAGGATGTCGTGCTGGTGGGGCTGGATGCTATCGCCAATCCCATCGCCTTTGGCTCGAACTCGCCCCCACAGATGGCGCACAGCTCGGTCATCACCGACGCGGATGGTACACGCTCGGTTTCCCTTTTGTTCCCACCGGGTACATGCGCAAACCTCGTGATGCCGGACGGCTCGACGCAGGCATGCAATGGCCTGACGATCCGCGCGACGGAGTTCACGGTCGGCACCAACGGCTTGGCCGCGATGCCCGGTCCATTGCCGCCCACCAGTGCCTACACTTATTGCGCAGAACTCAGCGGCGACGAGGCCGTGAATGCGGGGGCCCACACCATCGTCTTCAACCAGATCGTCTGGGGTTATTTGGAGAACTTTCTCGGGATAACTGTCGGAACTTTGGTGCCGGCGGGCAGTTATGATCGGCAAAAGGCGGCTTGGGTTCCGGAGAACAATGGCCTGGTGATCAAAATACTTGGCGCCACTAACGGCCTTGCGGAGGTGGATTTGGACGGAAGCGGGGTGGCAGCGGACAGTGGCACGCTGGCCACGAACCAGTTCACGACCGTGGAATTGCAGCAACTCGCCGCCAATTACACTTCTGGCACCACCTTATGGCGCATGCCCATGGCCCATTTTTCCACCGTTGATTGGAACTACGGGTTTTTGTGGAACACCGCGAAGTCCCCAAACACGCCTGGCGATAAGCCCCAGACTCCACCGGATGACAAGACACCCCCCGACTATGGCACGGTCAATTATTCCTCCCAAGTTTTTGAAGAAGCCATCCCCTTGGTGGGGGTGCCGATGGCCTTGCATTATTCGAGCGCCCGCGTGCCGGGGTACCACGTCCTGGCGAACGCGGTCGTGCCTGTGAGCAGCGGTGATTACGGAGGTGTAAACGATCCCGCAAGTATTGAAGTTCGCAGTGAAATCGCCGGGGTCGTGACGGATCTAACCTACATGGCGAACCTGACGAATTCGGGGTTCCCAACGTTCCCAGCTTTCGCCACGATTTCCTGGGACGGGTACGATGCCTATGGACGTTTCGTGGGTGGTAGCCGCAGCGGGAACACGGCGGTGACGTACTTCTACCCGATCATTTACCGCGGGATGGTCGCCGGGGCAGGGGGTGGGAACCCAATGGGGGCAGATCCTCTTTTTAGCCTCTTTGGCAATGAGGTTGTGGGTGCTGGACACACCCTAACTGGGCAGCTGGTAAAACAGGCGTCCTTTGACCGGGTTTTCACGATCCCGGACCACCGCACCCTCGGGCTGGGCGGCTGGAGCCTCACGCCGCATCATTTGTATGATCCAGGCTCGAAGTACCTTTATCTGGGCGATGGACGGGTGGTGAAGCCGGAGCACTTGGGCAACGCCGTGGAGCGGCTCCAGTACTTTGAGGCCTTTGCCGGAGCGAGCGCCGGGGCCACGCACGTCGCGGCGGCGGCGGACGGCACCCTTTTCTTCCTCTCAGCCAATGCGGGCAGCGGCAATCCGCCTGGACTTCAGAACGCCTTGTTCAAACGCACCGCAGATGGCCAATACGCTTACATTACCGCCACCGCCAATCCACTGATCTACGTCGGCGAAGATTGGAGCGCTGCGGAAGGACAACCGGCTTCGAAAGTGGCTCCCCAAGGCGGGATTGGACAGATCAAGGCCGGACCGGATGGCTCGCTCTACGTTCGCTCTGGCTACAGCATCGCCCGCATTGACACGGGTGGGACGGTGCATATTGTTCTCGGGATGGGGTCAGGACTTACCTACCCACCCGACGGGACATTGGCGCGGGCGGCTCACTGCCAACCTAGCCTCGGTGAAGGGGTACTGGCGGTGGGTCCTGACGGCACCGTTTATTACGACGACGCCTGGACGCTTCAGGGAACCAATTACAATTTCATCCGCAAGGTGGCGCCCGATGGCCGCATCTACACCCTTACGGGCCAGGCAGGACAGTTGCCTGGAACATGGTGGGGCGACGAGATGGGCAAGCCGGCGGACCAGGCCCGGATGAACAAGGTACAGGATAGTGCCGTCGGGCCCGACGGCTCAGTGTACATCTCGCCCAGCACCGGTTATCCTTGGGAAGGCGGCATCTACAAAATCACTCCCGGTGGTACGACGGAGATGGTCATGGCGAACATTCCTGTCACCAAGGTGGGTAACGAGAACTGGGTCGGTTACAGTGGCGACGAGGGCAGTTCGGCCGCCTCTCCCACCAATGGCCTGTGGGCACCCGGCTCGTCCGCGAGGTCCTTGCAGATCGCACTCGACGGCTCGGTCCTTTTTCTGGCGGATTGGAGCCTGGACACCGAAATCTGGAAAATCACGCCGAACGGCATCCGTGAGCGGCTGGCCGGACGAGGGCCGGGTACCACGGTCATTCCAATGAATACGCCCCAGGACGGCGGGAATCCGCTCAACACGGAGCTCTACTACCTGAATGACTTCGCTCTCGGACCCGATGGCGGTCTGACGCTGGCCACGCAAAGCGGTTTCAACTGGAGCCCATTAATGCACATGGCGCACATTGGACCCTCGTTGCCTGGCTTCACCGCATCGGAGATTGAGATTCCTTCCGAAGATGGGAGTGAAGTGTACGTCTTTGACGAACACGGCCGCCATCTGCTCACCTTGAACGGCCTGACCGGAACGACCAATTGGGTATTCTCGTACAATACCCTCAATCTAGTAACGGACCTTGCGGACGCCAATGGACTCGTCACGCACATACAACGCGATTCCGCAGGAACGCCCACTGTCATTATCGGCCCCTATGGCCAGCAAACCGCGCTGGGTGTGGATGCCAATGGCTTCCTGAGCAGGGTGACGAATCCGGCCAATGAAGGGACCTCGCTGGTGAACACGACGAGTGGTTTGTTAAGTTCAATCGCTGGCCCGCTCAATCATGCCTATACCGTGACCTACGACACCAACGGACTGGTGGCCCGAGTTCGCGATCCGCTGGGTGGTGGATTGGATCTGAGCCGAACCGATACCGGGAGCCAGGTGAGCGTGGTTTCTTCCACAACGCTTACCAGTGTGGAAGCGCGCTCACTGACCCTCCTGCTCAGCGGCGATACGCAAATCGCCGCGTCCGCTTCGGATGGCACCTTCACGACGACCCTGCGAAAGGTCAGCGGCCATCAATCCATTCAGGACAGCGCTGGTGTCGATGGTGAGTATGATTTTGGGGGCGACCCCCGTTTCCCCCAAGACACCCGATTGCTCTCCTCCGCAACCGTGTCGTTGCCAGGCGCTTTAACCAGCAAGCTCGCGGTTTCCCGCTCTACCACACTTCTTGATAGCAACAACCCAGCGGCCGTATTCGCCATTGCGACGATCTCGAATCAGATGACGCTCAACGGTAACGTTTACACGACGACTTACAGCGGCACCGACCGTATTGCGATCGCCACTTCGCCCGAGGGCCGGCGACAAACCATCGCGTTAGACGCGCAAGCCCGCGTGATCCATAGCCAGACGCCGGGGCAAACCCCGGTGGACGTCAGCTACGACGCGAAAGGGCGGGTGAGCCAAGTGCTGGACACCGCGGCAGCAGGAGTGCGGCAAACCCAGTTCGCCTACGATGTGCTGGGCCGGCTCAGCACGCTGGTTGATCCATTGAATCGGACTAACCGGTACGCCTACGACGGCGCTGGCCGCTTGCAACAACTCATGCTGGCTGACGGCCAAGTGGCCAACCTTCAGAGTGATGCCGAGTTCCATATCACCGCCGTGACACCGCCGGGCCGCCCCGCGCACCGCTTTGACTACAATGCCCTGGGTTTGACCACAAACTACACCCCCCCGGTCGTGAACGGACTGAATGAATCCGTTGGGTACCAATTTGACGCGGACCGTGCTCTGACCCGCGTGTCATTGCCCGATGGCCAGAATGTCGTTTTTACTCGCGGTTTAAGTGGACGGGTCGAGCATCTCGCGCTGGGCACAGGACCGACTCTGACCTATGCCTATTCCCCATATACCGGTCTGGTGACCAATATTGTTTCGACCGCCGGCGACAGTCTGAGCTTTGGCTATCAGGGATCGTTCCCTGTCACGGTGGCGTGTTCCGGCAGCATCATTGGTGCCATGGCCATCACCCTGAACTCAGATTTCCTCCCTGCGTCCCAGGCTGTCAACGGCGCTGTTGTAGCTTTTGCCTACGACCATGACCAGTTGCTGACCCAGGCCGGCGACCTGACCCTCACCCGCAACACCAACCGCTTCGTAATCGCCACCTCCCTTGGTGTTGTCACCGATACCCGGCAGTTCGACGATCGTGGTTTATTAACTAATTACATCGCCAGCGTTAGCGGCACCTCTGTTTGGTCGGTGACCCTCAGCTACGACTTGATCAATCGGATTACGAACAGAGTCGAGACCTTGGGAAGTGTCACGCGGACGCTCGGCTACAGCTATGACGTGTCGGGCCGGCTTGAGAAGGTCTGGCAGGACGGGGTGCTCGCCACAACCTATACTTACGACGCCAACGGCAATCGTCTGACGCGCAACTCGGAGAGCGCGACGTACGACGCGCAGGACCGCATGCAAACATATGCCGGCGCCAGCTTTGGCTGGTCCCTCAACGGCGATCTGCGCACTCGCACTTCCGGTGGACAGACAACGACCTACACCTACGATGTGCGCGGCGGATTAACAGCGGTGGCACTACCAACTGGGCCGCAGATTGACTACCTTGTTGACAGTGCTGGGCGGCGCATTGGAAAGAAACTCAATGGCAGTCTGGTGCAGGGCTTCCTTTACCAGTCCGTTCTGCCGGTAGCCGAACTGGACGCCGCCAATCAGGTTATTAGCCGTTTCGTCTATGGCTCAAAGCCCAATATTCCAGACTATCTCATCCGAGGTGGCGGCACCTACAGAGTTTTGTCCGATGAGCGGGGCAGCGTCAGACTGGTGCTCAATATGGCGGATGGTTCCGTGGCTCAGCGACTCGACTACGACGAGTTCGGTCGCGTGATTTTGGATACAACTCCAGGGTTTCAACCCTTCGGTTTCGCCGGGGGCCTTTATGAGCCAGCCACCGGCCTGGTCCGGTTTGGGATGCGGGACTACTTCGCGGAAACGGCCCAGTGGACCGCGCGGGATCCGGTCGGTTTCCGCGGCGGCCAGCTTTCGCTCTATTGCTATTTGGGCAATGATCCGCTTAATCGCATTGACCCGCTTGGTACCGGGCCGTTTTCTCTGGCGGACGCAAACCCATGGAGTCTGTTCCTTGGGGGCAGTGGGGGCGGGACCTGGGGAATCGGAGGTGGTACTTTCAGCGTTGGCGTGATTATCGACACCAAAGGAAATTTCGGCCTTTCCCTTTCGGGAGGACTCGGCGTCGCGGCCGGCGTGGGAGCCAAGCTCACGGGCACAGGCACCGCATCGCAGGGAGACATATATAGCACGGGCGGTTTGTCGACAGTCGTCGGCGGCACTGCGGGCGAAGGGTTCGTTGGCGGTATAGATTCTGTTTGGTCTGGCTGGAAGGCCACGGGTATCTCCGCGAACGCCGGGATCGGGATCGAGGCTGTGGGGGCTGAGGCACATGCCTTCGAAACTTATACGGGCGTATTTGGATTCAATGCTTTCGGAATGTGGGGCGCCGTGACGCATCCGAGCGATCCGTTTGGCGCGTACTACTCAGCCCAGCAACCCAAGCCGAATATTCCCTGTCACTGATTCCATACGCATGATCTGGAGGGCTGCGCACGACGGCACCACGGCGCGCAACACAGAATCAGAGCTGTGTAGCCGTTCCTGTGCGCGCTGATCGATTACTCCTCTTGATGATAGGTATTGACGACGGTGTACAAACCCGTCATGATACCCGCAGTTGGTTGGATTCAATGCCGCGATTCAGCACATGAAAGCAGGAGAACCAAAGTCAGGATGCTGGATGACCCTGGCACTGGGCAGACCTGGTCAATGGCGCAGCAAGTCCCGCTTACTCCGCTCTATTCAATTTCGAGTATTTCATCAGTCTGAAATATCCAAATACGGTACTATCGGCGGTTGCCGACACCAACAGTTCCGGAGCCGTCAGGAAGTCATCGACGAATCAAGTCAAATCAACCAGAGGACAGGACAATAGGAGAACGATATGCGAAGCCACAACCTAACGACCAAGACTCTTACAACGCTGCTGGTTGGGATAAGCCTGCTAAACAGCGCAACGACAACATGGGGCATGCAGGGGACACGGGGTCCAGGAGGAATAGGCGGCGTCCCTTCCGTGTATGGGAGCCAAACCTTCGCGCCAGGGCAAACGCCCTATTTGGTGGCGCAACAAATCCAGGAATGGCTGCAAAGGCAGCTCGAAGCTCAGCAGGCAGCCCAGCAAGCTACTTCGAGCAACGCTGTGGCCCAGCGTCAGGCGAAGCTGGCGATCGTCAGGAGATTGGAGTCCATCGGGGGCGGGAAGGTGAAGCTTGCCTTTCACGGAAACGGCACACCATCGGAGATCAAGGGCGCACTCCTGGAACCCGCTCTCGTCGGGGCTCTCATCGCGGGTGTGGATCGCCATGAGGAGACGGCCCGGAACTTCCTGCGGGCTAATCGCGCGCTGCTGTTGTTGGCAGACCCGGACCAGGAATTGAGGCTGGTCAAAACTGATCGAGATGATCTGGGCCGGCGGCACTTGCTCTTTCAACAAGCCTATAAAGGGCTGCCGGTTTGGCCCTGCTATCTGACGGTGCATCAGGATGGGGATGGAAACGTCGATGTAATTGATGGCGCCTTCGTTCCCACACCCCTTGGTCTGGGCACCGAACCTTCGGTCACGGCCGCAGAAGCTACACTGAGCGCAAAGGACCAGGTGGAGGACGGCGCGGCGGGCGACGCGACCAGCCCGGAATTAGTGATCTTTGGCCCCCTAAACGAGCGCTCGAAGTTGGCGTGGAAGTTCGACTTGAATGTTGATGTTCGGCACGCTTGGCGGTGCGTGGTGGATGCCAGCGACGGCTCGCTTCTTTCTGTACACAATCTGGTCCTGGACGAGGCAGTGACGGGTTCGGGGGTGGACGCCGCCGGGGCCGCGCGCACGCTGCACGTCTGGCACCAAGGCTCGACCTACTACACGGTTGACACCTCCAAAGCCATGTATAAAGCGACGTCCACGCCGCCCGTGTACAGCAATACCTTTGGCGCCATCTTCGTTTACGACGCCCAGAATCAGCCGCCGACCAGTAACCCGAATACCTTGCCTAGCGCCGCCCTCGGCGGGTCCACCACTCCAAACTCCGGGTGGGTGCCGGATGTGGTCGGCGCAGCCTTCGGGCTTTCGGAAGTGTACGATTACTATCAGGCCCGCCACTCGCGCAATTCGATCGACGGCGCGGGCGGGTCCATTACCGCCATTGTCCGCTATGGCATTAACTTCCCCAACGCTTTCTGGAGTGGTCAGGTGAAGCTCATGTTTTTCGGCGATCGATACACCGCCGCGGAAGACGTTTGCGGCCACGAAATGACCCATGGCGTCGTCAACACCATTTCCGATGGCCAGGGTCTGGCGGCGGGAAACCAACCCGGAGCCTTGAATGAGGCTCTGGCCGACATCTTTGGGGAGAGTGTCCAGGCGCGGACCCGCGGGACGGATACCTGGATCATGGGCTCGGATGTCGTTCCCGGCGGCATTCGCAATATGGCGAATCCGGCGCTGATACCCCAAGGCGGCAATACCTCGCCTTCGAAGATGAGCCAGTTCGTCCAATTGCCCGACACCTCACAAGGGGATTACGGCGGCGTCCATGTCAACAGCACGATTATCAGCCATTGCTTCTATTTGCTGGTGAAAGGATTGAACGCGCCCATCACCCATCAGGACGGCGAACGCATTTTCTATCGCGCCTTGACAGTGCATATGCAGCCTCAGACTCAGTTTATCGATGTCAGGCACGCCTGTGTCACCTCCGCCGAAGAGCTTTTTGGAGCAAACGCAGCCCAGACGGTTGCGACCGGCCAGGCCTTCGATGCGGTGGAGTTAGTCGATGCGCCCGCGACACCGGATCCATCTCCGACGGCGCCCGTTTCGGCGGCAGATTCCACGTTGTTTTTGCGTTGGTCGCCTTTCTATTCGGAGTATATAATCTACCGCAAGGAAGCTGCCATGGGCGATGCCAGCGCCGGCACCTCTCTTTTCCCCGGCAAGTTCCCTGATTACAAGAAGATTTCGGTTTCGGGCAATGGCAGCCTTGCGTACTTCATCGCCGCCGACCACGACTACGGCGTCTTCAATACGGACGGCAGCGGGTATACCCTCGCTTATCAGCCGGGAACGCTCTGGTCATTGGCAGTAACGCCCGACGGGAAACGGTTCGCGGGAGTATTGATGGACGCTTTCGGCTACGCGACCAAGAACCTGTTTCTCTATGACACCACCACTTCAACCTCCAAGGTCATTCCGCTCTATGCGCCCTCCAACGATGGCAAGCCCCTTGACATCATCCAATATGCGGACACGATGGACTTCACCTCCGATGGCCGGTTTTTGATCTACGACGCCTTTGCGCAGGTGTCCACCACGAACGGCGTGTTCGGGGAATGGACGATGTTCAAGCTCGAACTCGCGACGACCAACATTACTCAGCTCATTACGCTCAACCCGCGCTATGATTTCGGCAATCCCAGCCTGGGGAAGACCAGGAATAATCTGCTCACGTTCGAGGTGCGCGATAACCAGACAGGTGTTTCCACCTACGAAGCCGTTGACTTGTTTTCCGGAGATGCGAATGCGATCGGCCACAATACACAGGCTGGCTGGCTTGGGTTTCCAGAGTACACCGGGAACGATCAAGCAATCCATTATTCGCAATATGATAGCACCGTCAATTCGGAGTCCTCCCTCGTCCGTCAGCCGCTGGCATCGGACGGGTTGACTGCCAGCGGGTCTCCCACGCTATGGATTTCAGACGCGGACATGGTTGCGATGTATCGCCGAGGAACTTTTGTCAGTTCCAATGCCTTGCCGGTCGTGACCGTCACCACTCCTACCAACGGGCAGGTGTTTGCTCCTTCGGCCCCCTTCAACATGCAGGTCACTGCCACCGATGCGGACGACAGCGTCGCTTCAGTTGAGTTCTATTTGGGCTCGACCAAGCTCATCACGCTTACCAGTGCGCCTTACAATATCACCATAACGTCCGGCTTGTCGCCGGGTAAATACTATCTGAGCGCTCGGGCCATTGATTTGCTGGGCGGCGCCACCGATTCGAAGCAGGTGGCGATCACCGTGACCGGCTCGCCGCAGTTCTCCAACCCCGTCAGGCTTAACGCCAGCACTATCCAGTTTACGTTGTCCGGCGCTGCTGGCTCCACGTACCTGATCCAGACCTCCAGCGACCTCGTCAATTGGAGTACGTTGCGCACAGTCTCGAATGTCACGGGAACCGTCGACATCCAGGATGCCATTGTGACCGGTCCAGCCAGGAAGTTCTATCGAGCTCTCTCGCAGTAACCGGGGCGAGGCCCGGCTCGGAGATCCGCGGCGAAGTAAGATTAGGAGCGGGAAAGGGGCCAGACTTTGAGGGACTGTCTGCCGCCCCGTGGCAGTTCGAACGGGCCGGGGAAGGGATTGGCTTGGGAGCGCTTCTGGCCGAAGTAGTCGGTAT
>Ga0073936_10009575_pt1 | contig 12032 bp, 11 predicted proteins | sample AliMusrvi5mmetaG_FD_87041 | JGI IMG/M metagenome (GOLD analysis project Ga0073936, IMG submission 87041) | Freshwater lake bacterial and archeal communities from Alinen Mustajarvi, Finland, to study Microbial Dark Matter (Phase II) - Alinen... | ecosystem: Environmental > Aquatic > Freshwater >... | reverse complement strand
GTGATGAGCGGAGCCGCATAGACCATCAGGCCGACGCCGATGACGAGGCCGCCGATGGCGCGTTTGCCATGGCCGTCCCCGCTGAGGACCTGCCAGCCGCCGAAGATGACCGCGAGAATAGCGGCGATCTTGGCGAATGTGCCCTGAGCGAATGACAGCAGTGCGTTGAGCGTGGAGTCGAAGGGCGATCCCCCGCCGCCAACCTGCGCGAACACAGGGACGGCGAAGAGAAGGGCCAACGAGCAGGGGAAGAGTATCCGCGAGAGCGGAAGTGTACGAAAGGGTGTTCTGTTCATCGGGACTTGTCTCCGTTGGTAATGAAAATTGGGAAAAATGAAACCGCTCGGCAGGCGGTTCGAGCCGCCAGCAGTATTACTGTCCGGCAGTTCGTTGGTAAGTGGCTCTGCGGCCGGTAACGGGCCGCGTGTTCGGTGACGTTCATCAGTACTCCCTTCTTCGACATCTTCGAAACATGATCGATACGATCTGGTTTTCACAATTGAGTTTTGAGTGTTTCGTCAAGAAACGTGAAAATGTGTCTACGGGTAGCTTGTTGATTGCGTGTCTGTCTCACACCTCCTTTCGTTCCGGCTCTGAATCCGGGCGAACTTTGTCAGAAGAAGTCGCCGTTGGCGCGGCGATTTTCGCAGGAGGTAAACCGCAATCCGTTGGGACCGGCGATTGATAAGGTAGATGACTCATGGAATTTTTGGTTATTCCCCCTCGAAAATGAAGGGGTCACTGAAATGGAGAATCTGACAGGAAAAGCTAAAAGAGATTTCACGCCAGCCGGAAGGCGTGGCTCGGAGGTTTCGGATGTGCTCTGACCGGGATGCCGCGCTCTTGCTCGGGGAGTCCGGCGTGCCAGACCCAAGGAAACTTCCGCACTTCTTCCTTGACAACGACGCGGAGGGTGATCCGGAGGTCAGGCGATTGCAGGATCTGCTTCAGAAAAGAATGCCTGCCATTCGGGGTCTTCTCTGGAGAGCGTTTCGAAGCGATTCCGAAATGCCGGATTACATGGATCGTATCTGTCGGCGTCTCCGTCGTGCACTGCTGTCCGGAGCAGATATCGATGAACGGGCGGTGTGGCGGCGCGCCGTCTCGATCGTTCATGAAGATCGCAGGAAATTCTGGCGCCGGGGATACGCTTCCATCAGTCCCACGCAGTCCTCAATGGCGGAGCCAGACAGTCTCACCTTCCTTGTGGCTCTTGTGCGCAGAGACCAGTTGGAAGCGTTTCGAGGGTGCCTTGATGACTGGACGAGGGAAGCGTTCGACCTGAAGTACAGTTCGCCGGTGGAACTGTCCGGAGAGGATTTGGCAGAGCGATTCGGAATTGCCCGGAATACTTTCTACCAAAAGTGGAAACGGGGCATGGACGCGGGCAGGGCAGAGTATCTGCTCCGGCACGGCGACCCGATGCCATAATGTCTGGGGATCAATGGCGGAAAGTACCTCTGGCGATCAGTTCAAAATCTTACAACGCGAAATCCGAGAGTCCATTCGAAGGAACCATCCGAACCCGGATCGGATCGGCTGTCCCGGAACGCCTGCGCTCCGGCGAATGGCAGAGGCCGCTGTTCCGCCCAGTGATCCGGGATATCGGCACGTGATGGAATGCTCCCCGTGCTACGAAGAACTGATGGAGTTGACTGCTGCGATTCAGGGCGCAAGGGTGGAAGCGGCTGCTCGTCGACGGCGGGCTCTGACCTTCTCTTTCGGCGTCGCTGCGGTGCTGTTTGCTTTGGGTGTCTACTTTGTGAATCAGGGGGCTGGCCCGGCCGCGATCGGAAAGAAGGACAGTCATCCCAGGGAAAAATCCGGCGCGCATCGCTTTGAGTTAGCCATGTTAAACCTCGACAGCGAAACGAGCCTGCGCGGTGAGGGGGGAGAGCGCCGCCGTACGGAACTGCAGAGGTTACCTCGCAACAAGCTGGACCTGACCGTTAACCTGCCGCGCGGGCTGGAGGAGGGCATGTATGAAATGGAGCTTTCCAGAGGCGACGGTGTCGTCACACTGGTGGTGAAAGGCGCCGCCAGCCTTGAGGATGGGCTGACTGTTCTGCACCTTCAGCCGGACCTTTCCGGATTGGCGGCCGGGCAGTATCATCTCCGAATTCGGCGCGAAGGATCAGCCTGGCGAGACTCGGACGTTCTTCTTTTTTGACAGTTGGGATCGCCGTGCAGATGTCCGGCAACGAACTCCGACCATGCGCTTGTATTGGTCCGGACGGGATGGACAGTTGAAAGGGGGTAACTGAAAATCAGTGGATCACGCTGCCGAAGGCATTGCAAGAAGAAAACCACGGCGGGCCTGAGCAGGCGTCTCGTAAGCGAGCCGCTGCAGAATCCACGACTGTTTGTATCGTTCCAGAAAGTCCTGAAGAGCCATTCTCAGCGTATCGAGATCGGGAAAACGACGGATCCACAGCAACTGCTCTTCGAGGGTTCGGAAGAACCGCTTGATACAACCGTTTCCCTCCGGCTGACGAATGAAAGAGGGCGAGGATAAGATCCCGAGGAAAGCGACTTCGCTCTGGAAATCGTGGCTCATGTAAACGCTGCCGTGATCATGCCGCAGACACAGGGCGGCGGCGATGCCGCCTGAGAAACCCCCGAAGTGTTCGCGCACTCCCTGCCGGATCGGTTCCAGCGCTTCAAAGCGGTGGGCTTTCTTCACCACGTGGATGCCCACACACTCCGCCGTACAGTGATCGATGGCGGCGAACACCGTCACCTGCCCGTCCTGGTCCGTTACGGCTTCGGTCGCGTCGGTGCCCCAGACCCGATCGGGCAATTCGGCCGTGATCGTGCCGTCATGCGAGTACTCGGGGGTGATCGCCGCCAGCCGGTGCGGCGAGAGCAGTCCATGTTCGCGCATCAGCCGGAGCACACGCTCCTTCCAGACCCGCACGCCCTTGTGCCGAAGCCGCGCCCACACCTTCCGATACCCCTCGCTGAAGACAGTGGTGTCGATCACCTGCCGTATCTCCGCGACCAGCGCCTCGTCTGAGATCCGCCGCAGGCCTCGCCTGCCCGGCGTCCGCGGCCGGGCTCGCCGCTCCCGAGCAAGGTAATACGTCGAGCGGGGCAGTCCCCAGACTTTCGTGACACGAGCCACGCCATAGGGTTTGTTACCGGAAGGCGAACTGGCGCGGCTTACGGCTTCGACTTCCAGGGTGCTAAAGGGCGGTTATTCTCCATCCGGACAATCTTCTCCCGCAGCGTTCGTTCTCGATGCTGATGTTGGCGACCACCGACTTCAGACGCCGCTTCTCCTCGTCTTCCTCGTCATTCTCGCGGCTCTTCAGGACCGCTTCGCCGCCGGCCAGAAAGCGGTCACGCCACTCGGTCAGAGTGGCGACCGTAACCCGGTGTTTGCGCGACGTAGCCTCCAGATCCGCGCCGCGCAGGAGCTCCAGAATTACCGTGAGTGTTCGTTTTGACGACCACCGGCCGCTGCCGGGCATCGCGGACGATTCCGAAGTCCCGGAATCGGATTTCTTTGCTGTGGACATTGGGTCTCTCCTCTATAGGTTCTCCCAATCCACTGTCCATCAAAATTCCGGACCGCCCCGCTGGATTCTGATCGGCAGTTCAGCGGGAGCGGAGTTTACGGCCGCCACTGCTTTGCTTTCCACCAGCTACACGTATGCTGTTCAATCGTTGGATGCCACGGTCATGTAAACGCAGCCGCCAGCATCTCACAGTAACGACGCCTGCGTCCGAGGCAGACAGTCGCCCCTCGCCGGGTCGGCACGAACAACATCGAAAGTTGCTGGGGTGGCGGGGAAAAACAGACTGATACCCTGAGGCGCAATCTGTGTCTTTCCCGCCGTTGCTGGAGGCACAGAGACAGCCGGGCTGGCTGGAGCCTGCGGGACTGGTTTGCGGTTTGCAGAATTGGCGGCAGGATCACGGCCAGAAACGGGGCATGCTGCACAGCATTTTCGGTCGAGCCGGGAGATTGCTGCGCTCGTCGTGGCGAGACTCGCTGGATCCACTTTATTGCTCCGGCACACCCTATTGTCGATATTTGCGGCGGCTTTTCTCTGATAATCCCTCGCTTGTTTCTTGACAACCGCGCCATTAAACCTCACAATCATAACCAATCGGCGGAATGGATTTTCAGGTCCAACGATAACGGCGTGAACCAGGTCGCAACAGCGCAGGGGAGTTTGATTTTGCTGCCGAATGATTATCAACACGCGTTTGGGGCGCTTTGACGCCGTTGAAGTTGAGATCCCGTAAGGGTGGGTAAAGGAGGAGGGCTGACGCGAGGTGCGCTTTAACTCAGGAGCACTGTCGAGAAGACCGGGCAGGCAAGGAACACAGCTAGCCCTCGCCGGTTTGGCCGTCACGTTTGCACTTTGCCTGGCGCAGCCGGCCCGCGCCCAAAGCGCCGCGACCGTCTACAGCCCGGCAAATGGTTCAACTCTAAGTGGATCGACGGCGACTTTTTACTGGAATGCCGTTTCAGGCGCGCAATATTACTGGTTGTACGTAGGGACATCCTGGGGCGGGTCCGACATCTACAGCGGTCTGGTTTACGGAACCAGTCAAACGGCGACAAATATTCCAACGAACGGTAAAACGGTGTACGTGCTTCTGTGGACATACAGCGGCTCGTGGGCGTACAGCAGCTCGAACTACGTGACGAGCGCTGGGGGAGGCGGTGCGGCGTCGATCTACAATCCGACGAACGGGGCTACCCTAACCGGATCCACCGCGACATTCTACTGGAATGCAGTCGGCACGTCCTATTATTTCTACGTTGGAACATCGCCCGGTATCGGCGACATCTTCGCTAATGGTCCTTTCTACGGAACGAGCCAGACTGTTACTACGCTGCCGAGAAACGGCAACCCGGTTTACGTTCGGCTATGGACTTATGTCTCCAGTGGCTGGCTTTACAATGACTACCGGTACACAGCGGCGGCAGGGGGTGCGCCGCTTTTGTCCATTGCGAAGAGTCACCCGGGAAGTTTGACGCAGGGGCAAACAGGTGCCTCGTACACGGTCACGGTGACGAACACGGGCACGGCCGCCTCGAACGGAACGGTGACCGTCACCGATTCGCTGCCGTCCGGCTTGACTCTCGCGACCATGGCGGGCACGGGATGGAGTTGCTCGGGAGCTTCGTGCAGCCGCACCGATGCGCTCGCGATCTCGGCCAGTTATCCCGCGATTACGGTTGCGGTGAATGTCTCCGGCTCGGCCGCCGCGAGCGTGACAAATTCCGCTACTGTCTCGGGAGGAGGATCGGCGAGCAGCTCGGCCAGCGATGTGACCGCGATCAACGCGGGTAATCCGCTTTCGAGAGAGTATATCCATCTTGGTGGACGAACGGTTGCTATCGAGAATGCGAGTCAGCCTGTTCCCGCGCTCAAAATAGTGAAGAGTCATTCGGGGAATTTTTCCCAGGGACAGACCGGCGCCGCCTACACGATTGCCGTAAGCAACACCGGTTCGGCGGCCACAAGCGGAACCGTCACGGTCACCGATTCGCTGCCCACCGGATTAACGCTCACTAACATGACCGGCACCGGCTGGACTTGCGCAGGGGCGTCCTGCAGCCGCAGCGATGCACTCGCGGCATCCGCCAGTTATCCGGCGATCACGGTCACTGTGAGCGTATCGGGATCGGCGCCGGCGAGCGTTACGAACTCGGCCACGGCGTCGGGCGGCGGTTCGGCGAGCGCCACCGCGAACGATACGACAACAATCCAATCGGCGCCGGTTTCGCAAAGCATCAGCCCGAGCTCCGGGACAGGAGCGGGCACGGCTACGAGTCCGCTGGCATTTTCGGCGGTCTATTCGGACCCGCAGGGCTTTGCCGACATCAATCAGGCGCTGATTATGTTCAGCTCGAGTTCGCCGTCGCAGTTCAACTCGAATTCGTCTCAGTACGGCTGCGAGATCTACTGGAACGGCAGCGTTTTCCAGCTGTTGAACGACTACAACACCTCGTGGACGGGATCGCTCGCGCCCAACAGCTCCGGGTCGCTGTCGAACAGCCAGTGCACGCTGTACGGCTCGGGTTCAACCGCCAGCGGAAGCGGAAACACTCTCACCATCACCGTCAGGGTCACGTTCAGCCAGAGCGCATTCAGCGGCACGAAATATTCCTACCTGTACGCGGCGAATCTTTACGGCAACAGCGGGTGGTTCTCGGCGGGAAGCTGGACGGTTCCGGTGGCCATTTCGGTCTCCGTCACGCCGACGACGGTGAATCTGTCGGGAGGCCAGGCTCAGCAGTTTTCAGCCAGCGTTTCGGGGACCAGCAGCACCGCGGTGACCTGGAGCCTGAGTCCGCAGGTCGGATCGCTGTCTTCGAGCGGGTATTATGCATCGCCCGCGACTATCGCCTCCGGGCAGTGGGTTTATGTCACCGCGACGAGTCAGGCGGACACCACGAAATCCGCGACGGCGAGCGTGTATCTGATGCCTCCGCCCATCACCCTTACGCAGTTCAGCCCGAATTACGGTTCCGCCGACCGCCAGAGTTTCACGATTGGAGTCCAGGACAGCGGCGGCGGCGGGAACCTCGCGTGGATACAGCCGTTCTTCGATTATTCCTACGGCGGTTCGGGCCCGGCGGATTCGGGCGCTTCAGGCTGCCACATACTCTACTATCCCGGCAGCAATGTGCTGTATCTGGACGGCGACGGCGGAGGCTACAACTGGGTGGGCTCGACGTATATCGGGGGCGCGGATATCGCGAACGATTACTGCATCGTGCATGCGGGTTCGTCATCCCGGTCGGTTTCCGGTAATTACTATTACCTGACGCTGGATATCGAGTTCCAGCCTTGGGCGCACGGAACTTATAAATATCAGTACCTCTCGGCGTACGACAATTCGGGCAATTTCGCCAATTGGCAGTACTTCGGCTGGTGGTGGGTGCCTTAGTTCAGTGAGGGCAGGAGTGCAGCGAATGAAAAGAGCCACCGTTCTGTTGGCATTGGCCGGGGCCGCGATGGCGCAGCCGCCGCAGGTGAGTTCGGTGAAGATGGGATCCGTGGTTCTGGGCAAGGTGCGGGGCGAGGACGCGAGCGCCATCGGGTCGGCATGGGTGACGATCATGCGGGAAGCGAACGTGGGGCGGGCGGTGTCGCCTGACCCGAAGGATAAAGTGGCCCCGTTCTCGCAAGGGCAGGGCGTTCGCCCGGACGGGACGTTCGGATTTACGGGACTGGAGGCAGGGACGTACCGTCTGTGCGCGAGCCATCCCGGGACAACGTGGCTGAACTCGTGCGAATGGCCGAGCGGTCCGGATATCACCTTGAAGATCGGGGCGGAGCAGTTAATCGACGGGATCGTGCTGACGATGAGGAAGGGAGTTCCGGTGAACATCCGCCTGAACGATCCGGGCAATCACCTGTCGAAGAACGAAAAAAGCACGCCGGGTGCGCATATACTGCTGGGAGTGGGAACGGCCCGGGGGCGGTTCCGGCCCGCGACGGTCACGACGGAAGACGCGGCCGGGCGAGACTACAGCGTTTTGGTTCCGGCCGGGACGACAGTGGACCTGGTGTTCTACAGCGGATTTTTTAAACTGCAGGATCACCGAGGAAACGATGTGCCGGCGGCGGGGACGAAGATACCGGTGACGACGGATCCGGCGGGGGCAGCGCCACCCGCAAAGGTTGTGCTGGCGGTAACGGGTTTGGCGAAGCCGTGATGGGTAGGTGCGGCGGCGCGCCGACGGTGCGGTTTGTCAATGAGGGTCGAGACTGTAATCTACTCTGCCCGTCAAGCCGTGTAAAGCAGATACTGAGGGCAACATTTTGAGAATTCTGGACCAGACATTTATACAAATCTCCGTCATAATTCTGAGTACCTGCGCCGGAGCACTGGCCCAGTCAGGCGGGCGCGGCGCGCAGGCCAACACGCTTAAACCGGATCCAAATCACGTCTCGGTCTCCCAAATTCAGGGCGACGCATCCGACTATCTCCGTGTGCTCGGCAAGCGACTGACCACTCCGGGTTACGAGCGCGCCACAACCTCCGGCTCGCTCATTACCGCTACCGGATCTTCGGTGCACTCTTTTACGTGGCAGCATCCTGGGTTGGTTCGCTTTGACGCCTCCGGCTCCGAGAATAAGTCGCTGTCGTTTGATGGCGCGGCCAGTCACGGCGCAAACTCCTCCGTGGATCAGGATCTTCTGGAAACCTTTACTAATGACCTGCCCGAAGCCTTTTTCTTCTCCCTTCACAACGGAACGGCAGTGAGGTTTCTCGGAGGCCGTTTCCGTAGTGACGATGGGAAAACCTCTAACTACAACGGGCCCTGGTACGGCATTTACCAACTGATGAGCGCGGTCCCCGGAACTCAGAGGGTATCGCCAAAGCTTTACTACTTCGACGCCACCAGCGGTCTGCTCGGCAAAGTCGAGTACGACTCCGCGTCGCCAGGCACGGGTCGGGTGACTGTGCAGTTTTCAGACTGGAAGGCCGTTGGCGGGGAGCAGTTTCCAGGGAAAATCGTACGTTTGATCGGAAAAAGCACTGAATTTACGATCACTCACGCTACCGTAATCTTCGGACCAGCGGGCGACACTTCGCCCTTCGGCAAGCATTGATACTGAGAGGAGCACTTTGATGATACGCCTTACCCGCGCAATCTTTTCTTTGGTCCTCTGCTGCGGCCCACTGAGCGCGCAGGTCCCCTCGTACTTCGAAACCATGGCGCCGCAACGCGGAATAGTACCGTTCGGTACTTACGCCGTCGATAAAATCGAGCACATCAATACAACGACCGGTTCGCTGGGATTGTCCCTGCCGATTGCCACACTGCCGCCGGGCAGAGGCGGATTCACTCCGTCTTTAGACCTCGTCTACACTTCGAACGTCTACGACGTAGGTTACCAAACAGGCAACGACGCCAGCGGCAATCCGGAAATTCAGGCAAATCTCACGCAATCCCCGACAGGTGGCTGGCAATATTCGTTCGGCTACGACCTCGTAGTGGACACCTCGCCGGATCCGAATATTTGGAAGTGCAACGATCCGGCATACAACCCGTACGCATACAAACTCAGCGTAGTTACTCCGGATCGCTCACATCATACCCTCCGGATTTCAGGAGCATTCGACGATACACAGGGGGACGGATATTTCACTGTTGGGCCCGCAGGTTACGACGCCTGCAACGTTTTTCATGGCGGCACCCTTCATTACTACACCTCCGACGGCACCTACATGTCGCTGACGATGCAGCCGACCGGAAATTTCCTGGCTCAAAAATGGACGCTGTTTCTGCCGAATGGCACCCAGGTTCAGGGGACCGGTCGTCACGCCACGCGCATTCAGGATTCGAATGGCAACGGCGTCAACATTACTCAGATTGCCAGGGATTGCCTTCAGTATCAGTGCCTCGGTACCGATCTCACGCAAACTATCCTTCAGGACGATTTGAATCGGTCCATCACCATCTCCCACAGCACCACCGCATTCGCGGATCAAGTCCAGTACCCAGGTAACGGCCAAACTCTCACAGCCACTGTGAACTTTAAATCCATCGGTACACAGGGCGGATACGAGGTCGACAATGCGCACCAGCAGATGGTCTATCTCAGCGGACTCATCGGCATAGACACTATCAGGCTGCCGACAGTAAACGGCTTCACACCGACCTACACATTCGGTTACGCAGAGGGAAGCCCCTCCACGTTCGGCTGGGGTGAATTAAACCACATAACTTTCCCATCAGGGGCAACGGCGGACTATACCTATGCCTTGGATGGCGGACAGCTCCGTACCTACAGTAATCTTGGGGTGAACCCGGTTACAAAGAAAACCGTTGCCCAGACCAGCCCTGTGACCGAAAAACAAGAATGGACTTACCAGTACAGCGATTTCGGCTCCCCCCGGGCGAGCTGTGGCTCTTCGACAGGGGCATCCTGTACAGTAATTACCGCTCCCGATTCCGGGCAAACCCGCTACGATTACATTTCGCCGAACGCTCCATTCTTCATCAACCGCGGCCTGGTTTTCCGCACCACTTGGCCGGACGGGGCAACCGACGAAACTCTTTGGGCGTTCAACCGGCCGCGAGGCTCTCAGGGATACGATGCCGCGAACCCATATGTTCGGATGAGCGTTCATTCGGTGACGCCAAAAGGCAGTACCTACTCAAACCCCATTTCAGGGAAAGCCGCAGTCACGCTTTTCACGCTGGACAAGAACGGTAATCCACTCGCGTCCCGGCACTACGACTGGACATCCGCCTCTTCGATCAATCACTTTCCTTCCGGACAGCTAAACTGTTCGACATTCCCCGGCTTCTCGGCATCATGCCCGACTTTGGGAAATCCCCTGAAAACCCTGACTTCTGTCTGGGTTGTCACGACAGCCCAAACTGCGCAGGATGGCACCGAGTCGGGGATCGCCGACGACCCTAACGCCTACTTCGGAGCCAGCGGGGGGCCGCGGAGGACGGATCTGGTCAAAAACACAAGTCTGCAGGGGTCAGGTCCTGGCTCGGCCAGTTCCTTTGAATACGATAGCAATGGCAACCCTAAAACGGAGTACCGTTGGGATTCTGCAAAGTCTTCATCCACCCTGGCATCTTTCCTTGCCGCGCCGGCGGCTTCGAACGCGGCGGTGACAGCCCGAACCTTCAGTCAGGGCAACCTGATCACCCAGACTGATCCCCGCGGCATTGTCACCGTTTATGGCTATGACACCTCCAATCTGTACCTGAACTGCATTAACCAGGCGACCACGTCTACAACTTGTCAGAACAACGGAAAGCGCAACTTCGCCATGGTTCGCGACCAGGCAAGCGGTCTGCTCCAGTCTCTCACCGACTCCGACAATTCCGTTACCGTCTCTCACACCTATGACTTGGTAGGCCGCCTGACCTCCTCAACGGATACGGCCGGAGGCGCCGTTCAGCGATCCGTCTGGTACGGCTACAACGATCTCGCTCGCCGCCTCGTGGTTGCAGGCGATTTGGCCGGGCATGGCGACTGCGGTATCGTGGCCGCCACCACGTTCGATCAACTGGGCCGCCCTTACCTCGACCGCCATCTCGAATCGAACTCAACGACCGGCGGCGCTAACTGTGCCCAGACAATCGCCGGCTCTGACCTGACCGCCACCGATTCGGACGGAGTGAAGCAGGAGCATAGCTACAAATACTCCGGATCGAACCGCTACGAACTCGTGTCCAATCCATTCCGCGCTGCCACTTCCGCCGCTGCGGCATCAGGAGGCACGCCCGAGCCAACCATGGGCTGGACCATGACGACCTTCGATCAGCGCGGCCGCATCACCTCAGTCGGATACTACGACGCTTCGAAACCGGCCATGTTCGGCGGAACGTCGTCGTCCCTTGGCGAAACCAGCACGACCTGGGATAGCGAAAACGAGTCCGTTAAGGATCCTGCCGGAGTCTCCCGCACTCAGACACGCGACGGACTGGGCCGACTGTTGTCCGTCACTGAAGACTCCCTTTCAGTTTTGGCAGGTAAGGCGGTCACCTGCTACGCGTGGGATGCGCTGGACGATCTGAGTTCGGTTGCCCAAACCACGGATGTGGCGAACTGCTCGTCAGCTGCGGCGCAGAGAACCTTTTCCTACACTTCGCTGGGCAGGCTCCAGTCGGCTAACAACCCTGAATCCGGAACCAATAGCTGGACCTATGACGACGACGGGAACATCACGTCCAAAAAGGACGGCTCGAGCCGAACGGTTTGTTTTGGGACGTGGAGCGGCGCGACATGCGACGGAGCGGGGTATGACCAGTTGAATCGTCTGGTGAAAAAGACTTATTCGGACGGGACAACGCCAATGGTGACTTTTTCCTACGACTCGAGCAATGCACCTTACTCCGTCGGGCGACTGACATCGGTTACTGCCGCTGCGGTTACCATCTCTGGTGGGAGCACAATTCCGGCGGTTAAAGTGGACCCCTGTGTCAAGACCAATTTGGTTCGGCAATAAGCTAACGCTCAACGGGTCGGGTTTTGAGTTTTGGGCGGCGCCAGCTTCGGAACCGCCCGTTGCCATTCCGGCACCCG